>Ga0082212_10000333_pt1 | contig 68564 bp, 67 predicted proteins | sample TergutNt197P3_FD_71548 | JGI IMG/M metagenome (GOLD analysis project Ga0082212, IMG submission 71548) | Neocapritermes taracua P3 segment gut microbial communities from Petit-Saut dam, French Guiana - Nt197 P3 | ecosystem: Host-associated > Arthropoda: Insects > Digestive system > Gut ... | reverse complement strand
GTCAAAAAAGAGTTTCTCGTTGTTAGCGACTTCGGCTGAGGTAAACAGATCCTGGATTGCTTTTATTTCAGCCGCGCTTAGATTTTTAGGGTTATATGCGTTCGGGCCGTTGAAAACAGGGCTGCTGGCGATAACTACAAACTCTTTTCCCACGTGAACATTAAACGGAGCGTCAGCGCCGGCTTTTATTGTATATACAGCTCCGATTGCATTTTCCTCACCGGATTTGAGTTCAATATAGGGCTGTAATTCAATATCGCAAAAAGCCGCGACGTCAGCGTTACGATTTATCAAGTTAATTGCCGATCCCTGGTGCGATTGCCCGAAATACACTTCGCTGAAGAAATTGCCGCGTCCGCCTTCAACCAACTTGTCCCCATCCAAATTGTCGCTTTTGAAGTGCGCTATGATCGCGGAAGCAGGGACTCTGAATCCCGATGTGGAGCTGTTGGAAACAAAGGACATTTTTTTCCCTTTTATATTATCAATGGAATAAGCGCCGCCGCTCTTATAATTGTCCGCGTCGGCTTTATTAACGCATAGCCAGGCGAAATATTTTGCTTCGTCGAGCTTGCCGTTTTTATCGCTGTTGACAAACAAAACGTTAACTTGCGGATTTCTGTTTTTCGCTTCCACATAGCCGACAGCGCCCATTGCCATGGCAATATCCGCCGCGCCGCTTGCGATTGATTCAATGGCAATCGTATAGTCTGTCGTGGTTTTGTTCTCGGCTTTCCTGCCGGTAGCCTTTTCAATAAGCCTGGCAACTTCCGCGCGTATATCCGCATGAGTGTTTGACGATTCGTTTGGATACCAGACTACCGTAATCGGCTTTGTGCTTGCCCAGGAGGGCGCCGAAGCTATGACCATCGCTATGACGGCCGCAAATAAAATAGCCGTAATTGCTCTCAATACGCGCTTTTGCATTTTTTACACCTTACCTTGCTTTGGATTTGGCAGCGACTTTTACCCTGCCGAGGTTATTGTAAATTTAGTCTGTAACAATAATGTGAATACAAGGTAAAAGTTTTGTGACATTAATTCTGTGGGGTCGGCTCACGCAACATGTTAGAGCGGGGAGAATCAGCCATATCTCCAAACGATCCAAGCCGTGCCGATCACTCCCAATAGTCAGCCTTTAAAAGCGAAGGCTTTTTCTGGTATATAGGGACATTGGCGACGACGCCCGATGGGTTGCCGTTGTGGTACGAATTGTTCCCGGGGAACAAGATTGAAGCTTACGCAGAATGTAAACATGAGTGTTGATGAAATACGTAATGCACTAATTGGAGTAACGTCGTCGCTTATACGCGATAAATCCAGCAGAGTATTGTATCGTTTTCCAAAAATTCTTGGCGTGGAAGCGAGCCGGATATATAAGAGTCTTGGCTTGAAACACAGTACACGTCCTACAGAGATAACATCAGTGTTGATGTATCGCGCCCGCAGTAAGTATTTGCGGGATTCACAAATTGAATCAGAATCGGAAGGTGACTAATCTGTAGCCCATATAGCATCGCAGGGTATCATCACAAAAAGCACTTTATCTCAAGATGAGATGTAGTGCCTTGGCTTTTTCATAAAAGCTTTATATTACTAATTATGTTAAAAAAATGCGCGGAAGTCAGGTCTATTGCTTTCAGAATTGCCTCTATTATTTTTCAATTTCATCAACGGAGAGCGTATTCCCTTCAATTGCAGCCGTCCCTTGAATTCCTTTTGTCATGTATATTTTCAACAGTTTGCTATGAGATTTCGGGTCGAGAGCAACACTGGACAAGTGCCTGCATTTTGACTGGGCGGCGCCGAATAATATCCAATCTATATACGATAATGTATTAGAGTTAAAATTAAAAGTTATTATTGTCGTCATTCTTCGGACAGCCTTTTACTAATGTCCGAAGCGCTGTATAAAACTCTTGCTATATAGACCTTTTCATGTCCGATGACAAAGAAAACTGTATAATTGTCAACAATTAATGCTCTAAGCCCCTTGGAGCGCTCCGGTTCTGAATCCATGATCTTTATCCGTTCCGGCATATTCTCTAAGGATAATATGGCTTCTGCAATTCTGTCGTATTGTTTGGCAGCAGTAACAGGCACAAGAAGCGTTTCTGCAATGTATTTGTAAATAACTTCCATGTCTTCATCCGCTTTATCCGAAATCAAAACTTCATAATGCCTCATCAGTACGTCCTTCCTTAAATTCCGCAAAAATTTCCCGAGCCGGGCGCACTCTTCCGTTACTTATGTCTAACATACCTTCATTCAGCTTCTCGCGAATCAGCGATGTATTCATCATATCTACATTTACGCTGTTGGGAGCTTTCGGCAAAGAGACAATAAAAGGAACGCCGCCTGTCAGCGTTATTTGTCTTAAAAACATATCAATTGCAGTGGCCATTGGTACTCCCAACTGTGACAACACCATTTCGGCAGACTTCTTAACTTCGGGATTGACCCTGAGATTCAATGTAGTGCTTTTTTCCATCCCTATCAACTCCTTTCCCATATTGTAACGCATATGACGTTACAACGCAAATGCAATAAGCACAATCCGGCGCGGGCCGGATTGTGCTTTTTATAGATTTTGACGCCGGTCTTTGCGTTATTTGCGAAGGACGCGTCCTGCGCGCGCGCCGGTGTGTTTGCCCTTTTTAACCACCGCTTCGCCGTTAATGAAAACATGCTCGATGCCTTCGGGATACTGCGCCGGATTGGTGTAGTCCCCTTTATCTATGACGGTGTCAGCGTTAAAGATGCAGATGTCGGCAAAGTAACCCTCTTTAAGCAGGCCGCGCTGCTTTATCTGGAAAACATCGGCGGGCTTTCCCGTCATCTTGCGCACAGCGGCCTCAAGCGGCAGCGCCTTTTCCTCCCGGCAGTATTTGCCCAAGACTCGTGGAAAAGCGCCGTATACCCTTGGATGGGGTTTACCGCCAAGCAGGCCGTCGGTGCATACGTTCTGCTCCTCCATTTTGATGAAATAGATGACATGCTCCTCTAATCCGTAGAAATCCACCATGCCGACAGCGTTTTCCTCTTCATAAAGGAGGTCAAAAGTTGCCTGTAACGGGTCGCATTTGCGGCTTTCGCCGAGCTGAATCAGATTCATCCCCAATACATGCTGATTCTTTTCGCTTTTGACGCTGGTAACGAAAATACCGTCCAAGCCCGCAAAGTTGATGAAGTTGTCCCAGCCGGGAATGCCCTTCTTTATATCCTCAATAATCTTGAGGCGCAACTGCGGATCTTCCAGGCGTTTAAGCAGCTTGTCCGTACCGCCGTCATGCACCCACGGCGGAAGGATTATGCCCAGCATCGTGCTGCCCGCCACATAGGGGTACTGGTCGAAGGAAACGCGCAAACCGTTATCCCTTGCCTTTTCAAACATCGCTATCTGCCGCTCGAACTTGTCCGCGTTATTTTTGCCGCAGAGTTTAAAATGCGACCAGTGAGTGCGAATTCCGGCGCCCTGCCCGATATCGATGATTTCCTGCATAGATTCAAGGATAGCGTCGGCCTCGCTGCGCTGATGCACGACAAATACGCCGTCAAACTTTGCCGCTTCCTTACACAGTTCTGCAAGCTCATCGGTTTTTGAGTATAGGCAGGGCAGGTAGATAAGGCCGGAGGAAAGGCCGAAGGCGCCCGCTTCCATGTCACGCCGGATAATCCGGCGCATATATTCCAGTTCATCGGCGGTCGGAAGGCGGTTATCCAGCCCCATCGCCTCCATGCGAACATTACCGTGAGGCACAAGATAGCATTCGTTGAGGCCTGGTTTTGCTGCGCTTACCGCTTCCAGATATTTTTCCACCGTCGGATAATCCCAGGAGATTTTATCGCTGTCGCCATTGAGCCCGGAAAGGTTTTTGCGCCATGTCCCCACATACTCCTTCGGCAACGGCGCCATCGAAACGCCGTCCTGGCCGAGTATCTCGGTGGTGATGCCCTGCATGACTTTAGGCAGGATTTCCGGGTTGACCAGCACTTGCAGGTCGCTGTGGCTGTGGGTGTCAATAAATCCCGGCGCCACCACGAGCCCTGAAGCGTCAATCACTTCAGCATCGGCTGCGTCAGCAAACGTTCCAATCTTCTCAATTTTGTCGTCGCAAATCATTACATCCGCTTTGTATCCTGTTTTTCCGCCGCCGTCAACTACAAAACCGTTCTTGATTACTTTTTTCACGTAAAATCACCTCTTTATAAGCTTTGAGCTTTAATCAGGCTTCTTATCCTATATATTCTCAAATTCAATTTCCGGCGCGGGTTCAATCCCCATCTTTTTGTCAAGAATGGAGCACGCGAATATGAAAATAAGCGCCACAACGCTTCCGGGAACGATAGCGCTCAGTCCCCACGGAGTTCCCAATCCATAAATCCAGATTGCTGCAACTATGGTGCCGACAACTATTGATATAAAACCTGCCCTCTGCGTTACATTCTTATAGAATAGCCCGCAGATAAACGCAACGAACGGGCCTGCGCTCCGGAGCGCGAAGACGCTCATCATAACGCTGATGATATTGGAGCCGCTGAGCGCCACCGCAAGACCAAAGACGCCGGCGACGAGCATAACTATCTGAGAAACCAAAATCTCTTGTTTGTCGTCCCTCACGCCCTTTTTGATGTATGGGCGGAACACGTCGTTGGTAAACATGGTCGCCGTTCCGAGCATATTACCCGCCGCGCTGCTAATAGTCGCCGCGACAACGCCCGCCAGTACCAGCCCCGCTATAAATGCAGGCGCCAATTGAATAGTGGCGTCCGCCAGCGCAGTCCTTGACTGCCCGCCAGCGGCGTAACCGTCAATACAAACATAGGCAGTCAAACCGATGATGGCCGGAATTATCGCGTAGGCAGACTGAAGGACGCCCGCGAGCACAGAGCCAACCATTGCGGTCTTGCTGCTCTTTGCGGAACAATAGGTTTGCACTATTTCCTGACCTGTCGGGAATGTCATGGAGTACATGGCGATATAACCCAGAATGGTGAAGATTCCTACCTTGGACATGCTGAGAAGGTCCAGATTCTGCCCTTCGGCGCTCGTCATGGCTCTGGCCTTTTCGAAGAGGGCGTCAAATCCGCCCACCTTGTCGCCGTTTACGATAATGAACATGGCAATAGCCATACCTATAGTAATGGTGAACACATGCACAACGTTGGCCGCCGCTACTGATTTGAGACCGCCGCCCATCGTGTAAAAGACAACGATTATCGTTGAAACAATCGCTGCGATGTTAAATCCAACGCCGGTTACCACGGAGATTATGGAGGCAGTCGCTATAATCTGAGCGCCGGTTGCCATGAAAAGAGCGGTAATCGAGGTAAATGCTGTAAATATGTGCGACGGTTTCCCGTAGCGCTTGCTGATTATTTCCGGCACGGTGCTTGACTTCGAACGCCTGAAATAGGGGGCGATATACGCTACAATAACAAATCCTATTCCCGCAGAAATTACATACCAGCTTGCCGATAAGCCTTGGCTCAACACGTTGGTCGCAACGCCTGTCGTGCTGGCGCCGCCGGTGTTTGCCGCGAACAGCGTCCCCGCTAACATCCATGGTCCCAAAGATTTTCCCGCCATAAGGAACTCTTCATTGCTTTGCTTTGCGCCCTTTTCCCTTTTCCTCCGGGCAAAATAAATTCCCGTAAACGCTGTCACCACAAAATAGAGCAAAATAACGATCAAACTGATTATTTGCACGTTACTCATACCTTACTATACCTCCTTCTAAATATAAAAACAATTTCAAGAATTTCAAACGCGCGCGCCTTATCCCGCAAGCAGCGCGCGCATCACGGCCATATACGCCTCCATAGCCCCTGTAAGCTGCTGTATATCAATATATTCATCAATCGTATGGGCGACATGTTCAAAAGAAGGCCCAAGCCCCAAGGTTTTTATCCCTTTTTCACCGGCATAGTGGCTGCCGTTGGTGCAAAAGGAATAGTGAGAAATTTCCGGCGTTTGGCCAGCAGCTATCAGTTCACTGTGAACAGCCTGAACAAAGTGCTCGTTTTTATCGAAAAGCCATGCAGGGAAGAATCTTTCGTCCTCAATGACCGCGCCTGTGTAACACAGTTCTTTGCCATGGGCGAAGGACACGGCGGCTTTCAAGCTCGGGTCATTTACCATCATTTTGTTCAACAGCTCCTGAAGCGGTGCAAGCACGCTCTCTTTTGTTTCACCGACGAGAAGGCGCCTGTCGTACGTAACGCGGCAGTGCGCGGGTACCACCGAAGCGCCCGGGTAAGGGGAAGAGATGATATCGGTGAGCTCCATTATACCTTTGCCAAGAATCGGGTGGCTATTGGCCTCCATTTTGCTTATCGCGTCGATTATCTTTGTCATTTGATAAACGGCGTTTACTCCCGCTTCGGGATTGGAGGAATGAGCCGGCTTGCCGAACGTTTCCACAACAATTTCCGCCCGGCCCCGCTGACCGATTTTGAGGTTGAGCTGCGACGCTTCGGCAATTACGACATAATCCGGTGATATGGCGCTGCTTATGGATCGGGAGGCAACCCCCTCGAAGCACTCTTCGTGAACGCTGCCCACTACATAAATCTCGCCAGCGAAGTCCTTTTTACAGTCGGCGCCAAACGCAGAAGCCGCGCAGGCGCAGGCGGCCAGCGCGCCCTTCATATCCGTCGCGCCACGGCCATAGATTTTGCCGTCAACTATTTCTGCGCCAAAGGGCGGGTGGGTCCACGCGCTCTCATCGGTGACAGCGACGGTATCCATATGCCCGTCGAAGAGGAGCTTCTTGCCCGGGCGCAGGCCCTTTAAACAACCGATAATATTGCCGTAACCGTCAACCTCCGCGCTGTCGAAACCGCTTGAAAGAAAATACTCCCGCAATCGCCCGGCCATGCCTTTTTCCTGCCCGGAAAAGCTTTGTTCGCGTATCAGAAGTTGGCAGAGAGCAATCACTTCTCCAGCTCTTTGCTCGTTTAACATAAGATAGCCTCCTTTTCAAAATTCAGATCCATTTCTTTACGGAAAAAGCTTGTTCAAGCAGCTCCATGTCGGGAGGAATCAAGAGCGGATCCCCCGCGGCTTTTATGCCGTTTTGCACATCCTTGAGCCCATTGCCGGTCACAATGCAGACTACCGCCGATTCAGGAGAGATCAGGCCGTTTGCGGCGGCCTTTCTGAGCCCCGCAAGAGCGGCGGTTCCAGCCGGTTCGCCGAAGACGCCGCAGTTACGCCCGAGCATACGCATCGCGTCAAGAATTTCATCATCACTGACGTTGACTGCGGCCCCATTCGAGGCGCGCAGCGCGTGGAGCGCTTTATCGGGATTTCGCGGCTCTCCCACGGCAATGCTGTCGGCAATGGTATTCTCGGCAGTTGGCACGAGCTCGCCGCCGGTTAGAAACGCGGTGTTGACGGGGCAGCAACCTTCAGCCTGCACGCTGAGCAAAGAGGGGATTCTATCAATCAGCCCCGTTTCATAAAGGTCTTGAAATCCCTTGTACACGCCTGCGATGCTGCAACCATCCCCCACTGAGATTGCCACCCAATCCGGGGCCTTAAACCCAAGCTGCTCTCCTATTTCCAGCGCTACGGTTTTTTTGCCCTCGATCAAATATGGGTTGATTGCGGCGTTTCGGTTGTACCATCCCCATTTTTGAATCGCCCGCGCGGATAGATGGTAGGTGTCTGCGTAGCTGCCGTCAACGCTGACCACCTTAGCGCCAAAAATAAGCAACTGAGCAACTTTGCCTTGGGGCGCCCTGCGAGGTACAAAGATGACCGCGCCGAGCCCCTCGGCGGCGCAGCCTCCGGCCAAGGAAGAGGCGGCATTTCCGGTTGACGAGCAGGCAACAACAGAAAAGCCTCCCTCTTTCGCCTTGATAATTGCGATAGCGGAGGCTCTGTCTTTCATGCTGGAAGTGGGATTGAACCCGTCGTCCTTTATATAAAGCCGTGGCAAACCAATGGCGGCGCCCAACCTTTGCGCGGGGTAAAGAGGAGTCCAGCCAACGCGCAAGCCCGGCGGCGGACTCTCTTCTTTTACAGGCAGGAATTCCCTGTAACGCCAAATGGAGTTTTCGCGCCTCGCCGCCAAAGTTTCACGATTGATTTTGTGCTTTATGTAATCGTAATCGTACTCAATCTCAATTATGCCGGAGCAGAGAGGACAGGCATACAAATCTGTAACGGCGTCAAATGTCTTTCCACACTTGATGCAACGCCCGTGCAATACATTTTTCATATAGTACACCCCAGTTACTTGGATTACAGTTTCGAAAGAAGCCCCGCGCGCTCATTGAACGAATTGATGAGCTCGTCAATCTGAGTCACTTGATCGTGCATGGCGCGCCAGTAATTGTCGTAGTCATACCACTGAGCGTTAAGGTCCTCCACCGTTTTTCCCTGCTGCTCCACCCAAGTGTAATATTTCAGGTTGTGAACTCGTTTTCTCGCGACATAGGTCAGCTCTTCCATGCTGTCCGCGCGTTGCCCCAGAAGGCGGCGTTCGAAATCTGCGGACGCTTTAACCGCGCTGTACTGTCCGCTCCCTTCACGCATCTCCGTGAGGCGCGATCCATACAACTCCATGGAATCGGTGAGCACGGTGACCACGATGTCCTTTTCTGTCAGTTCGTAGTACTTCGCGAATTTTATAGCGCACAGTACGTTGGAAATACCAGAGATTCCCAAAAGATCAAGGTTGTTTACAACATCCGGGTCGACGCCGGCTTCATTTATAAGATACTCCCTGCCTGCAGGCTCGTTAAAGAGCCGCATCAGGTTGACGCTGTCGTTGTCGTCTATTGCGATGACCATATCGGTGTTCTTGACGTTGTGAACCCACGGGACATGCTTGTCGCCTATTCCTTCAATGCGGTGCGCGCCAAAACCGTTGTTGAGAATGGTGGGGCATTGCAGCGCCTCGCCCACCGCAAGCTTGGCGCCAGGGTAGATCTCCTTAAGGTAATCGCCCGAGCTCAAAGTTCCGGCGCTGCCTGAGGTAAAGCAAGCGCCCGCAAAATTATCTCCTTCGCGCATTATCTTTTTGAGCAGGTCTGCAATGGCGTGGCCTGTCACGTGGTAGTGCCACAGGCAATTTCCGAGTTCCTCAAACTGGTTGAAGATGACTACGTTGTCCCTGGTATTGCGCAATTCCCAAGTTTTGTCAAAGATTTCCTTAACATCGCTCTCGCACCCGGGGGTGGCAATTACCTCTCCTGCTACTTCCGCAAGCCATTCAAATCGTTCGCGGCTCATTTCGGCGGGCAGGATGGCGATGCTGTCGCAGGCAAGGAGCTGCGAGTTGTAGGCGCCGCCGCGGCAATAGTTGCCGGTGGACGGCCAAACAGCCTTGTGGTATGTGGGGTCGAATTGACCTGTAACCAAACGCGGCGCAAGGCACCCAAAGGAAGCCCCCACCTTGTGGCATCCCGTTGGAAACCATTTGCCCACGAGCGCTACAATGCGCGCCTCCACGCCTGTCAGAGCAGGAGGCAACTCTATGTAGTTGACGCCGCCAAAAAGCCCGCCCTTTTTCTTCGGCTCGTTTTTCCATGTGATGCGAAATAGGTTTGCGGAATCCATATCCCATAAGCCTATGTTTTTTAATCGGTTTTTAATCTTTTCGGGAATTTCCTCCGGGTTTTGCATTTGCCGGAAGGTGGGAATGATAATGTTGCGCTCCTTTGCCCGCGCCACGCTCCTTTCCAGCAGAGGTTCATTGATTGTTAAATTAATCATATTTATCGACCATTCCTTTCTCTTCACCCAGGAACAAAATGGGCCGTATTTATGTTACTTATCAGTTTATTACTTAGAAAATGTATAGTCAAGGAATCTTTTTGAATAATTTAAATTGACATATCGGTTTTGAAGTCGTTAATAATGTCCAAAAGGTTCGCGGCTATGTCCGTTAAATTCTTCGATTCCATGTTAACGCTATCGATGACCGTCGATGTCTCTTTAGACGTGTTGCTCACCGTGCCGATACCATTCCTGAGTTCAGTGACGTTTTCGCGTATTAAGTTCGCTGAGCGCGATATTTCATGGCTGGTAGCAGCCTGTTCCTGCGCCGCGCCCGCTATGGACTGCACCGCTTCGTCGACCTTGTGAATTTCCTTGAGAGTGTCCGCAAGGTTGCCCCGCGCTTTTTCCGCCTTAATCATTATCCCGGATATGACTTCCGTTGCCCCCTGCGTTGAGTTTATGGCCGACGAGGTTCCGTCCACAAGTTCCTCGATAAGTTTGGCCACATGCCGCGAAGCAAGGTTGGACTCCTCAGCCAGTTTACGAACCTCCTCCGCAACTACAGCGAATCCGCGGCCGGCATCGCCCGCCCGCGCGGCTTCAATAGCTGCGTTTAAAGCAAGAAGGTTCGTCTGACTCGCTATACTACCTATGGTTGTAACGAAACCTGAGATGGATGCGACAGCCGTTTCAACCCTGGACATGCCGTCGCTGTTTTTCTGCATGGCGCGGCCGATGTTTTGAAGTTCCGCCACAAATTCGTTCACCACTACGGCAACCTCGCCGCTGAGCTCTGAAGAACTCAAGGAAGCCTCAGTAGCCTGTATGGCCGCGTCGGCCGTGACGGCGGCAGCCTTCGTTACTTCCTCTATCGCATCGGCCGCGTTTGCTACAGCTTTGAGCGCCTCTTTTGCCTGTCCCTCGACGAGCGTTACGGCGGCATTGGTGTTCGCTATTTCGGTGTTTGCCTTGTCGGCAAGTTCGCCCAGCGCGCCCGATAAATTAGTGACCTTCTCCACCTCGTCGCGCACGTTGCCGATGACTTCATTACCAGCTTTTGAGGCGACTTCAAGGGACTCCATCGTCTTATGCAAGGACTTGACAAATCTGGCAATGAACACGTTGAATATGATAAATATCAGCGATATCAGCGCAAGCACCACAAGGAACAGCATTGTTATTGAGGTGTTATAGTCGCCTATGCTGTCGGGGATAAAAGCGACAGAGCTCCATTCCAACATGGGGATTGCGCTGACGGCAATCTTTCCAAGCGGAATATCGAAAGTTTGCGTCTCGCCTGCTCCAAGATTCTTTGCTTTAGAGAGAATGTCGATGCCGGCATAGTTCATTTCTTCATCAATTTGCTTTTTTTCAACCATCAAATTGACATTTTTTGAGCCGGTTATTTCTCCCTTGGCGTTAAAAAAGTAGAGCTCCGTACTGTTTTTGATATCTTTATAGATTACGTCGACAAAAGTTGACAGATTGATGCCGGTTCCCACCATCCCTATGGGCTTGCGCGCGTTGTCAAAAACCGGCGCGTTTATCCAGAGATTCGTAGTTTTGAGGTCGGGGTTATAGTTGATATTGAAGTTAAAAACTTCCGTTTCATGGAGCGTCATTTTATACCAATAATTTTCGAACTTTTCAACGTCAATTCCAAACGGGTCGCTGTCATCTGAGTAAAACATTCTGTCTATGTCGTTAATCCAAAAAACCGTGTTTCCTTTGAATGCGCGGCGGTAAGAAGCTATTTCCTCAAAAGCTAATTCTTTCAATTCAAGGTCGCCGGGAGCAGCGAAGTATCGCTTAATTAACGGCGAATCCGCCAATTTGAGAGCAATTGCAATTTCGGCGTTTACGGAAGTTTCCAGCTTTATCCGCTCAATCTCCAACATCTGGGTCAACTCGTTGCCCTTGTTTGTTCTGATAATCTGCCGCATGGAAAATATAAAAGCCGCGCTTCCAACCACGAAAATTATCGTAAACAGTGTTACGGAAAACATAACGAATCTGTTCTTCAAGAGGGACTTCCCCTTTTGCGGAACCCGTACTGCAGGTTTGTTATTACGCTCCATAGTTTTCTCCTCCTCGCGGGGTAATTTGAAATATGATGAGTAATACTTAATAGTTTTCGACCGATACATTGTGTTATATTAGGAAAAGTTCTGACGCAGGACGTCAATATCTTGAATCGGGCTTATATTAAACTATAATTTATTTATTGACAAATAAAGAACTATAGTTTATTATGTCAAATAATTTATTTCCGAAAGGGTGATAATAGTTATGTCTGTAAAATGTTGTGTTTGTGAAGCTGATGTTAATGTTGCAGAAGACGCGATGGTTGGAGAGCTTATTACCTGCACCGATTGCGGAACGGAGCTTGAAGTAATTTCAACATCTCCAGTCACGCTACAGGAAGCTCCTGAGGTACAGGAGGATTGGGGCGAATAAATGCTTCATATCTTTTATTCACGTTTAAGAATTGAGGAGAAGACGCTCTTCAAGGCGGCGGAATCTATGGGAGTCAACGTTGATTTCAGGGACGTAGGGGATTTTGTCTGGCCGTCCGATTTCAGCGCCGTAAATGGCGGAGTCGCACTGTGCCGCCTCATATCGCAAACTCAAAATATTGCTCTTACGCAGCTTCTTGAGTCAAAGGGCGTAAGGGTAATAAATCCATCTGAAACCGTGTTGCTTTGCGGAGACAAAATTGCAACAGCGGCAGCGCTTGATGTAGCGGGAGTACCGCAACCGGACTGGAGAATCGCGGCGTCCCCCGATTCAGCGGTCAAGGCGGCGGAGTCCCTCGGATATCCCGTCGTTTTTAAGCCCGCTGCGGGGAGTTGGGGAAGGCTCCTCGCAAAGGTCGACTCACGGGAATCGTGCGAGGCGATAGCGGAACACAAAGCTCAAATGGGGCCTGCCCACTCAATTTACTACATACAAAAATACGTTGAAAAAAGCGGATTTGACATCCGCGCCGTCATGATAGGCGGAAAAACAGTCACTTTAATGAAAAGATGCAGCGAACACTGGATAACAAACACCGCGCGCGGCGGAAGCCCCGAACCATATCCAATGGATGATGAACTGCAAAACCTTCTCGAGTGGACGGCTTCTGTAATCGGCGGGGACTTTTTAGCGGTGGACGTATTCAAGACGCCGGAAGGTTACGTTATAAACGAAGTGAACGGCCAGCCTGAGTTTCACGGCTCAATGGCGGCGACGGGAATAGACGTCGGCAGACTCATGATAGAATATGCCGTGAAGCTCTGCGATTCAATAAAATAAGGAGGAAGCGGGCATTGTATAAAGCAACAGTGTGGGGCGCAAACGGAATGGCAGGAGGAGAGGCGCTGCGAATTTTGGCCGCGCATCCTGATATCGAAGTAACAACGGCTGTTTCACGCTCGAAAGCTGGTCAGCCGCTCTGGACTGTTCATCCTCACCTGCGCCCCGATTACCCTGAAATGACATTCATTCCGCCCGAGCAGGCACACGACGCCGAGACGGATATAGCTTTCCTCGCGCTTCCGCATAAGGCTTCATGGCAAACGATCCTAGAATACAGAAAAAGGGGCGTTAAGGTGGCGGATCTCTCGGCTGACGTGAGGCTGCGAGACCTTGCGGCATATAAAGAATGGTACGGCTCAGATCATCCCGCGCCGGAGCTTATGAACGAGGCGGTGTACGGACTGCCGGAGCTGCACAGAGAGGAACTCAAGGGAGCTTCTCTCGCCAGCGGAGTCGGATGTAATTCAACGTGCGCAATTCTCGGGCTACACCCGCTCGCAAAAGCCGGACTCATAGCCGATGTTCGCATGGAATTGCGCGTCGGCTCTTCGGAAGCGGGCGGAACTCCTTCGCAGGGAGGGCATCATCCTTACCGCGACCGAACATTGCGCGTGTACGAGCCTTTCCGCCACAGGCACCTTGCGGAAGTCATACAGGAATGCGGAATTGAAGCGAGCGCCATAACGATGACAATGACAGCCGCGCCGATTGTACGAGGAGTCCAAATGCTTGCACAGGTACGGCTTACCCGTGTGCTTAAAGAGGCGGAAATTTGGAAAATTTATAGACCGGCGACAGCAGGACAGCCCTTCTGGTCGTTATGCCCCGCGCGCCCCGCACACCTGAGGCTGCCCGATCCAAGGCTCGTAATGGGAAGCAATAGAGCGCTTACCGGTTTTGTGCTGCACGAGGACGGAGAACGCCTTCTTGTAGTCAGCGCGATAGATAATCTAATGAAAGGCGCTGCCGGAACGGCGGTTCAATGCGCAAACCTCATGCTGGGATTGGAAGAAAAGACAGGGTTGGACATGAGACCTGTGTACCCGGCTTGAAAAGGCAAATTACAAATTACAATGAAAGACAAAAGCATAGAATAGTTACCGGTCGCTACGCTCACTCCTCGTAAAGACATGAGTTAGCCGCAAGTTTCGTTCACTGTGGTGAGTGCAACTTGCGGCTATTGTTTTGTCTTTGCTTTGTTTAATATTAATAATTCTCATAATTAATTTATATATTATTGAATAGAGAATACAAATAATCCGATAAATATTATACAAAACTAAAGGAGGTTCTGTATAAATGAAAAGTTTCGGAAGAAAAGTAAAAGTATTATCGGCACTGACACTTACGCTGTTTATTGTTTTCAGTTCTTCGGCGGCTGTCATTGACTTTGTGCCGGTGACGGATATCGTCAACGTGCCGGACGAGGCTACGGCAAATACGCCCCTCATCCTGACGGGCACGGTGATTCCGGCGGACGCGACCAATGCTGACATAATCTGGAGCGTCAAGGACGCGGGAACGACCGGCGCGTCGATTAGCGGCAACACCCTCAACACAACTGCGGCGGGCGTGACGGTCGTTACAGCGACTGTCAAGGGAGGTCTGGAAGATGGCGGCGCAGAAATGTTTACCATAGGCTATTATCATTCGCTTGCTATTAAAACGGACGGCAGCCTGTGGGCATGGGGAAGGAATGATTATGGGCAGTTGGGCGACGCCACTAATATGTTCCGTTACGCACCTGTCCGCATTGGTTCAGCGAATGACTGGGCGGCTGTTGCTGTGGGCTTATTTCACAGCATAGCTCTAAAGAAGGACGGCAGCCTGTGGGCATGGGGAAGGAATGATTATGGACAGTTGGGCGACGGTTTTAATACATTACGTTACGCGCCTGTCCGCGTGGGAACAGAGAATGACTGGGCGGCAATTGACGCGGGTTATGAGTACACCATAGCCCTAAAAACGGACGGCAGCCTGTGGGCATGGGGATATAACGGTTTCGGACAGCTGGGCGATGGGAGTTCAATAGCCCACAACGCGCCTGTCCGCGTGGGAACAGAGAATGATTGGTCGGCGGTCAGTTCGGGCCGGAATCACACCATAGCGCTAAAAACGGACGGCAGCTTATGGTCATGGGGATATAATTATTACGGTCAATTAGGCGATGGCTCTACTGCAAACCGAAAAGCGCCTGCCCGCATGGGGACGGAGAATGACTGGTCGGCGGTTTCCGCAGGAGGCTATCACAGTATAGCCCTCAAGACTGATGGCAGCTTGTGGTCTTGGGGATACAATTTTTACGGTCAGCTGGGCGACGGCTCTACTACAAGCCACTACTCGCCTGTTCGCGTGGGGGCAGCGAATGACTGGGCTGCGATTTCTGCGGGTTCTGAGCACAATATAGCCCTAAAAACGGACGGCAGCGCATGGACATGGGGATACAATTTTTACGGCCAGCTGGGTGACGGCACTTTAAGAACCCGAAACGCGCCCCAACGCGTTGGAACAGAGAATAACTGGGCAGCAGTTGCCACTAAAGGCTATAGCACAATAGCCCTAAAAACTGACGTCAGCTTGTGGGCATGGGGATGGAATGAATACTGGCAGCTGGGCGACGGCTCTACTACAAACCGCAACGCGCCCGTCCGAGTGGGAATAGACAATGATTGGGGCGCCATGAGCGATTTCACCAAGGACTTCACCATCACGGTCAAATCACCGGTAGAGACTTTCCTTGTTACCTTCTTGGACTGGGAAGGAAACGAACTTAAGACGCAGGTGGTTGAAAAAGGTTCAGCCGCGACCGCTCCTATTCCCCCTGTAAGAACGGGCTACACATTCATCGGCTGGGACGAGGATTTCTCTTGCGTCATGGACGACCTGTTCGTTTCCACGTTATATGAAATAAACAAATACACTGTAACTTTCATGTCGGACGGCGTTGTGTTCGACGTTCAAACGGTTGAATACGGCAGAGGCGCAGATGATCCCGGTACGCCGACAAAGGCAGGTTACACCTTCACCGGTTGGGATAAGGATTTCTCCGTCGTTACGGAAGATCTAACCGTGTACGCGCTCTTTAACGGCAACGACTACACCGTAACTTTTGTTGACTGGGACGGAGAGGTGCTTAAGAGGCATATAGTACCCTACGGTTCAGGAGCGACAGCCCCTGCGGATCCTACGCGCGAAGGCTATACCTTTATAGGCTGGGATAAGGATTTCTCAATTATAACCGCAGACCTGACGGTGACCGCGCAATATAAAATCAACAAACACGCCGTAACTTTTGTTGACTGGAACGGGAGCGTACTTAAGACGCAAATAGTACCCTACGGTTCAGGAGCGACAGCCCCTACGGATCCTACGCGCGAAGGCTATACCTTTATAGGCTGGGATAAGGATTTCTCAATAGTAACAGCAGACCTGACGGTGACCGCGCAATATAAAATCAACAAACACGCCGTAACTTTTGTTGACTGGAACGGGAGCGTACTTAAAACGCAAATGGTTCCTTACGGTTCAGGAGCGACAGCCCCTGCGGATCCTGCGCGCGAAGGCTATACCTTTATTGGCTGGGATAAGGATTTCTCAATAGTAATGGCAGACCTGACGGTGACCGCGCAATATAAAATCAACAAACACACCGTAACTTTCATGTCGGACGGCGCTGTGTTCAACGTTCAAATGGTTCAACACGGCGCGCGCGCGGCGGATCCCGGCGTACCGGTTAAGGCAGGGCACACCTTCGCCGGATGGTATCTGAACGGCGCTAACTACAACTTAAGTACGCCTGTGACGAGCAATATCACTTTGATAGCCCAATGGAAAGAAGAAAACGTCAGCTATTCAATCGGTTTCATTGGCTATTACGATTACGATTTTGGCAGCGGCCCAATAAAGCTTAACACTTCCTTCTATTGGCAGACGGTAAAAGCGGGAGAGCCCATTAATTGGGCGGCAGTATTCGCTGCATACGAAGATTGGAAATCGAAAGGCGGTTATGGTATTGAAAACCTTGTAGGCTGGCAGACAAGCGGAACGTACAGTCATTATTATGCGGAAAAAACACCGTATGTAGTAATTGACGATGCTCTGCAGGCGGCATATTTGGAAAACTATTACAAAGCTGTTTACTTCGCGCCCGTAGTGGACGAAAACGCCGTAAAGTTCGTGGGATTCACGAGGCTTGTAAAAGTTAATACGTTGACGATGGCTTACAGCGAGATTCAAGATGATATTCGCGGGAACGCGCCGCATTTCACTCTAACGACAGTCGGGACTACAAACGTCAACGCTGACGGGCTGCCCAACAAAAACGCGGTTGAAGTAAAGATTGACGGGTTAAGCGGGCAAAAGGTATATATAGCGTCTGTAAACAACCAAGGGGTTGAGGACTCGCGCGTTCAGATGAAAGAGACTGTAGCGGGGTCAGGCATCTATGCGCCAATGAGCTCGGTAACGTACATTTGGAACGAAGGCCTTCTTGTCGATCCGACATATGAGCTCAATATATACGTTGACGGCATAACAGCTCCTATAGGCTCGCTTACGGTAACGGTAGAAGCAGGGGTTATAATTAAATCTATAATAAAAGAAAGTCTGTAACAAAATGCACAATGCACAATGAAAAGCAGAAGACAGCGGGCGGCGAAATGCCGCCCCTATCAAAACTACCTTGGGCAACTCGAAGTCTTTTGTCTTTGCTTTTCATTGAACATTGAACATTGATAATTGTGCATTGTCTTTTTTAAGGCGTCCTTCCCCTGGCGTCCTTCCCCTGCTCACATCCCGAACGACCCTGAGCACGGCGCCTTCACCTTTACTGAGGTTTGGGGTACAAACATCGGAACGGGTTGCACAACGGCAAACGTAATTGAAATAAAATCGCGGATATATCAGCTTGCGCTATACATTGAATCGCAGTAAACGCACCTGTAGCTTCCTTTTTCTATGTCGGAGAGCCTGAACTCATGCTTTATCTCGTTTTCAACCGAAGTTATACATCTTGGATTCTTGCACTTCACCACATCGACAACTCTGTTTGGAAGCTTGAGTTTTGTTTTCGTAATAATTTTCCCATCCTCAACGATGTTTACAGTCGCATTCGGGTCTATGAACCCCAGCACTTCAAGGTTTATGTCAATTATGCCGTCAATTTTTATTAAGTCTTTTCTTCCCTGTTTTTCGCTTTTCACATTTTTTATTATTGCTACGCAACTCTCCAGCTCGTCAAGTTTTAGGTAATTGTATATGTACATACCTCTGCCGGCCTTTATATGGTCGATAACTATACCTTTTTCAACGCTGTCGACATTAAGCATTAAATCTCCACCCCCAACAACTTCATTATCAAACCCATTCTGACGTACATCCCATATTTCGTCTGCTTAAAATACGCCGCCCTCCGGTCACTGTCAACTTCCATTGATATTTCGTTCACCCTCGGCAACGGATGCATTATTATCATATCGTCTTTCGCATTCTCAAGCTTATTCAAATCCAGTATGAAGCTATCTTTTAGTCTTATATAATCCTCTTCGTTAAAGAACCTCTCCTTCTGCACCCTTGTCATATACAGGATGTCCAAGGCGGGCATTATTTCTTCAAGCTTATCGACCTCAACAAAATCAATTCTCTTCTTTGTCAAAACTTCATCTTTGATATAGTCTGGAACTCTGAGCTCTTCGGGCGAAACGAGAACGAACTTTATGTTTTCATATCTTGACAACGCCTTAATCAGTGAGTGAACCGTCCTTCCAAATTTTAAATCTCCGCAGAAGCCCACAGTAAAGTTCGATAATCGCCCCTTTAATGAACGTATCGTCAACAGGTCCGTGAGCGTTTGTGTCGGATGATGATGTCCTCCGTCCCCCCCATTTATGACCGGGATGTCGGAGTACATCGCTGCAATTTTAGGCGCTCCTTCCTTCGGGTGCCTCATCGCGCATATATCGGCGTAGTTTGAAATTGTTTTTACCGTATCCGCTACGGATTCTCCCTTCACCGCAGAGCTCGCGTCTGCTGATGAAAACCCCGTTACGCTTCCGCCAAGTCTCAGCATTGCGGCTTCAAAGCTTAGCCTTGTCCTCGTGCTCGGTTCAAAAAATAAAGTAGCTAATATGTAACCTTTGCACACATCCGCATAAAGCCTTGGATTTTTTATTATTTCGTCTGAAAGTTGCAATATCTCGTCTATTTCCTCCGGAGAAAAATCCATAGGGTCTATAAGGTGCCTTCCCTTCAACATACTCTTATACATTCCTTTCGTCATACATTACTTTCCCTTTCTTTACGGTCATGAGTATCTTGCCGAATACATTTGCTCCATTGAACGGGGTATTCGTTCCTTTTGACGCAAACTTAAACACGTTAATTGTTGTAGCCCTGTTCACGTCAGCTATAATAAAATCCGCTTCGTATCCTTGCTTTATCAGTCCTTTATTCACTCCGACCATTTTTGACGGATTATACGACATGATTTCAGAAAGCTTTTTAAGGCTTATAACGCCGTATTCTTTTATCAATTTCGTTAAGCATAACTGAAACGCGGTCTCTATGCCGGAAATACCGGGCGCGCCATCCGCCTTATCCGCTTTCGTATGCGGCGCGTGATCCGTGGCTATCGCATCCACATACCCGTCCTTTATAGCTTTAAGAAGGTAAAAAACATCTTCAGGGTTTCTGAATGGCGGATTTACCTTGTATGTTATCTCATCTGAAGTATATAAGTGATGCGGAGTAACTTCACAGGTAATGTTTGCTCCTTTTGTTTTCGCTTTTACTATCATTTCCATGGCTTCCATTGTGCTTACATGCGCAAGATGCAGTCTGCCGCCTGTTTTAATGCATGCTTCGATATCTCTCTTAGTCATGCTGTTTTCCGCCCGCCTCATATCGGTATTCGAGTATCGATGGTCCTCAGCGTGGGACATGACGATAAAGTTTTTCACTTTCGACATTGTGAGGGCTTCTTCCATAAGGCGATCGTTCATAACTCCCTTGCCGTCGTCCGAGACAAATTTCACGGAGTCGTTTATGAATTTTAAATGAAAAACGTTTTCGCCTTTCATGTCGTTAGTAATTGACACCGCCTGAAATATATCTATTAACCTGGCTTCTCTTGCCCTTTCCATGACGCGATTTACAGTATTCATTGTACTGCATACAGGTTTTGTGTTTGCCATGAGCACGACCGTCGTGTATCCGCCTTTCACGGCAGCCCTGCTTCCAGATGCTATATCCTCTTTATATGTATATCCCGGCTCCCTGAAATGAGCGTGAAGATCTGTGAAAGCAGGCATAATGACTATTCCCGCCCCGCTACCATTGATAACTTCAAAGTTGTCAGAATTTACCTCCGGGGCATCTACCCCGGAGGGCGCAAGCGGAGGCGCCTCTCTTACGTCATAAAATAAGCCGTTCCTTACTATGACTTGACCGATCATATCGGTCTGCGCATCCACTATCCGTACATTTTTTACAAGCAAGTCTTTCATCGTGTGGGCAACCTCACAAAATTGTTTTAAAAATTACAGGCATTACTATTACTTCCATGAATAAGAATAACCCTAACAAGTGTTTCATAAAAAAGAGACGCTTTTGCATTGAATTCACAACTACCGCGCATAGATCGTCATAATACGCCGACCGTGTGATGTATAGTAAAACTACATTCTTATCAAAGAGTTGCCCTAAAATAAGAAATTGTACTATCCACAAGAAAATTAAAAGGGAGTACAAAGTAAAAAAGAACCTTGCGTCCTGCGAAGCTTGAGAAATATATTCTGAAAATAAATACACCAATAAAGACAAGAACAAAAGCACAATAAAAAACCACGCGCCACGATAATTAGCTCTTGCAGTTTTTAATGTTTTTTCGAGTATCTTGATGTCCTGCACATTTTCTTTCAGAGTTGGATCACCGTTTATCCGAGCAATCCAATAAGTATAAAACCCCATAACTTGCGTTATCATGCGTATAGTCAAGAAAATCCACAAAGTTACAGCTACTAAGACTATAGAGTGTTCTATTGATAACCCGGTGTAATACAATATTATTAAAAATATTATCACACTTTCATATGGAAGAAATTTCAAATACTTTATAAATCTTTTTTTCTTTTTTGGCGCAGCATTATTAAACTCTACTTTTATGACGCTAAGAATCCATGTTTTGTCCAATTTTACTTCAATGAAAAAAGGCAAAAGAGGCCAGTTGGCTATGAATAAACCCGCAGCAATACTTAAAAACATAAGAAAATCATGCGGTAAAAAAAACATCACGACAAATGCAAAAAACATTATGTACGTTAAATAAGCGGTCATATTTATTTGTATATCGACTATACTGGCTTCTTTTAACTTGTTAAACATATGCATTCACCTCTTCATGAGTTTTCCGGCTACCGGACGCCGAAGTGGCGGCCCCGCTATTTTCCTTTTCCCCAAAGGGCGCCCTTGCGCTCTGTGCGCAACGCGAAGCATCTGTTTCTCAGTTTCTGTTTCTTATTTCTTATAGGCTACAACCCAATTCAATGTATTGCTTCTGCTTCAGTCTTTGTCCTTGTCCTTTGTCTTTGTCCTTTAACTCCACACTCCACACTCCACACTCCACACTTAACACTGTCCTTCCTACTTGCTTCCCGGCTTTACTATCGGCATTTCTTTCGCGCACAACGGACAGCTTTCCGGCTGCCACACTTCAAAGTTCACGTCCCAAAGAGACGCCGGTTGATGAGGCAGTACGTGCTTGCCGCCGCTGCGATTCACTATGACTCCTGTCCCGCTCCATACAACTCCGTTGTCCTGTAAAACTTTCCCCACTTCCATGGTTGAGCCGCCTGTAGTTATAACATCTTCAACGACAATTGCGGATGAATTTAAAGGAAATTCAAAACGGCGAATTTTCATCTCCCTTTTGTCGTCCCTTTCGCAAAACAAAAACGGAATATTAAGCGCGCGGGCAACTTCATGCCCAATTATCAAGCCGCCTATAGCCGGAGCGGTAACGAAATCAGGCTTGAGTCCACGCAGTTTATCCGCAAGCAATTCCCCCGCAAATGCGGCGTATTCGGGTATAGCCAAGAGGCGCGCGCACTGCATGTAATTTCCGCTATGAAGCCCGGACGACAACCTGAAATGCCCCTCGAGGTGCGCCCCGCTAACTTTCATCATTTCTTTCAATTGTTCAATTTTGTCCATAAATTAACCTCCATAAATTTCTAATTACCCTTGGTTTTGTCTTTTAACTTCACACTCCACACTCCACACTTCACACTCTTTTCATGTCTTCAGCGATTTCCTCTATTGCTGCAAACCTGTCTTTGGCCTCCAAAACCGGGCGCCCCACAACTATGTAATCAGCGCCTGCCGAGACCGCGCGCCCGGGAGTAGCAGCTCGCTCTTGATCGTCCTTTGCGCCGCCTTTGATTAGCCGCACTCCAGGAACGACCGTCATTACTTTATTTTGAAGTATCGGCATTACAACAGGAAGGTCGAGCGGAGAACACACCATCCCGTGGACGCCTGTTTCCATTACGACTTTTGCGCGGGCTAAGAGCGCTTCCTGTATAGTGCTGTTCGGATTCACTTCCTGCCACACTTCCTGCGAAAAACTTGTCAGCACGCTTATCGCAAGAAGCTTTATATCAGCGCCGCTGTTGTCGGCAGCTTTTCGCGCCTCTTCGAGCATCTTCCTTCCGCCTGAAGAATGTATCGACAGCGCCCAGAGCCCGTGCGAGGCCAGTTCCTCAACTGCCATGCGCACAGTATTGGGAATGTCATGAAGCTTAAGGTCAAGAAACACTTTGTGTCCCATTTGAATTATCTTAGTCACGAATTCCATTCCGCCCTGAGCGTAAAGCTGATGCCCAATTTTGATATGAGACAATCCGCCCCTCAGTTCGTCTGCAAGATTAAGAGCTTCCCCCACATTTGTCAAATCAAGCGCGAGAATAATTTTGTCCTTCATTCTTTCCTCCTGTTTAAACTCTAATTTACATATCGGTAGATATGTACTGAATATATCACAAAAAAGCCGCTACCTTTTGAGGCAACGGCTGAAAAACTATATTCGCAAAATGGAATGAACCAAACTAATTGAAGAAAAAAGCTTCTTGCGAAAATAAATAATAAATAATTCAAGCAAATTCAAACCAGTTATTCCCTTCAAAATAATTTAATTTGTCGCTCAGAGGCAAGATAACCATCCCCAAGATGTCAACTCTTGCCTCTGTTCTTTACTGGTGAAGAAACTAAGCGCTCAGCGAAGCTGCTGTTTCATTTCGCACAACTCGCAAGCTCGTTGGCTCTCTGCTTATGGTTTATTCGTCTAATCCTACTTTTGTGGGATAGGCGACATTAAGCCAGACCGGATTTTTTTGCATTTTCGGGGCAGCTAATTAATCCCCTTCAACTGCCCCATATTTTACCACATTTTTACCATGTCAAGCAGCTATGTTTTACTCTGCCTTCTCAATATATCTTAATCATTAATCACTGCCCAAAGCGCCGGTTTTCCTGTATAACAGATACAAAGTTTTGACGGCGATGTTGAAGTCACTGTTGAAACCCGCCAAGATAGGAGCGCAGGTTACGCCCATACCGTCGCCTAACTATTTGTAATATTTCTCTCCCCATACCCATAAGCTGCCGTCTGTTTTTTTGGCTATCGTGCTAAAAATGCCCACTGAAACAGCCGCCCAATCACTCTCCGTTCCTACTCGTATGGGCGCGTTACGGGCTGTCGTCGTGCCGTCGCCCAGCTGTCCACTACTATTATTTCCCCACGCCCAGAGGCTGCCGTCCGTTTTTATGGCTATTGTGTGAAATTCGCCTATGGCAACCGACGACCAGTCATTCTCTGTTCCTACTCTTACGGGCGCGTTGCGGTTAGTCGTTGTGCCGTCGCCCAGCTGACCGTGAAAATTATATCCCCACGCCCAGAGGCTGCCGTTTGTTTTTATGGCTAAAGTGTTATAATAACCTGATGTAGCCGACAACCAGTCAGTTTCCGTCCCCACTTGTTCGGGCGCGTTACGGTTAGTCCTCGTGCCGTCGCCTAGCTGGCCGTAGTTATTTCTTCCCCAAGCCCAAAGGCTACCGTCTGTTTTTATGGCTATCGTATGATATTCGCCTGCTGTAATCGACGCCCAGTCAGTCTCCATCCCCACTCGTACGGGCGCGCTGCGGCTTGTCGTCGTGCCGTCGCCCAGCTGACCGCAATCATTTCTTCCCCACGCCCAGAGACTGCCGTCTGTTTTCATGACCATTGTATGAAGGTAACCCGCGGAAACTGATGACCAGTCAGTCCCAGTTCCTACTCGTACAGGCGTGATGCGATTAGTCATCGCACCTTCGTCAAGCTGTCCGAAATCATTTCTTCCCCACGCCCAGAGGCTGCCGTCTGTTTTTATGGCTATCGTGTGATAAGAGCCTGCGGAAACCGACGACCAGTCAGTCCCAGTTCCCACTTGTACTGGCGTGTTTCGGCTTGTCGTCGTGCCGTTGCCCAGCTGACCGCAATCATTTCTTCCCCACACCCAGAGGCTGCCGTCAGTTTTTATGGCCACTGTATGTTGGTAGCGCGAGGAAATCGACAACCAGTTTTTGCCCTTTGGGGCATTGATGATGGTAGTACGCGGCACGAAGCAAACGCTAAACTCCGAGCTGAAAATATATATCAGCATCAACACAAACGCCCATACCGACAGTCTCACCATATTACCTACGTAACTTTTCACTACCGGTTTTCTTACGTTACTTTTCACTGATATAAACCCCCTCTATTAAATTTATAAATAAGTCGCAAATATTTATGAATTTAATATCTCAATTAAGTATTCAAATTATAAACGCAATGGAGAGAATTGGAAAGGATAGTGGCGAGCGGCGAGATAAAAGAAAAATAGTTAGTAGTTAGTAGTTAGTAGTTAGTAGTTAGTAGTTAGTAGTTAGTAGTTAGTAGTTAGTAGTTAGTAGTTAGTAGTTAGTAGTTAGTAGTTAGTAGTTAGTAGTTAGTAGTTAACTCCTCACTCCTCACTCCTCACTCCTCACTCCTCACTCCTAACTGTTTTTATCCCCCCACTAGGCTTGCACATCCTTTAACGTCAATCTATATTAAAAGCATAAAAATACACGATACGGAGCGGGGTCTTATTGGTTTGATCGCAAACTTTCTATCCAAGTTAGTTCAGTTAATGGTTTTTATGCTAATGCTGTCGATTGTCGTGTTCGCGCTCTCCCGGCTTTCGCCCGGGGAGCCGCTCGCCGCGTATTACGGGGATGCGCTTGATCGTATGTCTATTGAGCAGAAAGAGGCGGCGATGAGTAGGTTGTCGCTCGACAGGCCCGTTGCGGAGCAATACTTGGCATGGGCAAAAAATGTCCTGAGGGGCGACTTTGGAATTTCATATATTTACAAACGACCTGTAAGCGGCGTTATCAAAGACTTATGGTTCAACACGCTGCTTCTTGGCGGTATTGCTTATGTTTTAACCTTCGCTTTGTCGACGTTGCTCGCGGTGTTCTGCGCGCGGAGAGAGGGCGGCGTTATCGACGCCGTCGCATGTAAGATAGGGATAGTCAGCAGCTTGATTCCGACATTCTTTGTTGCTGTCCTGTGTATCCTTATATTCTCGCTTAATTTGAAAATTTTACCCTCGGGAGGGGCATATTCGGTAGGACATAAACATGATATAGGAGACCGCATACGCCACTTGATTCTGCCCGTATTCACACTGACGCTGTCACATTTGTGGTATTACGCCCATATTCTGCGAAATAAATTGATTGACGAGCTTCACAAGGATTATGTGCTTCTGCTGCGGGTGAAGCGGCTGTCAATGTCGCGGATTCTTTACCGCCACTGTCTGCGCAACTGTCTGCCCGCGCTCATTACAATAATGTCAATTTCCATACCGCACATAATAGCCGGAACATACATAACTGAGCTCGTATTCAGCTACCCGGGGCTTGGAACTCTCGCGCTCGAGTCCGTCCGGTATAAAGATTACAACACGCTTTCCGTGATAACTCTTTTGACGGGCTTTGCCGTGATCTGCGCAGGCATCCTCGGACAGGAAATATCCGCGCGCCTTGACCCCGCTATGAGGCACGAGCTCGCGTTAAAACAGGAACATGTGAGATTATGAGAGCAGCGAAATTCCCCGTATACTCAGCGCTTACGCTTATTATGACAACGGCCTTGTGCATCGCGGTTCCATTCTTTACCGGCTCGGCAACGAGGATGGATGGAGACGCTCTCAGCATGCCGCCGTCGGATGCGCATTTCTTTGGAACCGACCCGCTTGGAAGAGACCTTTTCAATATGATATGTCATGGCGGCAGAGTGTCGCTCTATATCGGCGCGCTTGCGACCGTGTTGTCTACGCTGATAGCTATTGTATACGGCGCGGCTGCAGGGCTCGCTGGAAGGGCGGCGGACGCGGTTTTAATGCGCTTCATCGAGTTGCTCCTTAGCATACCGTCAATACTATACGTCGTAACAATTCAGGCGATAATTGGCAAGCCGAGCGCGACGTCAATTGCGCTTGTCATAGGGCTTACCTCGTGGATGACCGTTGCTAAAATGGTAAGGACCGAAGCGCTGCGAGTGCGCCGCGTGGAATATGTGCTGTCGGCGCAGCATATGGGAGGAGCTTTCTTTTACGTCGCAAGGCGGCACCTTCTGCCGAATTTTTTCCCCGCAATATTGTTCATGGTCGTCAGCAACATAGGCGGCGCAATCTCAACCGAGGCCACGCTCAGCTTTATGGGTATAGGGCTGCCGACGACCGTTGTTTCTTGGGGAAGCCTTATGTCGCTTTCACAGGACGCGCTTCTCACCAACAGCTGGTGGATAATTCTTATACCGGGAATATTTCTCGTATCTACGCTCGTTTGCGTTGCAAATATCGGTGAATATTTCCGGGTAATTAATTCTTTGCATGAATAAGGAGATCAGTATACGATGAAAAAAATCATTATGACAGTGCTGTTTACAATGTCGGTTTTCTGCGGCGCAGTAACCGGAGAGGGCGGCTTGCCGTCAGAGATAATATACGGCTCGGGGAATTACACGGCAATAAACCCCGCGCTATATGAGCATGGAGAAATAAACTCGCTGCTTTTCGCGGGATTGACCGCGCATGACGCGGATAATAACGTTATTCCAGGGCTCGCCTCGTCATGGACATACGACGAGGCAACGATGACTTACACCTTCAAATTAAGAGAGCGCCTTACTTTCCATGACGGAAAGCCGCTCACTTGCGCGGATGTGAAGTTCACCATCGAAACTATAATGAACCTCGACAACGGCTCTGAAATTATGTCCAATTTCGAGGAAATCGAGAGTATCGATGCACTCGACGACTTGACAGTAATAATAAAGCTTAAAGCGCCTAACGTTGCGTTGCCGGATTACCTTTCAATAGGAATTCTTCCAAAGCACATTCTGGACGGACAGGATGTCACAACTTCAGACTATAACCGAAACCCTATTGGCGCGGGGCCGTATAAGCTGGTCGATTGGGATATGGGACAAAGCATTGTTCTCGAAAAATTCGATGGCTTTTATCTCGGGGCGCCGAAAATTGAACGCATTATCTTTAAAATTATTGAGAATTACAGCATCCGCGCGTTACAAATGAAATCCGGCGAGCTGACGCTCGCGCAGGTCGCGCCCTTAGATGCAGAAGCGTTCAGGGGCAACGCCGGATTTGTAGTCTATGAAATGGACACGGCGGATTATCGCGGTATTTTGTATAACTTCGGCAATAAGTTCTGGCAGGACAACCCCGGATTGCCCGCCGCGCTAAGCTATGGGATTGACCGGGACGCGATTATTCGGAGCGTCCTTCTCGGGAAGGGGCAGCCCGCATGGTCGCCCATACAAAAGGGCGAATATGTGAACGGGAACATCGAAAAATACGAATACAATCCCGCGAAGGCGCAGGCGGCAATCGAAGCTTTAGGCTGGGCAAAAGACGGCGACGGCTACTACGCAAAGGGAGGTCAACAACTCGCGTTCGCTATCAGCGTCCGTCCGTCCGACCCTGTGCGCGTGAACATGGCCGCCATCGCAGCACAAAATTTACAGGACCTGGGAGTCAATTGCACGGTTGAATTAGCCGCGCGCACCGACTGGGCGGGACAATTCGCGTTCCTGATTGGCTGGGGCAGCCCGTTTGACCCCGACGATCACACATATAAAGTGTTCGGCACGGATAAAGGCGCTAATTACAGCAGATACAGCAATCCCGAGGTCGACCGCGTCCTCACGGAAGCGCGCAGCGAGCCCGTGAAATCGGTACGGATAAAACTATATAAGGAATTTCAGGAAGTATTTGCGTGCAATCCGGCATATACTTTCATTGCATACATCGACGCAATTTATGTCGCAAAGCCGAACCTCAAGGGAATTTCGCGCGGCACAACTTTGGGGCATCATGGCGTTGGGATATTTTGGAACGTCTATGAGTGGACGTTGGAATGAATGAAGTATTGCTTGACGTAACGGATTTACGGGTTCGATTCGCAGGCGCGGCGGACGATACGCTGAAAGGCGTATCGTTCGCAGTAAAGCGCGGCGAAATTACGGCGCTCGTCGGGGAATCGGGCAGCGGGAAAACGTTATTGTGCCGCTCGTTACTCGGGTTACCTCCAAGTAATGCACAGGTGAGCGGGAGTTTCCCCCGCAACATACCTCAGTCGATTATCCTGCAAAACCCCATGACCTCGCTTGACCCCGCCATGCCGGTCGGCAAGCAGATACTTGAAGCGTCAAGCGATAAACGAAAAACAATTGTCACGGAATTATTAACGCTCGTAGGGATCCCGGAACCTGAACTGTACGCGCGAGAGTATCCGATGCACTTGAGCGGCGGAATGCGACAGCGGGCGGCAATTGCGATAGCTCTCGCCACGCGTCCGCAGGTTCTTTTCGCCGACGAGCCTACAACCTCTCTCGACGCCGATTCAGCGGAAGGCATAATGCAGTTGTTCGTTGATATAAAAAGTAAACTCGGGACTGCCATAGTGTTAGTCACGCACGACCTGCAGCTTGTGCGCAGATACTCGAGCCGAATACTCATACTTGAAAAAGGAAGTATCGTTGAGAGCGGCAGTCCGCAGGACATTTTTGAGAACCCCAAAGAGGCATATACAAAACGGCTTATCTACTACTCGACTTTCACGGAACATAGCCACGCGAAAACGCCGCGCCCCGGCGCCAAGCGCCTTGTATCAGCCGGCAAACTATCAAAAAATTATAGTTCAGCAGGGCGCGTCAAGCCTGTGTTGCGTAATATCAGCTTTGACATTTATGAAGGCGAAACTTTAGGATTATACGGACGCTCAGGCGCCGGAAAATCGACGCTGCTGCGCCAGCTCAGCCGAATTGAAAAACCGGGCGGCGGCACAGTGGAATATAGCGATGAATTGAATGAGCGCCAGAGCGTGCAGCTGATTTTTCAAGACAGCTTATCCGCGATGAATCCGCGAATGCGTATCCGTGAAATTCTTGGCGAGCCGATGTTTATTAAGACAAAAAAACGACCGGAAAGGAACGTGCTTTTGCAGTTGCTCGACCGCGTTGAATTGCCTGCCGCATACCTTGAGCGTTACCCGCGCGAGCTTTCCGGCGGAGAGCGCCAGCGCGTCGCAATAGCGCGGGCAATAAGCACGTCCCCAAAATTGATACTCGCAGACGAACCCGTTTCATCGCTTGACGTAGCTGTACGAACAAAAATCGTTCATCTGCTCCGAAAACTGAAGGACGAGGAAAACTTGACCCTCATGCTGGTTTCGCACGATATCCCGCTGCTACAACACGTATGCGACAGAATTTTACATCTTGGAGAGATTAATTTTGTTGACATAACATTATAAGTATGTAATACTACAAAATATCGTATTACCTAATGTATAGTGTTTTACTGTTTCATACGAGGAGGAGAGATAATGAATGTATCCGACCTTTTTATGGTCTCGACAAAAGGACAGGTAACTATTCCGGCGGCTATGCGGGAAAAATACGGAATTAAAGCCGGAGATATGGTTATCTGGGAAGAATATAAAGATAAGCTTGCAATAAAAAAGCCGGTTGATTTCTTTGCTTTGCGTGGTTGTCTGGGCAAGGTTGAAATTCCTGAAGATGAAGAAGAGCTTTTTCTTGATGATGTCGTTAACCACGTTATGAAGGAAAGCTAAATATGGAAGAAATATTTGTAGATAGCAATGTTTTCTTACGATTTTACGCAGAAGACGATGAAGCGCAAGGTGAAGCTGCCGAGAAAATGTTTTGCACGGGCGTAGAACGAAAAATTGACCTCATAACAGGGCCGCCTGTGTTTTTTGAAGTGGCGTGGAGTCTGAAAAAAGGGTTCAACTGGCCTAACCATAAGATATTGGAAGCCCTTGAGGCTATGACGGCTATCCCGAATATGAAAATACTTGACAGGGATTTAGTAGTTGGAGCAATTATGCTAGCAAAAGAAACAGGACAAGGGTTTCCAGACGCTTACATTGCAGCAACGGCGCGAAGCCGCGCAGCTAAAGTCGCAACGTTCAACAAAAAACACTTTTCCAAGTTAGGCGTTAAGTTACATCCACTTGAAGAACTTTAAAAAAGAAGCTTGCATAATTATTAGATGCTATATTATGATATTTAATTGACTATTTCAGCATATTAAAAACGAGGAAAAACTGACCCTTGTGTTGGTATCGCACGATATCCCGCTGCTACAGAATGTATGTGGAAGTATGTTAAAGCTTGGAGAGGTTAATTTTGCTGATCATTATCGCCTGAATGAAACCACCGTAACCCCGTATCCGCCCTCATCGGCGTCTCCCAGCCTGAAGTCGGATATATATTTCAGGGAAGCGCAAAGCGAATGTATTTCCCTCCTCAGTATCCCTTCTCCCCTGCCATGAACTATGATAACGCTTGAGTACCCTGCTCTCATAGCCCTGTCTAAGTAATTTGCCGTCAATGGCAAAGCTTCCCCGACATTCATCCCTCTAACCATTAATGAACTTGGAACGCGCTCATAGCGAATGCCGCCCGATGTATCTATAACAGGCTCGGCTACTTTGGCTTTTTTTGTTGTTGGGATAAGATTTTCCAGCGGGACGTTGAGCTTCATTGACCCCGCAATTAGTTGCGCGCGATCATTTTTTATATTCTCTATAACTCCGACCATTCCGCTGTCCGCTACTTGAACCGTCATACCTTCACGCGGGATAAAAGGAGCGTTTTTTAATTCCCGTTCCTTTCTCGCCGCTTCAATTATTCTCTCGTTTCGCTTCTTATGCCTGTTCTCTATGAGCCTGCGTAACTTTGCAACGTCGTCATGCCTTGAGCTGATTTCCTTATGGGCAGCTGATTTAACTACCCCTTCCAGCCCCCTTATCATAGCTTTTGATTTTTCCTCCGCCTCATGGATTATGCCTGCGGCGCGTTTGTCGGCGGCAGAATAAATTTCGTCCCGTCTCGTCTCTATTTCCAAAATTCTTTGCTGATAGTCAGCCTTTTGCTTTTCCATTTGTTTTTCCCGAACGCGCAATTCTCTTTCCCGCACCTCCAGCAACCTGCCGCGTTCGTGAATCCCGGCAACCATCTCCTCGCTCGTAATCTCATGCTCGCTGAGCGCTCTTTTAGCTTTTTCTATGACGCCCCGCGGCATACCGAAAGCGGTAGCTATGAGAATCGCGTTGCTCCTCCCCGGGATCCCGGCAAGGAGCCTGTAAGTCGGTGAAAAAGTCTCAGGATTGAACTCCATGCTGGCTGTCTCAACGCCGCTTGCAGTGAGAGCGTATTGTTTTATCGGGTTATGGTGCGTTGTTGCAAGGACTAAGCTTTTGTTAGCAACTCTGAGTTCTTCCAGTATAGCCACTCCAAGCGCTCCTCCCTCTTGCGGATCGGTACCCGCGCCCAGTTCGTCCAGCAGCAGGAGAGAATGACCGTCGGCTTCCTTTAGGATGTTTATTATATTTTTCAGATGAGCGCTGAAAGTGGAAAGGTTCTGTTCTATGCTTTGTTCGTCCCCAATATCCGCATAAATTGAGTTTATAGCTCCAACGACAGAACCTTCTGACGCCGGTATCGGAAGTCCAAGCCAAGCTGCCGCAATACATACGGCGGCGCTTTTCAACACCACTGTTTTTCCTCCTGTATTCGGCCCCGTTATGATAAGCTGCCTAAACGCGTCTCCGCCGCAGCTCACATCGACAGGGACCGCCCGTTCCTTAAGCAAAGGATGCCTTGCGTCAAAAAGCTTAAACATAACCTGTGGTTTTATTATTGGGATGTTCCAGTGATATTTGCTCCGCACCTCGTCCGCTGAACAAAGCAAATCTATCTCGCCGAGGGCATTTTCAGCCTCTTCGATTGCTCCTTCCCTGACTAAGAGCTGGCGGGTCAAATTGGCAAGGATACGTCTTTCCTCTTCGTTTTCCTCTCTTGCTAAAATTGATATTTTATTATTGAGCGGCGTGAGAGCGTTAGGCTCCATATAAACAGAATTCCCGGAGGACGAACGGTCGACGAACAACCCCGGGAAACGGTTTATATTCTCCTGTTTTACAATCAAAAGAAAACGCCCGTCCCTGAACGCCAGGGCGCGCTCCTGAAGCATGTTCAGAATTTTATCGTCTTCAATAAGTCTTTGACCGGAAATTCTGGCGTTTCTCTTAACTATGCCGGAACTCTCCCTTAGCTCTCTGAGCTTTTGGGAAGCAGAATCGGAGAGCCTGCCCGAATCTTCAATAACGCTTAAAGCTTTTATCTCAGACGAAAACTCCCTCATCTTTCTGGTCACTGCGGAAAATGACAAATAAACTTTTTGCGCGACTGTCAACTGTTCCCGGAGCCGGGATTCGAGCGTCAGAAAATCACGAACCTTTAAAAGCTCTTCTCCGGTAAGCAGTCCGCTCTTTTTTGCGCTCCTGAGCATCAGCAATACCGGAGAAACGTTATTATTCCATACTATATTGTTACTATCGCAGAAACTTATCCATTCCCTCAGCAATGTCTGTCTTAATTCAAGCTGTTTTAGCCCCTCGCAGAATTGAAGGCTGTTAAGATAATTTAGACCAATCTCGCTTTTCATACGCGAGGCGTAAACCGACAGCAACGCGTCAAATTGGACTATATTTAGAACATGTTCGGATATCCTCATACTCCAATAAATTTAGTTAGAAACGACTATCGCTACAGCCTCCATACCAGGCATGACTATGCCGCCCGGTTTATCAAGCTCAATTCTCAGCTCATACAAGTCTTCCCCGTCTTTTTGCTCCGCAGGCTTTGAAGTAGCAACTGAAATGATTTTCCCGGAAAACGTTTCATTGGGAATTTCGCGGAATTCCACAGTAACTGCGGATCCCGGTTTAATTGATTCCGCTAATGATTTATTTACAAGTCCGCGCAACCAGAGCTTACTCAAATCGATAACTTCACATACGGGGAGTTTTGGCTCAACTATGTCGCCTGTTTTAATGCTTATGCTGTTCAGGTAGGCGGTAAAAGGAGCAATAATTGATGTTCCATCAAGAGCTGCTTTCGCTTTTGCTACTTGCTCGTTCAATATTTCGTTTTCCTCTTTTGCAGCGGTTATTTCTTCTTCAGTGTATCCTTTTTTCACTGTTTCATGGTATTGCTCTGCTTTTTCAATATCTTTTTCCGAACTCTGCATAATGGCCTCGGCTTCTGCTTTATCGTTTAAACTTATATTATATATTGCTTCAGAAATCATGCCATTTTCTAAATATTCACGATACAATGCTTCATACGCATCCGCAAGCTCATAAGCGGCTATTGCCGCTTCGTTCGCACTTTTAGCCGCTTTAATCCTAATTTCGGCAAGCGCATTTTCTTGATCTGTTAGACGGTTTTCCATATTGAGGGATTTCAAATTCGCCTCCATCAACTCCAATTCCGCACTTTTCAAATTATTAGAATATGCTTCATTCGCGAGGTGTGCAATTACAACTCCTCTAGGAACTGTCTGCTTTGCGGAGAAAGCAACTTCTTCTACTTCTCCGCCGGAATGGAATGCAAGCTCCAGTTTTGGAGCGGCGGCCACGCACCAAAAAGACGGTTCCGGTGAAAATATAAAGCGTCCAATAAGCGCAATTATTACAACGAGAATAAATATACATATGCCTAACACTGCGATTTTCTGACCTGAATTCATTTTCTTTACAATGCTGCTGTTCATTGTTACATCAACAGCCTTCTCAACGCCCTTTTTAGCTTTATTTAAGTTATCCTTAACGTTCTCTTTGTCAAAAACTTTGCCAAGGTTTTCCTTCGTTTTTTGAGCATTAACGCCAGCTTGTTTTTTCATTTCCTTTAGCTTTGAGTTCAATTTTTCTTTATCCATAAATAACACGCCCTTCATTATTAAATTTTGTGAAAATGCCATATTGATTTTATTATACCAAAATAAATTTTGCATAGGATAACTCACAAAAAACAAAATTACCTATTGAGAGCTTAAAAATGGTTCGATAATAAATATGTATCACATTTATATTTTTCATTTTTTATTTTACTTAATTGTTTGTTGAAAATATTATTATGATAATATAAAAAATGAAACCATTAGTGGTAGAATATAAATCTTGGTTATGAATTTTTGTGAAATGGGGGATTGCGATGCAGGAAGTGAAAAAAGTCATCACAGAGGTCGGAACAAACGAATGGCAAGTAGTAGTATTCTATCTCGGAGAACAACCTTTTGCAATAAATGTTGATAAGACTCGCGAGATCTTGCGGTGGCCGGGTTGCCGGGAAATTCCAGAGACTGATTCTGCGATGATAGGCATTACTTCTGTTCGCGGAGAGGTCCTTCCTATGATCGACTTGAGGATCTCACTGGGAATAAAAAGCGACATACCGCTGGATCAGACTAAGATTATCATAGCTGAGTTTAACGAAACAAAACTTGGATTTGTTGTTGACGCTGTAGAACGGATTTACAGAATAAATTCCGAGGATTTGGACGATACTTTAACCGGTAATTATCTTGGACAGTGGGTTCTTTACGTAATTAAAAAGGACAGCCGCAACGTGCTTTTGCTTGACTATGAAGCGATAGTGCAGAAAATAAGCCCTCATTCTTCTATCGTAAGCAGGATTGATGAAGCGGCTATAATTAAAATAGCGGAAGACCTTGGAGATCCTTCAGCTTATAGTATTCTTGTGGCTGAAGATTCACCTCTGATCCGCCGCCAGGTTGAAGACGCGCTTCATTCCGCCGGATTCACAAACTTAAAAATAGTTCCGGATGGAAAAATCGCTCATGATTTGATTATTGTCGAGGGAGACCATTTTGATATTGTGATAACCGACGTTGAAATGCCAAAGATGGACGGTCTTACTCTCACCAGGAAAATTAGGGAGAACAGCGCTACGAGCGACATTCCGATAATAGTTTTTTCGTCGATAATGGCCGAAGATATTAAAATTAAAGCTGCCAGCATTGGAGCGAATTACCAGATAACAAAACCTGAGATAAACATGCTTGTGGATTATGTAGTAAGAATAATAAAAGATAAGAAATTGGATAAGGCCAAAAAAGAAGAGCCTGTGAAATCTTAAATTGTCTCTACCTTTCTGGAACTCCGACCTTGACTTAATGGTGGCTCCCTGGTTCCCTATAGGAGTTGACTATAAATTTGTTTCAATCAATTCTTTACACAGTGTCCGGCTTAAGAATGTCGCGGCACTGTCGCTTTCTGTTGACAGCGAGTTTCTTTTTATGTCGAGTGTACAAAGCGGTTATGTCGGAAATTTCTTAAGGGAGAATTTATTTACAGTGAATGCTCATATTGGATTCAACCTTGGATTTTTTTTACTGCTGGGGTATTCGCAAAGGATAGAATCATTAATTGAGAAAATGCAAAAAGATAAAAAGAATGAAGATATTAAAGCAGGCATAACATGGTGCGCTATAAGAAGGCGCAAAATGTTGCTTGGAAATTTGAAATCAATAGCTTTAGTTAGCGAGGACATACTATTCGATGAAGAAAGTTTTCTGACTCGTTTCGAAGCGGTGTTGTCCGAGAATATCGGTAAAAGCGGAGAGAATTCAAAGATACCTTATTTCGCTGAAAAATTTGGATATCGTCGTTTTTTTATTCCGTACGAAACTGATAACCCGACAGATATGAACGTGAGCCGTTTATTAATAGAGATGGAATTTCCCGAGACAAAGCAGATAACAGGTCCTTCTCCGGAAATAAACTTTCCATTTTTTATAGGCGCTGAGCTTATATTCTCTCGCCCTTAAGGAGGAAGAAAATTAATAATGGGAAGAAAAAAGAAGAGCGAAAAACAAAACTTAAGTGAAGCTCTGGCGCAAACAAAAACAGAACCTGAGAGTAACGCCAATATCATACAAAACGATATTGCCCTGGCGTCATATGACAGGACAGAATCAACTCAGCCTGAAGCGCCGGAAAAACTCTTATTGCCAAATGGCAGCAAAGAAATAGAGGTCAATAATCGTAAAGCAGAAAAACTGACAAAATCAAAAAATAAAAAGCTAAAAAATACGGAAATTAAAGATGACATTATTGTCGAGAACGCTGCGCATGAAGCGATCGCTGATAGCGATGAAATGATTGATAATGTTGATTTTCCTGCTGATTTTGAAATTCTGTCCGACATTGATATGGACCCAACAGTAATAAAAGAAGACATGGGATTGGAACATGGCGAGGACGATGACGAAATTCCGATGCTCATCGAACTTGAAGAGGATGAACGCGTCACTCATGACGTCCTATCGAAAAAAGAAGCCGAAGAATGCCTTCAGCGAGTAAAGGACTTAGTTCTTCAGGAAGGCTCCGAAAAAGGGTTCATAACTCATCAGGATATTGAAAGAAGCATCCCCCTTGAAACATGGAACGCCGATATGCTTGACAATGTATTGATGAACTTGCAGGATCTCGGTATAGAAGTAATAGAACGGGAGGCTACAAAGAGCCAGAGCAGCGTCAGCGATGACATTTCCGCTTCAATTGGAGCCGACATAGGAAAACTTGAAGACATACCTCTTACCGATCTTGTGCGAATGTACCTGAGAGAGATAGGCAAAGTTCCTCTGCTGAACGCCGATCAGGAAGTTGAACTTGCTATGAAAATGGAAACGGGGAACGCAGAAGCCAAGCAAAAGCTTGTCGACTCAAACTTGAGGCTTGTTGTAAGCATTGCAAAAAAATATATCGGGCGCGGAATGCTCTTCCTTGACCTGATTCAGGAAGGAAACCTCGGCCTCATACGCGCGGTTGAAAAATTTGATTACCGAAAAGGTTTCAAATTCAGCACATACGCAACATGGTGGATTCGGCAGGCCATAACGCGCGCGATAGCGGATCAGGCGCGCACGATAAGGGTGCCGGTACACATGGTTGAGACCATAAATAAAATGGTTAGGATATCCCGCCAGCTTGTACAAAGGCTTGGACGGGAACCATTCGATGAAGAAATAGCCGCTGAAATGGATATAGAAACTTCACGGGTGGAAGAAATAAGAAAGATAGCTCAATTGCCGGTGTCGCTCGAAACCCCGATTGGAGAGGAAGAGGACAGCCAGCTTGGAGATTTTATAGAGGACAGGGACTTGCCAAGCCCGGAAGAATCGGCGGCAGGACACCTTCTGCGCGAACAAATTGAGGAAATGCTGGACGCGCTCTCGCTCAGGGAACGCGAGGTTCTGTACTACCGTTTTGGAATAGAGGACGGCCGCGCATACACGCTGGAAGAAGTCGGCAAAAAATTCGGAGTAACCAGAGAAAGAATCCGCCAAATAGAGGCAAAAGCCCTGCGCAAACTCCGCCACCCAAGCAGGAGCAAAAAACTCAAGGATTTCTTGGAATAAACCCGCCGGAACAGTTTTTATGAAAATTATTTTAGCGCTCAATGCGGGCGCCTCTTAGTCAAGAGGCGCCTCTAATTTTATTTTTTATTAAGACATAATTAAGAACGTTTTCAAAATACCCCTAAGAAATATGTACAAAAAGTGTGATTTAGTTTCTTTTAAGTGAACAAGCTTTACAAATAGTTGTGGAATAGAGCCAATTTGTATACAGGAGGTAAATATATGGGCGAAACTGGCGCAAAGCTGCGTCAGATTTTTGTCGTAATTTCACAAAAACGAGCGAAAATGAGCAGGAATGATCTCGCGCCCTTAACATTTGCGGATATTTTGTGTATACTATTCACTGAGGTGATAAAATCATGCCAAATACACGTTCAAGCGGTATGCACATCAGGGTCAATCCTGAAATAAAAGCGAATGTTGAGCCGATTCTTGCCGCAATCGGTTTATCTTTCAGCGATGTCTTCAATCTCACGCTCAATCAAATTTATCTTAAGCGCAGAATCCCCTTTGATTTATCCTCAATACAGCTAACCGAAAACGGCTATACCCCGGAATTTGAGGCGGAGCTTCTTGCGGAATCGGAAGAACTTCACACTGCCGTTGCAAACGGAACCGCCAAACTATACAGGAACTCCGCAGAGCTTTTCGCCGATTTAGATGCAGAGGACATTGATAATGATTGAAGCGAAATACCACGTCGTAAGAGGCGCCAACTTCAAGAAAGGCTACAAACTCGCAAAAAAACAAGGTAAAGATTTGCCTCTGCTCGCTTGGGCTATCGAACAGTTAGCGAAGGATATTCCTCTGCCCTCAAATTGGAAAGACCACCAATTAAAGAACAACATGAAGCGTTTCCGCGAGTGTCACATCGGCAGCTCCGGAGATTGGCTGCTTGTGTACGAGAAGCGGGAAACTGATATGATCCTCTATCTTGTCGGAACAGGAACCCACATAGATTTGCTCGGGCTGTGAATATAAACATTATGAATACGCCATGTGATAGAAGTCAACGCACTCTCTATCTGGAACAAGTAATCCTGTCATGCTGGCTGCAAACTCGGGAGGTTCTGTAATGGACGCAAAACTCCGTCGGATTTTTGATGCAATTTTGAAAAACGAACGGAAACGAGGAGGAATAATCTCGCGCTTTTAACATTTATGGACGTTTTGCGTATATTTTTAACTGAGGTGATAAAATTATGTCAGATACACGTTCAAGCGGTATGCACATTTTTGCCAAAGGAGGTTAGTTACATGACGGCTCAAACGCTGAAAGCTGATAGAGAAAGCATTGTTGATATTGTTGGGCATCTCCCTGATAGGGCAATACTGCAAATTAAGGGTTACATTGAGCGGTTACGTGAAGAGGAAATGGAGCGCGAAGCCGAGGACGAAGAGCGGAGGTATCAAAGCATGTCGCTTAATGAAATTGACGCTGAGATAGCTTCTTTAAGGGCAAAATATGGAACTACTCCAAACGCCAAGACAATAGCGGCAATGAAAGAAGTTGATGCTGGATTATGCGAAGAGATAACAATTGAAGAATTAAAGGCTCAATTACATGCGCACAGTTGAACAAACAGCGTCTTTCAAGAAGTGTCTCAGGCGGATGATGGCGGGAAGGTTTAAAGCCGCCATTTTGGCAGAATTGCCGCTGATAGTTGAGACACTAGCAAACGACATTGACCTGCCGGACAAATACCGGGATCATTCCTTAACTGGTAATTGGCAGGGGCATAACGAGTGCCATATCAGACCGGACTTACTTTTGATATATCAGAAAATCGGCGATGATAAGTTATACCTTGTGGAGATTGACAACCACTCCGGGATTTTTGGTTAAAAATCAGATTTTACAACAAAGCTGAAATATAGCCATAATACGCGGGCTTTTAATGGCTGGCAATTGGCTTCAGCCATCAGGCAAACAATTCAATATCAACTATGGAACTGTCGACGGGATGAACCGGGCTTTGTAGTTGAAACAGAGGAAACGTTCCAGATAATATTTGGATAAAAGGGATCGAATTCGAGGCCTTTTAACATGCGGAGGTATTTGTTTTGGAAAACGGATTGCATTTAATAGTAGATCAGATAAAACACCTCTTGGAAGAGGCTCGCGCCGATATTTCCAGAAAAGTCAACGCTGCTATGCTGACCGCTTATTGGGAAATCGGGCGTGTAATCGTGGAACGGGAACAGGAGGGAGAAATCAAAGCAAGGTACGGAAAACATTTGCTTACTGAGCTTTCAAAACGATTGACAATTGAGCTTGGACGCGGCTTTTCAAAAAGTAATCTTTATAATATGCGCGAGTTTTATTTGTCATATCCAAAATTCCAGATGTCGTCTGGAAAATTGTCATGGTCGCATTATATTGAACTTTTATCGGTATCCGATAAGGACGCGCGTTCATTTTACGAACAGGAATGCGTGAATTCGAGATGGTCGGTGAAAGAACTCAATCGTCAAATCGGAACCTCATTGTTTGAGAGGCTACTGCTTTCGGACGGCAAAGGAAACAAAGAGACAGTTCTCACGCTCGCAAGGCAGGGCAACGTTATTTCAAATCCTCAAGATATTCTAAAACAGCCGTTTGTGTTTGAATTTCTTGGCGTCCGTGAAGAAAAACCCATTCTTGAAAAAGACCTTGAAGCAAAACTAATGCGACACCTTGAAGATTTTCTTTTGGAACTTGGGCGCGGTTTTATGTTCGTCGGCAGCCAGTAGCGCATCACGCTCGGCAACACGCATTATTATGTGGATATGGTGTTTTACAACAAAATCCTGAAGGCATACGTACTGATTGACCTTAAAAAGGACGATCTACGCATTGAACACGCCGGGCAGATGAACGCCTACCTCAATTACTACCGGACGGAAGTCAATGACGAGTCCGATAATCCGCCTGTCGGCATTATCCTGTGCAGGACTAAAGAAGGCGTTGTCGCGGAGTACGCGCTCGGCGGGCTGAGCAATCAAGTCTTCGCGTCAAGCTATGTTTACTATATCCCCGACAAAGATCAATTAATCAATGAAGTCAAAGAGTTGATTGAAAAAGAGGAGAGCGTGAAAAATGGCTGAAATAAAATTTGAAATAACAAAGCACATCGGCGTACTGTCCGAAGGCGCCAAAGGGTGGAAAAAGGAGCTCAATCTCGTCAGTTGGAATGAGCGCGAGCCGAAGTACGACATTCGGGAGTGGTCGCCGGAACACGAAAGAATGGGCAAAGGCGTGACGCTCTCCGCCGAAGAAGTCGATGCTTTAAAACGTTTACTTGCTGAAATCATTCTATGATTTACGAAGGCGATATCTACAGACCGCCGTCTGAAGCGGAGAGCCTGCTTTTGCAGGTCACTGTCGGCTGTTCATGGAACAAATGCACATTTTGCAATATGTACAAAGAGAAAAATTACCGCGTCCGCTCACTTGACGATATTGTAGCCGATCTACGCACCGCAGCAACCTACAGTACAAGATGGAAACGCATTTTTCTGTGCGACGGCGACGTCTTAGCACTACCGATGCCGTTTTTGACCGAAATTCTGGAAGAGATCAAAAGGCTGTTCCCCAACATTGAGGCCGCGCGCGTCTATGCTTCCGCGCGGAATATTCTGGCGAAAAAGCCGGAGGAACTGAGGGCGCTTGCAGCGCTCGGCGCAGACATGGTTTACATCGGGTTGGAATCCGGCAGCGACAGGGTGTTGACCGCCATTAACAAGGGAATAACGAAACAGGAAATGATCGACTCGGCAGCCATGTTGCGCGGGGCGGGAATAAAGCAATCAGTCAGCATAATCGCGGGGCTCGCGGGGGAGGAGTTGTCGGCTGAACACATTCTTGAAACTGCGGACGCGCTCAACAAAATGCAGCCGGAATATATAGGCATGTTGGTGCTACACGCAGGCAGCGACGCCGATATAGGCGTTTTTGGCGATGGAAACAGCCTGCGGCTTCCGTCGTCAGGGCTGGTTGTAGCGGAGATGCGCCTCCTGCTCGAACATTTAGAGCTAAACGATTGCTTTTTCAGCAGCGCCCATATTTCCAACTATTTGAACGTAAGAGGGCGCCTTCCCGGCGATAAACGCAGGATGCTCGAACAGCTTTCTGCCAAAAGACGCATCCATACGGGATGCTGATTTGAATAACGAGTCGGGGATGTAACAAAAGCTGGCGGCAGATAAGCAGGGAGCCAACGACGGTCAGGAAGACCTAGTGTCGCGAAGGTCAGGACGACCGTGAGCGACCGAACCGCTTATAAACGAAAAACCTTTTGCGTTATCTACATACATGTCTTTTTTCGTGTATTTCGTGTGGTTCGCGGTTAATGTTTGTTTTTAATTCCGTTCCGAATTGCCTTTCTGCCGCCCCTATCTCCCTTGTGCATCTCGAAGTCTTTTGTCTTTTCTCGCCACTCGCCACTCGCCACTCGCCACTCGCCACTGTCTTTTGTTACATTTCTTTTACAATTCATTAACCAATCAGTTACATTAAAATTCTATCCTATTTTGTGTAAAAACAAAAAATAGGAGGAAATTATAATGAATATTAAAAGAATAGTTTTCACAGCGTTATTTGCAGCTTCGGTTTGTTTTATCGGCGCCTCGGCATTTGCCGAAGATATCACTATAAACGGTTCGACGACAGTTCTCCCATTTGCGCAGGCGGCGGTTGAGAAATTCATGTCCGCAAATCCCGGCGTCAACATCTCCCTTTCCGGCGGCGGCTCGGGCAACGGCATAAAAGCTCTTGCCGACAAGACTGTCAATATTGCAAACTCATCGCGTTTTATAAAGTTTGACGAAGTAAAGACAGCTATGGCTAACGACGTGTACCCGGTTCCGTTTGCTGTCGCGCTTGACTGCCTTCTGCCGATGGTTCACCCGTCAAACCCCGTAAACGGGCTCACGACGCAGCAACTGAAGGACATTTACAGCGGCAAGATTACGAACTGGAAGGACGTTGGCGGAGATAACGCAGCTATTGCAGTAGTTGGCCGCGACACGAGTTCAGGCACTTATGGAACATGGCAGGAAATGATAATGGATGTCGGCGAAAAGGCCCGTGTAACTGCAAAAGCCCAAACCGCAGCTTCAAGCGGCGCCATGCTTTCAACGGTAGCCAACAATAAAAACGCCATAGGTTACGATGGAATTGGATACATTGACAACACAGTTAAGCCTCTTACGGTCAATCAGGTCGCGGGAACAGCCATATCAGCAAAGGACGGCTCTTATCCTCTTTCCCGTTACCTCTACATGTTCACAAACGGCTGGCCGAAGGATGACGTTTTGAACTTCATTAACTATATGCTCTCGGCCGAAGGACAGGCAATAGTAGAGAGCACAGGATTTATAAGAATCCGTTAATACAACCTCCATCTTTAATTTAGACAATGAATAGAATAAAACGGGATCAGGCCGATCCCGTTTTATTCTTTCTGTTGGCTCTAGAGTACTAATTAAAATGAACCCTAAGGTGATATAATGTTTTTTATAGAAAGATTACCGCATAATTGTACGCATTATCAATATTTAAGAAGAGGTGTTTTGCCTGTGGAGATTACATACTATGATAGTCTTGAAGATTTCCCTTCTTTTCAAAATGACTTGATGAAATTATTAATTACCTGTGACGAAGAGTTTATACCTGCATTATCTTCGCGTATCGGAACTTTGCAAAAAGGATTTCGATTCGAAATTTACATTGGAAATGACAGAATCCCGCAAGAATACTTCAATGCTTTGCTTAAACAAAAATTTATTCTGATTCTCAACAATAACCGTATTATTGGGTTTATGAGTTTTGTACATGGTTTTTATGATAACGAGTTTTTTAGCCCGGTTTTCTCTGCTGACGGAATAAATAATTACGTATCGACAATCTGTGTGGATCCTGACTTTCGGAATAAAGGTTTAGCCAATAATCTATATTCCTATATTGAAGGCAATTTACCTGATAACGTTAAAAGTTCTTATATTTCAACAAGAACATGGTCAACGAATACAGGACATATTAATTTATTAATAAAACGTAATTTTACTCTTACACATACATTATATAGAGATAGAATTGAAAACGGAAAAGAAATAGATTCTGTGTATTATTGCAAAAAGATAGATTGATATAACACACGAAAAGAGAAAATTCAAGCAATTCAAAGTATATAACTAAAACTTTTAGATTCTCCACGATTCTTTTAATGTTCTCCATGACAAACCAATTCACCCGCTGCAACAAAAAACAATAAGAGAGTTAGATTTCTCCAACTCCCTTGTTATAATGAAATATTGCATTTAAACGCCTTGAGTATTTTCATAATTAATATTATACTTCTAGTTTGCAGAAGTTAATATATAAAGAAAACAAAAAGCAGGCGATAGGGTATGCGCACCACAAAAGAAAAGGTTTCGGAAGGGATACTGGAATCATTTGAGACTGACGGAAAGCTGAACGAGGAATGCGCCCTTTTTGGGGTAAGCATAATTTCCAATGAAGCCGCCGGTATTACCTATAACGGTTTATTGGCGTTGCAGCACCGCGGACAGGAGAGCGCGGGCATTGCCATAATAAATGACAATAGTATTCTGTGTCACAAGGACGTCGGACTTGTCAGCGAAGTTTTTTCGGGCGACGAGCTCGAGGCTCTGCCAAAAGGAAAAACCGCCGTCGGACATACGCTTTATTCCAAAACCGGAAAAAATAAAAAAGAAAATGCGGGGCCCTTTGTAACTGAGTATCTGACCGGGCGGATTGCTACGGCTCACAACGGGAATATTACGAACGCGCCTGAGATACGGGAGGAACTAAAAAGGCACGGACTCCGGTTCGACACTACCAGCGACAGCGAAGTTATTTCGTCTCTCATAGCATACAATATAACAAAAAAACAAAATTTGATAAATGGAGTTATTGAAGCGACCCGCGAGCTTCGTGGAGCGTTCTCCCTTGTTATCGCCAGCGGCGACAATAAAATCGTAGCCGTTCGTGATCCTAACGGGTTTCGTCCGCTCTGCATCGGGCGGAACGAAACCGGATACGCTGTGGCATCGGAAAGCTGCGCGCTTGACGTATGCGGATTTGAGTTCGCGCGGGACGTGGCGCCGGGCGAGGTTATCGTTATCGAAAACGGCAATATAATTTCGGAGAGCGTTGAACTTCATAAAAAAGAAGATAATCGGGGTCTTTGTATTTTCGAGTATGTTTATTTTGCAAGGACGGATTCTGTAATAGACGGTCTTTCCGTATATGAAGCGCGGTATAACATGGGGTCTGTTTTGGCGGACGAATACCCTGTGGACGCGGATGTAGTATGCGGAGTGCCCGACAGCGGCCTGGAAGCCGCGAGCGGTTTCAGCGCGAAGAGCGGTATACCGCTCGCGCCGGGATTCGTAAAAAACAGATACATAGGCAGGAGCTTCATCTATCCGACGCAAACGCAACGGGACACCGCTGTGCGGCTAAAGCTCAACCCGCTTGCGGCCAATATCCGTGGGAAGAGAGTTGTACTTGTGGACGATTCCATTGTTCGCGGCACAACGAGCAAAAAAATTGTGAACACCCTTAAAAACGCCGGCGCTAAAGAGGTGCACATGAGAATTTCGTCTCCGCCTTTTCGCCATATATGCCACTATGGAACCGACATAGACAGCGAGGGCAACCTTATAGCAAACAAAATGGACATGGACAGGATCCAAGCTGAAATCGGAGCTGACAGTTTGGGTTACATCAGCATAGAGGGACTGAAACAAGCCTGCGGAAAATGTTCGCTATCGTTCTGCACAGCTTGTTTTACTGGGAACAATTTATCCGAGTAGCGCAAATAATAAAACTGACAAAGGAGTGACAGCATGAAACTTCCTTTTACAAAAATGCATGGTTGCGGCAATGATTATATTTACATTAATTGCTTTGATATTGAAATCAACTCGCCGGAATCCTTGTCCGTAGTTCTTTCGGACAGGCATACCGGAATTGGAGGCGACGGCATTGTGCTGATATTGCCCTCAAGCGTTGCCGACGCGAGAATGCGCATGTTCAACATCGACGGCAGCGAGGGCAGAATGTGCGGAAACGCAATTCGCTGCGTGGCAAAATATCTTTACGATAATGGGATAGTTCAGAATGAACGGATGCGCATTGAGACGAAAAGCGGCATTCGGGAGCTTTTTTTATCCATAAAAAACGGGTCTGTATTCTCCGTAAAGGTCGATATGGGACAGCCCGAACTCAACCCTAATAATATTCCTGTCAGCTTGCCGGGCGAGAGCGTGATAGCCAGAGCAGCGACTATTGGCGGCAAAGAGTACGAGATTACCTGCGTTTCGATGGGCAGCCCCCATGCTGTGGTATTCTGCGATAACTTGGACGACATTAATTTTAGCGCCATAGGCCCTCTATTTGAAAACGACGCCATTTTCCCGGACAGGATTAACACAGAATTTGTCATTGCCGAGAGCAGAAACCGCTTGAAAATTCGCGTATGGGAACGCGGCAGCGGTGAAACGCGAGCCTGCGGCACCGGATCTTGCGCTTCTGTTGTGGCTGCGGTTTTGAACGGGTACTGTGATAAGGACACGGATATTAAAGCGCAGTTGCCCGGCGGAGAGTTAATAATTAATTATACCGGCGATACTGTGTACATGACGGGCAATTGCATAAAAGTGTTTGACGGGACAGTTGACATAGATACACAATTGGAGAAGGAGGATCTGCATGAGAATTAATGAAAATTATTTGAAACTGAAAGACAGTTATTTATTTTCCCTGATAGCAAAAAAAGTTAAGGAGCGCGCGACGCAAAGCGACGAGAGATTAATTCGCTTAGGCATTGGCGACGTCACGCTGCCGATTGTACCTGCTGTAACTGACGCTATGCAGAGAGCCGTTGCAGAAATGGGAAGCATGAGTACTTTTAAGGGTTACGGCGAGGAGCAGGGATATTCATTTCTAAGGCAGGCGATATGCGGGTATTACGCAAAGAAAGGCGTAACGCTGCGCGATGACGAAGTTTTTGTCAGTGACGGAGCAAAAAGCGATCTCGGAAATATACTCGACATTTTTTCGGTTGATAATTCTGTTTTAATACCCGATCCGGTTTACCCTGTCTATGTTGATACAAATATTATGGCTGGCAGAAATATTTTATATGTGAGCGGGAATAAGGAAAACGGTTTCCTACCCATGCCGGAAAAAGAGATTAAAGCTGATATTATTTATCTATGCTCGCCAAATAACCCTACCGGAGCGGTTTATAACTCTATGCAGCTTGAAGAATGGGTAAATTACGCTGTTGAGCACGACGCCGTCATTTTGTTTGACAGCGCGTATGAGATATTTATTAAGGACGGCAATTTGCCGACAAGCATCTACCAGATAGACGGCGCAAAAAAATGCGCTATTGAGTTTTGTTCATTTTCAAAAACCGCCGGATTTACCGGAACAAGATGCGGCTATACGGTTGTTCCTCATGAACTCGTCAGAGGGGGCGCGGCATTGAACAAACTTTGGCTCAGAAGGCAGACGACGAAATTCAACGGCGTTCCTTATGTCGTACAGCGCGGGGCCGAGGCTGTTTTCACTGATGAAGGTCTCGCGCAAATCAAGGATAACGTCGCGATTTACCTTGAAGTAGCGCGAGTCATAGCCGATACGCTGACGGAGCTCGGAATCTGGTTTACAGGAGGTCGCAATTCGCCTTATATCTGGCTGAAATGTCCAAACGACATGTCTTCCTGGGATTTTTTCGATTATCTGCTTGATAAGGCTAACGTGGTCGGCACGCCGGGCGCGGGCTTCGGAACGAACGGAGAGGGCTACTTCCGGTTGACCGCATTCGGCGGCATGGAAAACGTTATCGAAGCGATGCAAAGATTTAGAAAATTAGGATTGGGGAGGGCGTAAAATGAAGAAACCGTTCGTCAGCTATGACAAACTCGAAGAGATAATAGCGCGGTATAAAACGCCGTTTCATCTCTACGACGAGAAAGGTATAAGGGAAAATGCGCGAAGGATGATCGGCGCGTTTGGATGGAATAAAGGCTTCAAAGAGTATTTCGCAGTAAAAGCAACGCCGAACCCGGTTATACTAAAAACTCTCAAGGAAGAGGGCTGCGGCGTGGACTGCTCCAGCATGACGGAATTGATGATGGCCAACGCAGTTGGTTTCCGCGGTCGCGAGATAATGTTTTCATCGAACGACACGCCGGCCGAGGAATTCGTCTACGCGCGCGAGCTCGGGGCGATAATCAACCTTGACGACTTCACGCATATCGATTTTTTGAAAGAACACGCCGGGCTGCCCGACACAATCTGCATGAGATACAATCCCGGAGGCGACTTTGTCATAAGCAGTCAAATAATGGATACTCCCGGCGAAGCAAAGTACGGCTTCACTAAGCAACAACTGCTGGATGGCTTTATTAAGCTGCGCGACTTGGGCGTAAAGGAATTTGGGCTGCACGCTTTCCTTGCCAGTAATACGTTGACCAACGAGTACTATCCTTCACTGGCAGGATTGCTGTTCGAAACTGCGGTTTGGCTGAAAGAAGAGACCGGAGTTTCCGTGAGCTTCATTAACCTAAGCGGGGGGGTTGGCATTCCTTATAAGCCGGAGGACAAGCCAAACGATATCAATATCATTGCCGGAGCGGTTCGCGATGTCTATGAAAAAATTCTTACAGCAAACGGGCTTGGTAATGTTGAGATATACACGGAGCTTGGGCGATTCATGTTGGGGCCTTACGGCTGCCTTGTCGCCACTGCAACGCATAAAAAAGACATTCACAAACAATACATCGGCTTGGACGCTTGCGCCGCGAACTTGATGCGCCCCGCCATGTACAAGGCCTATCATCATATAACCGTCAGCGGGAAAGAAAATCATCCGCATGACCATATCTATGACATAACCGGCTCTCTGTGCGAGAACAACGACAAATTTGCAATCGACAGGAAGCTCCCCAAAATTGAGATGGGCGACAGAATTATCATACATGATGCGGGGGCTCACGGTTACGCGATGGGATATAACTACAACGGAAAGCTCAGGTCAGCTGAGTTGCTGCTTCGCATGAACGGAGACGTGGAATTAATCCGCCGCGCGGAAACGAGCAGCGATTATTTCGCCACATTGGATGTAACAGATTTTCATTTTTGAGCTTTGATTTCGTAATAGCAGTTATTGACTTGGCAAGATGATTACCATATGATGAATACAATTATTCCAAATCTAAAGAAGAGGTGAAAGGAATGAAATTTTTCAAAGTAGGTTTTGTTTTGTTATGTGTTGTAGGTATGTGTATCTCGTCCGTTGCGTTTGCTGCGGATACGATCAAGGTTGGACAGATAACCGCTCTGACGGGGGATCATGCGGCATACGGTCAGGCTGAGCATGATGCAGTACAGATGGCTATCGAAGAGATCAACGCAACCGGAGGAGTGCTGGGGAAGAAAATTGAGCTTGTTGTGTACGATAACAAAACGCGTCCTGAAGATACGGTCAATGCGGCAAGGCGATTGATTGAAGAGGACAAAGTGTGCGCCATCATCGGGCCAAACGGCAGTGGAATGCACATAGCATCCGCGCCGATAGTCAATAATTCAGGCGTTTCGCAAATTGGAACCCTTCCGACCAATCCATTGGTTACAGTTGACGAGAAAGGAAATACGCGGCCTTATAACTTCCGTATTTGCTTCTTAGATCCTTATCAAGGCGAGATCATTGCATTTTTCGCAGCGAAAGAACTGAAAAAACTTAATGCAGCTCTTCTGTACGACGTCTCCAGCGAATACAGCCAGGGGCTTCGTGAATTCTTCCTGCTGGGCTTCGAGAAATACGGCGGGAAAGTCGTACTTGATGAAGGCTATCGCGGCGGAGATATTGATTTTCGCGCGCAGCTTACGCAAATTGCAAACACTAATGCAGAAGTGCTGGTATTGCCGAACCTTGGTAAAGATATGGCGCTCATCATCAAACAAGCGCGCGAGTTGGGAATGAAGGACATCATTTTTATCGGCGGCGATGCTTATGGTGAGTTCATGTGGGAAATCGCAGGCGACGCGATGGAGAATTCTTACTGGGTGAGCCATGTAGCGCCCGACGACGAGACTCTTGCGCCGTTCTTTGCGAGCTATAAAAAGATGTTTAACAAGGAATGCTCTGAGTTTATGAATGGCGTATTAGCCTATGACTGCGCTTATTGGTTAGCGGACGCGATTAATAGAGCGGGAAGCGACGACCCGGCTAAGATTCGCGACGCGCTTGAGAGCACCAAGGATCTCAAACTGCTCCATGCAACGATAACCATGGATGAACAGCATAATCCTAAAGACAAGGACGCTGTCATACTGATAGCTAAGGACAATCTTGGACGCTTCTTCACGAAGGTAAAACCGTAAAATACAGTGTGGAGTTAAAAGACAAAGATAAAAGACATTAACCGCGAACCACGCGAACCACGCGAAAAAAAGATAGAAATTTAAGATAATGTATAAGTTTTAAGTGTAGGGGCGGCATTTTGCCGCCCGTTGCTAGTGACTTTGAACTGCCTATAGTTAGCGCGTAGGGGTGGCGCCCATGGGCGACCCGTGCTAAAAGCATTGAAATGCTAAATTAAGATGATGAATCAAAGCAAAAGACAGTGATGAGGAAAGACAAAAAGCAGTTTGGAGTGTGAAGTGAGGAGTTAAAAGACAAAGATAAAAGGCAAAAAGCAGTGTGGAGTGTGAAGCGCAATGTCATTAAGTTAAGAGTAGCCAGTCAAAAATCTCACGTCTTTGCGAGGAGCGTCTTTTTGCGACGAAGCAATCCAGCGTCTTTTTGCTTTTACCTTTCTATTTGGCTTTCTGGATTGCTTCGCTGACTCGCAAAGACGTGTAAATTTAGTCGCTTTTGTCTTTATTTTGCTTAACTTAATGACATTGGTGTGGAGTGTGGAGTTAAAAGACAAAGATAAAAGGTAAAAAGCAGTGTGAAGTTTAAAATGCAGTGTGGAGTTAAAGGATGTTTCTCTTTTGTTTTTTACTTCACACTTCACACTAATAAAAGGAGGTAAGATAATTGCGTATTGCTGATCGTTTTATTAAAACGCCTGCGTCCGAGATGATTAGGATCTTCCAAGCGACAGAAAAAATGGACGGCGTGCTGAACCTCGGGATTGGAGAACCTGACTTCGATACCGAGCATGACATCATTGACGCTGCTGCGGCGGCTGGAAAAAACGGGTTCACTCATTACCCGCCGACTCAAGGTTATTTGGACGTTCGCCGCGCTGTTTGCGACTATTGGAAACGGCGCCACGCACTCGAAAGTACGCCGGATGAAGTTGTTCTAACAACTGGAGGCCTCCAGTCGTCGTACTTGGCCATGCAAGCGTTACTCAACCCTGGAGATGCAGTCATATTGATAGAACCGTATTTTACTCAATACATTTCTCAGGTAGAGTTATGCGGCGCCGGGCTTCTTCGGGTAGAAACAAAGGAAGAGAACGGTTTTGCTCCTCTCGCCTCCGATCTCGAAAAAATAATTACCCCCAGCGCCAAGATACTTATCTTGAACTCTCCGTGCAATCCCACAGGGCGCGTCATTTCGAGGGAACGTATGGAAGAAATAGCCGCAATTGCGGAGAAATATGACTTATTTGTATTGAGCGACGAAATTTACGAGTCAATGGTACATAAAGGTAAACACGTATCATTTGCTACGATTCCGGGGATGAGAGAACGAACTCTTACTATGAGCGGAATGTCCAAGAGCCACTGCATGACGGGGTGGCGCGTTGGGTATTCTATCGGGCCGGTTGAATTGATAAAGGTTATGACAGTAATCTCGGCTACACAAACGTTCGGGCTCAATACCATGGCGCAGAAAGCGTCCGCTTATGCACTCGACAACCACGACGCAAAACTTATTGAGAGAAGAGACATTTTCGCAGATCGGATGAACTACGTATCCGGACGCCTCAATAAGATGAAAAACATAACGTGCGCAGAAGCTGAAGGAGCTTTTTACCTTTTCCCGAACATTAAGAAAACCGGGCTCACAAGCAAGGATTTTGTCTGGAAGATGCTGGAGGAATCGCGCGTAGCGACTCTGCCGGGCACGGCTTTCGGCAATAGCGGCGAGGGATATATTCGCATATCATGTACAAGATCAATGGACGTTCTTATTCAATCTATGGACAAGATGGAATTATTTTGCGAGAAACTATAGTTCTTTTTATTACTCATACCAAGGAGGAATTAATTGATGCAACTAAATAAAGTATCGGAACTTATGGAGCAGGCGGGCATACCCGGGCGCGATCTATACGATCTGCCGTCAAGCGAACTGACTTTTCCTGACGGATGCCACTACAGGATAGAAATTTCAGGAGTAGAAGGGCCAAAGGCTCTGGAAGCGCTTATCAAGGAGCGGCGCAAACGCAATATTCCCGTTCACCGCCTTGTCTCCTTCTGTCAGGGCGGCACGCTATTTGACGACGCCGAACTGAAAGATTTCGCTCAAATGGCGGCAGAGGACAAAATGGAAGTAATCGCCATCCCCGGCCCGAGAGCAGGTTGGGACATCGGCAGGCAGTACATATCTTCTGAAGGCTTGCGCTGCGGGATGAACCTCCGCGGCAGCGACGAGATACGCAAAGTAATAGCCGATCTATTCCGCATGTACGACATCGGAATGAGGGGCTTTATGCTCGTCGATCTGGGCGTTCTGGCGATGGTCAAAAAAATGCAGTCACAGGGCAATTTCCCAAAGGACGTTGCGATTAAGCTGTCGGTATGGGCGGGAATGGCTTCCGCTGCAGGCGGGATTCTGGCCGAAAAAATTGGAGCAAGTTCTTTCAATCCGATTTCAGATCTCACTTTCCCGCAGATGGCGGCCATACGAAAGGCGACTACGATTCCAATAGACTTTTACATCTGGACGTTCAACTCGTACGGCGGCGAAAATCGCATTTATGACGCTCCCGAAGCGGCCAGAATCTATGCGCCGTGCTACTTCAAATTCGAGCCCGCCGACGGCTCAAGCACGACCTATTCGCCATTCGCTTCCGACGCGGAACATATCGGCTTAATGATTAAAAAAATTAAATGGGCGGAATGGGTAATAACCCACGTAAAGGAAAATGAACCCGGACTAAAACTTTCGGAACAGGGAGCGGCTGATCTCTTCCTGCCAAAGATTTAGAAACAGTTGCGAGTTGCGAGTTACGAGTTGCGAGTAAAAAATTAAAGACTTCGGGTTGCCCATAGTTAAGCGCGTAGGGGTCGCACCCTGGGCGACCCGTGCTAAAAACTACGAATTGCTAAATGTCAGTCCGTAAGGCGGTAAAACAATGAAAAATGGAAAGACTAAAGGTAAAGACTAAAAGATGAAATAGATTGCTCTTGCCTTTCATTTTCCATTTTCCATTTTCCATTTTCCATTTATAATAAATTTGGATGGTATTCTGCATAAGAAAAGAGGTCAACGATATGTCCAAGTATGAATTCGTCACCATAATATCCATTGCATTAGTCGCGCTTCTGATATTTTTTGCCGTATCGTATTTCAAAAAACGCCGCGATTTACGCGAGCGCGGTATTCGCGCTTCGGCCATCTTGACTAATCACATCAATACGGAGAGGTCCAAAAAAGCATCCACATACACTTACGCGATTGAATACATAGTCAAGGATGAGCGCCAAACCGCCACGATTAAAACGAGAAGCCGACGCGAGATTGGCGAAACAGTGGAAGTAGCCTATCTGCCGGAAGATCCCAATCAGGTCATGTTAGCCGAGGATTTCGCTGAGGATTTTGCTGAGGATTGAATCAATACGAGCTCAATGTAGCCTGAATTGCTTTTTAACAGAAACCCTGAAGTTTTGCGATTGCTAATCCAAGGGGGCGCGAACGTCAATGCTGAAGTTCATACGCAAAACTTCAGAGTAGAAACCGTTTTAAATTTGGCTATAAAGAGAAGCAAACGAAATACGCCCGAAATCGTGTCGCTTTTGCTGGCATCTGGCGCGGACGTCAATGCTAAAAATGACGACGGATATACGCCGTTGATGTATGCTGCCATGAAAAATCAAACCCCTGAAGTTTCGCATTTGCTAATCCAAGCCGGCGCCGGCGTCAATGCTAAAAATAACTGCGGATATACGCCGTTGATGTATGCTGCCATGAAAAATCAAACCCCTGAAGTTTCGCATTTGCTAATCCAAGTCGGCGCCGACGTCAATGCTAAAAATGACTGCGGAAATACGCCGTTGATGTATGCTGCCATTAATAGCAACAACCCCGAAGCTTTCGCTTCGCTAATCCAAGCCGGCGCCGACGTCAACGCCAAAAATAACAGTGGAGAAACTGCTCTGAATTTTGCTGTGAGGAGAAGTGCGACATATACGCCCGAAATCGTGTCGCTTTTGCTGGCATCCGGCGCCGCTGTATCGGAAAACGACCTTCAATTAGCTCAAAAAAACGCGCGCCTGAAAGGCACAGCCGTTATTGAGGAAATGAAAAAGCAGGTATTAGAGACGAGAAAGGACAATGCACAATAATCAATGTTCAATGCACAATGAAAGATAAAGGCCAAAGACTTTGAATTGCCGTGTTGAACGTCGGTGAATTCAATAATGTGAACGCTGTATGGGACATCTTTACAACTCATCACAACTTTCTTACGACGAAATTTTGGAGTAAAATTCTTTTATTTCCCACCCGTTGCGAGGAATCCTTTTCCCCATATCTCTCATTCTTTTTATTGGGAAATCCGGCGGCAACCCTGCGTATTCTTTCCAAAGAGGCTCTCTTCTTTCGCTTAGAATCCATATTCTTTCATTCTCCAAAAAATACTTTACTTCTCCCGGCAACAAAAATAAAGATCCTTCAAAGCAGCTTCCGCGTTCTATCATCTTACGGATAATCTCTCTTAGTTTATGAGTATCACCTGAACTGCGCAGCGCATCAAGATACATTTTGAATTCTCTTGGCGAAAGTCGCCCGATATGCTCGTTCTCTTTTTCCCAAAAGAGATGAGGATAAAAAAAATTCCAGTCCTTTATATTAATTATTCTCACCAGCTTTTCACACAGAAAGTCACGTACATTGTTGTCTTAAGAACTGCTACGATCATACTTATGAAATCCGTTTCATAGCTTATGTTTGCCATTTCTTTCAACTTCCTCTATCATTTCTTTTTTTAGTTTAATAATAGTATCTCTGATTGTCTGTGCCCTAGATACATAGCTGATAAACAAGTTCCGCCTGCTAACCAAAATTTATCAGCTACAAATGGAATTTTAAACAAATCTATAAAAAGCTGATGCTGAAGGGGGGATTCCCAACCTTCAATTCTTTCTGCAGGCAACATTGCCGTAAATTCCAGATTTATAAACATAATACATGGTATATTTTCTCAGCTTGTTATTGTATTCTATATTTGGATGGTATTCTGCATAAGAAAAGAGGTCAATGATATGTTGTTCCCTGATGAAATGATATTCCGCATCATACTATTAATTGCATTAGCCGCGTATCTGATATTTTATGCCGTTTCGTTTATCAAAAAACGCCGCATTTTCGCGCATCGCAGCAATCGCGCGTCGGCTACCGTGACTCATTTCAGTTTGTGGAAGACGCTATGCGCGACCAAATTCACCTACACGATGGAATACATTATCAGAGGCAAGCGCCAAACTGCCACGTTTAGAACTCGCTTTTGGCATAAAGTTGGCGAAACTGTGGAGATAGCCTATCTGCAGGAGGACCCCGAACGGGTCATGTTATCCGAAGATTTCGCCGACACGATTGCAAACAAGGTGAGCGGCGCCATTCATGTCGCCATATGTGTGTTTCTTCTGGTTGTTCTGTCGTATATCGCCCTGAATTACCTTGAGATAGCTAACAAAACAAATAAAGAAGCCAACAAAGAAGTATTTTTTAAGCTTTGCCTTATAGGCGCGCCTCAGCAAGTGGAGGAGATGATTAAGGCGGGCGCGGACGTCAACGCGAAAGATAACAATGGCAATACGCCGTTGATACTGGCTGTCATGAATAATAACCCTGATGTTTCGCGTTTACTAATTAAGAAGGGCGCGGACGTCAACGCTAAAAATAAAGAAGGCGCTACGCCGTTGACGCTCGCTGCCATTAGCAATAACCCTGAAGTTTTTCGCATGTTTATCCAAGTCGGCGCTGAAGTCAACGATAAAAGTGATGGGAGATCTTCGCCGTTGATGTATGCTGCCAGGAATAGCAAAAATCCTGAAGTTTTTCGCATGCTAATCCAGGAAGGTGCGGACGTCAATTATAAAAATAGTTTGAACTCTACGCCGTTGATGTATGCTGCCATGTACAACAATAACCCTGAAGTTTTAAGCGTGCTTATCCAATCAGGCGCGGACGTCAACGCAAAAAATAACAAAGGAGAAACTGCTTTGAATTTGGCTATGAGGAGAATTACCCCCGAAATCGTGTCGTTCCTGCTGGCAACCGGGACCGTATCGAAGAAAAACGTTCTGGAATTGGCGCAGAAGGAAATATTGTCGCTTTTATTGGCTTCAGGCGCCACCGTTTCGGAAAACGATCTGGAATTGGCGCAAAAAAACGAGAGTCTGAAAAACACAGCCATTATTGAGGAAATGAAGAAAAATCTCTTGACATACTCCCACGACTAAAGAATCATCAATTCTTATATTGACTTGCGCCACGCAAAACACCCCTTTCAAGCTTATTCTCATAATTGGACGCGCCATAGACTACCCGCATTATTGTTACCAGTTTTTCCGGAGGAACGATTAAAATCCCTGCTCCATTTGTTATCATGTAATGATTCTCTACATCACTTTACCTAACCACATAAATAATACTTTCCAAAAATCTCCTTTCGAGGAAGGGTTCATTGTTATATTAATATCAACTTCTTCAAGAGATGAAGCCCAAATATTGAGCGCTTTTATTGGAAAATCTGTTTTGAGCAGGTGTTGGACAAATTGTACAGCTTCCTTTTCACTACTGGAAATATCACCGAAAGCGCCGGATAACAACAAGACGCTCAGCGGGGGGTAGGCGTTGCGCGCGGATGCCCATATTCTTTCAAAATTGAGGCCGAGCCAGCTTATAATTTTTTCGTCACGCAGCCCCATATCCTTAATGTCAAGCTTAACTGTCAGATCTTCAGGATTCATGACGCCAACCAGAAGAGTCTCCCCTCTTTGAGCTATGAGAGCGTTTGGCAAAAGAGAATCTATTGCTACGGAATATACGCTGTCCCATCCATCAATTTTTGATTCCGACATTCCTCCCGTCTCGACTATAGATTTTGATATCGCGCCGATTATTTTAGAAGCGGCGTCATTCTTGCCTGTAAATGCAATATATCCGCTCAATGGCAGCGTTAATCCAAAGAACTTTGAGTCAAGACCGAATATCATCGCAGCTGATCCCGCAAACAGGTTTCCTATATCTTGTTTAGAAATCCCGTATTGATGCGCCATCTGTAATAATGTTGCCCAATTAAGGGTTAATGTCATGTCGCCCATGTACATAAGCCGTTCTTCTATAGAGTCCGCGCCATTGATAAAGGTATTTCCGCCGGTTGAAAAAAACGGCTCTCCTCTTCCGACCATAGGAATGGTGTTGATAACATTTTGAGCTTTTTCAATGACATCGCTTTCAAGGATGTTTATTCTTGACATTAACCTAAATAAATTGCTTTTTGTCTTTATTTTCCATGTCGAATTTTCATACGAAACGCCAATTTCAGTTTTAATGTCCTCTGGAGTTTTAGTGATTTTTCTTGATATTTGCATCGAGAACAGGTTTGGGGATTCCAAATCCGTTACTCTTGTCTCAACTCCGGCTTTAACGGCGTTAGCTACAGAAAGCGTCGTCTCCTTTGTCTCGAATGCAATTATTACATCTCCTTCAATGCAAACATAATTGTCTCTATAGAAGAAAACTCCGTCGTTATCACACTCAAATTTATAATCTTCAAACGAATCAGCAGTAGCTTTTATCGCTTCAAGGAGCTGCCTGCCTCCTATCATTAACACCAGATTATAAAACGTAAGATCTCTTGATGTGGCTACGTCATTCAGAGCTTCCACACTATCCGGCACGGACATTATTACTCCACCATCACGGATTGTGTTCTCATAATCCATGACTATCAGCAAAGCGAACTCTCTTATGTACGATTTTGACAGGGCGTTTACTACTCTGTTCATTTTGACGAGCGATTCAAGTCCGAAACTGGAAGACAGGGGCTCCAGCGCTTCAAAAAGTTTTGCCGGATATAAGTCTTCAATCAGCTTTCTTGCGTCAGTAAATCTAGCGCAATACCTCAAGTACGAATTCGCTTCTCCCTCAGCCATTTTAGGAAGAGCTGATAAAAGGTCGGCGCTGCCAGCGCTGCAAAACATTGTAATAACTAAAATAGTTAATGAAACAACAATGAAAAATCTACTTTTCATGAAATTTTCCTCCTCATTTCTTAACCTACGTATATGCTAAAAGAATATACTCTTTTGAATCATACCGTTTTTTTTTATGCATTTCAACAAAAACGAGATTTTGCGTTATCAGGATATAAAGTAAAAAAAAGTAAGAAATTTCTTAAATTTTAAATTACCGAAAAATAGAATATAATTTAAGGTAGAAGATGTAAGACCGGATTCGTCCGGCTGTCTTTGTTGATCTTAGAATCCCACGGTTTTAATCGTGGGAGTATGTCAAGACAAAGTCGTTTTGTCAAGGCTATATCCAAACTAGCAGAATTGATACATTATTAGGATGCCTAAAAATGTGTTTTTTGACATATTGGCGTTATATTGGTAAACTGTTCAAGTTGATAGCAATACTCACAGCGGATCCCGGCTCTGAAGGATGATGCATAATGGACAGGCTAATAGATAAAGCGTTGTTACAGTGGAAAAACAAAAATGACAGAAAACCTTTGGTATTATACGGCGCGAGGCAAGTCGGCAAAACTCACAGCATTATGGAATTCGGCCTAAAGCACTATGCCTCGGTTGCATATTTTTACTTCGACAACAACCCGGAGTTGTGCGAATTATTCGAGAATGGGGTTAGTTCTATTAAATCGCTGACGGCTAAGCTTGAGGCATATGCAAACGAGACAATCCATCCGGAAAAAACCCTCATCGTTTTTGACGAAGCGCAAACTTGCGGCGCCGCCCTTAATTCACTTAAGCTGTATCAGGAAACAGCCCCGGAGTATCATATCATCGCTGTCGGAAGTTTACTTGGCGTAGCGCTCAATCGAAAAGGGTACTCATTTCCTGTTGGAAAAGTGGACGAGTTATGTATGTACCCGCTCACCTTTGAGGAGTTCCTGATGGAATTTAATCCAAAGCTTATCCCGCTCGTCAGGGAGTGTTACAACAATAATACGCCGATTGGTACGGGCTTACATAATCAGGCATTGGAATTGTTCCTGCAATACATGGTCATCGGCGGTATGCCCGAAGTAATCATGGAATATAGAAAAACAAGTAATTATACTATGGTCCGGGCTAAACAACTTTTAATATGCAATAATTATATTTTGGACATGAACAAGTACACCGACACAAAAACTCAAGCAATAAGAAACGAGGCGGCATATAACACGTTGCCGTCACAACTCGCGAAAGAGAACAGGAAATTCCAATATGCGAGGATTAAAAGCGGGGCGCGTGCAAATGATTATGAACTTTCCTTGAATTGGCTGGAAAAGGCGTCCCTTATCATCAAATGCAATAAAGTCAGCGAGGGAAAGGAACCACTTGCAAACTACGAAGATTTTCTCTCATTCAAGGTCTATATGAACGATATCGGTCTATATTGTGCCAAAAGCAACAACTCGTATCTTTCAGTATTGGGCAGGACAATGGGCGACACGGCCAAAGGCGCGCTGACGGAAAATTATGTCGCTCAACAATTGTATGCAAATGGCGTCAAGTTCTATTACTGGGAAAGCAACTCACGCGCGGAACTTGATTTTGTTATACAGGTCGAGAACAATATAATCCCGATTGAAGTCAAATCATGGGAAGCAGTCAGATCTCAGAGTTTAGAGGTCTTTTGCAAAAAATACAGTATAAAAAACGCGATACGGGTGTCAGCCCGAAATTTCGGTTATGAAAACCGCATAAAGAGCGTACCTCTTTATGCGGTTTGGTGTATAACATGAGACTAATAATTCTTATGCTTTCGATAGGGAGCGTAGTAGCTTTCGGGCACGCTCTTGCGGGCTTTGGAGTGAAACTCCTTGGCATGGAAATAAATTATCCCTATCTTATCGGAGGGCTATCCGGCGGAACGATATCGGCAATTCTGGCGCTTTGGCTATGGAAGAGATGGCTGCAAAAAGAAAAAGACAGGGATTAGGGAAAAACAGGGATTAGGGATTAGGGATTAGAAAAAACTTAAAAACTTAAAAATAAAGACGCTGGATTGCTTCGCCGCTAAAAGACGCGGCTCGCAAAGACCTGAAATAGATAAATTTCATTCATTGTGGCGAACTTTAGTTCATGGGCTTTTGTCTTTGCTTTTGTCTTTGCTTTTGTCTTTGCTTTTGTCTTTGCTAATCCCTAATCCCTAATCCCTAATCCCTGTCTTTCTTTACTGTACTTACATCCGCAATAATTCTGACGATACAGTCCAATAGCCTTCGACATTCGGACGGAATTCTGGAAGCCGTTGTTTTTTCTCCATATACGCTCTACCCATGTCAACCCGTAATTTTCGGTGATTTCATTTCCGATGGAGTTTATTAATGCAACATCTTTGTGAGGGCTTATAGTAAGAGTCGTACACATGTGAGAGCAGCCGGAATTGACTGCAGCCCGCGCAGTGCAGTCAAGCTGCAGCCTGAAGCATAGAGCGCACCTTTTCCCTCCCTCGGGCTCATCCGCAAGCGCGCGCACTGAGTCGAGCCATGACAGGGGCGTCGGCGCCGGAAAAATACACTGTCCCTTGACGCTGTCCATCAATATTTCCACGGCATTTCTGCGTTTGTCATATTCTTCGGGTGGATGAATATTTGAACCATAAAAGTATCCAACAAGATTCAGGTTTTCAATGAGGCTGAGTTCCGTCCACGGGACGGTGGCGTCGGGGGCGCAACATATATGAAGCATTAATTTATAATCTATGGGACTCAATATTTAGGAACCTTGTTTATGAAATATCCCGACTAATGAATTCCTTGCATGGTGTTTTATTTTGTCACGATCTGAATAGTGCGAGCTAATTCTCATGTTATGTTTTAATCTATCCTGTTCTTTAATATTGCTGCTTTTTGTTCTTCTGTCCTCAGCGTACATTCTTTTAACAATTTGTTTGATTGCCTCCTCTTCTTTTATGCTAAGTTTTCTTTCTATATAAATATCAACGAAAAAGCGCATAAAATAACAACTGAATACAATGCAAACGATTATCAACAATAATTTAAGAGTAAGACCCTCAAGGCCTTTTTGCATATAGATAGCAATATCAAAGGTTATTACAGCTACCGCAGAAATAAGTAGCAATATTAAATGCCAATTAGTTTTTCGCTGTGTTTGACGGGGCTCTGTTTTTTTCTTATGTTCGTGAAACTCTGTCTTTTTCTCTTGTTCATTTTCAATCAAACTACTCTTCATGTGAACAGAAATCAACTTAATCACTCCATTTCAAAACCCGTACCAAGTATTGTTAATGTAGAGTGGATAACTAAGACTATCTCACGTATTTTAAATTTTTAAAACTATCACCATGATTCTATTTCATTAAGTTTTGTCCGGAAGTGCCTTATATGGGACTCTAACAGCAATCTCTCCTTTATTTCATCACGGCAATATACTTGATTCTCAGCTTCATTTTCGTGAAGAATACCTTTTATAATCCCGTCCTCAATTTCAGTGGCGTCTTTGTTAGCAGTGATATTAAAGGCGATACGCACTGCAATAAACACTACGCTGACAAGGCCATACACCCATAAAGGCACCGACAAAATTTGCCTATTATAGTCGTATGTAATCACTAATGCGATAATTGCGACTATATATAAATACTGCATAATGTAATTCTTCCACGACCAGGATCTGCGGAAAACTGCGTCCGTAATTCTATTTTCTGCAATAATTCTTTCAATGCTTAGAGGAAAAACGCCCATCTTAAACCACTCCTTTTATTCTTTAAGGTGTAAGGCAAATACCCGCTAAGCTATAGTGCGGGCATTCATTCATATTTCCAGCAGATCTACTGCGTATTTCACCAAAAATTGAATCTTCGAGTGGTAGCTATATTATCGCCATTAGTTGCTCCCCGGTTGTAAATTAATTCAAAAATACTAATTTACTGGAATATACTAAACTATTGGATATAATAACATATTTTTCGAATTATTAATCATTATGCATTTGTAAAATTTATGTCTAAGTAATATAGCATAAAATATCTATAATTTAATGAAACTGTTGCATTTTTTTTTAAATATTCCATGTGAAGGGCGGGGCATTCTCCTGCAAGCGCTAATGTCATTAAGGACGACTGTTCACTATCGCTTTAACAATTATGTCAAGAGCCTCTCCTCTCGTCGCTTTTTTAGGTAACCTGAATCCCTGCGGCACTTTACTGAGCAATTGTTTCCTGTCTTTTTCAGAAATAGGCCGGTCTATCCCGAACGTGCCAAGAGGAGGTCCCTTTACGAGAGGTATGCCAAGAGTCCTGTTATCGGATCCGCTCTTGTTATATGAAGGGTTGTGAGGATAAGAAAGAGGGGCTAGCAACTTGTGCAACAATGCCAGTTGAACTGCCGCGTTGTATTTGTGCCCTTGCGGGACGTCACGAAATTTAGCAAGCGATAAACACACTCCCTCCTTCAACAGCTCCCATTGAATCTTTATTGCCGGAACAGAACGCGGACTGATATTTTCCCTCGCGGCAACTGCAGCGAGCGCTCCCGCAGCTTGCCCTGTCATCATACATATGGGCTGGAGGCGCAATGCTCCAGCTGCAAGCCTCGACATTGAAAGGTTCTTCTCCGCGGCTATAAAACCGTCTAACTCAACAGGGATAAGTATATTCAACGGAACCTGAAAATTTGCCCGCGGACGGTTTATTTCTATAGAGGCTGCATTCTCTCCAAGCGAAGTTTCCATATCCGCAGGTTCGCCCGAGTTATGAAGGTCTATATTATAACGTCCTATCGCTATGGCGTCCGCGAACTCAAGATTAGTTTTTCCGTCACGGTAACTGAGGGAGTTTTTCAGAAGCGCCTCTGAGGTTAATGTGTTATCGCCCAAAATTCTTCTGGATTCCCTCACATAAGGTATTACTGGCATACGCCGGATAATCTCATGCCACTCCGGCGGCGCCATGTCGCTAATTAAATCCAGCGCCTCGTCGGAATAATACTCGTCGTCCGCAACCGACCAATTACTCCCCGCTCCATTAAGCTCATGCTGAATGTAATAAATATAATTGAGCGTCTTTATAAGCGCTCGGCGATTCACTATCCTGCGCAGTTCCGCTTCATCAAGGTACTTCACCGGAAGACCGGAACGCCCTTTATCCCAACCTATACGCCCGGGATAATCATTTGCAAAGTTTAGTCCTGTCTTTGTTATCTTTCTCCAGTTTTCTTTTCGCCCGTCGTAAAACCCCGGAACCGAAGAGTCCGGAATAGCGCGGTAAGCGTTATGCGTCACGAAATTTACAGGAAGCTTCCATGGATTGTCCCCTCCACCAGTCGTGAGGTAACGGGAATAATTCCTCTTATGCTCCTCTCTGTAATTTACCAGATAAGACTTTGCCTTCAAATGCTCCGGGACGCCTCTTGGATAGTGTTTTATAACAGCAGTCCAAGTGATGTCCTGAATCATAGCTTCCGGATTGACGAGCGGAGAGACCGAATTCCCGGCGCGATACGGCGCCCCTGCCATAGGAATGATATCACCGTATTCCGTCGCGTCTATCAATACTTTACTTTTAATTTCATCCGTTTCCGTTTTAATTCCGGTGATTTTCACACCATCAAGCTCAACGCTTTTTATCCGCGTCCTGAGCATTATGTCAAGCTTGGCGCCGGATTTACGGACTTTTTCAACAAGCTCGTACAGTTTCATCTCTCCAACTTTGGGCTCAAACGATATCGTGCGCGCCCCAAAATAGCCCATATTGGGAGATTTATTACGTTCTTGGTAAAACTTCTCAATAGCTCTCGTAAATTCAAGATAAATCCCGCTCTTCTGATCGCTTATATCATCCATAGTCGTGACGCCTGCCGCTGTCATCTGTCCGCCTATCCACGACGATTCCTCTACGACAAGGACAGTCGCCCCAATGCGGGCGGCTTGTATTGCCGCAGTTATTCCGCCCGCTCCGGCGCCGGCTATAACAACGTCATACTCAAGCTGAGCTGCGAAACAATCCAAAGAGGTAAAAAACAAAGCTATTACGATAAAAAAGCGAATTAAGAAATTTTTGCCGTGTAATAACATATATCAGCTCTCCTTGAAATCAACTATTACTATGGAGCTATACTATCAAACAACGTGTCGAATATGCCTTGTTGCAATGCATCCTTGAGGCTTGAATCTGACGAACCGGGGCCAACCGGAATATTTACTTTTATGCCGAACCTTCTGTGATCCTGGTTACTACCATTACTATTTTTACCCCATTCGTAAACTCCTGACATTTGCTTATCAAGCTTAAAGTTATTAAATACGGGGGAATCCCAGCTCCCTTGCAGATCAAATGTAACATCATTAAAACTATTGATTTTAATTCCAAGCACCTTCTCAGTAACAGCGCGGGCAGGGTTCAGCAACGCATTTCCGCCGCTTGCAAGGCTGACGAGCCCCTCAAAAGCGTTTATAAGCACCTTCAAGACTTCAACGTCTATTCTTGCGGCAAAATTTAGATTCATACCTTTTCCGCTGATTCCAAGCGGTCCCGAGAATCTAATATACCTGAACAATTTATCGCCTGCCTGCGCGTTTATGGCGCCGGAATTAATGTTCACATCATTACCGTTAAAGAAAAAATTTCCGTTTATCGAACTAAATTCAAACTTTTTTTCCTTGTTTATCTTTTCCATACCCTGAAGTCCCTGTAAAGAGCCGTTTGAGGCAGAGAAGGAACCGAGACCGAAAACGCCTGCGAACATTCCAATTTTTCCGTTAAGTTCAAATTGCGCTTCCCCTCTTCCCGTCAGTTTCCCTCCCATAGGAGAAAGTATGTGTTCAGCAAGTTTTTCAAGATATATATCCTTTATTGAGAATGAAGCTTTCCATTCGTCATTTTTCAGATTTACAGCGCCTTCTCCAAAAATCAATGCTCCGCCAATATTTCCGCGATCAACTCTATATCTTATTTCATCGCCTGCATATTCAAATGGAACGCGCAACGCCGCCAAGGAAAAACCAAACGCTTCCAGTTGAGGCATCTCTAAAGTGTAAGTCATTTTGCCTTTTGGATACATTTCGATATTGGCTAAAAATTTTGCGGAGCCCTCAATATTGCCGCGAAGAGTCGGATAACTTATTTGTGTAAGCTCATCTATACTAATATTGTTGCTTTCGAGATTGAATACCAAACCATTTTTTCCCTTTTGGATACTGCCGTTAAATTCCAGATCAATGACTTCCCCAAGCAGAGTTTTTGCGTATAGAGCGATATCTCCTCCTTTCCCTGCGGAAAGCCTTATATATAGATTGTCCAACAGTAATTTGTTCAAAGTGAGAGGGTATTGCGACGTAAGTTCGGCTTTAGGCGAGGCTATTGCGCCCTCTACTTTTATCTTACCGGTAAAAATTCCGCCCAAAGGAGCGTCTACCTTATGTGCTTTTAAAATGTCACTTACTCTGATATTTACGGCATTTATATCGAAGTCAATTGAAGGCGAGTCTTTACCGGAGAAACCGATGGCGCCTTTACCGCTTAGACTCCCCCCCGCAATTGCTGAGTCGCTTATTTCAATCGTTATCGCTTTTGTCGTCCCGGAAATTTTAACGCTAATACCTGTTCCATCTTCGGCAATGCAGTCAAGATTGCCCGTTATAGCAGCAGTTGAAGCTGTTCCTGATACCTTAAACTGACCATTTACTCTTCCGTTTATCCCGTGAAGCGCGAGAGGGTAATTTTTTACCGTACCGAAAACATTAATTACAGGTTCTGCGGCGATGCGCGAAACATTGCCCTTTATCCATACGAAACTTTTTGAATCAAGCTGAAAACTTGATTCGATTATTCCAAGCGTTCCTTTGGAATAATCAGCTGAAACCCGGCTCTCCATTATAGGAACGCCATAATAACTGTTGTTCTTGCCGCTCAGCTTTATACGAATTACAGGATCTGAAAAACTTCCGGCGATATCGAATTCCGAACTTATTTTCCCGACGGTTTCATATTTCTTCAAAGCGGTCACTCTGCCTGCGTCAATCGTTAAACTTCCGTTTCCTTTGAGCTGCTGCTCCGAAAAGTTTATTTGTCCGCTAGTATTTATAGCAGCGCCGCCTGAAGAGGTTATTTTATAATTCACTATTCCCGGCTCATGAGAGTTCATGGAAAGAGATAATTTCTGAAAGTCCAATCCGTATAAGGAGAGTTTTTCAGATTTAATAGTACCATCCGCCTGAATTGAATCAAGAGTTCCATTAAGTTTTATATCAGCAGTTATTTTGCCCTGCGGAAAAGCGTCCGCCATTGACGGAATAAAAAATGCGAGCTTTGAACTTTCTACCCCCGATATCATAGAATTCAGATTAATGTTATACGGGGGCAAGAGGGAAAAATATCCCGAACCGTTTATCGGCGCGCCGAAAAGACTTGCTCTGAAATTGCCTTCAGCAACTCCATTTTTTACGCTTATTGCTAGAGAAACGTTGTCGATTTTTTGTTTTTCAATCACAATAGAAGGGATCGCTATTCCTATATCCCCCGAAATGTTTTCCTTCAAAAATTCCATTTTTACGTGAAAACTACCTTTTTCCCCCTCTACCGGGTAATCCAAATTGAATGTTCTTTCAAGGCCTGATAGTGACAAATTTTCTCCAGCGAGGTAAAATTTACCGCCTGCGCTCTCTGTGTTCATGAAAGCCCAGCCTTTTAGATCCTCCATTCCGCGAATAGTCGCGCCTATTTTAGGGAACTTAAGTAACTTGTCACTGTCGTTATAATTCCATGCGGAAGAAAACGAACTTATCGGGACGCCGGAGACTTTAAGCTCATTTAATTTTAAATCGCCGGACGCGCTCATTCCACTATCAGAGAACTGAACATACGAATTCCCTGCGGTTGTTCCGTCCGCGTCAAACGAGACTTTGAACATGCTGAGCAGATCCGAAATGCTAATTTCATTGTAATCAGCAAATATTCTCGTAAATGGGATGAACGCAAGGTCAAGGTTTATCCTGCCTGCAGAACCTATCTTTACATCAACGGAATCTATCCGCAAATCGAAGTATTGCTCAAGCGGTATTATCTGGTCGGCGCTAATATTTATACCGCCTACATCAATATCCAGTTTCAGGTTTCCTTTACTGGATAGCGAGATTTCAGAAATACTGACAGGGTTCATATTCGGGATATTGTAAACGCCGCTTGATTTTAGGATAAAGTCAATAAGTACAGGGCTGCCGCCGCCGCCGTCTACGTTCATAGCATAACTCAAGAGAGAGGATAGTTCATTAAAGTCAGACTCTGCTCCTTCTATCATCACGAGTTTCGGAATGAACACGCTATGCCCTGAAAAAGGAAGATTAAGCTTCAAGGTAAGCCTATCGGCTTCTATCAATTTCTCGGCGCCCATTCCCTTTAATGAACCGGATCCCAACAAAGAATATCTGCCCGTACCGGGAACCGCGTCGCCGGATATTACAGTAACGCCGGATATGGTAAACCCATTCAATATTGAGCCATCTACCTCATTAAAATAAATGTGGAACGGCATATCGTACTCTGACTTGTCGAGAAAACTCAACAGCATACGGAAGCCGCTGCCGGCGCCGACGCACCATACTGCAACAACGAGAACCGCAAGGATAATTACCGAAATGAATATAATTATTTTTTTCAACCATTTAAAAAGCATTTTTACCTCTTTTTTTCCACAGTGGCAAAGCCGAAAAACAAAATTTGAATTATGTCAAGTGTGGATAAGTGGAAAAGTCTGTGGATAACAATTCAAATATGAGCCAATTACATAGCATTGTTATGGGTTTTGTGGATAAGTGCATATTGCGAATAACACACAAAACACTTGTGAACACTAAATAATAAAAATATTTTTAAGAATTTTTTAAAAAATTTTTCACGTATAAAATATAAAACGATAAGAATTAACGAGTTCGGTCATTTTTTAATATGCGTACACCCCATTTACATTTTCGGTTTTGTTGATTAATTAATTAAACGGGCGGCAAACAATCAACGAGCCAGCGACGGTCAGGAAGACCGAGTGCCGCGGAGGTCAGGACGACCGGGAGCGGCCGACGGTCAGGAAGACCGAGTGCCGCGGAGGTCAGGAAGAATCGAGTAGGAGGCTACTCATTAGTTGAGCAGCCGTCCTCTCACACCACCGTACGTACCGTTCGGTATACGGCGGTTCAATGACTTAAGTGCAGTGCCTCGTATCTTTTGGATATATCATCA
>Ga0082212_10000332_pt1 | contig 68591 bp, 68 predicted proteins | sample TergutNt197P3_FD_71548 | JGI IMG/M metagenome (GOLD analysis project Ga0082212, IMG submission 71548) | Neocapritermes taracua P3 segment gut microbial communities from Petit-Saut dam, French Guiana - Nt197 P3 | ecosystem: Host-associated > Arthropoda: Insects > Digestive system > Gut ... | reverse complement strand
ATACGCTTCCGCTTTCTCGGTGTTTTCATTCTCCTGATCGAGATATCCGTCGATTTGCAGCTCGTCGATGCGCTTGTCCGACAAGCCGTCAAACACAGCCAGATCTAAGAAAAGCTGTTCGTTTTCCGTCAAAACCATTTGAATCCCCCCCTTTACGCGTCTGGTAGCGCACACTTATATTTTATCATTGATTCCCCCGCGACTCAATGCCTGAATCGCGGCCCGGGCAGAAAAACCTGTGAAGAGCCCCATGGGCAGGGACCAGAGCAGCAGCCAGGGCAAGTAGTAAAAAATCGCCCGATTGCCCAGCAGGAAAGCCGCCGCCAGTAGCTGGCCCGTATTGTGCGCCGCAGCCCCCGCCAGGCTGACGCCGAGGACGGATAAACCCCGGCGCCCGGTAAACAATGCCATCACGACGAAGCTCAGCAGGCCGCCGCAGCAGCTGAGCCAAAAGGCGGGGACGAGAAACGTGCCCAGCACCAGGCCGGCCAGCACCAGCCTTACCGCCACCACCATGAAGACCTGCCCTGCCGGCATGAGGGAAAAGGCCGTAAGGGTGACGATATTTGCCAGGCCCAGCTTAATGCCGGGTAGGGGGATGAAGGGCGGTATCAGGGATTCGATCGCCGACAGGGCCAACTCCATGGCGATGAGGGAAGACAGGGTCACTATCCTTCGGATGGGCATGGCGCCGCCCCGCTTACCTGAGAAGCCCGTCAAGCCCGCCGCCCCCTTCTTCTCCCGTACCGGAGCCCAGGCTGATGACTACTTCATTGGGCACGCACACGATGGATTGACCGGCCCTGCTGATAAAGCCGGAGCGAACGCATATCTGATCCGGGCATGACGCTGACTCTACATGGAAGCCCTTATCCGGCGTATAGGCGAGAACCAGCCCGCCCGCCGGCCCGGGTACTTCCCATCGGCTCTCGCCGCCGCCGTCAAGATCGCCTACTTGTATGACCAGGCTCGTCCCGGGCCCGGCGATTGCCAATGCGGCTCCCTGCCCACGCAAGAACGGCATGTATTGGAATGCCATCGTCAGCAGCGCGGCTGCCAGTATGCCGAAGAAAACCAACAAATCGCCCACTTTGAAGCGATCACCACCGCGGCTGCCGGCCCTGCTCAGCTCGCCACCTTGCTTCCGCAGCCCTCGGCCAGGGGGCAGTTGGCGCAGCCCCCCGCCACAGGCTCAGGCTTCGGGCATATAGCCACGTCAGGGTCTATAGGAGGATCCAGATGGATGCATTTTCTGGGGCATTTCTCGACGCATACGCCGCAAGCGGTACACTTATCATAATCGATCATCGACACACTGCCTACGGCGTTGGTGATGAGCTGCATAGCCCCCGAAGGGCAGGCTTTCACGCATACGCCGCAGCTGATGCAAGAAGATTCGCATTCATCCCGGGCGACCCTGCCCCTGTCGCGGTTATTACAGCGTACGTATACCCGTTGGTTGATGGGGATGACGTCCAATACCTTTTGGGGGCATTGGTCGGCGCATAAGCCGCAGCCCAGGCAAAGAGAGGTATCCACCACAGGCAAGCGGTCGTCCCCGATGACGATGGCGCCGAAGGGGCATACCCTGACGCATGAGCCCAAGCCTATGCAGCCAAACTGGCAGTAGCTCGGCCCGCCAAACTGGGTCACCGCCAGATGGCAGTCGATGACGCCCCTATACTCATACTTTGTCTTCACATTCTCATAGTTTCCATTGCAATGCAGCTGGGCAACCTTCCGTATCAGCCCGGCTTCCGGCGCCCGGCCCATGATGGCGGCGATGGCTTCAGCTGCTTTCTCCTTGCCCGGCACGCAAGCGTTCACCGGGGCGCCCGCGTTGACGATAGCTTCGGCAAGCCCGGCGCAGCCCGGGAACCCGCAAGCCCCGCAGTTTGCCCCCGGCAGCGCTTCAAGAATCCGATCGACCCTGGGGTCCGTTTCCACCGCCAGCTTCTTGGAAGCGACGGCGAGTACCGCGCCGAAAAGCCCCCCCAAAGCAGCTAAAACGACGATTGCGTACACTAACATACACAGGTTCCTCCTATATCATCCCGGTAAAGCCGACGAAAGCCAGAGCCATGGAGCTGGCGACGATAAACACGATGGGCAGCCCTTTCATGGATTCCGGCAGCTCCGCTTCCTCCAGGCGCTCCCTGATCCCCGCCATAAGAAGCATAGCCAGTAGGAAGCCGGCGGAGTTGGCAAAGGCGTTGATTACTGTATAGTAAAGATTAAAACCGTTTTGTATATTCAGCAAGGCGATTCCCATGATGGCGCAATTCGTGGTGATCAGAGGCAGGTAGATGCCCATGGCCTGATACAAGCCCGGCACGTTTTTCTTCAGGAACATCTCCACGAGTTGGACCAGAGCCGCTATGGTGAGGATAAACGTAATGGTCTTCAGATATTCCAGATGAAAAGGAACCAGCAGATACCGGTGGACGACCCAGCAGATCGCGGAGGACATGATCATGACAAACATGACGGAAAATCCCATGCCCACGGCGTTTTTTATATCTTTGGACACACCCAGGAAGGGGCATATCCCCAGGAATTGCGCCAACACGATATTTGAAATGAATACGGAGCCAAATATAATGGTAAAAGTCTGCCCGAGCATATCATCTCACCCCTTTTGCTTGTCTTTTTTGCTTCTGGCTACGCCCGCTTCGCCGGTTTTTCAGAAAGGCGAATAAAGCGAACAGGAAACCCATGGTGATGAAGGCGCCGGCGGGCAGTATCATCACCAGCACCGGTTGGTAGGAAGGCCCGAAAAGGTCGAAGCCCATGAAGGCGCCGGCGCCCAGTACCTCCCGGATAGCCGCCATCAGCGCGATAGCGCAGGTATAACCGAGGCCCATCACCACCCCGTCCACAATGGACGCCAATGGCCCGTTCTTCCCGGCATAAGCCTCAGCCCTGCCCAGGATGACGCAGTTGACGACGATGAGGGGGATAAATATGCCCAATGCGCTAAATAGCGCCGGGGTAAACGCGTTCATGACCATCTCGCACAGGGTGACGAAAGAAGCGATGACTACGATATAGCTGGGGATCCGTATATCGTTGGGAACGAACTTCCGTATCAGCGAAATGACCAGGTTTGAGCAGATCAGTACGCCGGTGAATGCGGCCCCCATGCCCAGGGCGTTGGTCACCGAAGTGGTCAGGGCAAGAGCCGGGCAGGTGCCCAAGACCAGCACAAACAGGGGATTTTCTATGATGACTCCTCTTTTTAGCTCGCTAAGTACATTCATTGCCGCCCCTCCTATCCAACCCCGCCGTAGTTTGCCGCGAAATCCGCTCTGGCTGCGTTGACCCCCGCAAGGACGGCGGCCGACGTGATGGTAGAAGCCGTGATGCCCTGCACTTCGTCTTCCGCCGAAGTCTCCACCTTCACCAGCCTAAGCTCACGCCCGGCGGACTTTCCCGCAAAGCGCCCCGCGAACCACGGCTGTACGCAGTTTCCGCCCAGCCCTGGCGTCTCTCCCTGGGACAGTATCTTCAATCCCGTTATCTTTCCCATAGCCGCGTCGAATCCCACAAGCATGGCGATTTCGCCGCCGTACCCTTTCGGCTCTACCATGTAGAGCACCCCGGCAACCTGCCCGTCCTTGATGGCTGCGACCACGCCGGCGATCACGCCTTCGGGCCCGTCGTAACCCAGAGGCCGGTATTCATCCGCCCCGGGGTATACTTCCTCATATCCCCGGAGCAGCTTTTCCTCATCCTGCATGGCAATCACCGGCGCCGTTATGCTGTTGACATAACCCAGGGCCGCGCCGCATATGCCCGTCACGAGAAGAAGAAAAAGCGTAAGCTTTGCGACTTTTTTCATCATACCGCCTTACCTGCCTTTCCCTTCCTGCCATAGATCCTGCCCCGGGTATAGCGGTCGATGAGGGGCGTCAGTATATTCATGATCAGGATGGAGTAGCACACCCCTTCCGAGAGGCCGCCAAAGAAGCGTATCATACAGGTCAGGAGGCCCAAGCCGGCGCCGAAGACCAGCCGGCCATTCTTCGTCACCGGGCTGGTGACCCAATCCGTAGCCATGAGAAACGCCCCCAGAAGCAGACCTCCGCAGCACACCTGGTAGACCGGATAGAGCAGGCCGTAGCCCATGACGCCGCCGTATGCGGCAGCCAACACAAATACGGTACCGACATACATCGCCGGTATCCGCCAGTCTATATGCTTCCGGATGATCAGAAATCCTCCGCCCACGAGTATGGCGATCACGCTGGTCTCCCCGATACAGCCGCCGATCCTGCCCACCACCACCTGCGCCAGGGAAGGCAGCTGCTCCATGGCGCCCAGCTTCATGAGCGCCATGGGCGTCGCTGAAGTTATGGCGTCTACCCCCATCCCCCGGGCGGGGGTCCAAGTCGTCATATATACGGGAAAGGAAGCCAGGAGGATAGCCCTGCCGATATGGGCCGGGTTAAATATATTCTGCCCCAGGCCGCCGAACACTTGTTTGCCGATAACAATAGCCAATACGCCGCCCAGGAAAGCTATCCAGAATGGTATGGACGGCGGCAGGCACATGGCAAGAAGCAGCCCGGTGATCACCGAGCTGGCGTCCCCTTTCATCACCGGCCTGCCCATGATACGTTGGCAGAGCACGTCTGCCCCCACGGCGCCGGCTACGCATAATACAACAGCTAAAGCGGCGTTGAGTCCAAAGAACCCGATACCCGAGGCTACAGCCGGCAGGCAGGCCAGGGCCACTTCCTGCATAGCCCGCTCCGTGGTGTAGCGGCTGTGGAAGTGGGGCGACGAGGATAAAATCAAAGGCTTCGTTGCATTGTCCATACTTTATAGCTCATCCCTTCATGAACGACTATACCAGACACAGGTTATGCCGGATAGGCTAAGCCAGACAGGTTATGCCAAATAGGGGTTGATCGCCCCTGTCCCGTCCTTGCTGGTGACGTACTGCTTGGCAAGGCGGATGTACTGTACCAGGGGGATCATGCTCGGGCACACATAACCGCAGCTGCCGCACTCCATACAGCTGGTCACGTCGTAGGCGCCCGCCTTCGCCCAGTCGCTTTTCTTCGCCGCTTTCATCAAAGTGGTAGGCTCCAGGCGCATGGGGCAGTGATCCACGCAGCGGGCGCAGCGGACGCAGGGCGCTTCCGGCTCCCGCATGAGCACCTGGGATTCGTCGTTGAAGACCAATATGCCCGACGTCCCCTTCATTACCGGTATGTCAAGGGTATACACGGCGAAACCCATCATGGGGCCGCCGGATATGATTTTCACCGGATACGTCACCACCCCGCCGTTTTGCTCGATGAGGTCGCTGTAGAGCGTACCGATCCGGACGCGGTAATTCATGGGTTTGCTTATGCCATTGCCGTTCAGGGTAACGATACGGTCGATGAGGGGCCTGTCGTATTCGATGGCGTCGGCCACGGCTGCCGCCGTCGCTACATTGTGAACCAACACGCCTACGTCGGCGGGTAAGCCCCCGGGAGGCACTTCCCTGCCAGTGATGGCGTTGATCAGCTGCTTCTCCGAACCTTGGGGGTACTTCTCCCGGCAGACGACGGTCTCGATCTGGGGCTCATGCTCGGTGATCCTGATCATCATTTCGAAGGCGTCCATCTTGTTTTCCTCGATGGCGATAACGCCTTTGTCGCATTTCAGCATGCGGAGGAAATACTTCAGCCCGGCTATGACCCGCTCCGGCTTCTCCAGCATGATACGGTGATCCGCGGTGAGAAAAGGCTCGCACTCGATACCGTTGAGGATGACCACATCGAATTTCTGCCCTTCTTTCGGGGGAGCGACTTTCACATGGGAGGGAAATGTCGCCCCGCCCATACCCACGACTCCCGCTTCCAGCACCTTCGCCTGCAGGGCCGCGCCGTCCATGGCGTTGATCTCCTCGATGGAAGCCTGGGCGGGCTGCTTGATCCATTCGTCTTTGAAATCGTTCTCGATGACCACCGTATCCACCATCCGCCCGGATGGCATAGGCATCCTCTGGATGGCAAGCACCTTCCCGCTGACGCTGGAATGGGCCGGTACGCTGACATAACCTTGGGATTCGCCCACCTTTTGCCCCATTTTGACCTCTTCCCCGACCTCCACTACAGGCTTGGAAGGGGCGCCGATATGCATGGACATTGAGATATACGCCTTCGTCGGGGCGTCGGCGTCTACCGTCTCAAGGACATTCGTAAATCCTTTATAGTCTACGATATGGGCGCCGCCGGAGAAGGTCTTACGATCATACTTCACAGGTATCTTCCTTTCTCCCGGTTACTTCCGGTTGCCGAATAAGCCCCTGGCCAGGGAGCGGCCCGCTTCCCTGCCGATCTGGGTCATGGCGCTGGACACTGCTTTATCCAGCGGGCTTGAGCCGGCCCGCTTCGCTTGGGCTTGCCTTGCCTGGGTTTGCTTCGCCTGGGGCTGCATGGCGGCTTGCTGCTGCTTTAACGCTTCCTCCTGGGCCTGCTCCCTCTGCAGCGCCTCATAGGCGGAATCCCTGTCGAAGGCCTGCCTGTACTTGGCGTATAGCGGGCAGGTCCGCGTCATCTCGCTGACGCGCTCCGCATCCGCCACGCCCGGGTAGCTCCGTATGGGCAGGATGAAAGCCCGCTGAACGATTTCCGGCGCGCCGCTTTTGTCCAGGGCCGAGATGAGGGCTTCCCCGGTGGCAAGCTCGCCCAGGACGGTTTCGCTGTGGAAGTCCGGGTTCTGCCGGTAGGACGCCGCCGCCGCCTTCATCGCTTTCTGATCCTTCGGCGTATACGCGCGCAGGGCGTGCTGTATCTTGTTGCCCAGTTGGGACAGGACGGTATCCGGTATATCCGCCGGGGACTGGGTGATGAAGTATATGCCCACGCCTTTGGAGCGGATGAGCCGCACCACCTGTTCGATGATTTGCAGCAGCGCCTTGGGCGCGCCGTTAAACAGGAGATGGGCCTCGTCGAAGAAGAATATCATCTTCGGCTTGTCCAGGTCGCCTACCTCCGGCATCATTTCATAGAGCGTGGAAAGCATCCACAGCAGAAAGGTGGTATAGAGCAACGGGTTTTGGAATAACGCGGCGCAGTCCAGGAGGTTGATGTATCCCCGGCCCCTGTCGTCCAGGGCCAGCCAATCGGCCATATCCAGGGCCGGCTCGCCGAAGAACGCCTCCCCCCCGCTCGCTTCCAGGGTCAGCAAGCCGCGCTGTATGGCGCCCACGCTCTGGGCGGTGATGTTGCCGTACGCGGTGGTCAGCTCCCTGGCGTTGTCCCCCACATACTTCAGCATCGCCCGTAGATCCTTCAGGTCGATGAGCAGGAGACCCCTGTCGTCGGCGATTTTAAACACGATTTGCAGTATGCCTGCCTGGGTGTCGTTCAGCCCCAGGATACGGGCGAGGAGTATGGGCCCCATATCGGATATCGTCGTCCGTACCGGTATGCCGTTCTTGCCGTAGACGTCGAATACGCGCACGGGATAGGATTCGAAGCGGAAATCGCTGATCTCCATATCCTTCACACGCTGGTCTACGTAGGTGCCCGGCTTGCCCGCCTGGCACATGCCGGATACGTCACCTTTGATATCCGCCATGAAGACAGGTATCCCCATGTCGCTGAATGCTTCCGCCAGGGCTTTGGTCGTGGTGGTTTTCCCGGTGCCGGTAGCCCCCGCCACTAGCCCGTGGCGGTTGAGCATCCTCGGGATCAGGTAGACGGGCTCTTTCCCCGTCCCTATCCAAATTTTATCCCCGCCCCGCATGGGCCTCCCGCCGGAGGTCGCGCCCAAGGAAGGCGCGTCATCCGCAGGCACCCCATCCGCGGCGACGGACGCAACCGCCCCATCCGCGGCCGCCGGCGGCGCATATATGATTTTCTCGCCGCACTGGACGCAAAACTTCGCGTTAGGGGTCAGCTGCGTCCCGCACTCCGGGCAAAAGATATACTCCATCTCTACACCGCCGCTACATCAATCATATACCGCCGTCCACACTTCCCCCGCGCCCTGCTTCATATAGTCGTGCCCGATGGACGCTTCGATGATGGTGAAGTACGCCCAGTTGCTGCGGTCCACATCCGTATAGCTGCGGGGCAGCTTCGCGGCGTTGGCGATGACATAAGCTTCGTCGGCGGTTCTTTCCAGTATGCGGTTCACCAGGGTGACGACTTCGGCACGGGTGATATTCGCCTCCGGTTTAAACGTATTATCGCTATAGCCCACGATCCAGCCCTTGGCCGCCGCAGAGTTGATATACTTCACCGCCCAATGGTCGCTGGCGACGTCGGTGAACTGATTGGTGCTGGTCAGGGTCAGGTTGTCGAAATGCGCCGCCAGCGTGGCAAACTCAGCCCGGGTGACTGGCTCGTCCGGGCGAAAAGCCGGGCCTCCCCTGGTATAGTCCGCCAGCACGCCCAGTTGGTGCATGAAGCCTACCGGACCCGCGTACCAGGCGTCCCTGCTGATATCCGGGTACGCGGCGAAACTTCTATAGTCCTTATCCAAGGCCATGGACTCGTTGAGCAGGCGGGAAAACATCACCACAGCCTCCGCCCTGGTCATATTCCTTACCGCTCCAAAGGTCCCGTCCGGGTAACCCGCCATATACGCGAAATGGTCCTTTTTGTTGAGCTCCGGTATCTTTCTGTTCACGAAGGTGACAGGTTGATAGCGGTCGGGGTTCCAGCTTGGCCCCCTGTCGATGTAGGGGCCCACGTCCCATACGAGCAGCGGATAGCTGTCGTCCGTGGCGTTGTAGCCCGCCGGGGCGGCGTATTCGTACAATGTATACGTACCGGGCTCTACTTCAAAGGTCACCAGGCCGTTGGCGTCGGATACCTCGCTGTATACCTTTCGGGCCCCGGCCGCGGTGATCCCTTCCATGCGTAGGGTAGCGCCGGCAAGGGGGGCGCCGTTTTCGTCCGTCTTCCATGCGGTGACGGTGATTTTCTCAGGGGTTGTGTCCGCCGGGCCTATGGTGACGATGAACCCATGACTGTTTCTCGCGATGTGAGCCTCGTTTGTCGACACGCCGGCGCTGACGGCTTCGTTGACATTGGCGTTGACCTGGAAGGTAAAGGTGCCTTCCGCCGTGGGCACGCCGGAGAGCAGACCGCTGTTGCTCAGGGAAAGCCCCGGCGGCAATTCGCCGCTGCCGTGGGAAAACACGATAGGCGTGCCGCAGCTTTCGGCCAATATCTGCGCGCTGTAGTCGGCGCCGACCTTGCCGGCCGGCAGAGCGGCGGGATTGTCGTCATAGTTGAACACCAGCCAATGCTCGTGGAAGATCTCGTAGTTGAGTATATAGTCATAGCCGTAATTGCTGGATTGATGCAGCTCGCCCTCAGGCGCCAAATGGAACTTTACACTTCCGGCGCCCAGTGTTGTGGGCGTGCCAAGGATCTGAAAAACCGTTTCCGTTGTGCCCAAGTAAGGGGTCAATGATAAACCGTCAGGCAAAGGTCCGAATCCATCGGATTCCACTATTTCCCATTCATACACCCCACCTTCCTCGGAAATGCCGCCCCCCATGGACAGGACCACGTTGATATACGCCCCCTGCGCCCAGCGGAAGCCCTCTTCAGGCAAAGCTCCGGCAACGCCGGGAATCACCGACAACATCAGGGAAAGCGCAAGCAGCAGGCTAAAAAGACGTTTTGCTATTCTCCTCATTTGGATAAAACCTCCTTATATTCGCGTTCGAATCCCATTATTCTGTATTCGCATTCCATTAAAATTTGCCTCCCCGGCCGGATGAGCCGCTGGAAGAAGACGAGGACCTGGAAGACGATGAAGAGCTTTCGACTTTCACCCTGGTGGTCGTACGGTAGAGGAAGACGTCGGACTGGCTGGTCAGAGCGAAACCGCCCTGGGGCACGTACGCGTCAGCCGACTTGGCAAGCACGGCTGTCTTCATCTGCCTCTTCCATATGGCGCATACGATCCAGGCGACGAGGGCCGGCAGCAGGAGGGTCACGCCCATACGCGCCCGGAAAGCGTCACGGATGGCTACCGGGTCGGTTTCCTTGCTAAAAGGCGCGCCATCCCGGGCCATGCGCAGGTATTCCTCCGCTACATTGAGATAGGCGGAAAACGCCCCGTAGTAGTCATTGGCTTTCAGCCTGGGCAGCACATGGCCGTCCAGCATCCGGTCGATGCCGTAGCTGTTGAAAGCGGTCTTCCCGTAGCCATAAGGTTCCAACCAATAATCCCGGCCGTCCATGCTCAGGCAGAGGATCAGGCAGCTACCGTCCCCGCCGTGCCCTAAACCAAAGCCCTCATAGAGCGCTTTGTTGAATACATAGGCGTCCCCGTCGTCGTACAGATACCCTACGTTAAGATCGTACATATTCTTTATTGTAAATACGAATATTCCGCATTGGTAGCGCTGGGAGATATCCGCGGCTCTGAGCTCCAGATCCCACATCTGGGCTTCGTTGAGGAGATAAGCCCAGTCGTTGATGTAATCCCAGTTATCAACCGCGGCTTCTGTCGCGAAGGCGGCGGGGGCTATGACCGTAAGAAGTATTGATAGGAGCAGAAATACGCTTCCCGTCTTTTTCATTGCTATCCCGCCTCCTTATAGCAGAATGAATAAGCCTATCGCCAGTAAAGCCGCTGTAGTCAGATATATCCTCGCGAACCAGCTCCAATACCTGCCTTTGTCCACAGGCAGGTCGCCGATGAGCTTCCCCGTCTGGCCATTCATGGCGAAGAGAAAATCTTTACCTCGCCACTTCGTATACAACATCCACACCGGCATCAGCGCGTAGCTGACTTCGCTATGGAGCAGCTCCATACTGGAGTATTCCCGGGTCACGGAGGTATACCCCCTTGTGGTGGAGGCGAACAAGCGTTCTGTGCTCTCGATGATGCGTCTGTTCGCCCGTTTGCTGCATGTATCTACATTCTCATCGTAACGATACGCGAGAAAGCCGGGGAGATACGCCGATGAGAAAGGCTTTAGCTCACTATAGTCATAAGGCTCGATGGCGTCCATGTGGGCGTCGGGCATCTTGCTTGCCCCGTCCACCGGCACCTTTTCGAAGGCGACCGTACCTTCCCGTGCCACCCGGTAGTGGTCCGTATTGGTTATCTTGTAGTTGCCGCTGGTGTGGCTGCTGACCTTCTTGGCGCTGTAGCGCATGGTGGCGTTGGATTCCCCGTCATAAAGCCAGAACGGTACGTATATACCCTGTATCTCTCCGATATGATTCGCGTCGTTGAAGCCTTTTGGCAGGAATCTTTTCTTATGGTAATGCTTCTTCAGCGCTTCCTCCGCCTTTGCTTTGTTCAGCTTGAAAGGGATCACATAGTTCGGCTTCAGCTTGTCCGCGTACTGCGAGGGCACCACGGTGGGATTTCCGCAGTAGGGGCAGGAGGTAGCCGCTGTGTTATCGTCGCAGACCAGCTGGGCGCCGCAGGAGGGGCAGCCATAGGCCCGCAGATGCGCCGCTTCCTCATCGGTCCAAGACCCGCCTACCTTAGTGAAGTCCCATTGGGGCTCCTTCGCGGCGGCGGCGGCCTGCTCCTTATCCGCGTACAGCTGCTCGATGACGGCTACTTCGAAAGATGATTTACAGTAGTCGCACTCAAGCTTCCCCGACTCGCCTACGAATTGGAGCGGCCCGGAGCAGTTCGGGCATTGGTAATTAGTGATTTGACTTGCCATCGGTCAGCCTCCCGCCATCAGCCTGACGGGCGCCGGCGCGCTTCTGCCCGGCGCCGGACGCCCGCTTCGTTCGTTTACGCTTATGCTTCGCCTACGATATCCCCGTCGTCGAAGGGGTCGCCGCACTGGGGGCAGAACTTCGGCGGGTGGGCCTTGTCCTCCGGCTCCCAGCCGCACTTGTCGCAGCGGTACTGGGGCACGCCGGCGGGCTTTGGCTTACCGCACTCGGCGCAAAACTTGCCTTGATTCACCGCGCCGCAGGAGCAGACCCAGCCGTCAACTTCAGCGGGGGCAGGGATTGGCTTAGGCAACCCGCACTCGGCGCAGAACTTGCCGGTATTACCCGCATGCCCGCAGGCGCAGGTCCAGCTCTCAGCCGCTTCCGGGGCAGCCGCAGCGCCTTGCGCGGGCGCCTGCTGGCTGCCAGCCGCGCCAAAGCCGCCGTCTGTAGCCATGTTGTACTGGCTCTGCTGGGGCTGCTGCCCCTGCTGCTGGCCCATGGCGTAAAGGTTTTGGGAGTTCATCCCGCCTACCTGCTGGGCCATGCCAAGCCCCATCATGCCCACCATGGCGCCGCCTTCGTTGCCGGCGGCCGTACGCATGGCGTCCGCCTGGGCGGAAGCGATAGCCGCCGCAGCGTTGGTCGGGTCGCGCATGACGGTGATTTGCTGTAGGTTTTTGATCCTCTCTTCGTCTTTCTCGTCCGCGTTGACCGAGGACACGCCGAAGGATACGATCTCTATGCCCCGTAAGTCGCGCCACTGCGCGGAGAGGATCTCATTGAGCGCCGCCGCGATTTCCGCCGCGTGGGCCGGCAGCGCCGAGTAGCGGACGCCTTTTTCGCTGATTCTCGCGAAAGCGCCCTGGAGATGGGTCTGCACCTCGGCGCCAAACTGCTTGTCCAAAGTGCTCCGCATATAGTTGTCCGTGATGTTGCCGCAGACATTGGTATAAAATAGCATGGGGTTCGTGATCCGGTAGCTGTACTCCCCGTGGCAGCGTATGGATATATCCATATCCAGCCCGATATTCGCGTCCACTACCCGGAAAGGTATGGGCGACGGCGTGCCATATTTATTCCCCATCAGTTCTTTGGTATTGAAGTAGTAGACCCGGCAGTCCTTGCCGGGGGAGCCGCCGTACTTGAACCGCTCGAAAACGCTTTTCAGCGAACCCATGATGTTTTCCCCCAGGTCGCCCCCGGCGAATAGAGACGGTTCGCCCCCCGTATTGAAAGTGAATTGGCCCGGCTCGCTGCAGCAATCCACGATTTTGCCCTGCTCCACGATGATCATACACTGTCCGTCCGCGACGGCGATGCCCGACCCGTTGGAGATGATGTTGTCGCCCCCCTTAGTATTGGAAGAACGCCCGGAAACGCGTTTTTGCCCTTTCACGACGAGCACATCCTGAGGAATGGCGTCACAGTAGAAGTACTCCAGCCATTGGTCGGATAGAGTGCCCCCCACAGCCCCTAAAGCCGCTTTGATCAATCCCATGTTTCAATCTCCTTCCATATCCTATTTGATATCATTCAACACAACATGTCTTACCATACAAACATACCAGTGCGGCGATCCGGCTCGCCTTAGCTGGGGCTGCGCGTCACGCCCAGGGGTTAGTGGACTCCGGGGCGCGTATATCCAGCAGCAGCGACGAATACTCCCACAGATACCATTTGCCGTCTTTCGCCAGGCGCATGGATACCGGCCGGGGCGAATCGCCGCCGCCGGATTTGACGAATAGCTTCGCGACCCCTTCCGCTTCATAGCTGTAAGGATTCTCGCTGACCGTGACCGTATAAGGTTCCGTCGGCGTGTAATCGTTCCCCGGGGTCGCGCCGCCGAAGTAAGACGCCCCGAGAAAAGGCGCTTTGCCGTTTTGCGCCATACGGTCTTTGAGGAACACCCGTTCGCGTTCCGCCATGGGGTTCGGCCCCCTGAGATAGTTTAGCATGGCTTCGCATTCCTCTTTACTAAGAGAATAAACGCACAGCGCCGCCACAGCCAGGGCAGCTGTGTCAAAAGGCGTAGCCATGGCGGCCTGGGGCAGGGCGGTGAATCCGGCTATGGTGTCCGGTATATCTGCAAATACAACGGAAACCGCTTTGCCTCCCCCCCCTGCTCCGGCGTTCGTTGCCTGCCCCGTGTCCGCTGGGGAGCCGGCGGCCGTCCCGGCCGGCTGGTTCTTGATTTTGTCAAAAAGGCTCATGTTTATCCCCTGCTTTCTCCCTTTAATGAACTGCGCCGCCTGCGGAATCCGGCTTCCACCGCAGGCGGCGCAATTATGCTGACTTAGCTGTGGCAGCTTAGCCGATAGCGCTTGCCTCGATCCAACCGGCGTTGTTCACATGGATGGGATGGGTCTGCCCGGGCTTGGGGCTATCCACGACTTTGGTGATCTCTACCTGGGTCCCCGCCTTCAGGGTCTGCGTAGTCTTCCCGTCAGGCCTGCCCGCGCCATAACTATCATACTTCAAATTCGCGTCTTTTGAAAGAGTAACTTTCATTCCAGCCGCATATTTGCCGCCTGCAGCCGCCGGCGCAGCCGCCCGGCTCGCTCCGGGCGCTCCGGCCGAAGCCGCTCCGCCCACCGCGCTTGCCTGTATCCAGCCGGCATTGTTCACATGGATGGGATGGGTCTGCCCGGGCTTGGGATTGTCCACCACCTTTGTGATCTCCACCACAGTCCCGGCCTTGAGCGTCTGCGTAGTTTTCCCGTCGGGCCTGCCCGCGCCGTAGCTGTCATACTTTAAGTTCGCGTCCGCCACCAGAGTTACCTTCATTCCTGCCTGCATTGTTTTTTCCTCCCTGCTATGTTTATTTTTTTAAAGCCAACATGATTCATCGACCGCCTTACGGAAGTATAGTCAACCGCCCGTCCACGCCCTCGGCCTCCGGCTCGTTGTCCGTAAAATACTCGACCAAGACGTCCTGGCAGTTGGTCGCGACGACTGCTTCCCGGCCGTTTTCCAGCGCCTCTTCATAAGGGAACCCGAATGAATCGGCGAAGTTATTACGGTGGAATTCATGGAAAGCGATGCTGAACAGTTTCTTCTCGTCGACAGGCGCCCCGTCGAAATCAAAACGGCTGAACTCCTGCGCCCCCCTTGACCAGATGATTTCCATCCCGAACGACAGTTGAAAAAATTCCGTATGCTCCCCCATAAAGGCTTCTTCCCGCAGGATATGCTTCCACATAACCTTGAGCTGTTTCCCCGTGACCAACACCATGAATACTTTTTCACGAAAAGGCACGGCTTCCGTCAGTATCCCCAAAGTCACCATAGGTCCCATGGACTTTACCCGGACGGCGCCTGAGCCAAAAAGCGCGACGTCCACGCCCAGGCAGTCCTTCAGCGCGTCGGCGAAGAGGTTGCCGAGCCCTGTCTCCTGATAGCGGCTGGGATGGGTCAGCTCGTGATCCATGCGGTACAGCAAGCGGTTGAATTTCCTGTCTGTCTGCTCCTTATAGGCGTAGACCAGGCGTTCCAGAGCTTCGTCCCGGGGGCAATTCTCGTCCGTGATCGGCACAAGCTTCCACTCATATTCGTGGACAGTATCGAGAACCGTATCCACCACCAGGTCAAAGTGCCCTATCTGCCTTGTCCCCACAGCGGCTTGCACGATCAGGATGTCGTTGACCACTTCCGGCTGCTCGAGCTCCGTATGGGAATGCCCGCCGATGATGACGTCCACGCCCCACGCCGGATCGAGGAGCGCCGCGAGCTTTTTGTCCTCTTCAAATCCGATGTGCGTCAACAGGACGGTCAGATCCACTTTGGTGGAACGGTAGGCGTCGCAGATCCGCCCCACTTCCTCCGCCGCGTCGTTGACGTCGATCAGGCTGCTCACCAGCTCGTCGGAGCGGATATGGCTCATCACTTCTTCTGTAATGATGCCGATGAACATGATGTTCATCCCGCCTTCCTCGATGAACACGTGGGGCTCAAACAGCCTTGTATATGGGTTGTTGATAAAAATATTCGCGTTGACGATGGGGAAGCGGGCGCAGCGTTCGAGAAAGAGCAGATGCGTCAAACCGTAATCCGTCTCGTGGTTGCCCAGGGAAGCCACGTCGGGGCCAAGCATATTCATGATTTCGATGGTGGACAAGCCCCGGTACTCGGAGTCGATCAGCGAGCCCTGGAGCATATCCCCCGATATGCAATAGAGAACGTGTGGGTTTTCATCCCGCACTTTCTGCACATAGCCCGACAGGTGCGAAACGCCGCCGATGAGCATGCTGTCTTTCTCCTCGGCTAAAAAAGCCCCGTGCAGGTCGTTTGAGTGCAGTATCGTCAGTTTTCTATACCGCTCCGTGTCCATTACATCCTCCTGACTGCCGATTTGCATAATAATTCTAGTCAATCACAATACAATTTGAAATGGGACAACGTCCCATTTCAAATTGCTTAATCAACGCAAACAGGTTCTCTTCAACAGAGGCTAAGAAGAAACCCCGCGTACCGCTCTATACCACAGCTTTACGGGGTTTTCTTGCGATGGGCGGTACGGGACTCGAACCTGTGACCCCTACGATGTCAACGTAGTACTCTAACCAACTGAGCTAACCGCCCGGTGTAACCAGTGTATCATTCGCAGAACAATACACTGGCTTGATTATATCAAACCTGATACTAAAGTCAATAGCCTCGCTGCGCCCATACTCGACTACTTAACTTTTCACCACGTCACTCCTGCGTGTTTTCCATCTTCCTGGCGACTTCCCTGCCGATATTCTTGCCGCCGCCGGGGCTGGGCATCTCTTCCCCATCGTCGTTGTTGAAGGGGCGCATCAGCTCGTTCCACATCTCGTTTACATACTCCACCACCTCGAAGTACTTCTGGGCGATCATGGATACGGGTATCTCAAGCCGCTCGGCGAAGCGGTTCATCTTGTTCCACTCGCCCCTCTCGTAGCATATCACCAGGTTGAAGAGGTCCCCCGGCATGCCTTCCTTGTTGATGAGCCCCTCCTTCATGGCGTCAGATACGGGAAGCTGGTTCAGGGCCTCCTCGATCTTCACGTCCAGCAGTGTCCCCAAAGTAGAGAACATGCCCATGAGATAACTCTCCGAACGGCTGAGGGGGAAGTTTTTCACCAGGGAGCCCATCTCCTGGCAGAAGTTGGCCCTCTGGAAAGATATCTTAATCAGCTCGTCGGATATGCCGCCGCTGTCGGAGTTGAAGCTCAGCAGATAGACCCACTGCTTCAGCTGGCCCAGGCCCAGTATAGTCAAGGCCTGCTGTACGTCCTGGACCGAATTGGCCAGGGCGAAGTAGGCGGAGTTTACCATCTTGAGGAGAGAGTAGGTCAGCGTCACGTCCAGCTCGATGATGGAGGCTATCTCCTGCATGTCCGGCTCGTCCCTGGTGATAGAGACCATCAGCCGGAAGAAGTTGCTCTCCAGGTGCCCCGTCTCCCTTACCTTGGACGAGACCATATTGGCTATACTGTCCCCCTGCATGTAGTCGCAGCCCAGCTCCATGGCTTTTTTCCTGGCTTCCGGGGAATTTACGTTATAGGCAGCCACCTGCTTGTTGAACCGCTTGGCGATGCTGACGCTGGTGGCGATATTGTCGCTTTCCGGGTTGGAGAAATCCACCTTCAGTATGCTGATGGAGCTCAGTATGTTGAAATACCGGTTGTTGAACTCGAAGTCCGACAGGGCGAGCCGATAGCCCTGCTTCTTGTAGCGCTGGATGATCATTTGGGCCACGGGATGGACCAGTACGTTGTCTTCGATCTGGATCACCAGCTTGTCTTCCACAAATATCCGGGGAATGTTCTGCATGAGCAGGTTCGGCGTGAAGGTGAGGAAGGCGTCCTTGCCTTCCAGGAAATTGGAGTTGTCGATCTGGGTGAAAAACTTCGCGATGGCATTGGCCACCCGGTAGTCCCTTTGGTTGTACAGCGTGCTGCTATCCTGGTGATACAATATCTCGTAGGCGACGACCTTTTCGTCTTTGTCCATGATGGGTTGCCTGGCTATATACGCGTCCATAAATGTCTCCTCCTCTTGCTTGTTTAAACTCCGGCTGAGCTATTCGCCCCGCTATACAGTATCCTCCGACCAGTGTATCCTGACCTCGTCGCCGCTGTGCAGCTCAAGCATATAGGGGGCTTCCTTGCCGTTTACGGTTTGGATCAGGTCGCCGCGGGGGTTTTTTGTGTCGATTTTCACATAGGAAAACATATCCACGAAACAATGGGGCATGCCGTCTTCCTTCGGCTGCAGCCGCACCGCTTCGCCGTTGAGGTACACGCTGAAGCTGCCGTCCGCTTCCGCCGGGATAACGGGCTGCGCCTCTGCCGCAGGGGCTGCTGCTTCTGCAGACGCGGTTGTTGCCGCTTCTGCGGGCTTTGCAGTCTGCGCCGGCCTGACTAGCGGCGTCGGCTCCACGTCCGCTCCCGCCGGGGTTGCGGGCCGCGCTTCTACCGCCTTTGCCTCGGCAGGTCTGGCAGCTTCCGGCTTTCCCCCGGCGTCCGCCTCCGCCGCCGGCCGCGGCTCGACGGGCCTGACCAGCGGCCTTGCTGCCTGTGCAGGCTCTGCCCCCGGCAAACGCAAGGCGGCAGGCGCAGGCTTCGCGCCCGGTATTTGTGCAGTAGTCGAAGTCGGCTTGGCTTCACCGGCAGCCGAACCGGCTGCTGTATCGACCTGTCGCACCGCGGTGGCTTCCGTTTGCCCGGCTGCGACCGCGGCTGCTTCTGCCGCTTCCCTCCGCTGCTGCGGTGGCGCGGCAGTCGCCCTGGCCGCCTGAGCGGAGGCGGCGGCCGCTGCGAGCGCGTGTTCACCGTAGGGCCTTGTCTCCACCACGTCCCCGTCCATCAGGATATATTCGTCGGCTTCCTGCCGGTCGTTAATATATATCTCGTACATATCCAGGTCGATCCCCAGGTCGTCGCACATGTCCCCTGCCGTGAAGACGGTTTTGTGCCGGATCACGTCCATTGAGCGGATGTGCTGCCCCGGCGCCGCCGGACGGCCATTGATGAGGGCGATGTAGCCGGCGGTATAGTTCACGCCATTGACCATGACCGCCACGGGGTCCTGCTTGCCCGCCGCTTCCTCCACGGTAAGCACGGCGTCTTTCCCCGGGTCGGCAGGCTCGAAGAGCAGTTGGTCTCCGGGGGTCACGATATCCCCCAGGGCGCAGGCTTGGCCGTTTTTCGTGATCTCCGACGCCCCCGGCAGCCTGCCTCTCAGGGAGCGGCGCTCCCCGTCCAGGTCATAGATAAGGGATTTCCCCGCCTTGCCCACGATCTGGCTGTATTTGTAGCCCGCCAGCTGCAAGGCGTCCAGCACGGTCATCTCCCACACGCCCAGCATAGGCACGCGCTCCCGGTTTACCGTGATGGTGAAGGACTCGTCCCTCTCCCTCTGCACGGCGGTGATGGCTATGCCCAGCGGGGTGGCGAACTCCGGCCCGAATATCTCCTGCCCGGAGGAGGCCTGCTTCTTCATATTCGCGCTGCCGCCCACCACGACCCGGTTATCCTCCATGCCCAGCTCCCGGGCGACCATGGCGTTCAGCCCCGGCAAGCGGCTCCCGCCCCCTACCAGGAATACAGCTGCGGGGGGCTTTTTATTGATCCCCGATATCTTATCGCCTATCACGCCCACGAGATGGTCTACGGCAGGCTTGACTTGCTGGTACAGCTCGTCCCCCCTGGTCTCCACCTCGAAGCCCAGTATATTCTCATAGGTAAACGCCGCGGGCTCCCCCAGCTTCCTCTTCAGCTCCTCCGAGGTCTTGAAGTCCGCCAGGCACGCCTCCATGATGGCTTCGGTTATCTCGTCCCCCGCCACGGTGACCATGGTGTATGCCGATACGCTGCCTTTCTCGCAGATGGCGATGTCCGCCGTACCCGCGCCGATGTCCACCAGGGCAAGGTTCAGCTTCCGTATATCCTGGGGGATGACGGCGTTGATGGCAGCTATGGGCTCCAGGGTGAGCCCCGCCACGGTGAGGCCTATCCTGGCCATGGTGGCGTTGAGGCTTTCCACTACTTCCCTAGGCAGAAACGTAGCGATGACCTTCACCGCCGCCCTGCCGCCCTTATGGCCGATGAGGCTGGAAAAATCATAGTCGTCCAGGAAGTAACACACCACGGAGTGCCCCACGCAGATGAAGGAATCCTCATGGTCCGTTTCCACCTTCATCAGGTTTTCGTGGATGCGCCGGATAGCGGCAAACTCCATCTTGGCCACCATGGCGGCGTCGATCTCCCTGTCTTCGGGGATCTCTTCCTCATGGACTGCCTCTCCGGTCCTCAGCACCCGCCCGGCGGCGGCTATATAGACCTGGCTCAGCGTATAGCCTATGTCCCGCTCCAGGCGTTCCTTCACCCGGCGGGCTATCCTCGCCGTCTCCTGTATGTCTTCGATCTGGCCGTCCACCACGGCGCGGTTCTGGTGCTCCTCGGCGGCTACGGCGTCTATCCTCAGGGTATCCCCCGTCATCCTGCCGATGAGGCCGATGACGCTCCGGGTGCCGATATCCATGGCGAATATATGTTCGCCCCGGCCTCCCGCCGCCTTGTCTCCAGTCTTGGCGGCAGCCCTATCCGCTGCCTCGTCTATCGTCCCGGCAGCGTCCTTATCATCCCTGCGGGTCGGCTGCCCGCCTGCCCGTGGCACGTCTATATGCCTCTTTATCCTGACCGTCCTGCCGGGGGAGGCATCCGCCCCCTCCGCCACCCGGCGATAGCTTCTCATCATGGCAGGGGCTCTCCTTCCCCGCCGGGTAAGCCCGGCCGCCGCGAAGCGCGGGGCGGATAAGACTCCACGAAGCCGTCTCCCTCGCCGCCGCCCATACCGCCGTCCTCGCTAAAGCCCGCGCCGAAGCCGCTTTCATCGTCTTCACCGCCGTAGCCCGCCCCCGGGGCAGGCCCTTCGCCCACGCCTTGGCCCAGCCCGGCCTCATAAGGCGCGTCCATCGGTGTAAATATCCTTCCGCCGCTGCGGCTTCCCACGCGGCCGCCCGTCGCGGCCGACGTGCCCAGCGTGCCTTCTTTGATCCGGTTGGCGGTCTCCATGATCTGGACGTAGATGGTGGCCACCACCTGGTACAGCTCCTCGGGGATGCTTGCCCCCACTTCGAGCATGCAAAGCATGGAGGCGGCGCTGTCGTCCCGGTACACCGGGATGCCCCTCTCCTCCGCGATGTTGATGATCTTCTCCGCCACCTCGCCGTAGCCCGACGCGATGACCACCGGCGCTAAGTCCTGCTCCAGGTTGTACTTCAGCGCCACCGCTTTCTTCTTCTGCGGCATGTCTACCGCCTTCCCCTATTGTTTATTGATAAAATCGCCAAGCTCTTATATCATGATGTCCACGCCCATGCGCTTGTAGGGAAGCGTCTTGAACACTTCCATAAGCGAGCGGGAGTGGTCCAGCGTCTCGATCTCCATGCGCCCGAACCGGTACGGTGTATCCAAACTCCGCATGACGCCCGGCAGCGACGTCATCATCCCGGCGAAGCGCTCTTCCAGCCCCCCCGGGCAGTGCAGCGACAAGTCGATGATCCTGTCCCTCACCTGCAGCTCCACCTCGAAGCGCCCCAGCACCTCCACATCCACCACCATGAGTATATGGATGCGCCTGCCCGGGGCCACGCCCTGGGCGCCGTTTTCGTCGTCGTAGGGGTTGATCCATATCTCCGCGAAGGCCTTCACGTCCTCCAGATACGCCGGTATCACGAAATGGAGCAGAGGCGTGAAGTTGCACGGGGACGACAGCAGGCTGTGGAGTATCTTGTCCACCTGCCCCGCCTCGCCCTTGCCCGCTTCCTCGTCCGCCGACTGGCGCTGGAGCATCTCGATGAGGGCGTCCATCACCTTGGACGTGGTCTTGCGCTCCGCCAGCGCCTCGGGGTCGTCCTCAAGCCGGGGCGGCCGCGCTTCCGCCTTCGCCTTGGCTTCCGCCAGGGCGCCCGCCGCCGCCATCACCCCCGCCTCGGTATCCGGCGCTATACCGGCGGCAAGGCCCGCCGCCTCCGCGGCGGCTTCTTCCGCCGACGCCCCCTGGCCGTAGCTTACGGCGCCTTCCATGCCTGCCGCCCCTTCCGGCCCGCCTGCCCCGGCTCCCAGGATCCCTTCCGCTTCCGCCTGGGCTTGGGCCTGAGCCGACAGCGCGGCTTCCTCCGCCGCCTCCCCGGGCCGCAGGGCGCCTGACTCGTGCTCCTGGAAGAAGCGCATCAGGGATTCCACATACCGGGCGAAGAGCACTCTGTCTTCCCCGCCCAGCTTCTGCCAGAGGCTGCCGGCGGCTTCGTGGAAGAACTCCATGCTGTCGTTATACCGGGAAAGATTATAGATAGTGATGCTCGCCATCTTCTGCAGCTTGGGGCTGTACAGGACGCTCTCTTCCACTTCCTTCAGTATCTCCAGGGCTTCCCCCTTCAGGGCGGCGAAGTTGCCCCCGCTCCCCGCCTGGCGGAACTGGTACGCCAGTATCTCCAGCTTCTGGGCCAGGCCCTTGCTCGGCTCCAGGCTCTTGGACAGGTAAGCAAGGCTGTTTGCCACCGCGTCCAGCACGTCGTCTTTCACCATAAGATTATTGATGGAACGCATCAGGTTGAGCACAGAGCCCTGTACGTCGGACTTGGGCTGGGCTTCATTACTCAGCTTGCGCAGGAAGTCGAAAAATTCCCCGCGAAACACGGTAGACTCCTGCTCCTGGCGGATGAGCTCGTCCACGATGGCGTCGTGGGGCATCAGCAGCTCATGGAAAAGGTTCTCTATCTCCTGGGTGAGGCTCATATTATTTTGGGGAAGCAGCTTGAATATCTCCTCAAGCATGAAAATATTCTTCAGGTAGGTGACCGTCACCGCCGGATCCTTGAGCAGGTCAAGGAGTATCTCCGGGCTGTCCGATTCCTTCAGAAGAGTATTATTCTGGGCGAGGACGTCTTTCTGGTTGTATGGCTTCAGTATCCTGGTCAGGTCGTGTAGCTGAAAGGGCGACGTCGGCTCCAATGCGGGCTTCGGCGCCACCTGCTGGTTTTTGTTGATCAATGGCGTGGTTATCTTGAGGATGTCGGCCAAAACTTATCCCTCTTTCAGGAATTTCTCCTTCTGCTTTGTCTCTACTATATCACATTTATCGGTGTTTTTGCTAAAAAATCAACATTTACTCTTAACATTCGGGGGAAAAGCAGATATAATTTACCTTGGAGGGCGTATCCGGCGCTTTTGTCCCTGAGTCCGTGACGCGCCCGGGTCTTGGACGTTATTATTGATAGACTATATTAAATACGAAGATTAGAAGGTGACGAAATGAGCGCAATCGATCCCGGTATGGAAGCCTTGTTGGAGACTTTCATTTACGAGTCAAATACTATGCTGGAGCAGCTGGACGAGATCTTGCTTGAGTCCGAACGCGCGCAGAACATTAATCAGGAAAATATTGACAGCATATTCCGCATCATGCATACCGTCAAAGGCTCCTCCGCGATGATGGGCTTTTCCGCCATCTCCGGCTTAGGCCACGCGGTGGAAGACGTATTCTTCATCCTCAGGGAGGACGCAAATAAGTTGGGCCCCGTGTTCAGCTCCCTTTTTGACCTGGTTTTCCAGAGCTCGGACTTCCTCAAGCGGGAGATCGAGCGGGTGAGCGACCCCAACTACGAGGAAGGCGACCCCTCCGACATGGTTCGTCAGCTCCACGGGCTGGCGGCGGTGATGAAGGGCGAGGCGCCTCCCCCGGCCGCCCCGGCGGCGGCGGGGGCTGAGGCCCCGGCGGCGGGCCCCTCCTACGAGGGCTTCCGGCGGATACGCATACACTTCGAAGACGAATGCCAGATGGAAAACATGAGGGCATTCATGATACTGAACCAGCTGGCCAACTGCTGCGACGAGATCGACTCCGTGCCCCCCCATCCGGAAAGCGACGCCACCCTCTGCGCGGATATCATCCGCAACGGCTTCCTCATCATATGCAAGCCTACGGACAACTTAGACGACGTCATTAAAATCATCGAAAGCTCGCTCAATATCAAGAGTTACGAGCTCCTCAGCGAAGACGACGACGGCTCGCCCCCGGCAGCCGAGGCTACCGACGCCCAGGCCCCGGCGCCAGCCGGCGAAGGCGCAGCGGCCCTACCGGCCGCGGGAGCGGTCCAGGCGGCAGCCAAAGCCCCCGCGGCGGCGGCTGCTGCCGGAGGGAGCGGCGCCAGGCAGAACCTCATCAGCGTGAACCAAATCAAGCTCGACGCCCTCATGGATCTGGTGGGGGAGATCGTCACCGCCGAGTCCATGGTAGCCAGCAATCCGGATCTCCGCGGGCTGAAGCTGGACAATTTCACCAAATCCACCCGTGAGCTGCGGAAGCTTACGGACGAGCTCCAGGATGTGGTCATGTCCATCCGCATGGTGCCCCTCACGGGCACCTTCCAGAAGATGAACCGCATCGTGAGGGATATGACCAAGAGCCTGGGCAAGAAAGTCGACCTGGTCACCTACGGCGGCGATACGGAAGTGGACAAGACCATCAACGACACCATAGGCGACCCCTTCATGCATATGATACGGAACTCCATCGACCACGCCATCGAGCCTCCCGAGGTGCGCATGTCCCTGGGTAAGCCCGAGACCGGCCAGGTCACCATCAACGCCCGCAACGCCGGGGGGGAGATCCTCATCGACGTCTCCGACGACGGCAGCGGCCTGGATGTAGACCGCATCCTGGCTAAGGCCCGGAACAACGGCATGCTCACCAAGCCCGAGTCCGAGTATACGGACAAGGAGATATTCAACCTCATCATGCTCCCCGGCTTCTCGACCAACACCGAGGTCACCGAGTACAGTGGCAGGGGCGTAGGCATGGACGTGGTGAAGAAAAACCTGGAGAAGGTGGGCGGCGCCGTATCCATCAGCAGCGAGAAGAACAAGGGCACGACCTTCACCATCAAGATACCCCTGACCCTGGCCATCGTGGACGGCATGAATATCTCCGTGGGGGACACGACATTTACCCTGCCCATCACCTCCATCAAGCAGTCCTTCAAGATCACCGACCCCAAGCAGGTGCTCCACGACACGGACGGGGCGGAGATGATACTCCTGCGGGGCGACTGCTACCCCGTGGTACGCCTCCACGAGCACTTCATGATATCCACCGAGAAGACCGACGTCATGGACGGCATCATGATCCAGGTGGAAAGCGGCAACTCCATCGCCTGCCTCTTCGCCGACGAGCTTCTGGGCGAGTACCAGGTGGTAGTCAAGCCATTTCCCTCATTTTTTAATAAATACAACTTGAAAGAGCTTGGGCTGTCCGGCTGCAGCATCCTTGGGGACGGCAGCATCTGCCTCATCCTGGACGCAAATAGCCTCGTCAGCAATTTATAAATAAGGAAGGTGTGAGCTCATATGGATGAAACAAACGTCAACGCCGTACAGGACGACCTTACCGGCAGATACCTGACCTTCGATATAGATGACACCACATATAGCCTGCCCTTGAATCATGTCATCGAGATCATCGGCATACAGCACATCACCCATATCCCCAACGTGCCCCACTACATCAAGGGTATCATCAACCTCCGGGGCAAGATCGTACCCATCTCCGACGTGCGCCTGAAGTTCGGCTTGGAGGAGCGGGACTACGACGACAAGACCTGCATCGTCATCGTCCTCATCAACGACATGAACGTAGGCGTCATCGTAGACCGGGTGGCGGAAGTGGTGAGCCTGGAGCGGAGCAACATGGCGCCCCCCCCCCTTTCGGACAAGCGCCTGGGGGACAGCTTCCTCGACTCTATCTCCACGCTGAACGAAAAAGTAGTCATGAATATCGACGTGGTAAAGTTTTTCCAGGCGGATATGGCGGAGCTGCTCGCGCCGGAGGAATAGGAAGTAACTATGGACAATCATCATTCCAACCTTCTGGTGAAGATTTCAAACGAAGAGTTCAACCAGCTTGTTAATTTTGTCTACGACAAGTACGGCATCAACCTCTCCAAGAAGCGCCAGCTGGTGGAAGGGCGCCTTTCCCATACCATCAAGGATCTGGGGCTTTCCAGCTTCAACCAGTACATGGACCTTCTCCGGCGGGATAAGACCGGCGACGAGATGCTGAATTTTTTAAACAAAATCACCACCAATTACTCCTACTTCGCCCGGGAGACCGAGCACTTCGAGTTCCTCCTGGAGTTCGCCCTTCCCTATCTGGAGAAAAACCGCAGCCGCGAGCTGCGTATCTGGAGCGCGGGCTGCTCCGCCGGCCAGGAGGCGTACAACATAGCCATGACCATGGAGCAGTACTTCGGCAGCAAGAAAGGCATGTGGGACACGCGCATACTGGCTACGGACATCTCCATGAATGTCCTGAACAAAGGCAAGCAGGCCATCTACTCCGAAGACAACATCAAGGATCTGCCCAAGCAGTGGAAGACCCAGTACTTCACCCGCCTGCCGGACGGCTCCTACCAGGTGACGGAGAAGATCAGGAAGGAAGTCATCTTCCGGGTATTTAACCTGATGGATCCTATGGTCTACAAGAAGCCCTTCGATATCATCTTTTGCCGCAATGTGATGATCTACTTCGACGCCGACACCAGAAACAAACTGGTAGAGCGCTTCTATGACGCCACTGCCAAGGGCGGCTTCCTCCTGGTGGGCCACTCCGAGGTGCTGGATAAAGGCGCCACCCGCTACGGCTTCATCCGCCCTTCCATCTATCAGAAAACATGACAAGCACAGTGGGGACGGTTCTTTTGTGTTTTTCGAAAAACACAAAAGAACCGTCCCCACTGTGCTCTGTGCGAAAGGTGATTATTTATGCCCAGTACGCTCCCTGCCATCAAGGTTTTGGTCGTGGACGACTCCCTGCTTTTCCGCATGAAGATGGAAAGCTCCCTCAATGAGGATCCGGGCATCCGCGTGGTCGGCACCGCCGCCGGCGCGGACGAGGCCATGCAGAAAATCACCCAGCTGAAGCCGGACGTCCTTACCCTCGATGTAGAAATGCCCCGTATGAACGGGATAGATTTTTTAAAGATGCTTCTCCCCAGGCATCCCCTGCCGGTGCTGGTCATCAGCTCCCGGGCGGACTTTGCCCTGGACGCCGTGGAAGCCGGGGCCCTGGACTTCGAGAAGAAGCCCGCGGTCAACGCCCCCGGGGACCTGGATTTGTTTTTCGATACCATTAGGGGCAAGATCAAAGCCATCTACCGCAGCAAGGTCCGGGGGGCGCGGGCGCCCCTTGCGCCCCATGCCAGGGTGCTGGGCAACCCCTCTATGTTCAAGAACCAACGGGCCGTCGTGGCCATCGGCGCTTCCACCGGAGGCACGGAAGCCATCATTCAGGTGGTCAAGGACCTCCCCGCCAGCACCCCCGGCGTAGTCATCGTGCAGCACATGCCCCCGGGCTTCACCCGGATGTACGCCGAGCGGCTGGATAAGATATGCAACATGACCGCCAAAGAGGCCGCCGACGGCGACCGGGTAGAGACCGGGCTTATCCTCCTGGGCGCCGGCGAGTACCACCTGACCCTGAAGAGGGACGTCAAGGGCTACTATGTCCGCAGCCAGAAGGGCGAGAAAGTCAGCGGCCACTGCCCCTCCGTGGACGTGCTCTTCCAATCCTGCGCGGAAGAAGCCGGCGGGAACTCCATCGGCGTGATACTCACCGGCATGGGCGCCGACGGCGCCAGGGGCCTGACCATGATGCATGACAAAGGCGCCTACACCATAGGCCAGGACCAGGAGAGCTGCGTCGTCTACGGCATGCCTATGGAGGCGTATAAGCGGGGCGGCGTCACCAGGCAGCTGCCCTTGTCTCAGATTGGGCAGGAGATACTCAGCCAACTCAGCAGAATGAGGTAGTACAATAGGGGGAAGCAAAACCTGATGCATAGAGACGCGTGAGATTTGTTTCTGGCAAGGCAAGCGGATCTCACACGTCTTAGAAGACCCACTCGCCTTTGGTGGCAGACTTTATCCTCATGGAGCCGTCCTCCGCCGACAGCAGCAGGGTCCGGCCGAAGTCCTTGCCCGTATCCTCGGCGATGATGGGTATGCGCTGGCGCAGAAGCTCCATCTTCACGGCCTGGGTATTTCTCTGGCCGATGTTGGCGATGGAGGAATTGCTCAGCCCGGAGAACATGGTCGCCCCGCCGGCGATTTTCGCTTTCATCAGCGCCCGGTGCGCCCCGGCGGCTTCCATCTTGTGGATGAGCATTTCCACCGCCGTGTCGGCGAACTTCATGGGCTGGTTCGCCAGGTTAGGCGCCTGGGCCGCCGAGGGCAGCATGATATGGGAAAGCCCCGCCAGCTTCATCCTGGCGTCGTACAGGCAGATACCGATACAGGAGCCTAAAGCGTAGGTCACCAGTATATCCGGCGCGCGGGCGATATTTAAGTCAGCGATGCCAACGGTAATCATAGCTCAAAATTCCAATCCCAGTTTTGTCATTATCGTATTTAACGAATCCGCTTCCGGGAGCATCAGGATGTGGCTGGAAGACTTAGACTCCCCTTCCTGCTTGTCGAACTCGTCTTGGATGAAGATTATCTTGTCGCCCATGTTGGCAAAATAAATCGCCGGGACGCTGAGGATGGCGCCCACCATATCCACGCACACGTCAGGGGGCGTGATGTCGATGACCAGCCCGGTGAGGGAGGCGATGGCGTTTACGTAGGAAGCCGCCATGATGTTGCCCACCTCGCTGATGGCGGAGCTGCTGAACTCGTCCAGCACGCCCACATTCTCCAGCTCCATGCCGGTGAGGGTATTGATGACCATGTGGGCAAAGTCTTTGTGGAGCAGGAACATGATCATCCCCGTCACGTCGCCCTTCAGGGAGAGCAGCAACCCGGCCATGAGCTCTTCCGGGCCGCCCAGCTCTTCCGTCACCTGGGTATAGTCCAGCACCCGGACTACGGGTACGGATATATCGACCTTGCGGTCCAGCATGGTGCTTAAAGCGGAGGCGGCATTGCCGGAACCGATATTGCCGATCTCCTTCAGTACGTCGATGTGGATATCGTTTAATTCATCGTAGCTACTCAAACAGGTTCAGCTCCTTCTCCCCGGGCCAGTGTTTCGCCGTAGCGAGGAGTACTAACATGGGCGGGGGCGTTTATTGATTGCCCGTGGGATACCTATTGACTGCCCTTATGCTACCTTCGCAGAGAATTGACGATCTCTTCGATCTGGTCGGCTGTGGTGACGACCCTGGCAGCCACCTGATACGCCCGCTGGGCCCTGATCATCTCCGTCATGGCGTCGGCCAGGTTGGTGGTGGACTGCTCCAGGAAGCCCTGCCCCAGCTCGCACACGCCTTTCGTGTCCCTGGCCGCCTTACCCGACTCCTCCGACTCCAGGTATCTGGTGGCGGACACGGGAGATAAGGCGTGGGGGTTCGTGAAGCGGAATACGCCGATCTCTTCATTAAGGGCGTCAAAGTCATAGACGCCCGTGCCTTCGGTCTCCTTCAGCTCTATCCGCCTGCCCCTGGCGTCCAGCACATAGGCTCCGTCCGCCGTGGTCAGGTAAGCCCGCCGGCTCCGCAGCCCTATGGCGAAAGCGCCGTTTCTGGTGAACTCGCGCCTGCCCTCGTTGTCCACCTGGAAGTAGCCGTCCCCCATGATGGCGAAGTCCAGCTTGCCCCCTGTGGTGACGAAAGCCCCCTGATCCGAGTGGAGCTGCGTATACGCCGCCCTGGTTCCTACGCCCTTGAGGAGCTCCGGGGCGGATTTGGTGTTCATATGGACATAAAGCAGATCCTCGAAGTTCGTGGTCTGGTGCTTATAGCCGACGGTGTTAACGTTGGCTATGTTGTTGCCCACAGTATCCAGCATCTGCTGATAGGCCATAAGCCCGGACGCCCCCGCGTGAAATGCTGTCTTCATACTTGCTCTCCTTTATACGCTCGCGATGGCCGCCGCGGCCCGCCTATTCAACGAATCGTACATCTGCAGCGCGGAGCTGCAGGACTGAAACGCCCTCTGCGCCTCGATGAAGGTCGTCATCTCCCGGTTGTAGTCCACATTGGACTTCTCCACCACGCCCTGCACGAGCCGGTATCCCTCGGCCGCTTCTGTGAGCACGCCTTCCTCCATCTGATACATCCCGTTGTTCATCCGGTTCAGCTGCTCCACATCGGGGGGCATCACCACGGCGAGTACGCCTACGCGCCTGCCGGCTTCATTGTTGATAGTCCCGTCCGGGAGCACGGTGAACTCGGCGTTTTTCACCTGTATGGGTTTGCCGTCCTGCCCCAGTACCCTGCCCACGCCCGGCAGGATGAGGAAGCCCTCCACGTCCATGTTGAACTGCCCCCCCCGGGTCAGGAACGGTTGTTCGCCGCTGCCTTGCACCACGAAGAACCCCGGGCCGTCGATGGCTATGTCGAAGGGGAAGCCCGTATCCTGGTACAGCCCCGAGTGCTGGAGGGTGACTACGTCGTCCACCAGGGTTATCGGGCTGGCGATGCCGATGAATGTCCGGGACCAGGCCTCCTTGCGGATCATCAATTCATGCTGAAAAGTTGTAAAAACCATTCGCTCCGCCCGGAACCCTGGGGTATCCGCGTTCACGAGATTATTACCTATCACATCCAGATTGCGTTGCTGGGCAAGCAGCCCCGAGGCAATGGCATAAAATCCGCTGTGCATTATTCCTCTTCCTCCCCATGTAGATATTCTACCATAACTTTCCTCAGTTTGACCAGTGCCTGGGAGCGGATAAATGATATCCTTTGCTGGCTCACGTTGAGCACCTCGCCGATCTCCCTCAGGTTAAGGTTTTCGTAATAGCATAGCGATATCACTTGCTTCTCCTTCGGGCCCAGGCCGTCGATGGCCGCCGCCAACGCCTCCCGCAGCTCCCCCTGCATCATATCCCGGTCCACGCTGTCGTCCGGCGGGTCGTAGACCCGGCTGCCTTTGAAGGCCCCTCCGTCGTAGGGCGACCACAGGCTTCCCCCCGCCATCATCTCCTCGAAGGAGATCATATCCGCCGCCGCTATCTCTTGCAGGTTGCGGTTCAGCTCCCGGGGCGGTATGTCCATATACTCCGCCAACTCCTGGTCCGTAGGCTCCCGCATGAGCTGATTACTCAGCTCCGTCCGGGCAGCGATGATGCTCCGCCGCGCCGCCCTCACCCGGTACGGCAGCCAGCTGTGCTTACGCATATAGCTGAGCATGGCCCCCCGGAGATGCTTGAAGATAAATGTGCCGAAGCTGGCGCCCCGGCCGGGGTCGTACTTCTCGATACAGTCGATGAGGGCGAGTATGCCCTGGTGATAAAACTCCTCCTGAGCGATATTCTGTGGCAGGATGGACCTCATACTGATGATGGTGTGCCGTACAGCGGGGGCGTAGTGCATGACCAGCCGGTTGCGGGTCTCCAGGTCTTTCGTCCTCTTATACGCCTCCATCATTTCCACCGGGTCATCCAAACGGTCATTGTGCTCTTGATTGTCCGCCAACGGCGAGCCACCTCCCTCAGGCGCCGGAGCTACGCGGTATACCTATGCCTCGTGAGGCGCCGGAGCTTTGCGCCGTGTCAGATAGCTATCGTCCCCAGGGATTGTATCTGCACCCCGCTGTCTATGTCGTTGAAGGACAATACCACGACCTCCGGGTTGAACTGGTCCAGCAGCTTCTTGAAATACAGGCGCACCACCGGCGAGGTAAGGATGATAGCCGGCTGCACCACCTGCTTCATCTGGTTTATCTTTTCGTTTGTAGCGGTGATTATCTTCTGTATCGTATCGGGCTCCAGGGCCAGGTAGGCCCCCCCGTCCATTTTCTTTACACTGTTGATAATGATGTTTTCCAGCTCCCCGTCCAGGCTCATCACCTTCATCTGGCCGGCTTCGGAGAAGCGGTGGGTGATGGTGCGCTTCAGGGCCTGCCTGACGTATTCGGTGAGCATGTCGTTGTCCTTCACCACGGGCCCGTAGTCCGCCAGGGTCTCCAGTATGGTCTCCAGGTCGCTGATGGGTATGCCCTCCCGGAGCAGGTTGCGCAGTATCTTTTGCAGCTCCGTCATCGTGAGCACCCCGGGTATGGTGTCGTCCACGATGATTTCGTTGCGCTGCCGGAGCTTCTCCACCATCTTCTTCACTTCCTGCCGGGTGAGCAGCTCGTAGGCGTGGTTGCGGATGATCTCGGAGAGGTGGGTGATGATGACCGAGGTGGGGTCGATGAGGGTATACCCCGCCATCTCCGCCTTGATCTTCTTGTCTTCGCTTATCCACTTGGCCGGCATGCCGAAGGCGGGCTCTATGGTCTCTATGCCGTCTACCGCCTCGCCTTCCGGTATCTCCGCCGGCTCCAGGGCCAGGAAGTGGTCGATGAGGACTTCCCCTTCCGCCACCGTCTCCCCTTTCAGCTTGATTTCATACTGGTTGGGGTTGATCTGGCTGGAGTCCTTCAGGCGCACCGAGGGGATGACCATGCCCATCTCGTCGGCAAACTGCTTACGGAACATGACCACCCGATCCATGAAGTTGCCCCCGCTGTGCTCGTCCACCAGGGGGAGCAGGCTATAGCCGAATTCCATGCCGATGGGGTCTACGGTCAAGAGATTATAGACATTATCCAGGTTCTTGTAGAACGCCACCTCGCTGGTCACTTCCTCCATGACCGGCGGGCCTTCGGCGGCGGGCGCCGGTATCGCCGCCCTCTGCTGGCGTATGAGCACGGCCCCAAGCACGATGAGTATGCCTGACGTCATGGCTACCTGCACCGGCGGGAAGCCGATGAGGATGAGCAGGGTCATGGCGGCGCCGGAGATGATCATGGTGATGGGCTGGGTACGGAACTGCCGCACCAGATCCGTATTCAAGTCCGCTTCCGCCGCGGAGCGGGTGACCAGCATGCCGGTAGCGACGGATATGAGGAGGGCGGGTATCTGCGCCATGAGCCCGTCGCCTACGGTGGCGATGGAGTAGATATTCACGATCTGCCCAAGGCTTCCCTCATTGCCCAGCGTGCCCACGATGAAGCCGCCGATGAGATTGATGAATACGATGACGATGGAGATGATGGCGTCCCCTTTGACGAACTTGGACGCGCCGTCCATGGCCCCGAAGAAGTCGGCTTCCTTCTGTATCTTCGCGCGCCGGTTGCGGCTCTCCGCTTCGTCGATGGCGCCCGTGCTCAGGTCGGTATCGATGGCCATCTGCTTACCGGGCATGGCGTCCAGGGTGAACCTGGCCGCTACTTCCGCCACGCGCTCGGCGCCCTTGGTGATGACGATGAACTGCACCAGCACGATGATGAGGAAGATGACGATACCCACTACCACGTTGCCCCGGATGACGAACTGGCCAAAGGTTCGGATGACCTCGCCGGCATAACCGCCGTTGGACAGGATCATCCTGGTGGAAGCCACATTGAGGGCGAGGCGCAGGAGCGTGGTCACCAGCAGCACCGAGGGAAATACGGACAGATCCAGGGGCTCCCGTATATACATGGTCATGAGGATGATGACAAGGGACAGGGCCAGATTCAGGATGAACATGAAATCCAGCACATGCACGGAAAGAGGTATGATCAGCAGCGATACGATGACCAGTACGAATACGGCTACTACATTGTCAAGAATAGTCTTAATCAATCAACTAACTCCCGTTATATCACTTGCGCTACAGGGCTCCCGCTTCCTCCATCGCCCTGCCGTCCAAGGCGTCGAAGGCCGGGCCCTTGCCGTCCCTCTCGTTGATGTTGTACACAAAAGCCAGTATCTCCGCGATGACCTGGTAGAAGGCTTCCGGTATCTCCTGGTCAAGCTCCACTTCCTCAAAGAGGCTCCTAGCCAGAGGTTTGTTTTCCATGACGTATACTTCATTGTCCCTGGCTACCTGTATGATTCGCAGGGCCAGATGATCCATGCCCTTCGCGGTGACCACAGGCGCCTGATTTACGTCCGGGTCATACTTCAGGGCTATGGCGAAGTGCGTGGGATTTCGGATGACCACGTCCGCCGTGGGCACGTTTTGCATCATGCGCCGCCGGGCGGCCTGCTCCCGCCTTGACCTCTGCCGCGCCCTGACCTGGGGATCCCCCTCCGTCTCCTTGTACTCGTCCTTCACTTCCTGCTTGCTCATACGCAGCTTGCGCTCATAATCCCACCACTGGTAGAAGTAGTCCGCCGCCGCCAGCACTACAAACACCGCCGCCGCCTTCCATACGATGGACAGGATGAGGTTTCCCGTATAGGCTGCCACCGCGGGCACGGACATGTCCATGAGCCTGGGCAGCATGAAGATGGCGTTAGACAGCTCCTTGTAGATGATATAGATGAGGATGACGATCTTGATCGCGGACTTGAGGAGCTCCACCACGCTCCGCAGGGAGAAGAGCTTTTTTATCCCGTTGATGGGGTTGAGCTTCTCCCACTTGAACTGCATGGCTTCCGTAGCGAAAAGCATTCGCGTCTGGCCCATGGTGATGGCCATGGCGGAAAACATGGCGATAAGGCAAAGGGGAAAAGCCGTGACGGCGAAAAGGAGGGCGTTTTTAATGAAAAAGCTGACGATGTCGCTTTGGTATAATGTCTCCACCCGGGCGCCCATGGTGAAGAAGTCGACGGTATTGGACTGAAGCCTCAGATAGATGCCCGGTACCAGCATCCGCAGGGCGAAGAAGATGACCAGGAGGGAAAATATGGTATTTACTTCCTGGCTCATCAGCACGTTGCCCTTTTTGCGCTCCTCCTGCTTTCGTTTAGGGGTTGCTTTTTCGGTTTTTTCGCCTTCGCCGGCCAGTGTTCATCCCCCCTCTCTTGCGCAGCAGCTTTGTATATTTCGCTTTCGGCGGCGTCCGCTTCCGGCGGCGCCGTTACAGCATAGTGCCGAGCACTCTCTCCATCTGATGAAGCATGGTTTGCATATAGTTGTCCATGAAGTTGGCCACCGGCACGGTAAATACAAACAAGAGGATGAGCCCTATGATGACTTTCGCCTGGAAATGGACGGAAAAGATATTGATCTGGGGCACCAGCTTCATCAGTATCCCTATCGTGACTTCCACCGTGAAGGTCGCCGCCAGGAAAGGCAGGGTCAGGCGGATCGCCAGGTTCAGCGTGTTGGTGAACAAATCCACGATGAAGCCGCTCAGCTTGGGCCCCATCACGGCCCCGCCCAGGCCGATGATATCGTAGGAAGCGGCCGCCAGCCGGATAAGGACGATGTGGCTGTTGGTGGCGAAGAGGAAAAGCACAAACATCAGGTTGAACAGGTTCCCCGACAGGGACATCTGGATGTTGGTATTGCGGTCGAATACCTTCGCCATGGAGAGGCCCAGCCCAAGGTCGATGGCGTCCCCAGCCATGAAGAGCAGGTAGTAGAATATCTGGAAGACCAGCCCCCAGGCAAGGCCTATCAGGAGCTCTGCGCCGATGGCGAAGATCAGGGTCAGGGGCTCGTCCATGGCGCCCATGGTATCCATCAGGCCGGGGGCGATGAGCAGGGCCAGGCCAAGGCTCAGCCCCAGGGTAAACTGGGTAGGGATGTTGCGCCGTGACAGGAGCGGGTTAAACAGCACGACGCCGGTCATGCGGCAGAACACCAGGATGAAGGCGGTCAGCTGCCGGGAGGTGAGTTCCCATACCATACGGGCGCCCCTACAGCTCCAGGACGCGCTGGATCACGCTGTTGAAGAAATCCGTCAGGTTCGTGAGCATCCAGTTTCCCAGGATAAGGAGCAGAAAGGCTATGCCCACTACCTTAGGCACGAAAGTCAGGGTTTGCTCATGTATCTGGGTAGCCGCCTGAAATATAGCCACAAGAAGCCCCAGGGCGAGGCTGACCAGCAGCAATGGAGCCGCCAGCTTCATCACCGTCCATAAAGCGCTTCTCAGATAAATAACGACGTCGCCTTGGGTCATACATACTACCTCTTACTTTTCGTTAAACCCGTCCTTCCGCTTCGCGCTTAGCTAGCGGAAGCTTTTTACCAACATATCCATGATGAGCGTCCATCCGTCCACCACCACAAAGAGCATGAGCTTGAAAGGCAGGGATATCATGGAGGGCGGCAGCATCACCATGCCCATGGACATAAGGGTGCTTGCCACGATCACGTCGATCACCAGGAAAGGGATGAATAACAGGAACCCGATGGTGAAAGCCCGCTTTAGTTCGCTAAGGATGAAGGCGGGGATCACCACCTGCATGCCCAGGCCGGTGAGGGCTTCCGGCGTCACCTCCTGGACCAGGCTCTCGTCCCCGGCGAAGGACAGGAAGAGATTCAGCTCCGGGGCTTTCGTCTGCTTTAGCATGAATACTTTCAGAGGCTGGGACATGTTTTCCAGGCACTCCGCCTGGGATATCTCCCCGTCCAGGAAGGGCTGTACGCCTGAATCATAGATATCCACGCCCACAGGCCACATGATGAAGAAGGAGAGGAAGAGCGCGACCCCCACGATGACCTGGCTGGGGGGCGCCTGGGCGCCAAGGGCGTTTCGCAGGAAGGAAAACACGATGATGATCCTGGTGAAGCTGGTCATCATGATCAGGATCGACGGGATCAGAGTAATGAGAGCCAGGAACACCAACAGCTGCAGCGGCCCCAATACGCCTTCCGCCCCCTCGGGGCCCAGATCGATATTCAGGATAGCCGCCTGTAGGCTGGATTCCCCGGGTATGGTCCAAGCCATGGCCGCCAGGGCGCACAGGATGAAAACCGTTATTTTAAACGCAGACCGCCTCATGACAACACCCTAATCGTGATTTTCCGGTTTTTTGATCCTGCTTCTCAGCAAGCTCAGGAAATCCATGTTTTCCTGTGCCGGCGGCAGGTCGGCAAAACCATCTTTATCCAGCTCCGCCAGGGTATCGATTTGCTGCGGGCTTACGCCGAGAAGCAGGACTTTTTCTCCTGCTTCTACGATGAGCAAAAAACGATCCCGGCCCAGCGCCAGCTTGTCGATGACCCTCATCTCTTTGGAGAAGGACGCCTGTATGGAATAATGCTTCCCCATAAGCTTCGTGACATAGAAAGCCGCCACGAAGATAAGGACCATGACTACGCAGACGCCGACGACGGAGCCGAAGGCGGCTAAGCCTTCGTTCAAAGAGGCAGCACCTTCGATACGGTCTGTACGATCCTTTCCTGTTTAAATGGCTTGACGATGAAGTCCAGCGCCCCAAGGGTGATGGCCTCCATGACCATGGACTCCTGGCCCATAGCCGAGCACATGATGACCTTAGCCCCGGGATCCGCCTGGGAGATGGCCCTGAGGGCTTCTATCCCGTTCATGTTCGGCATGGTGATATCCATGATGACCAGGTCCGGCTTCTCGACGCTGTAAAGCTCCACGGCTTTCGCCCCGTCTTCGCCTTCCACGAAATCCGTATAACCGGCTTTCGTCAAGTGGTTTTTAATGGTCATCCTCATGAACCCGGCGTCGTCTACAACCAAAATCTTATACATCCTGCTACTCCTCCCGGATTAAATAATTGTCGTGGATACTGCTTATCGCTACGTTTCTGTCAAATAAATTTATCTACTGTTGATTATACCATCACTAATTATACCATAAAATCAACGATATGAACCCGGCGTTTTCATTTGAACGGGATATTCCCTAAGATCGGGCTCATCCGCCCAGGGAATCCATCAAGTCCTTGGTGCCGACTATCTCCGTGACCCTGACGCCAAAGTTGTCCCCGATGACGATGACGTCGCCGTAAGCCAGGAGTTGGCCGTTGACGATGATCTCCGCCGGCGCCCCCGTCTGCTTCTCCAGCTCCAGCACCGTGCCCTGGCCGAATTCCAGTATCTCCTTGATCTTTCGCCGGGTCTTGCCGATGACGATGGATACCTCCAGGGGCACCCCCAAAAGGAGGTTGATGTTGCCGCCGGAGGCTACGCCTCTCCTTATCTGGTCGGAGAAATCCGGATACTGCGGCATTTTGACATTTAGCTGACTCATTGGTGTGACCATCCTTTGTCCTGTGTTGAAGTCCGCTCCGTATGGCGCCTGCTGCACGGGCGGCGCCTGCATCACCGGCGGCGCCTGCTGTACCGGTTGCGCCGGAGGCGGAGGCGGCGGTGGTGGGGGCGGAGGCGGCGGTGGTGGGGGCGGAGGCGGCGGGGCAACCGCTGCGGGCGCGGGAGCGGGCTGCTCCATCACCGGCGCGGGGGCCGGGGCTGCCGGCGTAAACACCGGCTCCGGCACAGATGCGGGCGCGGGTACGGGCTCCGCCGGGGCTTCCGCCGCAGGCTCGGGCGTCGCTTCGGGCGCGGGCGCCGGAGCGGCTTCCGCCGCGGGCGCCGGAGGCTGTATCTCCGCATCTTCCGGCATGACGATGGAAATGATTTCCCTTGCCAGCTTGATGGACAGGAAGCTGATGAAGTTTGAGTCCATCACCTGGTCCACCATCAGATTGAAGGATATGCACACCACCGGCTCCCCTTCGTCCAGCTCCATGAGGCCGGAGGCCACGTTGTTCCCTCTCTCCGAGATATGGGCGGTGGGCGTGGAGATGTTTACCGTGGAGCCCATCACTTCCGACAGGGCGGTGGCGGAGGAACCCATCATCTGGTTCATCACTTCGCAGGCCGCGCTCATGCTCATCTCGTCGAATTCAAAATCCGTATCCTCCGGCGGGATGTCTTCGTCCCCCATGAGCAGATTCAGGATGATCTGCATATCCCTGCTCCGGAACATGATGACGTTCGTCCCGTTGATGCCTTCCACGTAGTTGATTTTCACCAGCACGGAAGGATCCATGTCCGAATAGTCCACTTCGCCGAACTTGCTCTGGGAAAGGGTGGGCGTGGTGATGGTGACCTGTTTGTCCAGCATAGCGGACACGGCGGTGGCGGCCGATCCCATGCTGATGTTCATGACCTCGCCGATGACGTCAAGCTCGTTTTCGGTCAGCATTTCGCCGTACATTGTCTCGTCGTTAGCCAAGTAAACCCCTCATTTCACATGTCAATGGTGTCGATTAGTTTGACTGCTTTCTTCATCTTGCTCTCGCCTAACCTGGCGTTGTACCACGGCACCCCGTCTACCGTGACGCAGATGTCGCTGTCTATCCGTTTGTTTAGGGCGATCACGTCGTTTACCTGAAGCTGCAATACATCATTGAAGCTCATCTGGCACTGGTCCAGTACGGCTTCCACCACCAGGTCGGATTGCTTCAGGTAATCCATGACCAGGTCTTTCTTCGCCTTCTCCCGCTCCGGCGCCTGCTGCTTGGACGCCCGGGCAAACTTCGTGCTGAAGCTGGCGATGATCACGTCCAGGTTTTCCGCTGTCATACATATATTGGAAGTGCAGGAGAAATTCCCGCTGTTGATCTCCATGGTGATGATGACGACCACGTCCTGAGGCGCGAAAGCCTGTATCATACGGCCGTTGGTCTCTATCCCCCGCATCTCCGTGCTTACGGCGAAGTAGTTGCGCCAGGCTTCCTGGAGGTACTCCGACACCCGGTCAAGGACGGTACGCAGGATGGTAAGCTCGATATCCGTATAGTCCCTGTCCGGCAGGTATACGTCGCCGGAGGCCCCCATGAGCCGCTCGATGAGCAGGTAGCCGAAGGAAGACGCCAGCTCCATCATGATGACCGTCTCGTCATAGTTGGGCTCCTGGGGCTTGAAGTCCATCATAGCCACCAGGGTATTGTCCGGAAGAGCGTTGCTGAACTCGTAGTAGCGCTGCTCCTCGATCTGCACCACGCTTACCTCACAGAGGTCGCGGAGTATGCTCGTGTAGTAAGAAGCAACCACCCGGGAAAACCCGTCGTACAGGTTACTCAACGAATTTAATTGATCCTTGGTGAACTTCTTCGGCGAGGTGAAGTCGTATTCCTTCACCTTGCTCGCCGGTTCTTCCACTTCGACGGTCTCTTGCTTACCACCGCTTTGCATCTTTTTCAGCAGATCGTCGATTTGGCTCTGAGACAGGTTTTCCGCCACAGGTCGTCTTCCCCCTCATCCTCCGGAATCATGCTCGCCGGCACGGCGCCTTAGTCTTCCCCGCCGGCTTCAGGCGCGCCCCCGGCCGGCGGCCTGGGCGTCAGCACATCGCCGCTTGCCATGTCGTTGTCGTCGATGACCCCGCTGAGCATACCGTATATGTCAAAGTTATCCATGCTTTCCATGCCCACGATGACCAGCTCTACGCGCCGGTTCTGGCTCCTGCCGGACTCCGTGGTATTGTCCGCGATGGGGTAGTTGTCCCCATAACCGAAGGTTATCATTTTGTTTTTATCGACGCCGATGTCCTCGAAGTACATGGCTACCGTGGCGGCTCTTTCCCCGGAGAGCAGCCAGTCGGATACATTCGAATTTATCCTTCCCGTACGGGCCGTATGCCCCAGGATATTGATGGATTTGATCCTTTCCTCGTAAAGCTTCAGTACTGTGCCCACAAAATCCATCAGGGGCTTCGACCCGCTGAGCATAGTGTAGCTGTCCGGCACAAAGAGCATGGCGCTGCTGAAGCGCAGATAGATCAAGCCGTTTTCCAGGGAGGCCGACATGTCGTTCTGCATGTTGTTTTCCTGGATATACTCCTGTATCATCTCAAATAGGGTCTCCATGGTCAGCTCCTGGTCTATGCTCAAGCCGTCCATGGGGTCTTCGATGATGAAGTCCGAGTCCCCCCCGTCGGATACGCCCTTATCGTAACCGGGGTTAAAGGATCTGACCAGAGCGTCGAATTTTTCTACCTCAATAGTAGACATACTGAGCATAACGATGAAGAATGTCAGCAACAGCGTGACCATGTCCGCGTATGTATTTAGCCAGGATTCCCCTCCGCCTTCTCCACGGCCTTTCCGTGCCATCTTCTCACCAGCCCTTCCGATTACTTCTCACTAATGCTCCGCCCCGGGCTTATGCAGCCATCCTATCATTACTCTTCGCCGCCGCCGCCGCTTTCGGAGCCCACCAGGTTTTGCTTGTAGTGGGGCAGCAGGTTCATGAGGCGCTCCTGGATGAACTTGGGGTTTTCCCCTGCTTGTATAGCTTGGACCCCTTCGCATATGATCATGTTGCACAGGAACTCTTCCTCATGGCGGGCTTCCAGCTTATTTGCGATGGGCGTAAAGATAAGGTTTGCCAGTACGGTTCCGTAAAATGTCGTGATCAGCGCGACAGCCATGTTCGGCCCGATGGACGAGGAGTCCTCCAGGTTTTTCAGCAGGTTGATCAAGCCGATCAGAGTCCCGATCATACCGAAGGCGGGGGCGTACCCGGCTCCCTTCTGGTATAAGCCCCGCTCCGAGGCGTGGCGCTCGTCCAGGTGCTCCAACCGGGTCTCCAGCTGCTGCTTGACCTTTTCCGGGTCGATGGAGTCCACAACCATCATCATGCTGCTCTTCAGGAAGTTGTCTTCGATATGGTCCAGGTCTTCTTCCAGGGCCAGCAAGCCGTTGATCCTGGCTTTCTTGGCAAACTCCACCAGCTGGTCGATGTACTTGATGGGCTCGTACTGCTTAGGCGTCAGCACGATCATCAGGTGCTTCGGTATCTTGGCGATCTGGCTCCCCGGGTAGGATACCATCAGGGCCGTAAACGTACCGCCTACGACGATGACCAGGCTCGTGGGGTCGAAGAAGTTGATGATATTGCCCGGGTCGATGGAGTATGAGCCGCTGGCGATGTCTTTGGAAAGAATGATGCCGAGATACATCAGGCCAAATCCGAACACCCATCCAAGTATTGACATGATGTCAGTTTTTTTCTTCATGGCTGCCATATCCTCCTTAAGCGATAATCCCGTTTAAAAACGGTTCAGAGCGCCGTTGATGTCTTTGCGGAATTCGACAACCTTTTCTACGACCTCGTCCATCGATTCTTTCACGATGTAGAACTTCTTGATAGTCAGGTGAATTGTCGTATCCGGATTCTCCACCACCGTTTCGATGAGATCCGAATTCAGGGCAAAAATCGAACCGTCCAGCTTGGTTAATGTGATCATGTCGCTCTTCTCCTCTGCTTTATTACTTTGGCTTTTTTGCTTTTGCTTTTGATGCCGTCATGGGCGAAGGGAGCAGCTCCGTAGCCTTCCCCTCGCCGACGACGGCATAAATCCGTCGTCGTTTGGTTTAACGTTTCAGGTTGATGAGTTCCTCAAGTAATGTGTCGGAGACGGTGATGACCCTGGAGTTGGCTTGGAAACCCCTCTGGGTGACGATCATGTCCACGAACTGGTCGGAGAGGTCCACGTTGGACATTTCCAGGGTGCTGGCCTTCAGCGCCCCTGTGCCGTCCGAGCCGGGGTCGGCGTACTGCACCGGGCCGGAGTTGGGCGTCTCCTTGTAGTAGTTGCTGCCCACCTGCTGCAAGCCGCGGGGGTTGGCGAAGTTTGCCAGCATGATCTTGCCTACCGCCACGGTGCCGTACTCGGCGTGGCTCACGTAGACCGCCCCGTCGGCGCCGATGGTGATGCCCGTGAGCTGGTCCGGGGTGACCGCGCCACCTTCGGTGGCGCCCTGCATGCTGAAGTTCACGCTGCCCAGGCCCAGCTCCTTGGAGGGCTCCGAGGCGGTGACGGTGATGTCGCTAGGGGGTCCAGGATTAATACCGTTCTTCAACAGCAAATCCACTTCATCGCCGTCTGCTATTAACGGGTCTTCAGTATCCAGTATTTGGTTCATCCTAGCGAAACCGGGGAAGGTGACGGTGAAGGTGTCGCTGCCCGAAGCCATGGGATCTTTGTTCATCATCAAAAGGGCGGAACCGATGTCCTCCGCCTCGCAGGGGACGAAACAGATGTACTCTTTTTCCTCGGACGTATCCGGGTCGATAATCTTCATGTATACTTCCCAGCCCGGTACGTCGTAGGGGGGCGTTGACGATGAACCGTCATAGTAAACGACTTTAAATTCTGTCAAGTCCCCCACGCCGGTGAAGCCGGTGTTGACTTCCTTGATATTGAAGCCGTCGATGCCCCCGTTGGGTATGCCGGTAAATACGCCCGGCTTCACGCTGAAGTTGGAGCCTACGATCTCCGCCCCGGTGAGGGGGCCGTCCTTGAAGGGGTCGAAGGTGGCGCCGTTGTCTTCCGTCACGGTGAGCTTGAAGTCCCCCGCGATGTGCTGGCTCTCCCCCGTCTCGGCTTTCACCGCTTCCACGATGGCGTCGTTAATGGCTTTGTTCAGCTCGTCCAGGCTGGTAAATGTGGCGTAGGCGTTCAGCTTCACGTCGATGGTGCCCGTGGCGTTGACCACGGCTTTCGCCTTGGCCATGGTGGCCTCGTCGTTGAAGCCCATGGTCTTGTCCGAAGCGAAGTTTACGCTTACGTTGCCGTACTTGGAGTTGCTCGACCCGGTCAGGGTGTAGATCAAGCCGTTCAGCCTCTGCACAGAGGTAGGCACGCCGGAGTTCACCGACCCCAGGGGGTCTACCAGGTTGATCTTCTGGGTGCCGTCGGTGCCGTTCAGGTCCCTGGAGCCCAGTACAAAGTTGCCGTTGATGTCTACCAGGTTGCCCACCGAGTCGAAGTCCAGCATGCCCGCCCTGGTGTAGAAGACGTTGCCATCGGCGTCCATGACCTGGAGGAAACCTTCGCCGGTGATGGCTACGTCCAGCCCGTAACCCGTGTTCTGCATGCTGGATTGGGTCATCATGTTCTGGATACCAGCTAGCATGGCGCCGTATCCCACTGTGGAGGGGTTGACGCCGCCCCTGCTGTTCGTACCCATGGAAGCGCCCCGCAGCGTCTGATAGAAGATATCGCTGAAGACCGCCCTCTGGGATTTGTACCCGTAAGTGTTGACGTTGGCAATGTTATTGCCGATCACGTCCATCCTGGTCTGGTGGACCTTCAGGCCCGCCACCCCGGAAAACATAGCTCGATTCATTCTTTCATTTCTCCTTTTTACCCGGGGACCGCCTTGCCCCTCCGTCATTCGGGGCAAGGGCTCCGTACCCGCGCTCATCAAGCGTCCGGGTACTTAGCCTCCTTGAAAAGGGCCGGCTAGATGATTACGGTCCCGTCTATATTGGTAAATACGTTCCCCTTGAGTTCTTCGGCGTCCACGGTCGTGATCACCCGGTGATGCTTGATATTGACCAGGAATGCCGTCCTGTCCACCAGGATCAGGGGGTCCTCCAGTTTTTTCTCCTTCGCGAGGCGCACGCCTTCATTCAGCCTGGCGATGTTGTCCTCGGAAAGGTCCAGGTTCCTCTGGATGGCCCGGTTCACAGCGTGCTTGGAAAAGGATACGTTGCTCGTCTGCTGCAGCTGGGCTTCCAAAGCTTCGCGGAAGGAGGGGTTCTCTACGGTCTTCTCCTCTGTCTCCTTCGGCTGCTGGGGCTGGGAGGGCCTCGTCACATGGGGGGTCCCGGTGGTTACCGGTGTGTAATATCGGATTCTCAAATCCTCCATGATCGATCGTCCTTCCTGCGTGTTACTGTGTTATTCCATTACCATGTAGTCGAACTACTGTTCGATTTCTTCTCCCGTGATGGGGGATTGCCCCATCGCCGCGGGTTCTTCCTCCTCAGGGGTCTCGTCCCCTTCGGCAGCCTCTTCGGCTCCTGCCGCGCCGCCTTCGGCGACTTCTTCGGGTTCGGCCGGCTCTTCGCCGTCCACCTCCCCTTCGGGTTCGGTCTCCCCGACGCCGCCTACCGCGTCTCCTTTGGTCACAATCATTACCGGTTGGTAAACGCTTTCGTTGCCATTCGGATCCAACACGACCACGTTGACGAAGTATTCGGTGCCCGGGTCAAGGCCTACGATGATGTCCGCCAGGACGCCAGTCCGGTTTTCATCCCCAGCCAGTATCCCGTTCTTCACTTCATCGAGGGTATCAAAGGGGCCTTCCAGGCTGTAGTACACCGTGTACTTCAGCTCGGCCGCGGCGGCTAGGTCTTCCGTGGGCGCCTTCCATGCCACGATGGCGGCGGTCTGGGTGGTCTCCCCCGCGATGAGGCTGATTTGGGACGCGTCCCCGTAGTCCTTATCCGTATCGGGGTCTGTGCCTTTCGCCGGGTCTGTCTCTTTCGCCTTGTCTGCCTCCGACGTACCGGCATGGACTTCCATGATTTGATTGAGGTTCCATTTGCCGTCTCCGATGTAGAGGACATATTCGTTATCCACGAAGGATATCCTGTCCACTACGCCCGTTACGGTATCCAGCCCGCCGGATACGTTGAACCTTGAGGCGGTCACTGTCTTGCCCACCAGAGTTAAGGCGTAGGTGGACTTGGCCCACTCGGCCATCTCCATCATCTGCTGCATCGTGGTAAACTGAGCCATCTGGGTCACAAACTGGGAGTCGTCCATGGGGTTCATGAAATCCTGGTTCCGCATCTGCGCCACCATCAGATTGAGAAAATCCGAAGGCTTCACATTGGCGTTTTCCTTCTTGTCCGTGAACACCGCGTCGTACATCTTCGTCGCGCCCAGCATCCTGTCTGTACTGGTACTTCCGAGAACGTCTTCTATCGCCACTTCTTTTCACCCTCCTTTCTTCATTGATTCCTTCGCGACTTCGTATTTTGTTCTTTCTTCCGGCGAAGCCCGTCAGACATACATGTCCAGTTCGCTGTCCGGGGCTGTGGTCAAGGTTGCGGCGATCACGCCGCCGTCCGCTTCCGGCCCGGCCACGGCTGCCCCCTGCCCTTCATAGTACGGGTTCGCGTCGCCCTGGTTCCCGTATTGGTTGAACTCGTCGAACTGGCCAAACTGGTCGTAACCGGCGAAGTATGCCCCCGCTTCCCTGTCTGCCGGGGTCTCGGGTACCGCCTGCTGGACTTCCACGCGGATGGGCTTAAGAGCGTTTTGCAGGGCGGCTAAATCATTGTTGATGAGCCTTGCGGTCTCCGCGCTGGCAGTAATGATCCGCAGCGTGGTCCTGCCTTCCTTCGCCAGCAGCTTCACCGTGATCTCGCCCAGGTTTTCCGGTACCAGCTTGATGACGAATTCCCCTCTGCCCGCCTTCAGGTTCTGGGATAACCCCAGGAAGATCTGGTCCGGCAGGCCCGGCGCTTCCGTCGGCTTCGCCTCGGCCGCCATGTAGCTGCCTGCGGCGTTGGCCCGTACCGCGCTCTGCCCGAGTAAAATCTCCGCAGGGCTGCCTTCCGCTTTGTTCCCCTTATCCGAGAGCTTGCTCCTGACTTCGCGCACCGCCTGGCGGAACGACTCCTGGCCCTGCATGACGCTTTCGTTGTCCGGCCCGCTCCTGCCCGGGTTCTCGTAGCCCAGCACCTTCAGGGGTATGCCGCCCATCTCCCGGTAGGGTTCCTCCGGCAGAGCCGGGTCCCGGCGGCTTTCGAAGCCGTCTTCCCTGGTATCCGCTTTCGGGGGCTGCGGCATGGCGTCCTGTATGAGGATGGGGATCGCCGCTTCCGGCAACGCCTCCTCTTCCACCGGCGCCAAAGCTTCGGGTATGGCCTGCCCGCCGAGGGAAGCCAGCCACTCGCTGAGCCTGTCCGGCGTAAGCTTTACGACTTCCCGGATGGCCTCGAAGTCCAGGGCCGCGCCCTCTTCCGTCTCCGTCAGCGCCAGCTGCCGGAAGTCGAACTGCGCGGGGTGCAGATCCAGCATCGCCATGAGCATTTCCATGACGCCGGGTTTCCCGCCCTGGGCCTTCTCCTCCTCAGGTTGCCACAAAAGGCTTTCCAATAGGCCTTCCATGCCGTCCCCGCCGGTACCGCCGGTTAGCTGGAGAAACAACTGGGCGAAGGCGTCCCCGCTTATCGTCCCGCGGCTCATGCCTGTCCCCGCTACCCTGGTCCCGGTCATTGGGAGTATGTCCATGACCTGGGGGGTTAAACTTACGAATTCCATTTTCATCACCTCCTTCCTGACTCGTCTTTTCCGCTTCCGGCTTCGCCCGCGTCCTCAGCCTGCTCGGTCATGTACTATTAGGAGTACACTCCCTCGCGGCTTTCGTCGCTTGCCTTGCCGGAAACGAAAAATCCTTCGTCACTTAATGCGTCTCCTTTATATCTTCCGCGGGGCGCTTGGGGCGCCCGGGCGGCTGATACCCATATTGACGGCTTCGTCCTTTGCTTGTATTTCACGAAGCGCTAATGCAAATCGTTTTTCGGATAGACCAGGGAGCGGATGACCTGCTCCTGTATGGTTTTTTCGCTGTCTCGGGCTTCCAGATAGTGGTAGTCTTCCAGCTGCTTCTCTTCCAGCTTGTCCAGGCTGGATACGTCCTGGGAGCATTTGACCACCACGACCCGCTGGCGTTCCACCTCCAGGGCGGCCTGCTCCCTTTCCTCCTCCAGGGCTTCCAGCTGTATGCGCATATTCTCCAGGTAAAACTTACATTCCTCAAGCTCCCGCATGGTCAGGCCCTGCATTTGCTTCTCCTGCATCTCCTCTTGCTTCTCCAGGCGAAACTTGCGGCAGAGGGCGATCTTGTCCTCTATATCGTAAAGCTTCCGGAATAACTCCATCAGCAGATTTTTCTCCGTATCCAACACTTGTATCCGATAGTCCCGTATCCGGTCCAGGGAAAAGGCAAAGGGTTTCATACTGCTACCTCAAACATTACTTTCAGTCAGGCTGTTCGATCATTTACTTTCGATCAGGCCGCTCAGTCATTTACTTCCAATCAGGCTGCCAAATCATTTACTTTCGATCATACCAAGTTACGATATCGCTTTCAGCATCAAATCGTTGGTCTCGTCGTATTCGAACTTCTCGCCGATCTCCTGCTTCAGGAAATTGTTCATCTTTGTGTTGTGGGCGATGGCGTTGTCCAAAGCCGGATTTGTGCCGCCTTTGTAGGCGCCGATGGATATGAGGTCCTCGTTCTCCTTGTACACAGCCATCATGTTGCGGAACATGGAGGCTACTTCCTTCTGCTTGTCGTCCACGATCTCCGTCATCAGGCGGCTGATGCTGTTGAGCACGTCCACGGCGGGATAATGGTTCCTCGCCGCCAGCTTCCGGGAGAGTATGATATGCCCGTCGATGATCCCCCGCACGATATCGGATATGGGTTCGTTGGTGTCGTCCCCCTCCACCAGCACGGTGTATATGCCGGTGATGGAGCCATGCTCGAAGTTGCCGCAGCGCTCCAGTAGCTTTGGCATGGCTGAGTAGATGGAGGGCGTATACCCCCTGGCTACTGGGGCTTCTCCCGTGCTGAGCCCGATCTCCCTCTGGGCCATGGCGAACCTGGTCAGCGAGTCCATCATCAGGAGGACGTGTTTCCCCTGGCTGCAGAAGTACTCCGCGATGGCGGTGGCGGTGAGGGCGCTCTTGTATCGCATCATGGCGGGTTGATCCGAGGTGGCTACCACCAGCACTGAGCGCGCCAGGCCCTCCTCCCCCAGGTCCCTATTCATGAACTCCACCACTTCCCTGCCGCGCTCCCCCACCAGCCCGATGACATTGATGTCGGCTTTCACATTCCGGGCGATCATGCCCATGAGCGTGCTCTTGCCTACGCCGGTGCCGGAGAATATCCCCATCCTCTGCCCCTTGCCTATGGTGAGCAGGGAGTCGATGGACTTGACCCCCATCTCGATGGGCTCGGATATCGGCGGCCTTTCCATGGGGTTTGACGGCTCCCCGTCGATGGAGAATGGTATGCCGTCGTCTTTGATGGGGGGGCCCAGGTCAATGGGGTGGCCCAGGGGGTCTACCGTCCGGCCGATGAGCCCGTCGCTTATCCTTACGGTGAGCTTCTTGCCGGTATTGATGACCGCGCAGCCGTAGCCGATACCATTCATGCTCTCGTAGGGCATCAGGTAGGCCCGGTTGTCGGATATCCCCACGACTTCGGCGATGATGCTGTCCGCCTTGCCTTCCAGATAGATATTGCACACGTCGCCGATGCTGCAGACCAGCCCGGTGGCTTCCACCGTCATCCCCACGATCTTGCTTATCTTGCCCTCGTAGAGGCAAAGGTCGCTGTGGCGCAGTACGCGGTAGTATTTCGCTAAATCTTTCGTGAGTACGGACAAGGGGTCAGTCTCCTTCTTCCTCTGCGGCGACGAATGCGTCCCTGAGCTGCTTGAGCTGTACCGATATGGTGGCGTCGATGACGCCTTCCTCGGTGACTATCCTGAGGCTGTCCGGCGGGGCTTCCCCGGCTTCCACGAAGATGGACTTGTCCTGCTCCGCCATGTTGAGCCTTTCCTTCAGGTAATCCGCCAGGCCTTCCACCTCTTCAGAAACCTCTACGTTGATCCAGGGGGCGTTCCTCACCTCCGAGACCAGCTCTACCGCCATTTCCTCCAGGGCGTGCCTGTCTTCCTGTACCTCCTTGCGGAGTATCCTCTCCGCGATGTCCAGAGCCATGTACTTCAGCTCTTCGCCGTATTCCTTCAGGAAGTCCTGGTGGTTTCTCGCCAGGGTCCCCAGGCCCCGGTCAAGGGCTTCCAGGGCGGCGCCTATGTTCTGCCTTTGGTTGAGCAGCTCGTCCCGGAAGGCTTCCGCCCTGATCTCCTCCATCTGCTCCCGGAGGCCGGCCAGCAGCTCCTCTTCGATCCCTTCGAAGAATTCCTCCTTCGTCATGCGGAGGCGTTCTTTATACAGCCGTATCACTGTATCTTCGGAGAGGTTGTCCTCCGCCCGGCGTATCGTCCGCCGCCGCTCCGTGCCGAGCCTGCGCTCCCCGCCTCCGCCTTCCTGGTCTTCCGCTTCCCCGCCGTCCCCGGCGGGCGCTTCCTCCGGCGCTTCTTCCTCCGGGGGCGGCTCCTCGATGGCTACGTCGGGTATCTCTACCGTGTCGTCTATGTTGATATAGTACCAGGGCGTCTTAAAGATATCAGGCAATGATCTCATCCTCTCCGCCTCTGGATATCACGATTTCGCCCGATTCCTCCAGGCTGCGGATGATATTGACTATCCGCTGCTGGGCTTCCTCTACGTCTTTCAGGCGGACATTGCGGAGATATTCGATATCGGTGAGGATGGTCTCTCTCGCCCGGCGGGAAACGTTGTTAAGCAATATGTCTTTGACGTCCTCGTTGGAGCCCTTGATGGCGATGGCCAGATCCTGGGTATCCACTTCCCGGAGGAAACGCTGGATGGTGATGTCGTCCATGTTGACGATGTCCTCGAAGACGAACATGAGCTTCCGGATATTTTCCGACAGCACGGGGTCTCTCTTATTCAACTCGTCGAAGATGTGCTTCTCCGTGGTGCGGTCGGTGTGGTTCATGATGTCCGCCACGTAGTTGATGCCGCCGATCTCCGTCATGTCTACGGATATGACGTCGGCGAAGCGGTTTTCCAGCACCTGCTCCACGATGTTGACCACGTCGGGGGATACGCTTTCCAGCTTGGCTATGCGCTGTATCACGTCCAGCTGTATCTCCTTCTCCAGGGAAGAAATCACAAAGGACGCCTGGTCTGCCCGGGCGTAGGAGAGGACGAAAGCCACCGTCTGGGGGTGTTCGTTCTGCAGCATCATCATGAGGTTTTTGTTGTTTGCCTTGCGGACGAACTCCAGGGCCCTGACCTGCATGGACTTGGATATGCGCTCCAGGTAGTTGGCCGCGGCGTCCTTGCCGAAAGCCCGCTCCAGCACGTCTCTGGCGTATATGATGCCCCCTTCGGAGATGACCTTCTGGGTGATGCACAGGCCGTAGAAGTCCTCGATGATCTCGGAGAGCTCCTCGGGGGTGAGGCGGTTTAGCTTCGCTACCTCAAGGGACAGGCGCTCGATCTCGTCTTCTTTGAGGTGCTGGTATACGCCGGAAGCGTGGTCGGCGCCCAGGGCGACGATCACCGCCGCTGCCCGGCTGGCGGGCGTAAGTTTAGCTGCTTTTCTGTCCGATGCGGCCATGCTTATGCCTCCCCTTCCTTCAGCCAGTTGCGGAGCAGGTTGGCTGTGATTTCAGGATTCTCTTTGGCGAACTGGCGTATCTCGTCGGTGATGGCGTCGTCCTTCTGGTTGACGGCGGCCAGGGCGGCGTCCGCCAGCTCCTGCTTGTAGCGTTCGATCTCATCCAGCATGGTCTCCTGCTCCTGGCGTACTTCTTCTTCCCGTTCCTCCACCCGCCGGGCTGCCCGCCTGCGCAGGTAAACGAAGATGATGACGATGACCACGATGAGGAGCAGGGCCGCGCCGGCCGCTATGTAGAGCCACAATGGCAGCGTCTGCCACCAGCTCACCACGAGCTCCGGCTCAGGCTCTATGACCGGTATGGGCGGAGGCGGCGGGTTCAGGGCCGAGAGGGCCACGAATTCCGGGGCTACGCCGGCCGCCTTGGATATGATTTCGATGAGCTCGTTTCTCCGGGCTTCGGTAAGGTTCTTCTCGTCCACCACCACGGATACGGTAGCGCTCTTGATGTGGGCGTTGCCCTTCGCCACCTGGGTCTTCAGATAACCGTAGTCATAGTCCCCTTCCCGGTAGTAGTGGAGCTGGCTCCTGGGGTCCGCCGCGCCGTATACCGGGTAGGTGGGGATGTCCGTGTTGTTTTCTTCCCCCACGATGCCCGCCACGGTGTCCACTCCATCCACGATGCCTTCCATCTCGTAGTGGGTGGGGTAGCCGCCCAGGTCTTCGCCGGCTTCGCTGACCTTGTTTAACAGGTCAAACCTTTCCTGCATCATGCTGTCCAGGTCGAGGCTGACCCGGGCCACGACAAATACGCCTTTTTCCCCGTACCAGGGAAGCAGTATGCGCCGGACATTGTACTCGATGGTCTCCTGATAAGACTGCTCAAGCTGCATGGCGCTGAGGGTCTGGGAAAGGGTCGTCTGTACCGTATCCGCGCCGTAGAGCTCCAGTCCGGTGGTGGCGTCCACGACCTTGACATTGCCTTCCTCAAGCTGGGGTACGCTGGCGGCGATGAGGGTCTTGATGGCGCTGACCTGCTCTGGGTAAAGCTCCGTATCTTTGCCAAGGGTAAGCATGACGCCGGCTGTGGCGGGCTGCTGGTCGGTATTGATGAGATCCCACACGCTCTGGCTGGTATCCGGTATGGTCAGGTTGACCACGGCGTTGTCCACCCCGCTGATGCGGCGTAATGTGTCTTGTATACGGTTCTGCAGCTGGAAAATCAGTATCTGCTTCTTGTCCGACTCGGTAGAGGTCATGCCTGTATTGTCGAGGAAGACGTCGTAGGCCAGCGTGGACCTGGGATGCCCCTGGGCGGCGAGCTGCAGGAGCAGATAGTCATACTGGGAGGCGGGCACCAGTATCTGCCCCCGCCTGTCGATCTGGGGAGTGATGCCCAGTTCCCTTATCTTGTCATGCACTTCTATGGATTCCACCGTGTCAAGGCCGGAGTAAAGCACGCGGTAGTCCGAGCCGCGGCCGCTGAGCAGCAGCAGGGATAATACGACCACTGCTAAGATAAATACAGCGGCGCCGATCAGGATGAGCCTTTTTCTGTTCGGTGGGATATTGTCTACGAATATTCGTATTGTCTGTATGGGGTTCCTTTTTTGCTCTACGGGAGTAGCCACGGTTCGCTCACTTTCCAATCTTCCTCATGGATAATGTATCAGGACGCCCTATGGGGTCATCATATCTGGATATTCATGATCTCCTTGTAGGCGGCGATGACACGGGTCGTGATCTGCACCGTGGTCTGGATCATGCTCTCCGCCTTAAGCGTGTTTATCATGATCTCCGACATGTCATCCACATTGCCAAGGGCAAGCTGGTAGGCGTCGTACTGGGAAGCCCTCTGGGTCTCCTCTAATGCGGCTACGGCGTTGCTCAATACATTTTTGAACCCGGACTCCCTGGCCGGCTCCCTCCTCGGGTTCCCGCTTTCCGAAAACTCCATAAGCTTCATAGGTTCGATGGGTACGATAAACATGATTTCATTCACCTCGTCGTTGGCTTTCGTCTGTGCCGTACCATCCCGGTAGCAGTTCTTCGTATTTACCTATTGGCAATTACCATTCGGTATGATTCAATTTTTATTGATTATATTTGATAAATACACGTTCATTCAAAGTTTATTATACCTATTATTGGGGGACAAGTAAAGAGGAATTGGGTAAAAAAGTGTTCAATTTTTAATATCATGGCGGTTTTCTTTTGTTTTTTTCGCCGGTTCCGTTCCAGTTATAGCGTTTACCGGTTCAAAATGGACACTGTACCTACCATATGTGGGGATGGGATCATAGAAAAAGTTCATTATTTTTAGCTTTTAAACAAAAAGAAACAGCCGGTACTTCCCTGTGCCGACTGCCCCTCCGCTTCATGCTGTATGCCGGCCCGCGCGGGGCCAGGTTTACCGGGGCTTTATAAATCTATGGGATATGACTGGGGTATCCGCCTACTTCGCGATGTCCAGCGACTTGCTTATCATCGCCTTGACTACGGACATGGCAGTGAGATTGGCTTCATAAGCGTTGGTCGCCCCCATCAGGTCGATTATCTCCTCCGTGGTGTCCACATTGGGGTACCATACGTATCCGTCGGCGTCGGCGTCGGGATGCTCAGGGTCATAGACAGGCTTGAATACATTGATGCTGTCCACCATGGTCTGCACCTTGACCCCGCCTGTGTGTATCTGATGGTTGTGCCTGATCTTGCATACATGCCGGAACGTCTCCCCAAAGGTGCCCTGCCGGAATGGCTTCTCTTCGAAGACCACCTGCTTCCGGTTGTAGGGGCCGCCCCCGGGCGTCCTCGTAGTCCTGGCGTTAGATATATTCTGCAGGATCACATCCGAACGGTAACGCTCGGCGGTAAGGGCTGAGCCCACGATGTCCAATGAATGTAAAAATGCCACTTGTATGGTTCCCCCTCGCGTCAGGCTTTATGGAGCGATTATCACTTCGGCGCGTTACTCAGCACATAGTTGTGGTTGTTGACTTCGCTCTTTATCTTGTCCAGGAGCATGGAGTAGTGGACATAAGCCTTATACAAGCTCAGGCTCTCTACGTCGGAGTCCACATTGTTGCCGTCCGGCCGCACGGTAGTCGTCTCATTATCAATGAGGCGGATGCTCAGGGCCGGCCTGCGCTTGCCCTCCGCGTCCCTGGCCCGGCTCAGGCTTTCGGAGAAGACCAGGCTCTTGGCCTTATAGTTCGGCGTATCGTAGTTGGAAAGATTATGGGTATGCACCTTCTGCTGCAGCCACGCCGCGCTGACGCCAGCTTCCATGGTTCTAAACGCCCTGCTGTCATAAAACATCTCACTTGCCTCTTTCGCTTCTGACTACGCCCGCTTCCTCTAGCTAATCAGTCATACTAACCGATGTGCACATGCTGCTGGGCCGGGGCCTGGGTCTGCATGCGCATGGATTTGTCCGCCAATATGTAGGATTCCTTCAAATCGCCGACAATGACGACGATTTCATCAAGCTGTGAAGGGTCTTTCTTGATATTCGTTTGCATTAATATCCAGTTACAATAATCATATAACGAATACAAGTTATTTGCAATATCATAATTGGTGTCCAGGGAATTTTTTAAGTAGTTGACTATTTTCTGGGTTTTTTGCAGTATCCTGTTGATTTCGGCTATGTCCAGCGGATCCTGCTCGAAAGCCTTCTTGACGAGAAATATCTCTTTCAGTATGCCGTCATACAGCATGGTCAGCATCTCCGCCTGGGTCATGGTCATGACCGACTGCTGCTTGTACGCCTCATATGAGTGCTGCTTAATCATGCTAATCCCCTCCGGTCCGCTTTATTCCATGCCCATGCCGAGGACCATGTTCTGATAGATCCATTCGCTCTGGGCTTGGTACCTGGCCAGTATCTGCTCCATGGTGTTGAACTTCTGCCAGTAGCGGGCCCTTTCCTTCTCATACCTTTCCCAGAGGTCCTTCAGCCTTTCGTTTATCTCGTTGATGGACGTGTTGAGGATGTTGCTCTTGTCCGTGACGGAGTTTTCCACGCCTGCTAACGCTACCAGGGAACCGGGATTCGCCAGGCTGACCCGGGCCGCGCCGTCCATGAGGCCGCCCATTTGCTTCGCCAGCCCGTTGAGGGGATCCATGAAAAGGTTCTCCACGGACATGGGGTCGTTGAGCAGGGCTGCCCTCAGCTTGTCTTCATCCAGGAAGAGGATGCCCGGCTGCTTATAGTCCGAAGCCTCTATGCCGATATCGTAGAGGGCATAGTTTGAGGATAAGGGCTTCGTGTACAAGGTAGAGAAGAGATTATTGAGGAGATTGGTGACCTCCATATCGTTGCGGATGAGCCCTGTCTTGGCGTTCTGCTCCCAGAGCTCGATATCCCGGTCGGACATCTCCTTCTTCTGCTCGTCGGTGAGGGGGGCGTAATCCCGGAAAAGAGCCTCTTCCCGGACATAGCCGTAGAGCTTGCGTATCATGTCGTTGTAGTCTTCCACGAAGGACTTGAAGGCGCCGACTACGGCTTCCGTATCCCGTTCGGTAGTGATGACTGTTTCATCGTAGATATACGGGTCGGCTGTCGTGCCTGTGCCGCCCAGTATGGAGCTGGTCGAAGTCAGCTGCATGGTGACGCCGTCTATCTCGAAGGTATTGCTGGAACGCGAGGTCTCTATGCCGTTGACGATGATCTGAGCGTCCTTGCCTGCTGTGAACAAGGCGTCGTCGACCAGGCTTCCGGCGTCCGCGGTGTATACGAGGGAGTCCAGCCCGCCCAGGAGGGCGCCAAGGGCGTTGCGTATCAGCGCCGCCGGGTCTGTATTGGAATCCGCCAGATTGAGGTTTGTGCTGACTACGCCGTCCGTAGTCGCCGTCAGGGTCAGCCGCCCGCCGGAGAATCCGATTTCCGCGTGATCCATGATCCCGGCAAAGAGCAGTGGGTAAGTATCGCTAAGCGTTCCCAACTCTCCCACTGTGCCTGGGATGACGATTCCGGGGAAGTTCGTCTCTAAAATGTTCACTAAATCATCGAGCTGATAAATATCCTCCACCAGAGTTCCGGCGGTGGCCAGATTATCCTTCGCCACGTTATTCAGCCCCAGGGCCAGGGCGATATCCGTCTTGATGCCGGCTTGGTATGACGTGGAGTTTGTGGTATTGACGTCTGTGTGAGCGAATTTCACCAGGGAGCCGTCCCGGATGATCAGCCGCCCGCCCGCATTGTCGAATTCGATATTGGCGTCGCCGCCCGGGATATCGCCTACCGTGCCGAAACTCGATTTCAGCCAGTTGTTCAGGTTATTGAGCATCGTTTCGCCGTTTACGCCATTAACTCCGGCGGATAATGTGTAAGTATGGTCCTCGCCGTTTACATTGATGGTAAACTTTGCGCCGCTGGAAAAATTGGACGTCGTGGGGTTAATGTAGCTCCCGCTGATCCCCTTCGTCGTAAGCAGCTGGCTGACGGCGGTATTGCTGGGGTTAAACATGGAGTCGCCGTCGGAATCTTTGAAGATGGCGCCCAGGAGGTCGCCTTCCTTCTGGCTGATATCGATCTTGCCCTGGCTTCCCGTGGCATTGGCGGTGAGCTTGAACTGCCCGCTAAGGGAAGAGTAGGACATGGTCACCCCGGCTGTGCTGGAGTTGACCTTGTTGATCATGGCGCCGATGGTGTCGTCCTTCGTGAAGCTGAAGTCCACGCCGTTGATGGTGAAGGCGAACCGTTCCCCCATGAGCCCTTCCAGATTGCCGATTTGCGAAGAGGTGTTCAGCCGGGTGGACGCCCCGGCGGATATGCCCAGCTTATTCGCTTCCGTACCGTATAGGGTCAATGTATGGCCGTTTAAGCCGCCAAACTCCAGTCCACCGTCGGTTCTCAGTTCAAGCTGAATCTTATTTCCATCGACAACATTGACATTGATGTAGTTACCGAAGGCTTTATCCAGCTCATTCTGCAGGCTTTCCTGCACGCCGGCGACCGTGCTGTTGGCCGGGTTTAATGTTATTTGCTTATCTACGCCGTCAAGATTGACTGTGAAGGTCACGCCGGCGCCGGGATTGATCATATTGCCGGCGCTAAGGCTTTGGCCGGATCCCGCCGCGGAAGAGGTCTGCCCAGCGTTGAGGCCAGTCATCCGGTAAGCCAGGCTTGTGGTGGCGTTACCAACGCGGATAAGGTCTCCCGATTCGCTGAAGAATTTTAGCTGCCCATTTACAATAGTCGCAACCGTATCTGTCGTTTCAAGAGTTGTAGGATGCTCATACGCAACCAGAGCCTCATTGATTTTAGCCACCATATCCTCTTGAGTAGTTACCCCGTTCAGGTTAACGACTACGTTTTGATTGTTGATCATGAGGTTTAGGCTATTATTAAAGTCATTGAGGACTGTCGTGCTGATATCTTTCCCCGTGATCGTATCCCCGGCGCCCACGGACGCCTGCGAGCTGAGCGAGGCAGCCGCGGCTAATTGCTTTACGGCAACGCTCATATCCCCCACGATGGCGTTGGCCGAGGTGCTGAGCACCTTCAGCGCGGCGCTGCCGGAAGTCCCCGCCGTCACCGAGGAAGACTTCATGTTGAAAAACTTGCTGTTGGCGAAGTTGTTCAAAGGCGAGGCGTCGAATGCGGGATTGAAGTACTTGTTCCGCACGTTGTTGATGGAGTTGATGATATCCCGATAGATCTCCTGCCTCCAAAGAGCCTGCTGCTTCAATGCCAGCTGGGTGTTGATTTTCTTCTGGGTGCCGGCCATCATCGTCTTGACCATGTTCTCCGTATCCAGACCGGAGACCATGCCGGACAAGCCTTTGTTCGTATAGGCCGCCACGCTGAAATAATTGGAGTTGATGTTGTTTGTAGCCATAATGATATCCTCCTAAACCTCTTTCCCCTGCCATCCCGGCATGGGCGCCGACCCGGTCTGGGTATACCGCTGATACTTCCCCGCCACCGAATCCGAGCGGTTGTTGATTTCCTTGATCTTCTCCAGCGCCTGCTCCCTCTCGTAGGCTATCCGCTGCCGGATCAGCCCGTCGTTTTGCAGTATCCTGTTCGCCACCGCCTTCACGCCCATGGAAGCGTCAAATAGCTTGCCTAAGTCCGGTGAAAGCTGGCCGCGGTCACATTCATGGTTCACGGCGGACAGGGCCATGGGCCCTTCCTGCTGGACAAGCCGGTTCAGCCTGCCGTCCAGCTCCTCTATCTTCTTGATGAGGCTCGCCCCCCGCTCCAGGCAGTCTTCCATCTCCTCCGTGGGAAGCAGGGGCAGCTCTTCCATCTCTCTTTCATAGTGCAGAAAGTAGACCCGTTTTTGCTCCAACAAGTCCAGCATCTGCTCAAGTTCCCTCATCGTCGTGTCCTTTCAGCCTGGAGGCCATGCCCCGTATGCCGGCTGCGGGGGCCGCCGACGCGGCCTGCTTGTTGTACTGTATGGTCTGGTACAATTCTTTGCGCCAGATCTTGCATCCTGCCGGCGCCTGGAAGCCCAGCCTGACCTGGTTGGCGTTGAGCTCCGTCACGATGATCTCCACGGGCTCGTCGAGGCCTTCCATCTCGAGGATAAGGGATTCATTTGGCTTTCGGGATAATATCAGCATGTGCCTTCAGCCTCCGTGACCAGAGGATGCCGCACGGGGTAGTCGCCTTCCAGTATCACCTGCGCGCCGAATCCTGTCTTCCAGTTGATGAGCACGGGGCTCTTCAGGTTGATGGTGGATTTTTGAAATTCCTCATGGATGACGGCGATGAGCCAGCACTCATGCTCCCCTTCGCCGATGACCTTATCCAGCTCCGGGGGCAGCCCGGGCTCGTATGCCGCCGACAATACCCGCGCGCTCACCAGTACGAAGCACAGGTCGGGTTCCTCCAGGGACTGGAGCCAGGCGACGTCTTCGCCGGCGTCCGGGTCATGGAGCACGGCGTACCGCGTGTAATCGTCAAAGCCGAAGACCGGCTGACGGAAATTCAACATCTGCCTGGTCTCGACCTCGATCTCGCCGAAGTCTCTTGTCTGATATTTCATGCCCTTATCCTAGCTCGCTTCCTCGTACTCGGGGTCCGCGCTGGGCGGGATGTACATCGGCCTGCCCATGTACTCGATATGCACCTTGGGCTGCTGCAGGATGTTCATCCTCACGCTGCCGGGCACATAGTTCATGATGTCCCGCATGATTTGCCAGTCGTAGTTCAGCTCCCCCGGCTGGACGCTGATCCTGAATTCGCTGGGAATCCATGATATCTCCGACCCGGGATTGGGGATAAACGCCATGTAGGTGACCGGCTGCTCCAGCATCTTCTGCTCGATGATCTGGCTGATATTGACGCCGATATCGATGCGCGACAATGAGTTGCCCGTCTCCACATGATCCCTGGTGGCGCGGCTGATGGATTCCGCGCCCTTGTCGGAAAACAGCTTGTAGAAGTCGCTGCTGTTGTTCTGGCCCAGGGATCTCCTGGCCTTGTAGGTGTCCACCAGCAGCTGGGTGTTTCTCGACCTCATCTCCATCTTAGCCTGCTGGGTCTTCACCTTGGCTTTCGGGATGAAGTCCTGGTTGTACTCCAACCGGGCCCTTTCGATCTCAAGCTCATACTTGACCGGCGTGGTAGAGATTTGCAATAACTGCGTGATCATGTCCTTTTCTCCCCTTTGGCAATCAAATTAAGACTCCATTCTTAACTTTCATCCAGTTTATCGGATGAAATCCATAAGGGACAGCGGCAGTATCCGGCTGCCCATTTGCAGTATAGCCTTCAGTACATAGTCGTTCATCATCTGGTTGGTGGCTTCCTCGGCGTCGTCCACGCCCATCATATCGTAGATCTTCGCCGTATGCTGGTCGATCTTGTCCTCCAGGCGCTTCTCCGTGTCCCAGAGGTACTGGGTCTTGACGCCGATGTCCGTCAGGTTCCTGCGGAAGACGTCCATGAGTTTGATGAGCTTGTTGTCCCACAGCTCCAGCTCTTCCAGGTCGTAGTTGTCGATGTTCTTCATGACATTGAGGATGACGTTGTAAACATTGTTGCTGACGCCGTCGTCGTCCACGCCGAAGCCAAACACCTCGGGCCCCGAGTAGGACACCTTGAAGGCGGTATCCGACACGATGCGGGGGCCGTTCATCTTGATGCCCAGGTCGATGTCGAAGTAGAGCTCCTTGTCCATGGGCACCAGGGTCGTGGGGATGAGCATGCCCTTGTCCCCCCGCCTGAGGATGGGGTCGTTTGTGACGGGATCCAGCAGAGGCTGCCGTTCGCCTGTCACCGGGTCGAAGATATAGTCCCCGTTCGCGTCCTTCAGGTACTCCAGCTCATAGTCCACGCCATTGTCGTAGACGATTTTCCCGCTGTCGGGATGGACGGACATCTTGTCGAAGTCGATGCCGTTATACAGAAGCTTCCCTGTGGCGTCGTCCACGGAAAACGGGGCGATGAACCCGTTGGTGCCGCCGAAGGAGAACTTGTTGCCATACTTGGCGTTGGCGTGCTGGACGATCTCGTCCATCATGGCCCTGATCTCCTGGGCGATGATCTTCCTGCCTTCGTCGCTGGTGGGGTCGTTTTTCGCCTTGACCACCTTCTGCTCATGGATGATCATGATCAGCGTGTTGATGGAGGTAAGGGCGTCCTCCGCGATCCTCAGCTCGTCGTTGGCTTCCTTCGTGTTTTCCAGCTGCTTCTCCGCCTTGTACCTGTCCATGCGGGAGCGGAGCACCCGGGCGCCGGCGGAGACGTCGTCGGAAAGCTTCGTAAAACGGTTGCCGGAAGCGATCCTCTGGTTGGTCTCCATGTATTTGCCCTGGGCTTTGTGGAAATATTTTAAATAGTTTCTGGCTACTGCCCGATCCGCGACTCTCATCTTTCTATACCCTCCATCGTGCGTGATTATGGTTACCCGTGCCCATCGTGGGAAACCGTGGTTATGTTTTAGCCTTTATGCCTTAGCGCCCTACGAGGCCCATGCGGTTGACGATGACGTCGATCATCTCGTCCAGGGTGGTGATCAGCCGGGCGGCGGCATTGTAGGACTTCTGGAAAATCAGCATGTTTGCCGTCTCCTCATCCCGGTTGACGCCGGACACCTCGTCCCGGCGGTCAAGGAAGTCGTCCGCCATCATAGCCGTGGACTCGAAGCGCGCTTCCTGGTACTTGATCTGGGAAGCCAGCTTGGTGACGTAGTCCGCCACGTAGTCCTCGAAGGTGCCTGTAAATGTACTGCTGGGTGAGATGAACTTCTGCTCCTTCGAAGTCATCCCTACGCATATCTGCAGGGCGTAGTTGTCGATGTTTTCATTCTTATCGTAAATGAAGTAACCCGGGCCGTTTTTCTCCCACTCGTCGCTGATATTGATGTTGGCCGCAGTGACTTTGCCCTCCGGGTAGACGACATAATGTATCTCTTCCACGCCGTCGGAGTTAATGAACTTCTCCTCCACCCGGGCGCCGATGAGGTTCTTGTAAATGACGTTGCCGTCCGCATCCGTGAGGGGCTCGCTATTGTACGGCTCGTCCGGGTTTGCGGGCTTCCTCACCTCCGGGATGATGTTGTTCACCAGGTTGGCGAAAGCCTGGGCCATGGTGTCCAGCTTGTCCCGGTAGAAGGGTATGCCCTCCTGTATGGTCTCGTAGGGATTCTGCAGGTTGATACCTCTGCCGTTGAGGAAGTCCCTGTTCGCCTTGAGGCTGCCGCTCCCTTCGGCAAACTTCACGTCCTTGCCCGTGTCGTTCCACACGATGTCTATCGTCTTGTCGGCCCGCTTATCCAGGCGGATGGCCAGGTAGTCCTTGCCGTCCACCGCGCGCCTGTCGCCAAAGTCCACGTTGACCATGCCGTTTGCCAGAGTAGTCACGTTGATGTCGCCGAAGCCCGCCAGCTCGTCCAGGAGCATGTTGCGCTTATCCAGGAGCTCATTGGGGCGGAAGTACTCGTTGTTGGGGTCCGCCATGATCGTGGTATCCCGGCTGATGAGGTAGTTGTAGTGGGCGATTTCATTAAATATCTCGTTGACCCTGTCCACATCCAGGCTCACGTCAAATATCTGGGCGTCGGCTACGCTGTCCAGCTTGGCGTCCAGCTGCTGCATGACCTTGGTGAAGTTGCGGAATGCAGCCAGGACTATGTTTGCCTGGGACTCCAGGGTCGGCTCATAGGCGTAGTCGTGGAGGGCGCGGTAGATCTGGGCGATGGAGCCAAAGAGGGCGGACTCGTCGGTGATGTCGCCGCCGTCGCCTAAAGCCGCCTGCACGTCCTTCAGTAAGGTAGCCGCCTGGCTGTGGTACGCCGCCTTGCCGTACTCGTCCCGGAAGCGCTTGTCCAGGAATACGTCCCTGATCTGGCTCACCCCCAAGGCTTCTATGCCCTGGCCCATGACGCCGATCTTGCTCCCGGAGACCCGCATGGCGTAAGCCGACGGCACGATGGAAGCCACATCCAGCCTCTGCCGGGTATAGCCGGGCGTATCTACATTGGACAAGTTGTTTGCCACGATGTCGATGGCCTTCTGGTTGACCTCGATGGCGCGTTTGCCTGTCTCAAACCCCATAAATGTCGGGCGTAATAAACTCATTTAAATCCCCCTGTCAATACTTCTTGTCAAAGGATGACGTCCCTTGGAATTTCGCGCCGCTTCCCTGGACGGGCTTGTATACGCCCTGGCGCTCGTTCTGCTCCTTGCCTGTGGCCAGGGATTCGATTATCTGCAGGTTCATCCTGGCGATCTCCAGCGCGCTGTCGTTCTGAAAGCGTATATCTTCCAGGGTCTGCCTCAGCTCCCCCGCCTGCCTTGCCAGGGACTCCTTGTCCGGGCCGTCGTCCAGCAGCTTCAGTATCTCATCGGCGGACAGATTGTGGTAGCCCGCCTTCTCCTGGGCTTCCAGCCGCAGCTTCTCCAGGCTTTCCAGCTTCATGATGGCTGCTTGCTGGGCCTGTATCATGTTTTCCAGCCGGTCCATGTCGTCGGACAGGAGAGCCTGGCGCTTTTCCTGCTCGAAGCCCAACATAGTCCTGGCCTGGTCGGCGCAGCGCTCGGTAGCCGTGAGGAAATCGGCGAAGCTACTCATCGCCGAAGCCTTCCGCCCTGAGCCGGGCAACGATAGCTCCCGCTATGTCGGCGGCGCTCACCGGGCATGCGTCCCCCGCGTACTGCTCCCTCAGCCGGGCGATGCGCTCCGGGCCGGCCGCCGAGTTCATCTCTTTGAAGAGCGCGGCGGAAAACGCGTTGAGCTTGCCTTTCAACGCGGCGTCGGAGCTTATCTGCACCATGTCGCCGTCGGCGGCGGGCTGCACGATGGGGAATCCCGGGTCTTTCTTCACCGCGGGGATCTGCCCCGCCGTGCCGGGCTTATTGACCGGATATATGTTTTGCAGCTTGATCGGTTCAATCATTTGGGTACACCTCATCCCTTTTGACATACGTCTTAACTTGATTATCGCAGTCAGAAGGATATTTTAAACAGTTTCTGTTGAATAATTTTCAGCTGGTTTTCAGCCTAATTTTCAGCCGCAAGCTGCCCGCAGGCGCCGCCGACGTCCGCGCCCCTCTCCTGCCGGAGTACGGGATTAAGACCCGCCCTCTCCAGCTCCTTGATGAAGCGCTTTTGCTCGCCTTCGCCTGGGCGCGCAAAACCGTGTCCGCCCGGGTTCACGGGGATCAAATTGATGTTGCAGGACATGCCTTTGAGCATCCGCCCCAGCTTCTCCCCCTCGGCGGCGCCGGTATTGACCCCCTTTATCATGACGTATTCGAAGGTGAAGCGCCTTCCCGAAGCGGCTTGGTAATCCCGGCAGGCAGCCATGAGCTCTGCTAAGGGATGGCGGCGGTTCACCGGCATCAGGCGGCTGCGGGTCTCGTCGTCCGCGGCGTGGAGGGACACCGCCAGCCCCGCGTCCAGCCCCCAGCCCGCCATGGCGCGTATGCCATCCGGCAGCCCGCAGGTGGATACGGTGAAACGCCTTGCGCCGATGTTAAGACCCAGAGGGTGGTTCAGGATCAAAATGCTCCTTTTTACGGCTTCCGGATTCAGCAGCGGCTCCCCCATACCCATATAGACCAGGTTGTGGATATCGGCTTGCTCGATAGCCGCTATGTCCAATACCTGCCCTACGATTTCCCCCGCCGTGAGGTTCCGCTTGAAGCCCATGCCCGCCGTGGCGCAGAAGGCGCAGCCCATGGCGCAGCCGGCTTGGGTAGACAGGCAGATCGTATGCCGTATGTGGCCCGTCTCTTCCCGATGGCTCATTAGCACGGATTCGATGCGGACGCCGTCTTCCAGGGCGAAGAGATACTTCTTCGTGCCGTCGGCGCTTACCCGGCGGCGGATCAGTTCGCTCCTGACCAGTGGGTAGTCCGCGTCAAGCCTGTCCCGTAATGATTTGCTAATATTTGTCATCTGATCGAAGTCGGAGACCTTCTCCCGATGTATCCAGGCAAATATCTGTCTGCCCCTATACGCCGGTTCGGACAGGCTCTTCATAAGCTCCGCCAGCTCTTCCGGAAGGGCGCCGCGAATATCCCTGCCCGGCGCAGCCGCAAAACCTTCGCCGGCGTTGTTGCCCAGTGCATTTGGGAAGCCTTCGCCGGCATCCTTCGCTGACGATGCCGTAAAACCTTCGTCGGCATCCTTCGCTGCCGCCTTTGGAAGCCGCTCCTCCACGATTCCTTAGCCCTCCCTTTCGATGACTGCCATATAGAAGCCCTCCAGCCCATGGATGAAGGGCAGGAACTGTATATCCCAGTCCTTAGCCGGGTCCGGCAGCAGCCCCCGGTTCTCTTCCCGCACGACGGGGAGAGAGAGCCTGCCTTTTCGGTATCCCGGATTCGCCGCCAATGCCTTCTCCACCAGGAGGCGGTTTTCCTCCGGCTCTGTGGTGCATGTGCTGTACAGGAGCCTGCCCCCCGGCGCCAGCAGCGTTAGCGCGTTGCGCAGGATGCTTTCCTGGACCTCCGCCAAGCGCCCGACGTCCCCCGGCTCCCTGTGCCAGCGGGCGTCGGCGCGGCGGCGCAGCACGCCCAGACCCGAGCAGGGGGCGTCCACCAGTATCCGGTCATATGGAGCCGCGCTCCCGCCGTATCCCGCGCCGCCCGCCGGTATAGCGGGCAACCCGGCTGCCCCCTCCGGGGCTCCCGCCGCGTCCCTGCATACCGCATCAATGATTTGTATACCCAGGCGCCGCTGGTTCTCTTTGACCAGCTCCACCCGATGGGGATGGACGTCCCAGGCGTCTATCACGCCCCGGTCCCCCATGAGCTGCGCCAGATGGGTAGTCTTGCCACCGGGAGCGGCGCAGGCGTCAAGCGCCCTCTGCCCGGGCTTTGGATCCAAGCCGTGGGCAGGCAGCATGGAGCTTTCATCCTGCACGGTACACAAGCCCAGCCGAAAGGACTCCAGGCTCCTGACCCCCGGGCCTTCCAGCAGCGCGACGGCTTCCGGCGCGTATCTGCCGGCTTCCGTCCGGCAGCCCTCCGCCCTCAGGCGCCCCTCCAGTTCATCGGGAGACGCCCTTAGGGTATTTGCCCTCAGCCATAAGCCGGGTGGTTCATTATTATACCGGCAGAAAGCTTCCGTCTGTGGGAAGCCGTACCGATCCAGCCATCTCTCGATCATCCAGAGAGGGTGGGAATGTTTTACAGACAGGTAGGCTGCCGGGTCCGCGTGCTCATCCGGCCAGAGGATCCCCTCTTTCTCCCGGAGCAAGCCCCGCATCACGCCGTTGACCAGGGAGGCGACGCCGCTGTGGAAGCGCTTCCGCGCCAGCTCCACCGTCTCGTATGTCGCCGCCCGGGCGGGTATCCTGTCCAGATATATGAGCTGATAAAGCCCCAGGCGCAGTATGATCCTGGGGCCTGTTTTCAGGCTGTGTAGTTTTTGCACCCGCCGGTCGATGAGCCAGTCCAGTGTGAGCCTGCGCTTGACCGAGCCCATGACCAGCTCTGTGACCAGGGCTTTGTCCTCCCGGGGCAGCGCCGCTCCGGGCCCTTCCAGGTAATCGTCCAGGGCCAGGTTGGCGAAGCCGCCTTCTTCGATACGGGCCAGCACCTCGTACGCGCCCCCCCGGGCGTCGCCGGGGGCTGTAGCGGTCGCGGCTGCTTTGACCGCTTTCGCTGTGCCTGCTGCAGATGAGACTCCCGCAGCTTTGGCTGCCCCAGCCGCTTTCGATTTGCCTGCTGCCTTGGCTGTACCGGTTACCTTGGCTGCGCCGGTAGCCTTCGCTGTGCCTGCTGCCTTGGCAACGCCAGCCGCTTTCGCTGCTCCGCGCCTGACGCCCATCAGCGTCGTCTCCTGCCGGACAAGGCTAACAGCCTCATCAGTTGCAGCAAGCTTACCGCCAGAGAAGCCACATAGGTCAAGGCTGCCGCCGACAGGACCTTCCTCGCCATGGGGTACTCTTCCTCAGTCACATATCCCCCTCCGCCTAAGGCGCTCAGGGCGCGCCGGGAAGCGTTAAATTCTACCGGCAAGGTGACCAGCTGAAAAATCACCACAGCGGTGAAAAGATATATCCCGATCTGGGTCAGCGAATAAGAGCCCAGGATCAAGCCGATGAAAAATAAGGGCAACGCCACTGTCGAAGAAGCCCGCGCCCCCGGCGCCAGCAGGCTCCGGAAGGACAAGGGTATATAGCTCTCGCTATGCTGGATGGCGTGGCCCGTCTCATGGGCGGCGATGGCGACCGCCGCCACAGACGTGCCGCTGTAGACCCCGGGGGACAGGACGATCTTCCTCTGCCTGGGGTCATAGTGATCCGTGAGCTGGCCCTGGCCCATCACCACCTCGACGCCATCTACCCCGCTGTCCTGAAGCAAGGCTTGGGCTATCCGCATCCCGGCGTATCCGGACTCGGACTCCTCTCGGGAGTAGTGCTGATAAGCGCTCTTCATCTTCGCTTGCGCGATCATGGCCAGGATCAGGCCCGGTAGCAGCAGTATATACGTAGGGTCAAGATACATCTCCGCTCCCCTTTCTCGGATTCCGCCGTACCGGCTGGCGTTACCCGCACCGATCTTCAGCCGGGCTTGTCGATTTTCCCACGCCAGATTCCGGCCGGGCCAGCCTACGCTGCCCGCGTCGGCTTCCGTACATCAGCTTTCGCCGTCTTCGCTCGACTGCGGCTGGAAGCGCCCCCCGGCTTCCGCCCGGCTTCCGTTCAGCCAGGACCAGCCGTCCATGGGCTTCTTACCCGCGGGCTGCACTTTGGTGAGCACGATGTAGCCTTCCCCGGCGGCTACCGCCGGCCCGGCGCGGCGTATGAGGCCCACTATCTCCCCAGCCTGGCCGGTCCCGCTTTCCAGCGCCGCCGTCTCCTCCGCCGTGGGGAACCGGGCGGCAAGTATCTTTAGCTCTTTGCCGTCATATACAGCCGCAGCCCCGGGCGAAGGCGAGAAGGCCCTGATCTGGTTTCGGATGGCTTCGGCAGGCTTAGTCCAGTCGATGATCTCATGCCGCCGCCCTAACCGCTCCACATAAGAGGCGCCCTCCGCCGGCTGGGCCTGGGGTTTCAGCCCTCCGCCCGCCCACAGGGGAAGCGCTTCCAGTAGAAGCCGGGCCCCTAAGTCTGACAAGGCTTGATAAAGCCCGCCAAAATCCATATCCGCCGGGATGGGAAGCTTTTCGCTTAGAAGGATCGGGCCGGTATCCAGCCCTTCGTCCATCTTCATGATGGTCACGCCGGTCTCGGCGCCGCCGTCCAGCAGCACCTGCTGTATGGGCGCCGCGCCCCGGTAAGCCGGCAGCAGAGACGCGTGGACATTGAGGCAGCCCAGGGGGGCGGCTTCCAGCATGGCAGCCGGGAGCAGCCTCCCGTAAGCGGCGACGACGATGACTTCCGGGGAAGCCTCCGCGACCATTTTCAAGGTAAGGGGGTCCTTCAGCCCGTCCGGTTGAAATATCGGTATCCCTTTGTCCCCGGCATAAGCCTTCACCGGGGAGAAAGCGGGCTTGCCGCCCCTACCCTTCGGCCTGTCCGGCTGGGTGATCACCAGGGGCAGCTCATGCCCCGCGTCATATAAAGCTTTCAATGCCGTAGCCGCCAGCTCCGGCGTCCCCATAAATACGATCCGCATCAGGCTTCACCCCCCTGACTGTTCTCCCCGGAAGCCCCCCGGCCGCCTTCCTTGCCCTCCGAGGGCTCTTTATCACCGTCTTCTTCCGTATGGAAGGATACCGCCCTGTCCCGAAACAATACCCCCTCCAGGTGGTCGTATTCATGCTGGATGACCCGGGCCAGGTATCCCTCCGCCTTAAGCTCGCAGCGGTTTTCTTCCCTGTCCGTATAGCTCAGCTTCATCTTTGCCGCCCGGGGGATGAGCCCCTCCAGCCCCGGCGTGCTGAGGCAGCCTTCCCAGCCTTCTTCGCTGCCCTCAAAATCCGTCAGCTCCGGGTTGATGATCTCCAGGTAAAGCTCTTCGTCCTTAAGCTCCACGACGAAAGCCCGCTTCGATATGCCGATCTGGGGCGCCGCGAGCCCCACGCCCCTCTCCGTCGCCCTTAATGTATCCCGGAGATTGTCCAGCAAGCGGATGGCGGCGTCGTTCACCTTGGTGATGGGCTTGGCTTTATCCCTCAGGACGGGGCTGCCTTCCCTTACGATTTGGTATACTGCCAATACTATCGCTCCTATTCTTTATCAAAACTAACGCGTTTCGCGGATTATTTACACTATTTATTATACCGCTTCGCCCGGTTGATTTCCAGTGGGAATCAGGACAACAGCACAACGGTCTCCACATGGGCCGTCTGGGGGAACATATCCACCGGCTGGATGAGCCTGATGCGGTAACCGCCGCCGCGGCTCAGCAGCTCCAGGTCCCTGGCAAGGGTCGCCGGGTCGCAGGAGATATAGAGTACCTTCTCAGGCCGCAGGGTCAGTATCGTGTCGATCACGGCGGGCTTCACCCCCTTTGCCGGGGGATCCAGCACAATCAGATCCGGGACGCCGCCGGAAGCCAGCTCCGGCATGAGGGTTTCCGCCGCCCCCGTCAGGAAGCGGGCGTTGCCCGCTCCATTGAGACGGGCGTTGAGCCGGGCGTCCCGGACGGAGGCTTCGCTCACGTCCACCCCCAGCACGGCGCCGGCTTGCCGGGCCAAGTATAGGCTCAAGGTACCCGATCCGCAGTAGACGTCCCAGACGAGCTTTCCCGCCAGGGGGGCGCAGGCCCTCACCGCTGCATTATACAAAGCTTCAGCCTGGAGGGTATTGACCTGAAAGAATGCTTCCGGGCTTATCTGGTATCGGAGCCGCGCGGCGACTTCGGTGGTTTTGGTAGCTTCA
>Ga0082212_10000331_pt1 | contig 68593 bp, 68 predicted proteins | sample TergutNt197P3_FD_71548 | JGI IMG/M metagenome (GOLD analysis project Ga0082212, IMG submission 71548) | Neocapritermes taracua P3 segment gut microbial communities from Petit-Saut dam, French Guiana - Nt197 P3 | ecosystem: Host-associated > Arthropoda: Insects > Digestive system > Gut ... | reverse complement strand
GCTTTTTCCACAGGATCATAGAAACGCACCTGTCCGATCTTTTGCAGTCGTTCACATCCGCCAGGCATGAGACCGGAGCCGTGTCCCCTTCGATCAGCTTGATGATCATTCCCACCGTATACTCCTCCGGAGGTTTCGAAAGACGGTATCCTCCGTTGGGGCCTCTTTCGCTCTTAACAAAACCTGCTTTGTTTAGGGATGAAATTATCTGCTCCAAATATTTTATGGGAATGTCCTGTCTTTCAGCTATATCTTTCAGCTTCACATTCTCCTCTACGCCATTCAGCGAGATATCCAGCATACATCTCAGTGCATAACGTCCCTTGGCAGATATGAGCATGCACCGATATCCTGATTCGAATGTAAAATATTTCCTACCAATTCGCAGTAGTTTATCTCAGAGAACGTCACCGAGCAGAGCGTCCAGCTGTTTGGACACCAAAAGCCTGAGCTGGCCCTTCACGCGGATATCCATACCCGAGTACACTGCGAACCCTTCCGGGTCGGCGGACGCCGTCATTAAAAAGCATACAGTTTTGAATACGGCCGCCGCATCCTCTTCGTCCGGTACTTCGCGGTCGTGTATGCCTTTCATCTCAATTAGTTTCGATGATATTTCAAAAGCATCCCCGGAGAAAGATGCGATATCCTGCCTCAGACCGAATCTGGCACATTGATTGGATGAGTCGCACGCCCTGATGAGAAGATCGAACATTGCCTTTCTGGACCCGCCTTGTTCGTGAACTGCATCCGTCGAATGGCCTCCGCTCATTGCGGATATAGCTTCTTTCAAAAGGCCGTCTTTGGACCCGAAATAGTAATTCACCATCGCGGGATTTATTCCGGCATTCTCGGCGATCCTTCTGGTGGTTATCTCCGTATTGCCATCCGCCAAAGACAACAGTTCTGCGGTTTTGCTGATAATCTCCTTTTTCTTTTCCATTGAGTGCATACTATTTACTAAACATGTTTTGAACATATTTAACACATTCTTCGTGGAACGTTTATTAAACAAGTTTAAAATTTGATTAAGACTAAGAACAACCCACTCTTTTTAAGCTGGTCAATGTGTAAGAAAGCATGATTCTTTAGTGGTGAAGCTCACATTATTTCAACAGTTCTTTCACTTTCGGTGTTTTCGGTGACCCCCCATAAAGGAATAAATACCTTTTCGGAAATGTTAACAAAGGGGGCATTCAATGAGCTGGCCAAACGAAGAAGTTATATCAGATCAAACAAACAACAGTGGCGAAATCGTACTGTATCAGCCAAACAGTTCACTTAAGTTAGAGGTGTTGTTTGAAAATGAAACTGTGTGGCTGACACAAGCGCAGATGGTAATGCTTTTTGAGCGTGAAAGAACTGTCATAACAAAACACATCAACAACGTTTTCCGAGAGGGGGAACTTGACGAAGAAAGCAGTGTGCATTTTTTGCACATTCCAAATTCTGATAAACCGGTAAAAATGTACAATCTGGATGTAATAATCTCAGTTGGCTACAGAGTAAAATCCCACAAAGGACGGCCTTTCGCAGATGGGCAACGAAGACATTAAGAGAATAGGCACAGTATACCATATCGGGTCATCGCTCAAAGATCTAGGAAAGAAGTTATTTGCGTTTTCCAAAATGGAAATAGAAGAGACAGAATTATTGAAAGCCGTGTGATAGACAAATGCACACCAATGTATGTGGCGAATTATCTACAAACGATTATTGCAGAAATGTAAGGCTCAAAAAGACTACCGTTAAAGAAAAATACCCACTTTGTATACGTTCAATGTCAAGAGATGAAGGGCAGCCGACGGTAGGACTTCGGTCCGGCTGAGGAACTTCCCTCCTCCAAGGGCAAGATGAACCGGGAAATCCGGTAAGGCGAGAGCTTTGGCAAGGGCCCAGAAACGACACAGCCTTGGTTAAGGATGATCTGCGGACAGTGACGTTCCCAAGGATATGGTGAAACGGCGACACCTCATCGGAGCAAACTCATACAGCCGGGATGACCGCCCAAGACCGGCGGGTAGAGCGCGTAGTTGAATGCTGCCTGAAACAGAAGGGGGGGTACTATCATGACTTGACACTCTTTTTCTACCACGATCTTCTTTATTGGCATTGAAAGGTACTCAACTGTTTTTCATAAGGTGCGATTAGAAAAGATATAATATTGATGAAATATGTATTATTACTAAGCTTTATATATATCAACAACGTATGCTACACTGCCCCCCTCACTAGATGAAATTACAATTAGAGAAAGGGGGGCTATTTGTGAGAAATAATAACATAAAGGCTATTCGAAGGAACAGAGAGTTGATCTTAGCCTTGTCGCTATTCGGCATTTTGGCGATCAGCATACTTTTGTTCACTTCACCGACCTCCGTCGCTGCAGACGAGGTCAACGACGAATCTGAACTTATATCGGCTATAGAAGGGGCAGACCCCGGTATACCGCTGATCATAGAACTCAAGAATGACATTGTGCTATCCTCGGTCACAACACTGATCATACCTGCAGGTGCGGACATCACACTGACAGGCGGTTACAGTCTGACCGGAGTAGACGGACATCCTACAATTACTGTCGACGGGACTCTGAAAATCGACGGCATAACGGTGACGCATAAACCCGGTGAAAGTGGGAGCGGTGTGCTTAATAACGGCACATTCTCCATGACAAGCGGGAAGATCTCGGGCAACCACGCCCTCTCTTCCTTCGGAGGCGGTGTTTACAACACAGGCACGTTCAACATGTCTGGGTCTGCGGAGATCTCCGGCAACACGGCTACTAACGCCGCCGGTGTCTACAATCTCAGCACTTTCAACATGTCAGGCGGCACTATCGGCGGCAGCGCTGCCGGTGCCAATGTCGCCAATTCCGACGGCGGAGGCGTGCAGAACGCAAATTCCAACGCTGTATTCAACATGACAGGCGGCGAGATCTCCTACAACAAAGCCAGAGGCGGCGGAGGCGTTTCTAACAGCAATCTGTTCGAAATGTCAGGCGGTTCCATCTCTTATAACGATGCCCATGAGGCCGGCGGCGTACTCAACTACCGCACTTTCAATATGTCCGGCAGTGCTGAGATCTCCAACAATACTGCTGTAGGCTACGGCGGCGGGGTGCATAACAACGGCTCAGCATTCGCATCCGCCGTCTTCAATATGTCGGGAGGCACCATCTCAGGCAATTCTGTGAAAACATTCGGCGGGGGCGTGAGCAACGCATACTCGAAAGCCGAATTCTACATCTCGGGGACTGCGCTCATTACGGGCAACACTTCTCTCGAAGGCTATGGTGGAGGGGTAAGCAACATTGACAGCTGCCTTTTGAGCATGTCGGGAGGCACTATATCCAACAACCATGCATACTATGGCGGGGGCGTATCGAGCTACCTCAACATCACCTTTGAAATGACCGGCGGATCCATTGTTGAAAACAATGCAGACTACTACGGCGGAGGGGTGATGAACTGGCAGAGCAGTACTTTCAACATATCAGGCGGTGCCGTCATTTCAGGCAATGAGGCAGCCCAAGGCGGGGGTGTGGCCAACTGGGGAAACGATGATAGCAGATACAGCACCTTCACCATGTCCGGAGGTACCATCTCTTACAACAAGGCAAACAACGGCGGCGGCATCTACAATAACAATCTTGCCCCCCATGTCCTTGCAATAAACGGCGGTACGATCTCCAACAACAGTGCCAATTTCAACGGCGGCGGGGTCTGGGTCTATTACGACCTTCTCCACATACTCAACATCGCAGCAGGCGTAACGTTCTCAGATAACAGCGCAGGCTCGATGTATGATATTGCCGATGCCGATAAGGGCACATATAACGCACACGTCAGCTGCGTTAATTGGACCGTTCCCTTTATTCAGGGCTACAACAACTACGACATCAGTTATACCAACGGCACTGAGCTTGTGCCGGTGACCTTCATGCAGAACCATGACGGTAGCGACAGTACGGTCTTAGCAACCGTTATTGTGGGCAAGGGCACAGCCTTTGGTGCAAATATGCCGTCCGATCCCTTGTGGGCGGGCTATGATTTCACCGGCTGGAACACTTCAAGGGACGGTGCAGGTACCGCCTATACCGCTTCATCTGTTGTTGGAGGCGCCTTGACGCTCTATGCGCAGTGGGAGGCGGGAACGCCTATCAACGTCACCTTCGACAAGAACACATCGGATACTTCGGTCATAGGGCCCGACCCGGCTTCTAAGACGGTCTTCTTCAATGCGCCCTATGGTGATCTGGCAACCATAACCCGTGCCGGCTACACCTTCGGCGGTTGGTACCTTGATCCGGGATGCATAGGCGGCGTTGTCGCTTCCTCTGACCTCGTGACAGAAACGGGAGACCATGTCCTCTATGCAAAGTGGATATCCGATTCACTTCCGGTTGCCAAGACCAACTACATCGTGCACTACTATCTTTACGGAACCACTGTCAGCGTCTCACCCGATAAGATCCTTACCGGCCAGACTGTTGGTGCTTTCATAACAGAGAATGCCGTGACGGTCTCCGGATACACTGCCCTCGATCCTGTGACGAAGAGCATTGTCCTGGCGGCTCACGGTAATGAGATCATCTTCTTTTACAAAGATGGCCACATCGTTACCGTGAACGACAGTTTTGCCGATTTCCCGGGAACGGGAACCTACAAGCCTGGTGTGATCGTGACCATCGATGGGGGCGTTAGAGAAGGCTACACCTTCGCAGGCTGGACAGTGGTCTCAGGCGGCGTTACTCTGTCTGATCCAATCAGTCCGGTTGCCACCTTTACCATGCCGGCCGATGACGTTGTCGTCACTGCCAACTGGATCGCAGGCGGAAGTATAGGCGGTACTCTTTCCGGTAAATCAGGCGACGGATGGTCGTTATTCAACCTCATACTCTGCGCCATTGGAGGAATTGTTGCCATATTCTCACTGGCCTATGCCTCTGTCCGTAAGGACAAGAAGGAAAGGAAGACCAACAGGTTGTGGCTGCTTGTTGCCATTGCTGCGGGAGTTGCGGGAATAATTCTCTTCATTCTCACCGAGGACATGAGCGCCCCCATGAAGTATGTGGACTATTGGACCATCGCCAATGCGATCATCCTCATACTCGGCATCGTAGGTGCGCGTCTGGCTTTCGACCGTGAAAGGGAGATGAACGGAAGGTCCTAAGTAACGCAACACACGCCGGAACAGAAAAAACGCCGGACGGTTCCCGTCCGGCATCCCTTATTTATTTTCTTTTCAAACGGTGGGATGATTCCCACAGTGATTGTGCTTTTATCCTAAAGTTAATTAAAAACATTGCAATACATCTTCATGGCATTGGACCCAAGATACAAAGCGGTATGTTTCGACATGGATGGGACATTCATGCGCACGAAGATCGACTTTGTCAAGCTGGCCAATGTGGTTTATGATGAGCTCATAGAGTTCGGCGTTCCTGAATATGCGATCGACAGGTCCGAGGGGGCCCGTGGCGAACTGGAAAGCGGAACAGAGTGGCTGATGAGAAACGGCAGAGGGGAGGAAGCCCGTTCTTTGCGCGGACGCGTCTCTGGCCGTTCGACCACCGTGGAAATGGAATACGCAGGTATCTCCAAACCATTTGACGGCGCGGTGGATACAGTGAAACTGCTCAGAAAGAAAGGATACAAGACCGGCATCCTTACGAGGGGAGGGCACACGTATGCCGAATTCATCCTCAGAAGAAGCAATGTGATCGAATTGTTCGATGCTGTAGTGGGCAGAGACGATTTCCCGGAAGAGGAGGCGAAGCCTTCTCCCAAGGCCATGGTCAATCTCGGAGGCCTTTTGGGATTAAAGCCCGAAGAGATACTCTTCATCGGCGATCACAAGATAGATTGGCTTACGGCAAGGGACTCCGGGGCCGGGTTCTATGGGGTGCTGACCGGAGGATACCGCCTTGAGGACTGGAAAGCGGCGGATCCGGACATCCAGATCATAGAGGGCGTTGCCTCTCTCATCAAAATGATAGAATAAAAGAGGATTTAAAAAGGGGTTTATTGAGTACCGTCGCCAAGCGTGTGGGTCCTGTCCGCCTCTTTGCGGTGCTCCAGCTCATTGTATCTGAACCTTTTCTTGTTGTCCGCAAAAGTAGTGTTTGCAGGCAGGAGCTTCTTTACCGTTTGCATGAGCGCGCTTCCGATGCCCATGAGCTGCTTGTTCATCTTTATGCCGAACCTTGTGGTACCGCATACGAGATGTCCCGGGTTGATCACATCGCGCGGATCGAGCTTGGTCTTCATCTCCCTCATGTATTCTACGGTGGAGGCGTCGTGGACATTGTCCAGATTCCATGCGAAGAACACTCCGAACCCGGTGGTCCTGCCCCCGTAGAGGACGGCCCTGTCGCCGAGATAGAAGTTGAACGCAAAGGCCGTCATACCCAGCAGGGACTCATCGTCCTTGAAGTAGTACGGCATGAACAGCGATGTGTTGCGGTCCACGATGACCCCGATTATCCCGCCGGCTTCCATTTTCATTTTTCTGAAGCCGATGTTGCACTCGTTCGTGAAGGGGCCCCATTGGGAAACGGGGACGATGACCTCTGCGGGGATCTCCCCCACTCCGACTCTCCTCGCCCTGAACTCGTAGCACCTCTCTTCCCACTCGTGCTCGGCGATAGCGTCGTCGATCCTCTTTCCTCCCAGTTCCGATGCGATCGCATCCAGCTCGGCGATGTCCCTCTCTACGAAGTCCTTATCGCCCTGCATGGTGATGAGCAGAAGGTTCTTCACATCAGGTGCATGCATGCCTGCTTTTTTCTGGTTCTTGAAGTGGCGCTCGTCCGAGAATGCCACATGGAGCGGCCTTATGCTTGGGTGGTTCACGATCTTCTGTATCGTCTCGTGCATGTCTTTCAGAGTTTCATAGCAATATGCGGTCGGCCTGATGACGCCCATGGGATATATTCTGAATGTGACCGTTCCGAAGACGCACAGCGTTCCCTCGGAACCCGAGAATACCTGATTCAGGTTGTATCCCGTCCCGTACGATCCCATGCTGTTGCTGCCTGTTTCGAGTATCGTTCCGTCTGAGAGGACGACCTCCATGTTCAGTATGTTGTCCTTTGCCGCCCCGTACTTGTATGAGCCTATGCCCATACCGTTGGTGGCGATCCACGCCCCCAGCGTTGCCGAGGGGAAACTTGACGGATATGACCCGATGATGTATCCTTTCTTCATGCAGGCTTCCAGTACCTCTTTCCAGGTGCATCCCGCGCCTGCTTTCACGTAGAGTTCTTCGGCGTTGATCTCGTAGATCTTGTTCATTTTTGACGAGAGATCCACCACTATCCCCGAATTTGTCGGCATGCATCCGCCCAACCCCCAAGAGGAGTTGCCTCTTGGTACCACCGGTATCCCGCTCTTGCGGGCTATCTTTACTACCTCGGATATCTGTGCCATTGTCGACGGCCTGACGACCACGTCGGGAATATTCTTGAACGCTATCCCTGCCTCTTTGGGCAGCGGCGCCATGTCCTTGCTGTAAAGCAGGAGGTCCATTCCGTTGGCTGTTACGTTGCTCTTTCCGATGGCTTCCTCCAGCGCAGAGATTATTTCCGGGGTGACCTCCCTCTTGAGGTCCTTATCATCTTTCTCTGTCTGCGAAGAGGGCGTCCATTTGAACGGATCGGCTCCCAATGCCATTCCTCCGAACTTTGCCGCCTTCTCGGCGATGGCTCCGTCGCTTTCTTTTAATGAGATCACGTAGGCTGTGCTGCGGTCTGCTATGGTGCCGTATACGAGCTCGTCGCATTCCGCGGCCATGTCCTTCAATTTTTTGACGGGGACTATTGCTTTGGCCGCCTTGAGGGTCATTGGCTTGCATACTGCCTCGCAGACCTTGCATGCGACCTTCTTTTCCACTTTTCCCGCCTCGATGCTTTCCATGATCGCTTCGATGGATTTCTCTTCCAGATCCACACTTCCGGGGGCGCCGTCCAGTACAAAGGTGACGGTCTTGTTCTTTCCGCACCATACTATCTCGCGCGGCTTTATGCTGGGGTGCTGAACGATCTTTGTTATCGCTTCCTGCATCTTCTCGATTGAAGCGAACTGATACGGGGATATCCTGTTGATGCCTTTGGGAACCAGTTTAAGCGTGGCCTCCGTCACGACCCCCAGGGTCCCCTCGGACCCGGAGAACATCTGCGTGAGGTTGTATCCGGACATGTAGTAGCCTATTTCGTCGTATCCCGTCTCAATGAGGGATGCATCCTCCGTCACGGCTTGTATGTTGATGACGTTGTCTTTTGAATTGCCGTATTTGTACGTGCCATAGCCTATGCCGCTTGATGTGACCCATGACCCTACCGTGGAGGACCTGTCAAAGGGATATGAGCCGAGTGTGAACCCTTCTTTGGAACATGCCTCGATCAGGTCCTTGAATACGCATCCGGCCCCGACCCTTACGGACATTGCCACCGGGTCGATCTTTACGATGTTGTTGATCTTCGAAAGGTCTATGAGCACACCTCCGTCAGTGTACCTTGTCCCATCCGTTGCCCATTGAGGATTGTTGCTGGAAATGACCTTGACCTTGTTCTTTCTCGCTATGGCGATCACTTTGGAGACATCCGCTGCGCTGCCTGCCGCGACGCACACTTCTGCGCCCTCGCATCCGCCCTCGCATATCTTGACCTTCTCACTTCCGATCGCTGTCCTGATTGCTTCAATGACGACTGCGACCGCTTCCGGTTTGTTCTCACTCGATGAATTCATGACTTGCCTCCGTGCCTTAAAAGCGCGCCTGTTAATTAAGGGCGTGTAGCGATTTATATGTTATAAGGGTTGTGCAGATGGCTGTGTCTGCCAGACATAGCCGGCGGACCCATCATTGGGTATACGGCGCAAAAAAAGGGCGGGAGCAGAGCCGTTCCTTTGCGCCCCCTTCCAAAAGGAATAAGTGGGTCTTGCATCTGCAGTCCGAGCAGCCGAATCCGTTTAAGACGGGCGTGCCTCCGCACTCCTCCGCCGCTCTTCCGAGATCGCACTCCGTCATGCCGGACCGCGTGGACTCGAATGCTTCCGCACTTATGCACCCGATCGTCAGATGATCTATGTGCCAGCGTATCTTTTTTTCTTTGGAGAGGTGTCTGCTTATCCTCTGGTCGAGGCCGTTCATGGCGCTGCCCACGTAGCAATATGTTCCTTCTCGGACATCCACGGTTCCCAAGGACCCTATTTTCATTTCCGCGGCCGGCATATCGAGGATCAGGATGTACGTCCCTTTACGTATCATCCGCACCTTCTCTGCCCGGTACTTCCTGGAGGACCTCCGACCGCGTCTTGATCCTTACGATTATGCTGCTGTCGTTTATTTTGGACGGAGAGAGCCTGCATATCTCCCCTATCTTGCGGCCGTATATCTCCATGTTCTCTATGGCCTCATGGTGTTCCTGGTATCCTACCTTGACCCTCAGACCGTCCAAGTGCAGGACCACCGGCGCCGGCCTGAGACACATATTGACAGGCTCGTATTCTTCCAGAAGCTGTTTTATCTCTGCCGGGTGCACGAAAAGAGGGTCCTCTTCCAACAGCGCTTTCTTATCGTTCAGCACCTTTCCCACTTTGTCGACCATCTCGTCCAATTTCTCTCTTTCCGGGGGCGTCCTCATCCTGGAAGCTTTTCTTCCCACCCCGGCCACGATCGCCTCGCACTTGTCCTCCGCCCCTTCCGGCATGGGGCCGGACACCAGAACGACCGGCACTTTGATGTCGCTGAAAAGGTCCGCTTTCGCCTCCACGCAGGGCTTGAAGTTGCCGAGGGAGAATATCGCCGCATCGTACTCGTCGATTATCATCTTCTCTTCCAGACTTATCTGGGATGTCAGCTTTCCCCTCCCTCTTGCCAATCCCATGACCACTGTTATCGCGCCCTGCCTCCTGAGGTGCTCGGCGATGTCGCAAATGGGGTGCGGCATATGGTGTCTTCCGAGGGTGGGGCCCACCACCGCTATCTCGGTCCCGGCAAGGGGAACGGACTTTACTTCGCCGCCTATCTCCTTGCAGAAATCGATGATCGCCGTTTTATCCTCTTCCGGGATCGACATTGTCACCGTCAGTATCTGCGAGCTTCTCGTCTTTTGGATTATGGTCCCTCCCATATCCTCCACCAGCTCGAAGAGCTCCTCCGACCTGTACACGCCGCCGTCGTACATCAGGACCTCAAACATCTTTTACGGCCTCCATCATTTTTTTGTGGTATCCCTCGCCTTCGTCCAGCATATGCCGCTCGAACCTCTCTTCGGTGGCGACCACCGTTATAACTTGCCCCTCGATGAAAGCGTGTCTGTTCTTGATGCCTTCCGGCATGGACCTCCAGACGGCCCCTATTATCTCTTTCAGATATTCTTCGCCGGAAGCGATGATGACGGATTCCATGTCCGTCTCCGATACATCACCCTTCACGATGATGTCGAACCTCGTCTGCTGTTCCACGCTGCCTTTGCCGTATCTTGCCCACAACTCCCTCAGTATATCCGGAGCGTACCGCTCATCCGTGATGGTTATGTAGAGCGCATCCCCTTCCTTCCTGACGCTGGCAACCCCCGCTATCGTCTTGTTTGACGGCTCGGCCCTCAGTCTCACGGAGAAGATGAAAAGAGGCACCTCCGGCTTGAGTACCAGCAGGGCCTTGTCTATTTGGAAAGCTTTTCCGACATCGGACATTATCTCCACGAACAGGTTCCGATAGGACTCCTCCCCGAATCCGTCCTCAGTTATCACCTCGATGTCCATCTGCGCACCTCAAAGGAACCCTGAACTCAGCAGCGCGCCGCCCAGCGCGCCTATGTATTGGGAGTGGGGGGGAACTATCGGCCTTTCTCCGAGCACCTCTCCCACCGCCGTGACCAATCCCGATATCAGTGATGTTCCGCCCACCTGTATGATGGGATGGCGCACATCTATCTCCTGCAGCTGCTGTTCGTATACCTGCTCGGCGACCGAGTGGCATGCGGCGGCGGCCACATCCTCGAAGGACTTGCCCTCGCCGAGGGTGGTAACGAGGTCCTGGATCCCGAACACGGAACAATATGAGTTCATCTTTGCGTTGCGCCAGTCCCCGTTGTCTGCGAGCCTTCCCAGATCCTCTATGTCTATCTTCAGCCTCTTGGACGTCATTTCGAGGAAACGTCCGGATGCACCTGCGCATATGCCGCCCATTGTGAAGTTGTCGGGGACGCCGTCCCTTACGGTGATCGCTTTGTTGTCCATTCCGCCTATGTCCAATATGGTGGCCTCGCCCTGCTGCCTATCGGCAAGCCATACCGCGCCTTTTGAGTTGACCGTCAGCTCTTCCTGCACCAGCTTCGCGTTGAAATGTCTGCCCAGAGTGAACCTTCCGTACCCGGTTACGCCCATGGCCTCTATCTGCTTGAACTCCACGCCCGCTTCCTTCATCGCGTTCTCGAGGACCGACGTTGCCGATTGGACCACATCCCCCGACGGGGTCCAGTCCTTCCCTATTATCTTGTTATTCTCCATTATCATGGCCTTCGTCGTGCTTGAGCCCGAATCGATCCCCGCGGTCAGCCCCGTCTGCCTCTCCCTTGCCAGGATGTCCTTCCTCGTCACGATGGTAACAAGCGCTTCCATCCTTGTGAGAAGCTGCGCCGCCTTGAGCCTCTCAGTGAAAGAGTATGTCACAACAGGCAGCCTCGTGTTCTCCTGGATGAACCTTCTCAGTTCATTCCTGACAAGGGCCGCCTCGGCGCATCTGAAACAGGTTGTGATGAAGACCGCGTCCGCATCGTATTTCTCATCTGCAAGCTGGACCGCCCTCGCTATCATCAGCTTCAGCTGGGGGGATCTGGGGTTGAATCCGAATCTTTTCACTGCGTTGTTGACGTCGGCGTAGGAAACGTCAGGGTACACTACCTTGGCCCCCACCGAACGCGCCGCCTTCTCGACCTCGGCCTGAACGCTGCTGTACTCCGTACCGCAGGACAGTTGCGCTATCTTTATCATTTGAGTCCCTCCAGGAATTCTTTTATCTGCCCCACAACGGACTTGGCTTCCTCTTCATCCTCGGGATACGTCACGGTCAGTGAGGGGATCCCGCGCCTGCGTATCATGTATCTTACCATCTCATTGGAGCGTTCGCACCCCACGCACCCGAAGTTGAAGGGCGGGTCCAGCATGATTATCGCTGCATCCGCCTCCTCTATCAGCGGCCCCCAGAGCGCAAGCCTCCCTCTTATCCCGGAGGGAACCTCTATTCCGGCATACTTGAGCCCTTTGATCACATCATCGAGAGTGACGTTCATCGGCGGCATGTCCATCTCCGTCATATCGATCCTTTCTTGTATCGGGGCCATCGCGCCTAGCGGCTCGTGGCCGAATCTTTCTACCAGGTCGAACAGTATCAGGCTGTTCGGCGGGTCTATGAATATTTTCATTGGAATGCCTCACATATTTTTTTGAATTCTTCCGGAGGAAGTTTGTCTTTCTCTTTCGGGGTCTCGAATGCCTCTCCTCTCTCGCTGCAGATTATACCGTGCTGTATCAGGGGGAGGGCTTCCCATTCGGCCTCCAGCTGGGAGTAGCCGGGCCTTGTTCCGTGCTGCGCGCGGCATCTCCTGGGGTCCCCGGTGGGATAGGCCCTTACTTTTGAATAGATATCATAGGGGTGCTTCTCCCTTACGGCCGCCAACACTTCCCTGACCAATTCTCTGGACCCTTCCACCAGCGTTCCGTAGCAGGTCTCTTTCGCCGTCACTCCCTTCCCCATCGCATGTATCTCTCTGACCAACTGGTCCGGGGTCATCATTGAATTGGGGGATATCATGAATATCCTGGTCTCCCTTTCCTCGCTCATTTCCTCTCCTCCATGACGTAGATCGTCTCTTCTTCCTCTATTTCGCCGAGTTTCTTGGGGTCATCGACCAACCTGCCGATGATATTCGTTCCGTACGGCTCTTCGCCGGTGGGGCCGTACTCTTTGCTGTCCTCGAGCCTTATCCCTATAAGGCCGTGATGGGGCCTTGACTGGTTCGTTACCCCTATATCCCCTTTCTTGCATTTCTTGAAGGGTTCCTGAGGAAAGAGATTCTTCGATCTCTCCTCATCCCCATAGAAAGTTATCATAGGCATCCCGGGAAAGGAGAACTGCGTCTTCAGGGACCCGATCGGTTTGTGGGAAAGGCCCGTGACCTTTCTGAAGTAGTATACGTCGCCATGATGGGATTCGTCCAACTGTATCCGGAACACCTTGTCCTTCGGGACCCCTATCGTTTCCACGGCGTCCGCTGATGCGGCCTTGAGGGTCTCCTCCGGGATCTGGTCGACTATAACCGCATCGTCGGAAACATCTCCCGACCTCTTCTGCTTCAAGCCGTGACGCGAAAGGAAATTCTCGCCCTCAGACTGGGTCATGCCCACCGACAGCACCCTGGGCGGATCCGTGAGGATCGTGATCCTGTCCCCTTCGGCGGCCCTGGAAACTATGCCGACCCCTCTCTCCACCATACCCGCATTGTTGTGCGACGGGCTTGCCTGCCTCCTTTCTTTGTATATCGACAGGCGGCCGGTGCCGTGCCCCGTGTTCCTTACGACCACGCTTCCTTTCTCCCTTGTCTGGTGGCCCTCGGCGGGTATCTTCACGTCGAGGTCGTCGCCGCAGCCTATCAGCGTTCCCGTGGAATCGGTTATGTTGAGGTAGCCTTTGGACCCCGCCGTCAATATCTGCTCCGCGGATGCCGGGGACCTTGGGTCAAGCTTTATCAGAATGTTGGTATCAACGGAGTACCCCTCTTTGAGCTTATAGCCGAGATCTTTCGTGACCACGATGTTCTCGCTGCTGGCCTCCGATACCACCGGCCTTATCTCCAGAAGTTTCTCCCCTTCCGAGGTTGTTTCCAGAACATGCCTGCCGAGGGTTATCCTCCCTATGTTGTCTATGCCGGCCCCGTATGATCTGACGTGGCCCTTCCTTGCTATCATGATGTACGTTGAATGGTTGTCGGCACCTCCCAACGTGAAAAAGCAATCATATTTTCTGTACCGTCTTTCCGTTCTGTCGACCGGTATGTCTGTTTTGAACGCACCGAATGCTATTATCTCCTTCGTGGACCATCTGACGGTGGATCCTTTTATCGACTGTATCTTGGATTTCCACAGCTTTGCCCCGTCCGTGTCGTCCAGATGCAGGGTCATCGTGCCTTTTGACGTGACCATCTCAAAGTCATTCGTTTCCTCTACCTGCCTTTCCGTGGAAAGATGGACGGATATCAGAGTTCCGGGCTCGTAAACTTCGCCTTTCACGGCGTCCCCGAGAGATGCGCCGTCCCCGAGTGTCTTCTCCTTCCCGTTCACGATCACTTTCACTTCAATCGCCTCTCTTGGGCGGCAGCGTCATCTGCACCTTCGACACGATCTCATCCAGCTTGTCCTGGGGGGCTGTCACCCCTCTGATTACCCCCGTCACTATCTCTCTTATCTCACCGCGCGTCTTGATGTCCTCTTCGGGAGGCATGACCCTCTTCGTCTTTACGCCGATGGCCGCAAAGTCCTCATAATCGACCGGTGCCTGAGCGACCACCACTGCCGGGATGTCCACATTCCTTAGTATCAGTCTCGCTTTGTAGATTATATGCTGCCTGACATTCCCCAGGTGTATTATTGCCAGTTTGTACTGCTGTATCCTGTCTACCTCGATGGGGTCCAGGCCGAAGTATGACGTGGTGGTCATGTCCGGCGCGTCGGCCGGCACTCCGTGCCCTGCATTTACCACAAGGACGCTCGTGTCTATTCCCTCTTCTCTAAGAGCATAGGTTATCTCGCAGACGGGCTTCGTTATATGCCTTCTCCCGGGTCCCATCGCGATGACGACCACGTCCATACCGCTCTCGGATATTGTGGCCCTCTGCGCGAGCCCTCCGCCGACCCCTAGGCCCATGGACTCTCTGCATTCAACAAAGCTGAGGTGCCTGCCGATCTGATTCTTCATGGGACCATCTCACTGCTGGTTGCCGAACCCTGCTATTATTTTTTCCGGCGGCCCTATCTCGGCCACCTTGCCGTTCTGCATGAACGCTGCGCGGTCGCAGCAGTTCAGTATGAAATCCATATCGTGACTTACCACAACGAATGTCTCGTCCAGATCGTCCCTTGCTTTAAGGACCGATTTTGCGATTATCACTTTCGTTATCGGGTCCATGGTACCGGTTGGCTCGTCGAGGATGATTATCCTTGGCTCTTTGATGAGCACCTGTGCAAAAGCTATCCTTTGGCATTCTCCCACGCTCAGCGAGTCCGGATACGAATAGAGTATCTTATCGATGTCCTTTTTCGGGAATCCGACGTTCAAAAGAACCCTTATGGCCTTCATCTTTGCCAGTTCCGCGGGCATCTTCATCCCTATTGATGTGGAAAGGTTCTGAAGCACCGTATCGAAGGGGTACAGCGTATACTCCTGGTGCAGGAACCCGATGTAGGGCGTTGCTCTCCCCTTGCCTGCGAAGCCCGTTTCCGACATGTCTATCCAATCGTCCCCTATCCTTATCATGACCTTGCCGGAGGTCGCCGGGGTCATTCCGGCTATCATTCTTGACGTGGTGGTCTTGCCTGCGCCGGATACCCCCACCAATGCGAATATCTCCCTTTCTTTGATATCGATCGAGACCCCGTCCACCGCTTTGATGACCCCTCTTGATACGGAGAAGAAATGCTTTTGGGCGTTCTCCAGAACAATGAGGGGCTCTCCCGCCTCTTTTCCTTTCACTTTTTCGAAGCGGTATTCTTCCATGAATTTTTCCGTCACTTCTTTGGGGTTACCGTCCATTATGACGTCCCCCGCATCGAGCCAAATGGCGTGGTCCGCCATCTCGACCACGGCCTCCGGCCAGTGGGAGGCCAGCACCATGCAGATGTTATGCTCTCTGACGTACTCTACCAGTTTCTTGTGTATCAGAGCGGATGTGTGCGGATCCAGTGTTCCCGTAGGCTCATCCGCCAGGAAGAACAGCGGTTCTTTCGCCAGCTGTCTGGCCATCACTATCCTCTGCTTCTCCCCTCCCGACAGGTCCCTGGCGATATGAGTGGCGCGGTGCGTCATATTAACGAACTCCAGCAGATCGACCACTTTGTCCACCCGCTTCGGGTCGTCCGGGCCTATGGCCTCCAGGATATTCTCCACTACGGACTTGTCTCCGAAAAGTGCGAATGTCCTCTGTATCATTATCGCAATGTGCCCTTTGAGCTCCTGCCTGACGGGATCGTACTCCTTCAGCCCCCAGTAATCTATGCTTTCGGTGCCGGCTTCGGCACCGCATTTAGAACAGGGGACACCGGGGAACGGAAGGTCCATGTTCCCGCACTTGTGGCAATGATTCACATGGAACAGCAATCTGCCGGAGTCGGGACCGTATCCTTCGCTGCCGCGGATCATGTGGATGAGGACGCTCTTTCCCGCCGCGCTCTTCCCTATGAGTCCCAGGATCTTCCCCGTTGAGATCTTTGCACTGACATTTTTAAGGACCGTTCTTCCGTTGAAGGTCTTGGTTACATTCTCGATGGTCAAAAGATCGACTGACTCATCCATGCGTACAGACACGGTTCACATGAGATATAAAGTGTAGGAAAGAATGGCCGCTGTTTGAACTGGAAGAGAACGCTTCAGAGGCGTACTTGGGTCAGGAAAATATCTTCTGTGTGCATATGTGGATTCCGTAAAGAGAACAAGGATCAACTGATAGTGCAGAATGCAATTTCTAATAAAGGAAAAGAAAGTGAAATGGTTTTTAAGTTGTTTTTGTTCAGACCTTCTTTTTTCCTAAGAGCCGGACCGCAATAAGGATCAAAAGGATCACCAGCAGCGCAATGGCACCTATCATCCATAGCTGGATACCGTTGTCATCGTCTCCGGTGAAGGACAGATCCAGATTCAGATGCGCTTTGACATTCGAGAAGGATATCTCCGCACTCGTATATGTTGCGTTCCCGTCCTTCCACTCCTTGAACTCGTTACCGTCACCGGCCACTGCCCTCAATACGACGGAGGAGCCATCCTGGATGGAGACCGTTCCTGTGTACTTAGTGAAGGGAGAACCGTTCACGCTGTATTCGGCGTAGCCGCTTCCTTTCTGGGTGATGGTCAGATTCACCGGCGGTACGATGGCAGGTGCGCCGGTCGCGCTGATCGTGTGGTTGGAAAGCACGTTCTGGAAAGTGTAGTATCCTTTTTCCACATCCGCGGCGGACAGCGGAGCGCCGTCAACCGTCACCGAGGATGCGGAGAAGTTAAATGTGACGTTGGTTCCGCCGCCCACCGTTATCTTTCCTTCTGGAGAGATGGATGCTCCGCCATTGGCAGACGCAGAAACATAGTAGTCCTTTGCGCCATTGTTCTGTCCGGCGTCGATGTACCTGAATGCGCCTATGTCTATTTTCGTTGAAGGATACGCCACATGGTTTCCGTTTATGTCGCACATGTTGTCTGGTGTGAAGGCCGTACCGTACGCTCCGTTGATAATAACGATTACAGGAGCGATCGCTTGCACATACAGATTGTAATCGCCCTTTCCGATCGCGTAGGTCGCGGTGTATCTCAAGCTGCCGTCTGCGTCGAAGTTCGAGGCGGCGGGAGCCGGAGTGACGGGGGTTGTGGCCCCTGTGCTGTTATACGCCGTTGATCCAATGATACATGAATATATTGCGCCGCCGCCGATGTCGATGTCTTTGCTCCCTGCGGAGTTATTCAGAACCAAGATGCAATTGAAGAGCGCGGGTGCGCTGCCAATATCGCTGTACATTCCGCCGCCGCTGCCGGTTGCTGTGTTTTTGATGAAAGTGCAGTTCGTTACCGTCGGGTTGCTGGGACCGGAGAAACCGTTGACATCGTTGTATATTGCGCCGCCGTTGGTGGCTTTGTTATTCATGAAAATGCTGCTCGAGATAGCCGGGCTGCTACCGCTGTTGCTGATCCCGCCGCCGGGGCCGTCGGCTTCGTTGCCCGTGAAGGTGCAGTTCGTGATCGTCGGGCTGCCGCCTTGGGTGTTGAATAATGCGCCGCCGTCACCGGTGACGGTGTTGTTCAGGAAAGTGCAGCTTGTGATTATCGGGCTGCTGGCGTAGTTGCACATGGCGCCGCCGCGGAAGGCCTCATTGTCCTCGAATGTGCAGTTCGTGATGGTTGGGTTGCCGCCATTATACATTGCGCCGCCTAGACCGTTGGTTATGTTGCCCGTAAAGGTACAATCGGCGATGATAGGGTTGCTGTTGATAGTGTTGGAGACCGCACCGCCACGGTTGGTTTCGTTGCCAGTGAAGGTACAGTTCGTGATCGTCGGGCTGCTGCTGTTATTGTACATTGCGCCGCCGCTGCCGCTATTGCTGGCTTTGTTATCGATAAAGGCGCATTCTGTTATCGTCGGGCTGCCGCCGTTGTTGAACATGCCGCCGGCGTATGCGCCGCCAACAACAGCGGTGTTGCTTTTGAATGTGCAGTTAGTGATCGTCGGGCTGCTGCTGTTATTGTACATTGCGCCGCCGCCCTGGGCGGTGCCGCCGGTGGCCTTGTTTCCCGTGAAGGCACAGTCGGTGATCGTCGGGCTGCTGCCGTTGTTGTACATACCAGCGCCTTCGTCCTCGCTGCCGCCCGTTATCACGGCGTTCTGAAGCACGGCGGTTGCTCCCAGACCATTGTTGTAGAACACCCTTACTGCGTCATTACCGGAAAAGACAGTGTTATTTGCGTTCAGCGGGTCTCCGTCCTGTATGTAGGTAGGCGTTGTGCCGTCTTCTGTTCCGGCAAAGCCGCCGATGATCGTTACTCCGTCCAGCATCTGGAATGAGAAGGCCGGCGCATTGTACACGCCGAACGCCACAAGGACGTATGCCTGCGCGTCGCCATTTTGGGTTGACCAAGCCGAAGCGTCCCATATCGCAGCCTGCGGGTCGTTGTAAATCTTTATTTTACCTGTCCACTGTGGGGTATTGCCCGAATTGACATAGAAGTGATTATCCGGTTCTGCCGCTGAAGCGGACGGCGCGCTTACGAAAGCCGCGGCCGCGAGGAGGAATGCCGTCATTAGCACCGCCGCCATTACCAATTGCCGGACCTTCTGTTCTTTGTTTTTACCATTGTTGTATGATCTCATTTATGCGCCTCCTTCGGTGCGCTTTTTTTCCGAAAAATGAACCATGAGGGCTTGCCGAAAGTACTTCCGGTACCGCCCGCCATGTATCGGGAGGGAGACTGCCAGAAAATGCGTATGCTCTGCATGTGTTTTATTTACAGCAGGATCGTTCTTTTGCATATCATATCCTCCGTTGTTTGATATTGTATGCTTGCCGGCGGTATTAAACGTGTTGCCGCTTACGGCCCTGCTTTTGTTCGAACCATCCCGCACGAGGGTCATTATGCATTTTGTTATTATTCGAGGCGGCCACAAAAATACTGTCACAGATCATGTCGCAGTTCGAGGACCCGTCTGCGCACACATAATGTATGCACTTCGTTCCCGGCGCGCTCTGGTTCATTTCCGTCAATCCGTATGGGTGGTCATAAAAACACTAACATTTTTATGGATGGATGTATTGTACATCCAATATGGCATACCGGAACGCTTCCAGACTGGGAGGACCGATACCAAAGTTCGGAGATTACCACGTTTGGAAAACGCTTTACTGCATTGCAGGGAACAATCCGCTCGGCAGGAAAAGCCTGGCCACTCTGCTCAATATCGGAGAAGGAAGTACGAGGACCATACTGAATATGCTTCAGGAGGACGGGTTGATAGCCATCAACAAGAACGGTGTCTCCCTTACCAAAGAAGGCGCGGATATCTGGAGGGCCATACGGATGGACATACAGGCGGTAAGCGTCCCGGAACTGACCATCGGCAAAAGCGATTGCGCCGTCAGGGTACCGGGAATGGCCGGCAGCATCAAATTCGGATGCGAGGAGAGAGATGCCGCAATAAAGAACGGGGCCACCGGCGCGACGACCCTTATCTGTTCCAATAACGTTCTGATATTCCCCGGATCGTATTACCCAGTGGACCAGAGAGTGGAGAATGCCCTGAGGGGGCATTTTGACATCAACGACGGTGATGTGATGATCATCGGTACCGCTTCCAGCGGGGAGAAGGCGGAGCTCGGCGCGGTGACCGCGGGTCTGGAGTTAATGGGCGGGCTGCGGATAAGGCGGGAATTGGACGACGTCCTGTCCCACAGAAGTACGGGCAGCGAACTCCTTTCTCTTGCCTTTGCCATACACGACCTTATCGGCGGACTGCCGGTATGCGCCAAAAGCAGGGACAATCTGGGCATACGGATAGAAAACGGAAAGGTCATCGACAATGCATATACAGGTGCTGTATTAGAAGAAGTAATTAATGCAGGGACCACAATAAGGAAAGTTGCAATATCCGGGCCGTATAAAGGAATAAGGGTCATCGTAACGCCGATAGAGCTTGACAACAGGGTCATAGCCGCCATCGGCGTGGTCGACATCAGAAGCATGGCCGGAACAAACAACTTGATCAGACTGTGGAGTGATGAGGAATGAGCGACGAGTGCAAGGTTACCGTAGACGCCGGCGTATGTAAAATGAAGACAGTTATTGTAGCAAGAGGGAACCCGGACACGGGGATGGTGGATATAAGCATCGAGAGCGATTGCGCGAACATCCTGAAGATGTCCTGGACCCTTAAATCGATATGCCCCTACACGGAAGTGGAAGAGGCCATGAACAAAAGCGAAGTGTATACGATCGCAAGCGATTGCATACCGCATACCGCGTGCCCCGTTCCGTGCGGCATAGTAAAGGCCATTGAGGTCGCCGGCGGGCTTGGTCTCAAAAGGGATGTCACGATCAAAATAGAATGATCTTTAAAGATCCGCACAGCGGCGGGCGTACCCGCCGCAACTTTTCCCATCGTTAATTGTTTATAATCATTTTCCTATTTTGCATTGATGACCGGGGAAGCCGTAAGCAAGCCTATGGAGATAATAAAGGCACTGAGAGGCGTTAAGAACGCATTCTACCTTGACAAAGAGGTCCTCGACCGGATGAGAAAAGAGGAAGAAAAGGTCACCGCAATGGGAAATATCTCTGTATTCAATGAAGGATTCAGCGAGGCCCTGTCGAGAGACCATGTCATAGCGATAATCAAGGATCCGCGCTTCAGACCCCCGCCTGAGCCCACGGTCCTGCTTATTTCGAACGCGGGAGAGATAATGGGATTGGAAGTATTCCCGTTCACAGCCAAAGAATATCTTGAAAGAGATGATGTGGTGTGGCTTTCCGATGCGTTCGTCATGTTCCCCAGTGTGAGAGGCATGGGAGGCGAGAGATTCATAATGCCTCCCGTATCGTTCCCGGAGCTGAATGAGAGCAACGGGTGCAAAGATGTTGTTTCATGCAGCCCCGCGCCTACCTGCGATCTGATCATGAGAGAATATTATCAGCTTAAGGACGATCCCAGATTGGCAAGCGTTCTTGTGGGATTCAACGATCTTTGATTTGAACGGGATTTTAAATCTTATAACGGCAATCAGGGCGCGCCCATGATGCTTAACAGATGTCCCAAATATTCGCCGGATACCGGAATACGTACTGTTCCGCCCGAGAAGACGCTGGAAAGAGTTCTGCCGATATTGCCGCGCATCGGGATATGCGACCCTTTGGACATAACCTCTCTCGACAACATCGGCATCCCCGTCTTTGCGGTCGACCGCCCCGGAGCCTCCGAGGGTGCCGTCAAGAACTACAACGGCAAAGGCGCAACTCCCGAGCAGGCAAAAGCGTCGGCGGCGATGGAGGCCGTCGAGAGATACAGCGCGGAGATCAGGGAAACGGACGAGATCGTTTACGGGACCATGCGGCAGGCCATGGACGTAGGCCTAACGATAGACCCGAAAGACATGATCCTGCCTATGAGAACTCTGGATCATTATGACTCTGCGGAGATAGCCTGGGTCAGCGGGTACGAGATGCTCAGAGGCTTACCCATATGGGTTCCGGCATGCGCCGTTTTCCACCCTTATTTCCCCGAGGGGGACCTCCAGCTTTTCAGATACCACACGAACGGCATCGCCGCCGGGAATACCATGGAGGAAGCGATCCTCCATGCGCTTCTTGAGCTGATCGAGAGAGACGCCTGGTCAATGGCGGAGGTCAGGGAAAGGGCGTCCGCCGATGTCATTGTGGAAGATGACTCCCTTCCGGGAAAGCTCCTGAGGATGCTTGAGGAGAAAGGCGTCGAGATACATCTTAAGGATCTCACCCACGATATCGGGATCCCCACGATCGGTGCGGCGGCGGACGATACCGTCTCAAAGGACCCGGAGCTTCTTACGATAGGCGTCGGAACGCATCTGAACCCGGAGATAGCCTGCGTAAGGGCCATCACGGAGGTCGCCCAGAGCAGAACAACCCACAAACACGGCGTGAAAGGGAACGCCCGGCTGCTGAAGATCGCTAACGAAATGGGATATGAGAAGGTCAAAGAAGCGAACCGCATGTGGTATTCCGAACTCAGGGAGAAGACCATGCTCAGAGATATGAAGGACCTCTCCACGCCGTTCGTCCTTGATGACATAGAGGTTGTATTGGACAGACTTGTGAACACCGGGTTCGATATGGTCATCGTTTCCGACCTTACCAGGCCCGAGACGGGGGTGCCTGTGGTAAGGATGACCGTGCCTGGGCTGGAAGTATCGACGATGGACCCTGAGAGAGAAGGGGCCAGGCTTCACGGCATGTGGCACCTCTGATGAGCCTTGACCGAAAGATATTCGTTAGGTTTTTGCAGGCCGGATATAAGCGTTGCGAAAATAAATATTAAAAAAGGGGGCGGACCCCCTTGGATTGTGATAAAATGTTTAGCCGCCGCCGCTCGCGGTAAAGCGCCGTATGTCCACCTCGTCCTCCGTTTTGCGGAGTTCTTCGAGTGCAGCCTCGGCACCGTCGCGTCCGGCGGTGGACCTCTCACGCTCTTTGAAGGAGACCTCCTTGTACTCCGACGGATCTGCGGCCTTCAGGAATTGGGCGTCGTAGTACAGTCCGGTCACATCCAGTTTTATCCAGACGCTTCCGTCCCTTTCTCTGACATCCGTTACCTTTCCGACCGTTGATGTCGGGGTGTACTTGAGTATGTCCCCTGCATTCATCGTGTTCAGCCTTTGATGACCGCGGTTCTCTCGCCGGCGGGGACGAACTCCCTGAGTCCTCCTCTTCCGATCTCTTTCGTGACGTTGGCGAAGTCGAAGACCAAGCTGGGGTCGGCGAAAGCGACACGGATGAAGGGGTTGGCGGTGAACGCGTCTCCGCGAGCGACGTGGGATGCCTTTGCGATACCGGAGTATCCGGAAAGGTGTCCGACGTTCATTGCGTAGTTGGGGTAGTTGGGACCCCTGAGCTCAGCGGGCAGACCCTCGTCGGACCTGTACGAGAACGAGTTGGAGGAACCGCACTGGTCCTGCAGGTCGTATCCGTAGAATCCGAGTCTTCCTGTCCTCTCTTTGTGCTGGAGCATCGAAAGGTACCACATGTTCAGACCGCAGTCCGCTACACCGGTCGCCATTGATCCTGCGACACCGGTTGTTGCCGCTGCGACCGTCGCCCTCTGGGATCCGCCGAAGTGGGTCTCCATGATGGACGGGTATCTCTCATACATCTCCAGAGCATACGCGTTGATGTCGTCGCCGAGTTTCGTGAGCTCGTCGTACTTCGTGGGGTCGAGTTTGCAGAATCCGCCGTACTTGTCCTTTATGACATCTATCGAGTGATAGACGAAGTCCTCAAGGATGTTGTCGGTGTATGTCGCCGTTGCGTACTGCGTGAATCCGACACCGCCGGACATGTATCCGCCGAGGTAGACCTGGTCGAAGATCGCCGCTCCGAGACCTACGGTCTCAAGAACTGCTCTTCCGGGGTCGTCCGGGTAGACACGGTCAGACTGTATCATGTCTGCAAAGAATCCGAAGGGTATTCCTCCGGGTTCGTTGGGTCCCCTTGCACGCCTTGCGGGCATCATTGTACCCATGTTGATGGACTGGTGCTTCGCGGAGTATGCGAAGTCTGCGATGGCTGCCTCTCCTGCCGCGAGTTTGTAGGCGGAGATGAATGCCATCGAGATCTGCATCGCTGCGTGCCTTGAGACGGTTGCGCCGTCCATGAGCCTTCCGACTATGGTCGGAACGCGCACAGCCTGCATCAGGGTCTTTCCGATCGCTTTCTTCAGCTGCTCGGCCTGGGCCTTGGGGAAGAGCTTGTTGATGTCGATGACGAACCTGCTGTCGATCTCGTCGATGAGGTCATCGTCTCCGGAGAACACTTTGACGTAGGAGTCCCACACCAGTGCGGGGTTGACCTCTGCCATGTGCTCCTGAACGACCGCTCCGCCGGGCATTGTGTGGTTGACCACTTCGAGATAGCTGTTGATGGTCTCGGGGGTAACTTCCTTTCCGAGCCTCTTCTCGATCGTGCTGTGGGGAGAGTCGAGTCCTACAAGGACCGTCTTCCTGATGTCGTCCCATGCCTGCTGGATAGCGGTGTTGTTGACGCAGTGGAGGTCGTCTGCCTCTACGTAGATGTCGGTGTGCGACATCTGGTAAGGCATCCATGCCCTCTGTCCGAGCGGCACTCCGATATCCTCGTTCATCATCGGGAAGCCGCGCTTCTTGGCGATCGCCTGAGCCGACTTCTGGAATTCAACTTTGCTCTTGGACTGTTTCCATCCGCCGTAGACGTAGTATTTCGTCTCCATGTCAGTGGGGTCCTCTTTGAACTTCTTCTTGACTGCTTCCATGAAAAGCTTTTCTTTCTGTTTGCCTGCCATGTTAATCACACATCCTTTACGTTGAAGGGCTGGTAGCCGCCAAGTGTCCTGAGCTTGTGGATCCTGAGTCCGTATGCGGTGACCTCTTTGTCATCCCTCATGTCTACTCCGTCCGCTCTGAAGATGGTTGTCCTCTTCTTGAGGTCGCTCATCGATGCCGGCTTTCCGACATAGATCTTCCTGTCGAGAGGAATGGCGACCTGGTCTTTGACGTACATAACTTCTTTCTTGTCCTTGTCCCACAGGTACCTCTGCCATGCGTCGAACATCAGGCCGTTCTCGTCGAGACGGCATGCGTGTCCGTGGACAGTGGCTCCTCTGATACCGGTCAGGGCGGGGTCGAAGGTCTCGTTGTCGATCATCTCTTTGGCGAGTTTCTCAAGGTCCCTCTCCCTTACTTCGATGATCTGCCTTCCGGACAGTGTTCCGGTGTCGATTCCTCTGTACCTTGAAAGGTACATCCATGCCCTCTGGTAGGGGGATATGGGCGCGAAGTAGACGGAGTCAGTGAACTGGATGTACCTGATCCTGTCTCCTTTCTTTGCACCCTCGATCGGCTCTACGAGCTTCCTGATAGGACACGCGGGCTCCTTGCCCTCCTCAATCGGGGGGTGGATGGATTTGTAGTCCTCTCCGGGGTTGCGGTGTCCCATGAGCCTGACTACGTCATCCATGGAGACATCGCGAAGTTTCTTCAATTTTACCTTAGGGTCCATCACTTTCCTTCTGTTCTTTGCAGGGGATGATGCTCCGGGGTAGAACTGTCTTTTATATGCTGCCATATTTTTCACCTTTATCTGTAATCTCTGAGTGTCTTTCTGTATTTTGAGTATCTTCCGACTGATAGACTGAACCCGCGCGGCATATTCGCCTCGCAGGCGGCCTTTATCTTCTCTACCGCCTCGTCCAGCATCTCTTGGTTCTCCACATCGAGTTCGATGTAGAATGCCCCGACCTGATATTTCAGTTCGACATCCCTTCCGCCGACCTTTATTACCTTGCGCTCGGAGTGGTTGTTAGGGAGCCCTTTTCCGGGTCCGCTGTTCAGATTCTTTGAGATGCTCTCTCCCGTCATGTTTATCTGTCTTATGTGCTCGATAGGATCGAGCGCATTCAGCACTTTCTCCGTTGTCTCTGCACCAAGCAGCGCATTGGAGAATATTTCCACTTCGGGGAGGGGTATTCCAGCGTATTCTACAGTTGGTTCACTCAACATACCGACCTCAGATCTTCTTTGCGATCTTCTTCGCCTCGGCTCCCACTATCTGCATGGGTGAGCGGAATTCGGCCATGTCTCCGAACACTTCTTTGATGAGTCCGGATGTTGCTTCAGGAGAGAACGTCTGCGTTCCGCCGTCAAGACAGTTGGCTGCGGTGACTGCGGGGATCAGAACTCCCTTTGAGTGCTTTGTAACGACGTGGTTTCCGTGGAACAGACCAGGTCCTCCTCCTCCGTAGATGGAGTGTGAGAAGAATGACATTCCTACACCGACACCGGCGGATCTTCCGTAGTCGGTTCCGGGCAGTCCGGTCTCGTGTTCAAGGAGATCGTTGTAGTACAGGACGGTTCCGGGAACTCCCTGTGCCGCTCTCGCTGCACCGATGTTCACCATGACTGCCGCTACCTGACCGACGGCCGCATATGCGTTCCAGAGCGGAAGGTCCTTTGTGGTATAGACCTTGTATCCCGAGGGGAGCGTCTCTTTGACGTATATGACGCCATCGTCTATTGCCCTTGCGACAAGCGACTCGACGACGGATCCCACGGTTCCGGTCTTTCCGTTCTTCTTGACAAGTGTGTAAAGTATGTTGTTTGCGTTGAGTCCCTGATAGGCGAGGCCGAGGAGGTGGCTTCTCTCGAAGTTACCTATTGCGTCTCCCATCTCGAAGGCACCGCACTGCTCGAATATCGAGGAGAGTGCTGTTCCCTGCATCGCGTTCTTTCCTACGAGCGCGACTATGTGGTTCGCCATGATGTTCCTGATCGCGTATCCTGCTCCCTCATTGTTCTGGGGGATCTCGAGGATCGATTTCACGTTAGCCCCGTCGAAGCTGACGGTCTGAGGGTATTTACCCCAGACTGCGGCCTTGACCATGTTGGCCTTGTGCATCGGGACCTTGAACTCGTCAATGATCGTCTCAGTGACCGCTGACGCAACGGCTGTGAATCCAGTCGTGTACTCTACGCCGGCGTTCATCCTTCCCTCGGGTACTATGACGACAAGGCTCTTTCCGTCCGCTTTTATGGCGACGGACGTCTCATCGTCGGATGTTACCTGGACCTTCTCCTTGACGGATGCAGCAATCTTCTTCGCATTCTTGACCACTTCAATATCGATCTCTTTTCCTTTGATCAGTGCGTCAGCGACATGTCCGGTCTTCAACGATTTCTCGATACCGGCAAGGTTGACCGCAACGGTTCTCTTGGTCAGAGACACGATCCTCTTGATCGCGTTGTTGCGCAATGGACTGATGGCTTCCAACGGTACATCTTTTGCGATGCGTTTGCCGTTGTCGTCATACAGGTCAATTACGTCCTTGTATTTTGGCATTTTATACCTCCTTGTTCAAATAATTCGCGAAAAATGTTACTTTTTCGCATAACCCCTTGCAAAAACAAGTAATGTGGTTCTCTGATTTAAAACCATGTGAAAAAGCTCAGTTTATGAAAAAAGTTTTAATTTTTACCTAATTTCTGCCGACATAAGAACCCCCCGAAAAGTATGCTTTCGTTCCTCCATCCCTATTTATATGTTACTTATAGTAGCGCCATGACCCGGTCTAAAGCGTCCTTGGTAACAACAATAAAGGAAAAGATAACACGGGTTTGCTTCAATCTCTTTTTGCCTTTGCGATGGGATCTTTCGAGTATCTCTCCAACTTTGCGGCGTACCCCGGGATCAGTCCGTATGGTATGCCGCACGTCAGCTCGTCGGCCGCCATATCGGTCTTTTTCCTGCACCCGAAACACCCCAGAGATATGTTGGGCCTTCCCGTCATTATCGGGACAGCGGCGATGTCCTCGCAGGCGCATTGGAAAGGCGCTGTGCTGAACTCGGCGCGGCCCCCTTCCTCAGATGTCATGAGGGAGATCACCCAATACAGCCTTTCGGGAATGTCGATGATTATGACCACGTCAGGGACGAAGTCCGCATCCTTCAGGGGGCACACGACCTCCCCCTGCGTTCTGTACGGGATCAATATCCTGCTGTCGATCATCTTTTTCGCGGCTTCCACCGAATCGTGTATGCCTACGCCCGCATGGAATTCACCGGACGCCACTTTCGCGGGGGTCTCGGTCATTCCCAGGACCGCCGCCCCTACGTGGCAGTTGGTCATCTCCAGCGGTATCCTGAAACATTCTCCTTTCCTCGCGCGGAAAACGGCCTGGCAGTGGCTCAGCTGAGATCCGGGGAGGGTCGGGCCTTCCGGATAACTTTCACCCTCTTTGATGAGCTTCACCGCTACGGGCTCTGCCCTGAGCTTAAGTATCGATCTCATCTTCTCGGCATATTCGGCGTTCTTCTTTAGAATGTCAGACATTACCGGGAAATCGGCAAATAGAGGAAATAAACATTGCGGAGAAACACTCAGAATAGTAAATAAGGTAAGGGGTTTTGTGAAAGGTTTTGATCTCAGATCAGCGCTTGAATGCTTTTACCGTATCGACGAGAGCTTTCATGTTCGCATCGGGGGTCGCCGTCGCTATGCCGCAACCGGAGGATATCACACTGAATCCTGCCTTTGCGCACTCCAGTGCCGCCGCCTTGACCTCATCGGCCGTTCCCTGGAAGAGAGGCCTGACAGATCCTACGTTACCTACGAGCGCCGCCCTCTTTTTGACCTTCTCGGTCGCTTTGGCGGGGTTGACCTTCTCCTCAATGGAGAGTCCGGTGACGCCGGTAGCGATCATTCCGTCAAGTATGGGGTACGTGTCTCCGCAGATGTGGAGGACTGAGAACGCATCCTTTACGCATGCGAGGCTGTCCTTGATGTACATTCCGGATGCTCCCTCGAACATGTCGGGTGCGAGCATGTCAGTGGATGCAGAGGGCTCGGACATCTGGATGACGTCTGCGCCTGCATCGGAGAGGGCCTGTGTGTATGCTTTCACAACGGGGTTGATGGCTGCGGTCCACTTTGAGACCTCTTCCGGGGCCATCATCATGCCGAAGACCAGGTTCTCTGTGCTGACCATGTGTCCGGCGAGCGTGAAGGGACCTGTGTTGCCTGCGACCAATGCATAGTTCTCCCCGTGGGATTTCTTCATAAGAGCCATTGCTTTGATGGCCTCTGCGGGCCTTCCGCTCTTTATGAACTCCTCAGGTGCGAGAAGTTTTGCGGGGTCGTCGTACTCTCCCATCATAGGGTCGAAGTGGAACGGGTGTTCTTTTATCATCGGTGCGGCGTCCTTCTTGTCCACCTGCACTTTGCATCCGAGCCTCTCCGCTTCTGCCGTGAGGCAGAACGGTGCCCTTACGCACTCGAATCCAAAAATGTCTGCCTGTCCAACACCGAGTTTTGCCATAAGTTCTGCGCTTTTGTGTGCCTCGGGCCAGGCGGCGCCGATCTTGTCCATCTGAGAGATCGTTGCGGCTTGGGTGAAAATAGCCACCGGCGGCCTGTCGAGCTCTTCTAATTTCATTGCTGAGATTATTCTTTCTCTTGGAGTCATTGACATTTGAATTATCTCCTGAAAAACCTTAACAGAGTACTCTTATTTAATTGGGTCGGGTCGCATCATTTTGCCCTTTTATCGGCGGAAGAAAACATCAGATACTGATGTCCATCACGTCTCTCAGCTTCCCCAGTTTCATGATTCCGACCTCCGACACCCCGTAGATGTCCGCATCGGGATAATCTGAACCGCCCAGCGCCGGCGCCATGATGCATTTCCCGTCCAGCATGAGGTCGTTGCCTGCGGAGAACGGGCTGAAAGGAGGCAGGACTATCACGCCGTCCTTCTTCTGGTGGACGAAACAATGTATCTTCATGCCCCCGCTCATCGCTCCCGGTATTCTGACCGACGGGTGCTCATGGCCGATGATGACCGGTCTGACCTTTGAGTCCACGTGCCCGTGCTCCATCCTGAACCCTCCCAGGTCAACATAGTCCACTGCCATCAAACCTATGTCGGAGAGTATGTTCTGCAGGAAATTGTCGTGGTTCCCTTTCACAACGATCACGTCTGAGGCCTCTAAAAGCAGTTCTATTATTTTTGTGACCTCCGCCCTCGCTTCGCGCTTGGACCTTTTGAAGTCATGCTTGATATCCCCCAGAAGGACCACTCTTTCAGGTTCGTATTCCGAGAGGACGCCGTTGATCGCATCCCTTATCGATTCCGTGTTCATCCTCGGTATGTACATCCCTTCTTCTTCGAGGGCGCTCTCATAACCCAGATGCAGATCTCCCAGAACGGCGGTCGGCCCGTCGTCCAGTATAAGGCACCTGTCATTGGTTACCTTTACACCGGGAAGGATCTCGTACGACCGCATGCGGTCATAATGTCCTTGCTGGTATTAATCCGGTATCATGCGCCGAGTCGGAAGACGGCCGGAGGATGGGATCCTTGCGGCTTTTTTACTTCGAATAAGTATTTATCTGTCTCGGACCATTTCATAAACAAGGAAGGTGACGGCCCCTGCGGGGCCGGGCCCTTAACGCGGGCCAAACGCCGTATGCGGTCAACTTAGACGGATCGTAATGACCGTCTCGTCGACGCATATCCGGATTACCAGAATGCCTTTACGGCAAGATACGGATATCTTCGTGATATCACCTTCCTGCCAAAGCAGTCCCGGGTCTGCCACAGTTGTGAGCTGCGCAGATCCGGGCTCACCCCTTTGGCGCCCATTCATTGAAACTCCTTTAGTTCAGTTTTCGCACTACAATTAATATAATTCAGCGAAGCGTGGTCGCTCGACCCGAATAGTATTTCTTATTGCTCCGTGATGCGTATCCGGTCAGAATAACATGGATGCGGACGGCGTTTATTGCGGCAGGCTCATCAGGGATCTGGAGAAAGCTGCCGCTGCGGTAAGGTCTGCGGAAAGCGTACTTATCGTCACCCACATTGATGCGGACGGCATAGCGTCCGGAGGGATCGCCGCCGCCACTCTTGACAGGCTCGGGAAGAGATACACCGTTTCCTTCGAAAAGAAGATCACGGAAGAGACGGTCGCGGCGATCAACGGGTCAAAGGAGGACATCGTATGGATATGCGACCTTGGAAGCGCCTACCTTTCCGAGTTCAAAAGACCCGGGATCGTCGTCACGGACCACCATGTGCCAGATCCAAGGCTGAAGGGAAGGCAGACATCCATCGTTGACTTTGACGGCATCCACCATCTTAATCCTCACACATACGGCGTATCGGGTTCCTACGACGTCTGCGGAGCGGGAATGACCTACCTCTTGTCAAAGACCATCGACCCTGCTAACTCGGACCTGGCGTTCCTTGCGGTGGTGGGCGCGGTCGGTGATCTGCAGGACAACAGGGAATCAAGACTGATAGGATACAACAGGGAGATCCTGAACGAAGCCGTATCCTTGGGAGATGTAGCGATCGAGAACGACATACGATACTACGGGCGGGACTACAGGCCTCTCGTCCAGTTCCTCCAATACGGCAATGACCCCCCGGTGCCGGGAGTGACCGACAGCGTCTCCGGCTGCAACGCGTTCTTCTCCGACCTCGGCATACCTTTGAAGAACGGCAGCGGGCTCAGATCGTGGAGGGACCTTTCCGCAGCGGAGAGAAAAGCCGCTTCCGAACGGCTGCTTTCGTTCCTGAATGACGATGAAACGAAAAGAAGGCTGTTCGGCGAGATCTATACCATAACAAGGTATGCGTCACAGACCGGACTTAGGGATGCAAAAGAGTTCGCGACCGCATTGAACTCTTGCGGAAGGTACGATGACGCAGTGACCGGTCTGAGGATCTGCATGGGCGACATGACGGCGCTGGAGGATGCCGAAAGGAACCGCCTGGATCATAGAAAGAACATCTCTACCGCCATCAGTTACATTAAAGAGAACAAACTCCTCAGAGAACGCAGGTTCGTACAGTATTTTGATGCCGGCACAGAGATAAGAGAAACGGTGGTAGGCATTGTGGCGGGGATCCTGCTTAATTCAGGCGAAGCGAGAAAAGACCTTCCCATATTTGCGTTCGCGGAGGCCGAGGACGGGGTCAAGGTGTCCGCAAGAGCCAACCGTACTCTGACGGACCGCGGGCTGGACCTTTCTTTCATAATGAAGACCGCTTCGGAGATGGTGGGCGGATACGGAGGAGGCCATAAGGTCGCTGCGGGAGCCACCATTCCCAACGGGAAGGAGGGGATGTTCCTGGATATTGCGGAGGACCTTGTTTCCTCTCAGATCATTTGAGCAGTGTGTACAGTACCGCCTTCTGGGCGTGCAGGCGGTTCTCCGCCTGGTCGAACACCACGCTCTGCGGCCCATCCATGACGTCCTCTGTTATCTCGAAGCCTCTGTGAGCGGGCAGACAGTGCATGACGATGCAGTCGTCTTTCGCTATCGACAGCAGCCCGGAGTTGATCTGATACGGGCTGAACAGTTTGACCGCTTTCTCAACAGGGGTCTCGTCTCCCATGGATATCCATGTGTCTGTGTAAAGCACATCCGCATCCTTGCATGCCTCTTTCGGATCATGGGACGCTGTTATCTTCGATCCGTTCGCATCGGCGATGCGGGCGGCGGCCAGCATTATCTCCGCATTCGGCATTCTTGTTGCGGGGCAGCATGCCACCATGTCGATCCCCATTATCGCGCTTGAATAGAGCAGGGAGTTGCATACGTTGTTGCCGTCCCCGAGATAGACCAGCTTCTTGCCGCGGAAGGACCCTTTGCTTTCTTTTATTGTCATCATGTCCGCCAGGGCTTGGCAGGGATGCTCGAGATTGTCAAGGCCGCTTATGACCGGTATGGTGGCCGATTCCCCTATCTTATCCATCACCTTGTAGTCATAGGCGCGGTACATTATCCCGTGGGCGAATCTGCTCATCACCTTTGCCGTATCCTCGACCGTCTCTCCTTGGCTTCCCATGTGCATCTTCGATGCGTCGATGTGCAGGGCGTGGCCTCCCAACTCGGTAATGGCAACATCAAAAGATATCCTGGTTCTGGTGCTGGGCTTCTCGAACAGCATTATCAACGTCTTGCCTTTGAGGGGGGCGCCGTGGCTGCCGCGCTCTTTTTTGAGCTTTATCGCAAGGTCCACCAGGTCGGGCCACTCGTCCTTCATGTCCAATACTGAGATCAGGTCTCTTTTTGCCATAGAGTGGAGATTGGTTCGGCCCGTAATTAACACTTATGCTCAAAACAAGACACTTTTACATTAAATGTGTTTTTTTCGACAATTCGGGGGGGTTTAACCGCCGGAGAACATGTTCCGTATGCGCTCGAACTCCTCGCGCGGGATGTGGCAGTAACCTTCCGGGTTCCTGTCCAGGTAGCCCTGGTGCTTCTCCTCCGCCGGAAAATAGTTCGCCAGCGGTCCGGTTTCAGTGAAGAATTCGTTGTATCTTTTTCTCTCATTTTCCACATAGGCCTCCGCTTTCCTCCCGGAATCGCTGTCCTCCCAATATATGCCAGTCCTGTACTGCACGCCTCTGTCGTTGCCCTGGCGGTTCAGCAGCGTTGGGTCTATGACCATGAAGAACGCATCCAGAAGGCGTTCGAGACTGACGGCCTTCTGATCATAGCAAATTTTGACGGTCTCGCAGTGCCCGAACTTACCCGAACACACCGTGATGTAGTTGGGAACCATGCAGCTGTATCCGTTTGCGTAACCGCACTCCGTCCGAATTACTCCCGGTATCATCGAGAACACTTTCTCAAGCCCCCAGAAGCACCCTCCCGCCAGATAGATCACTGAGAGGTCGCCGCAGGCCGCCGCATCTTCCATGACCGCATTACCGGCATGCGGTTATATAATCGATTCAGAACAACCCCCTTTCGGACGTGTGTACGTTTTAAATAAATACTAAGCAATCGTGAACGCGTGAAATTTACTGAAGTCAGGATGATGAAGGTGCTGATGATCGTCTTGGGACTGGTCATGCTGACCACCACGATTTGGGCAAGCTTTAGGGCGCAGGACTTTCAAGACCGGGCCCTCCAGAGCTTGGGCGGCATCATATTCGGCGTAATGGTCCTGACATTCGGAGTGAAGATCGACGAGTCTTTCAACACGAAAGCGTCCCTTATGTCGGGATTCGTCATGGTCATCGGCATGGCCTTTGCAACAAGAGAGTTATGTTTCCTGACCGCGGACCTGGGAGCCTCCGGCGGAAACATGACTGCGGCCGTGGCGATACCTTTCATCGGCGTGATCATGGGTTTCGTGCTTACCGGATCTGCGGGTTACATCGCGGGAAAGAAAAAGAGCAAACTCATCAAAGAGATCAGAATACTGGTGATACTCGCTTTGCTGACGATCACCGCACTGACATTATACCGCATATACGGCCTGATGGATCTTTTCGGCACGACCACCGCGGCATGGGCGGTGCTTCTCGGTTACCTGTGCTACCTAACGATATTCTCATTCGGGCTGTACTCCATGTTCTCACAGGAAATTAAAAGGAACATGAGCGTCCGCGAGGACGGCGGGCCGCTGAATTATTACAAACACACTGAACTGAGGGATGCCTTCAAGATAAAGATGCTCCTGCTGGCTCTGGGAACCGTGCTCATGATCACCACGATATGGGCAAGCGTCAGGGCCGAGGACTTCAATGATAAAGCCTTACAGAACCTCGGAAGCATAGTCTTCGGCGCACTGGCCCTTATGCTTGCGTTCAAGATCGATAATTTCTACACCACAAAAGCGTCGCTTCTGTCGGGTTTCGTGCTGGTCATGGGGCTCGCTTTCACAACTAGGGAACTCTGCTTCCTTGCCGCGGAGATGTCGGCCGGGGGCAATGCGCCCGCGGCCGTTGCCATACCCTTCGTCGGCGTGATCATGGGTTTCGTGCTGGCCGCTTCCACCGGATATATAACCGGAAAGAAAGAGAGCAAGTATCTCAAAGAGATATGGACGCTGGTGCTGACCGCTTTCCTGGCGATAATTGCTTTGATCATCTACCACGTCTATGAGGTGATGCAGTTACTCGGCACAACTCCCGCAGTGTGGGCGGTGCTCCTCGGATACTTCTGTTACCTGGCGATATTCTTCTACGGCGTACACTGGATGTTCTCCTACGAGATCAAGTACAACATGAAGATCGGCGTCATCCCCGCATCTGAGGCGGGAAGGTCTTAAGACGCATCCTCAAGCTGCAGTCTGCTCCGTTCAAGCGCTTATGTACACCGCATACAGGTGCAGCACGCTGTTCACCGGCGTGAGGAAATCATACGGCGCCCCTTCCGGCGTAGTGGACCAGTGAGAGAACACCATTCCGCTGGGCGGCTTTGGATTGGCCGGTCTGTCCACCTGACGTCCCAGCATCACTGAGCTCGCCCATGTCGACCTTCCGTTCCTCGGATCGAATATCACGCTGCGCCTGTTCTTTTCTTCTCCCGTTGTATCAACCATTGAATCCGCGTACATGCCCTGCTGGAGGACATTTGCTATCGATGCCTGGGATGCTATGCCCGTTGTGCCCACGACCCCGGCTACCCCGAGGGTGGCCAGCGAAGAAGCGATTATCGTTGCTGCGATGAGCACTGCATCATCGCCTGTGAAGGTGGGTTCGTCATCGCCGCCCTGGCCGCCGCCCGCTGCCTCCCAATGACCGTAAAGCTGCATCTGGCCGCCGACATTGGAACCGAGATCCCATTCAGTACCTCCGTTCGGAGAGGTGAACCATCCGAGGAACGTATATCCCTCCATGGAGGGGTTCTCGGGCGGACTGAGCAGGTTCCCTCCTTTGCCCACACCTACGGTGAACGGATCGCCTCCGTTGGCGGGATAGAATGTAACGAAGAATACAGGGGTCTCCTCCCATTGCGCATAAAGCGTCATGTCTTTTGTTACCTTTGTGCTGAAATCCCATTCTTCACCGCCTTCTGCCGCGGTGAACCATCCTTTGAAGTCATAATCCTCACGCACCGGGTCCGCCGGCTTGGAGACGGTCCCGCCATACGGGATCGATACTGTATTCGTGCTTTCGCCGTCCCTGAACTCAACTTTCACGTTAGTCAGCGGAGCCGGTCCCCATTGTCCATAGACGATCATGTTCCCGTCCCCTGCCATTGACGGATCCCATTCGTACGTGCCGTCCTCATTGATGGTCCATTTTGTCAGGACCTTGCCGTTCACTTCACCGTAGGTCGGAATTTCCATAGACCCGTCCGGCTTCCACATTTTGACCGCCATTTCCTGACCGTTGCCCGGAATGAACAGCACTACAAACTCTTCTCCCCATACCGCGTAGTACGTTTTGTCGATCTCGAACTCACCCAGTATATCGCCCCATATGTTTACGAACAACGGGTCAGGCAGTTCTGCACTACTCTCGGTGCTCCAGCCCAAATGTCTGTCCGTATCTGAGTACGGCCCCCCTATGTTCGTACCATCGGGGAGCAGTATCTTACCGCTCTCAAGGTCGAAACCTACGGCCAGCTTCTCAAATTGCGGTGTTCCCCAATAGTCGTCTCCGATGTAATCTAAGAGCAGATACGGTTCTTCCGAACTGATGTCAAAATAATTGTAATGCTCCCAATACCCCGAGTTCGCATCGAATAATGCCGAGTCTATGCTTACTGAGCCCACATCGGGTTTCCCGAGCCTGTTCTTCCCTCTTTGGTCGGTACTCGGGGTGTCTAAAGACACCATTCCTTTGCCGTCGGCGTCGCCGGCGGGCATTATCTGCACCGTTAACAGCGATATCTGCTCACCCCACTCTGTGTCGGGCAGTTCGCATCCGGCATATGGTCCATATGGCTGCATGATCTCCGGAATCGACCCGAAGACATCATAGCAGCGATCCTCATCCGAATCGTCTATGTTCCCGTTTGCGGCAAGATACCCTGATGCAAAGCAGCCGGCACCATCCAATATCGTGGTGGTAAATGCGTCGTCTGATGCCAAGAATATGTTATTGATCGCACGGACGACGCTTGTCCCCGATGTCTGCAGGGAGATCGGCTTTTCGTCCCACCAGACATCCATGTCCGGGTCGTAATAATTCTCATAGAATGTATTGTTGATCAGGTCAACCTCCGAATCGTTCAGGAAGACGCACCCTGTATCAGATATCATTTCATAGACCCAATTTCGGTAGAATGTCGAATTGACTATACTGCCCTTCGCACCGTCTATGTAAAGCACAGTGTTGAAGTCCCCTACCAGCAAAAAATAGTCCTCCACCCAGTTATCAAAGAATGTCGTACTCAATATTGAGAATGTAATGGGGGCATCGATGATCACTATCGAGCCTACTCCCGATATCAGTGAGAAGAAAAAGCATTGATCGATCGTCATCGTTCCCGTTCCGGTCCCGTTTATGTTCACGGCCGGACCGCTGACATAAGCATAAGTGAGTTCGTCATACGCAGAGGTAAAAAGGCTATTTTTCAATTCTATTGAGTTTCCTACGGATGACGGAGCCAGATCTACCTGTATTGAGTGAAAGCCGTCGCGGCTGACAAAAGTGCTGTTTGAGATCGACAGCACCACCTTTTCCGGTTCATTGCACCATACGGCATGGTTGCCGCTATCAAAATAACAATTGTCAATTGAGATCTTGCCTTCGGTCTGAGACATGATGCAGTTGTCGCGGTTGATAAGAACTGAGTCATTCAGAATCAGTTCTCCTTCCTGAAGATCGATATGATAATAAGGGCCACTTTCAAAATAACACCCGTCTTTTATTTCCAAGACGCTGGCCGAAGATATTATCGTCACCCCCGATCCCCCCGTGAAAGTGACATTATCAAAGGTCACTATGTCTCCCCCTCCTCCTGATTCTATCTCGATAGACACGCCGTAGTGCGCCCTGTCGATTATGAGGTCTCTGAAAATGTATTTTCCTTTGTTGTTAGCGGGGATCTTGAACATCGGTTCATACGAGAAAGAAAGGTCATCGCTTGAAATGGTGATCCGGTCATTGCCTCTTTTTCCTTCAATGATGGCCGTTTCTCCAGGCCCCAGAACAGGCAGTTCTTCTGTAGCATAGAGCACAAGAGGTACGCCCACTACCGCAGAATCGAGCGGTCCGTTGATGTCGAGAGTGATATTGTCTCCCGGGGCCGCTTCCGATTCCGTCGAAGCGGGATCGGCGTAAATGAGAACGAGTGAACTGACTAGTGCGAGCGCAAGCGCAGTTATGACTATCTTTCTTTTTGACATTATACTGAGAAACCGAAAGAATATAGCGCATAGTTATAGTTAGCTACTGATTAACGCGCGAACTACTCCCTCTTGACGGTAAAACCAGAGAAAAGTTTTATTAGGAGGGGATATAATGGGCGCTCAACACATGGCCGGGGTGGGGTAGCTTGGTTATCCTAGGGGATTGTGGATCCCCCGACTCGTGTTCAAATCTCGGTCCCGGCCCCTACCTTTATTTTTTACCGCACCGATAGGGAGACGATCAGATGGCATGGAACGGAAAGCTTAGAAGGGTCGACGATAACAGATGGGAGATATCGAAAGACGAGGTCCCGGGAATGAGGACCAATGCGATAATATACGCCAACGAGCGCATGATCGACCATATCCGGGCGGACAACGCTCCGCAGCAGGTCGCAAACGTTGCGTGCCTCCCGGGGATCGTCGGAAGCTCAATGGCGATGCCTGACATCCATTGGGGCTACGGGTTCCCCATAGGAGGCGTTGCGGCGGTGGATGCGGACAGCGGGTCGATCTCTCCCGGCGGCATAGGGTTTGATATCAATTGCGGGGTCCGCCTTATAAAAACGGATCTTACCGTCGACGACCTCGGCGGGAATGTGAACGCTCTGGTGGACGAGCTTTACAAGAACGTACCATCCGGACTTGGCTCAAAGGGGCTTACGAAGATCGGCAACAAAGAGATGGACGACATACTCCTGAACGGTTCAAAGTGGGCGGTGGAGAACGGATACGGATGGGAAAGGGACATTGAGGCCACCGAAGAGAGAGGGCGCATGGATGATGCCGACCCGTCGACCGTGAGCGACAAGGCCCGCAAAAGAGGGATCCCCCAGCTGGGTTCCCTGGGGTCCGGCAACCACTTCCTTGAATTGGACGTCGTGGACAATGTTTTTGACAAAGATGTTGCAAAGAAGTTCGGATTGAAAGAGGGAGCGGTCACCGTCACAGTGCACTGCGGCTCGAGAGGATGCGGCCACCAGGTGGCGACCGAATATCTGCAGGAGATGGAGAGGTACGTCAGGACCAACAACATACAGCTGCCCGACAGGCAGCTGGCCTGCGCCCCTCTTGACTCAAAGCTCGGAGACGATTATTACAAAGCCATGTGCTGCGGCGCCAACTACGCCTGGGCGAACAGGCAGATGATAACCCACTGGGTAAGGGAATCCTTCGAGAACATCCTGGGATGTACGGCGGAGGGCATGGGGATGGATGTCGTCTACGACGTGGCGCACAATATCGCAAAGAAAGAACGCCACGACGTGGAGAAGCATTCGGAGAATGTCCTGGTACATAGGAAAGGATCTACCCGCGCATTCGCTGCGGGGAGGACGGAGATAACTCCCATGTACAGGGATGTGGGTCAGCCCGTGATCATTCCGGGGGACATGAAGATAGGAACGTACGTCCTGGTGGGGAAGAAGGGCGCCATGGAAGAAACGTTCGGCTCGACATGCCACGGCGCGGGGAGGAAGATGTCCAGAAAGGCGGCCCTAAGCAAACTCAAGGCATCCGACGTGAAGAATGAGATGAGAAGCAGCAACATCTACCTCCGGAGCGGTTCGGACGAGGGGCTTCTGGAGGAGGCCCCGGCTGCGTACAAGGATGTTGACGAAGTGATCAGGGTCGTATGCGACGCGGGGCTGACCGGTAAAGTGGCAAAGCTGACCCCGATAGGCGTGGTCAAAGGCTGAGTATGTTTTTAGAGGCTCTCAGCACCGCTTCCTTGTGCTCTTCGGGAGAAGCTATCAGCAGCGACCATCCGAAGGTGTCCCTCGACTGAAGCGCCTTGGCCACGGGGGACAGCCTTGTCAGGGACTTGACCTTTCCTTCGGGGTCAAGTATCGATACATCTGTCTTCCCGATGCTCATCTTCGAGAGAAGTATCGAACTCGGCGGGATATCGACCACAACGTTCGAGATGTCCACTCCGGCGCGGTCCGCGATCTCCCCTTCCAGCTGTTTTCTTTTTGAATATGATGTGAACTCGGATAGGCGTGAGGAAAGCTCATCGGAAGCGTCCTCACTGAATACTGTGATGACCTTTTTGTAAAGTATCCTGTTCTGGACCGACCTTGCTATCTTGGACGGCGTTCCACCCTCTCCGATCAGACAACTCATCAGCTCGGCATCGTTCCACAGATAGATATTGTGCACATCTATGGAAGAGGCCTCTATTGATTTCATCAGCATCATCTTGATCATCCTGACGGTCCTGTGAAAGTATACCGATGAGTGCATGAGGGACCTTGCCACCATCAGGCCTTCGGCGGCTGACCTCCCTCCTTTCTCGATCACGATGCGGTCGTTATTGACCCTCATCGTCCCTATCAGCCTGTCAACATCCACCTTCCCGTGGGTGACGCCCGTATAGTGCGCGTCCCTTACTAAATAGTCCATTTGGTCCGCGTCCACCGGTCCGTGTATGATCTGGTGTATGAAATCCCTCGATGAGAAGTGCGCCGCCCTTTTTCCATCGCTGAAAGCATCGAGGATATCTTCCCTCTGCTCCGGGTACATGATCAGGCCGCAGACCTTCTCCGACGATATCCCGTTCGATTCAAGGATCTCCGATATCGGCGGCATCCCTCCGAAGAGGTCGTCATCTCTCTCAAGATTCGTCCTTATCTCTCCTTTGATCAGTTTGCCGGCGGTTTCCATATGGTCCATGCCCGAAACGTGCTCGAATATCTCCTCGGTGGTGTGGGAGAAGGGAGTGTGGCAGATGTCGTGCAGGAGGCCGGCCGCCTTTACCGCCTCGGTATCCTCGCCGGATAGACCGATCGAGGATGCCATCCTTCCCGCCAGATGATATGTTCCCAGAGAATGCTCGAACCTTGTGTGGTTCGCCCCCGGAAAGACCATGTTCCCCGGTCCCAGCTGCTTCACCGCCCTGAGCCTCTGCATCTCGTGCCTGTCCAGGATCGTCAGGAACGGTTCGTCCACTTTGATGCTGCCGTGGACAGGATCGTGTATCACCTTGGACCTCTCGGACATGCTCATTTCTCCTTGTATGTTATCCTGCATTTGTCTATGCTCAGACCGCTGGGACTCAGCACCATCAGCCTGTCGGAAACTTCGGTGAATGCCCCGTCGATGTCCTTTGCGACATCCAAAAGATGCTTCGCGATATCCTTCTTTGCGGCATCTCCCTCCGCAAATCTTGAGAAATCCAATATCAATATGTTCCCCCGGTACGCCATGTCCGTCAGCGCTTTCAGGTCCCGGTAGGAGGTCATCTCCACCACCTTTACCCTGGCGTCCGACGGAGCGTACATGGATGCGCTGTGATCGTTCAGGTCGACGAACTCCTTCTTTGCCTTCCGCTCATCTTTCTTTCTGCCGAACATCCCTTACTCTCCGGTCTTCCAAAGCTTGTCCCCGACATTGTGGATGCTTTTTATCGCCTTGCCGGGACCCTTCTGAGCTAGTTCCTCCCCGCTCCTTTCCGAGACCCCTACCGCAAGCGGCATCCCGTTCCTCATGTCCTTTATCCAGACGAGGTCCCCGGCCGTTATGGACGGGTCCGCCTCAACTATCCCCGGCCCCATGCAGTCCGCCCCGTTCGTTATGAAAGGGACGGCGCCCATATCGACGGTCACGTACCTTTTGACGGGCTTGTACTTTATCACGCCTCTTACCGTCAGGAAGGGCCTCCCTGCGAGGACCAGTCCCAAAATATCTCCGCCGACGAACAACAGATCGAAATCCGTGCTCTCGGCCATGTCGACGGGGTCGTCCTCGGTGAATACGGGCACCCCCAGAATTTTTTCCAACTCGGAGGAGATGACCTTGATCTCCTTGCTCCTCATCCTCTTTCTTTTGCGGATCCTGATGTCTGCCATTTCGCTCCTATCATGTCTCTAGCGGTTTTCATACTTTTGCCCGAAGAACGGCGTCTCTGGCCTGTATGATCGGTCGGAAAGGCATCGTTGAAATAATCGTTCGGCGTATATTGCTCAGAGGTCAGAAGATGGATAAGAGATACATGTGCTATTGCGGCCTTTACTGCGAGAACTGCGCCGTAAAGGCAAGGGTCGAGCCGGCGGCCAGAGTTCTCTACAAAGAAATGAGGGATGCGGGTTTTGAAGAGGTCATTGATGCTATCCCCGGGGGCGGAGGATTCTGGCCGTTCCTGAAGGGAATGGCGGAGGACGGCGCGTGCACCTCCTGTAAAGACAGAGGCGGACACCCGGGATGCGCTATCAGGATATGCGCTATGGAAAAGAAGGTTGAGATGTGCGCACTGTGCGGCAGTTATCCCTGCGAGAAGATCGCCGGCTTTCTGGAACGCCTGCCTTTTGTAAAAATAGATAACGATCTGCTCCGAACCGAGGGCATTGATGCATGGTCAAAGGTTCAGGATGAGCGTAAGGCAAAGGGGTTCGCTCACACGGACGGACAGAAAAAACAGTGAAAGGGGAACTTTTCAGCGGAACGTATTAAACCAGCAAGTCTGTTGCACATACTATATATCTAAACGGGAGAGAGCAGGAAATGGGAATAAGCATCGGAATATGTGAAACGGACGCCAAGAGCGCACTGTGCAGAGAACTTAGAATGAATGTTATAAAGGTGCGCGTGGACGACATTTCCGGCATGGAGAGCCTGGCCGGATACGATGACATCGTTTCTCTTGAGGACGCGAGGTCCCTTGTGGGCGACTGGGATTCCTTCCTGAAAAGGAACAGGATCAACGCCGAGACCGATGCCGTTTACATGGACAAGCTGAAGGACGATGCGGACATCAAGCTCCTCGGGCCAAAGGCCGTGAGGACCAGTACCGGCTGGGTGGAAATGGATAAGGTCAAAGGCGCCGATAAAGAGAAGGTGCTGTCGGCCTCCAAAAAAGAGAACCGTCTCACGGGATGGGACATGCTGTCCTTCGATGAGATGAACGAGATGTGCCTGAAATGCAAATTGTCCTGGGACAAAGGAAGGGGATGCATAGGGTCCTTCGGACCAAGCGACAGCCTTCTTCCCGGAATAGCGGAGAAGAGAGGCTGCAAGATCGTCGCTTCCGTACCGGAAGGCGTCAGCAGCGGCAGGATATACACCCCGGATGACGCAAAGGTCCTTTTGAAAGAGATCGAGTTATTGACGGAAGCGCTTCCCGAAGAGGGCAAGATGATGGTCAGACGCTACAGCGGGCCCTTGGAGCGCATGAATGCCGTAGCGGGCATCTCGGTAAGCGAGGGCTGCGGGTTCTATTTCTTCTGATCAGGATCCGTTCATGGCTGCGATCGCCCACGCCATCTCCTTCACGAGGGAGATGACCCCCTTCATTCCCTCTTTATCATTTTGATATTGGGGAGAATTGAGGGCGGTGACCACCGGTGCGGGAGCTCCGCCGCATACGATCATCTGGTTGCCCAGCATCCAGTGCACCAATTGGGAATAGACCATCGAACCCCCTTCGCGGGCGTTCACGACGATTGCTCCGCCGACCTTTCTTTTCAATCCTTTATCTCCTTTCTCCAGGATCATTCCCGCCCTTTCCAGGAATATCTTCATCTGCGAGGAGCACGCACCGTAATAACAAGGGGATGCCAGGATCACTCCGTCCGCCTCCCTCATCTTATCAACGATATCATTCAGGCCGTCGTCCTCGAGGATGCATCTCCCGTCCCCTCTGATCTCGCACGACCTGCAGTCGTTGCAGGGCGTCAGCGCCACCGAGTACAATTGGATCTGCTCCATTTCGATTCCCTCTTTCTCCAACTCGTCTGACACCTCTATGAGTATGTTCGTCGTGTTGCCGATCAGTCTCGGGCTGCCGTTGAGGGCGATGACCTTCATAGCGTACTGATGCAGAGTTCGGGATAAAACGTTTTTGACTCATACTTTCAAGGTTGCCTCCATCTCGATCGCATGTATGATGTTGCCGTCGAGGTCCAAGAATGAGGTGAATACTCCCAGCGGGGCCCTGTGCGGTTCCTTTACGAACACCACTCCTTCGTCGACAAGACGCCTATGAAGTTCGTACGGGTTCTCCACTCCGAGGAAGATCCCCGTATCCGTTCCCGCAGCGTCCGATATCCTGAGAAGGAGCGTTGCGCCGTTCCTTCTCACCGCCGCCTCTTTCTCTTTTCTGTAGAGGATGTCCATTCCCAGAAGACCATTGTAGAACGATAATGCCCGCCCGATATCTTTGCAGGGAACGGCGGCCATGAAAATGGACTCGGGCAGCCCCTCGTCTGTGTAGCAAAAATTACCGCCGCACGGGTCACCTATTGGCATATGCTGCATCACGGCTTTTTCGGATTTATCGGTATCGGCGGTAAGGTGTCTTCGGTGCGGGCATAGCCCGCACAGATCTCGGCTCAGACCGAAGGGGGATCAAAAAACAGTATATATTTAAGAATGAAACCATTCTTTTTAGATATGGAAGATCAGTTGCAAACGGAGATCGGTAAAAAGACTGTGAAGACCTGCATCTACACATTCAGCGGAACGGGTACGGCGCTTTCCATCTCGGATCGGGTGCTGGACATTCTCGGCGACACGACAGTCGAGCTGATCCCCGAGCTATTACAAAGATCATCCGGAATTATCAAAGCGGGTTCGGAAAAGATCGGCTTCGTTTTTCCGAACTATTTCGGCGGCATACCGGAGGCCGTGCGGACGTTCATACGGGAGCTGGATATGGAGAACGTCCATTATGTATTCGCCATTGTTCCCGCCGGGGGCGGTCAGGGCTACAGCTTGAAATTCCTCCAGAGAGAACTTCGGCAAAAAGGCAAAAGGCTGAATTACGGCAGGTACACAAAAGGCATCAACAACTATATTGTGGCCGGGTACTATAGGGGCACTTCCGGAGAAAAACAGGAAAGAGTTTTACATGCTATGCATGAAAAAGTACGTTTGTATGCCGGAGAGATAAAAGAGAACAGGAACTTTGTGGAACGGAGCAATCCTTTCATTTACGGCGTGAACCGCCTGCTGTCGTTTTCATCCTCGCGTAAGGTCCTCGGGGATACTTCCGGCGGGGACATGGACTACGGCATCAGCGTCAAATGTACGGGATGCGGTGTTTGTCAAAAGGTATGTCAGGCGGACAACATCCTGATGGATGGCAAAACGCCTTTGTTCCAACACAAGTGCAATCGCTGCATGGCCTGTATACAGTATTGCCCGCAGAACGCCATTCTTTTCAAGGACAGGGAATTGACCAAGTCGAGATACGCCCACCCCGATTATCCGGCGCAGAAGATGATCAGCCGAATACAGGGAGATATCGGCGAACCGCCGTTGACTGAATAAAGTGATCGACGGATCAACCTCGAACCGTAAATGCCTGAGATATACCGATCAGGCTGTGCATTCCGCCCATTCTCATCGGAAGGTTGATATATTGAGTATTCACTCATTGAGTTGAGAGTCATTAAATGGCGGAGAAACGGCAGTTACAAAAAGCTCAAACCAAAGAGAGGATCACAGCCGCAGCGCTGAAGGTATATTCGGAGAACGGTTTTTCTACTCCGACCATCGCCATTGCCAACGAGGCGCAGGTCTCGCACGGATCGATATTCGTTCATTTCCCCACCGTTGACGATCTTCTGATATGTTCTCTGGAAAGCTTTTCAGATGAAATAAAGAAAGAATTGCATTCGCTTTCCGATCCCGGCAACGACATCGCATCCCTCTTGGAGATGCACATAGGTGTGCTGATAAAGCATGAGGATTTTTACAAACGCCTGATAAAGGAAGCGGTGTACCTGCCTGAAGAAGCGAGGAACGCGTTCATCGCCATACAGTCGACCGTATCGATCCACTTCTTACATGCGCTGGAGAAAGACATGAACGAAGAGAGAATAAAGGATGTGCCTTTCCATATGATATTCAACACGTGGATGGGATTGGTCCATTATTATCTTCTTAACAGCGATCTGTTCGCACCGCGCGGTTCGGTGCTGGCACAGTATAAAGACTCCCTTATAGAGTGTTTTTTGACACTGATAAAAAATGAAAAAGAGGTAAAGAAATGAAGAACTGTATAGCATGCGGCATGCCCATGAAGAACGCGTCTGACTTCGCAATGTGCGACGAGAGCAAGGATTATTGCGTCTATTGCGCCCGCCCTGACGGCACGATGCAGTCGTTTGACGAGAAAAAGGAAAGTTTGACCAACTTCATCATCAAGACCCAAGGGCTGGCCGCCGAAGCGGCCGAAAGCGCGGCCCTGTCCATGATGAGAAAACTTCCCGCGTGGGAGAACTGCTTCGATTGAGAACGGCACAACGGGAGATCGCTCATATGATAGAGTTGCTGGCCTGCAGCCTCGGCCGGAATGACGAGGCCCCCAATATCGAACTTGCGGAAAGATTATGCAGCAGCATGGACAAGGAAGGGGTGCGCGAGATCGCAGAGGGATTGGGATCGAAGGATCGGGCGGTGGCCGACGATTGCATAAAGGTGCTGTATGAGGTAGGTCAAAGAGAACCGGAATTGATCGCGGACCATACCGAGGACCTCATCGCATCATTATCGAGCAAGAACAACCGGATCGTCTGGGGATGCATGACCGCCTTGGCATACGTCACCCCCGTACGCCCGGAGACGGTGTTCGGCCGTTTGCCGGAGATCGTCGCCGCGTACAGGAAAGGGAGCGTTATCACGATAGACAACAGCATCAGCGTCTTTGCCCATCTTTGTAATGCGGACGATGATTATCGGGCAACCGTGTTCCCTATCCTGCTCGACCATCTTGCGAATTGCAGAGCGAAGGAGATACCGCAGCATGCGGAACGGATCGCGGTCTGCATAGACCCTAAAAGCAAAGAGGCATTCGTTAAAGCCTTGGATGCACGGGAGGGAGAGCTGTCCGAGGCCGGGAAGAGCAGGATCGCTAAACTGAAAAAGAGGTTATGACCCACCATTAAGAACAAAAAAGATCGATTTGCTTTCGTTACAGTATTTTTAAGCAAGTTGGCTTTGCTAAAAAATGCGTTAAATAAATTTTCTGCCAATTGCTTATCTAATTAAAAAATTAAATAAAAATTATGCTAATTTTTTATCTAATTAAAATTTTAAAAAGAAAAACTTATATTGTTTTATCTTATTTCTAACATATGAACGAGAAGGATTTCGAGGGAACCATTGCCGGCGAAGTCAGGTGGGCAATGAACGGAGCATATTGTTACTTTCATCCCCACGAACTTCCTCTGAAAGCGGACATTGATCGCAGAACGCATCTGGCTCTTTCGAAAGCGGCTATCGAACTGGCGAGGCTTGACGGTATGACCTCTCAGATGGACGCTGAGGAATCCGAGATACTTCTGACTGCATTCACGCTGATGGAATCCGCATCGAGTTCGTCCATTGAAGGCACCAGATCCACACTGGACGATCTCTTTCGTTCTGAGAGATTCGAAGAGAAGGATGCAGAGAGGGCAAGAGACAACGGCGAGGTTATGAGCTACAAGAAAGCGCTCATCGAAGGCTTCGAAGCCTTGAGAGGCGGAGAGAAGATCTCGATCGAACTCATAAAAAGACTCCACAGGACCCTTATGTCCAATGACAGAGGTTCAACCCTTTCGCCGGGAGAATTCAAAACAACTCAGAATGCGATCGGCACCGCCGGAGATACGTTGGAGACCGCAAAAATGGTACCCGCCTGTCCCGAATCGGTAGAGAGGCTGATGGAAAACTGGATCGAATATGTGAATTCCACAGATGTGGAGACGATCGAAAAGGCAGCGATCTCGCATTGTCAGTTCGAGTCCATACACCCCTTCAGAGATGGTAACGGCAGAATGGGGAGGCTTCTGATTGTCCTGATCATTTACTCTGACGGATTGCTCAGATCGCCTGTACTGTACCCGAGCGATTACTTCAACAGGCACCGCGAAAAATACATTGACGGCCTCTTTGACGTTGCTTCCAAGGATGCGTTTGCAGAGTGGCTCTGCTTCTTTGCCGAAGCGGTCCGCATTCAAGCAATGTCCTCCATGAAGACCATAGGCCGGCTTAAGAGTTACCGCAAAATGCTCACAGAAGATGAAAGCAACCTCAACATCGTTCGAGCGGTGGGCCTGCTGTTTAAAAATCCATACGTCCGCAGTACGGATGTGAGGGACGCACTCGGATTATCCCTAACCACTGCGAATTTCATTTTGGGAGAACTGCACAGCCGCGGAGTTATCCGAGAGGTCTCAGGAAAGTCAAGGAACAGGGTCTACGTCGCCGATAGAATAATGGAGATACTGAGGGGCTAAATCCCCAAATGTTGTTTTTGCTCCGATAACCCTATATCGGAACGAACAATCACGTTATGCGGAGAAATGCCAAATGCCTAAACCAATGATGAGCGGCGAAGATATCGTCAGAGACACGCGGCTGCAGGACAGCCTTTCCAGGATCGGGCATGTGATCATCGTCATGAGCGGGAAAGGGGGCGTAGGGAAGAGCACTGTATCATCCAATCTGGCTCTTGCCCTCTCGCTGAAAGGATACCGGACAGGCCTCATGGACATCGACATCACGGGCCCCAACATACCGAAGATGTTCCGCATTGAGGATGAGAAACTTTATGCGGAGGGCGACAAGCTGATACCGATATCGGTGCCCCCTTCCCTGAGCATAATGTCAATGGCGTTCCTGCTTCCGGAGAAGGATTCGGCGGTGATGTGGAGAGGCCCGATGAAGGCAAGCGCGATACGGCAGTTCATCGAGGATGTGGAATGGGGAGACCTGGATTATCTGATAGTCGATATGCCTCCCGGGACCGGCGATGAGGCCATGTCCATCGTCCAACTCATACCGAAAGCGGACGGGGCGGTGATCGTTACGACGCCTCAGGACGTTGCGGTGCTTGACAGCAGGAAGTCCATCAGCTTTGCAACACAGACAAAGCTTCCCATCATCGGTCTGATCGAGAACATGAGCGGATTCGTCTGCCCCCACTGCGGTGAGGTGACCGAGATATTCGGGTCGGGCGGAGGAGAAAAGGCCGCGGAAAGCCTGAACATACCGTTCTTGGGAAGGGTTCCTCTTGAACCCGGCGTGGCGGTCTCCGGTGACTCCGGGATGCCCGTTGTGATATCCGAGCCGGATTCCAGATCTGCGGCTGCGTTCAAACAGATAGTAGGCAGCATCATAAAGACGGTGGAGAAAGGATGAGGATCGCCGTCATTTCAGAGGGGGATTCCCTTGACTCCTACGTGGCGGAGGATTTCGGCCATGCCCCGTTCTTCCTGATCGTGGACTCCGACACGCTGGATTATCATGTGGTGGCTAACGAGTATGCCGATTCCATGGGCGCGGGAATGAAGGTCGCCGATGCGATAACCGGGCTGGGCGTGGAAGCGGTGATCACGGGCGGCATCGGCTCTCACGGCTTGGACATCCTGAGCAAAGCCGGCATACATGTGGCCTACGACGAGGAAGGCACGGTCGAAGAGTGCGTCAACGATCTCAAAAGAAGGTCCGAGTTCAGGAAAAGGGTCGGATCAAACTGACCTCTTGTCTCCCCAAATTATCTTGTGAAGCTGCGGCAGCACCCTGACGTTCAGTTTTCTGTGGACCACTTCCTCGGCTATCGGAAGCATGTCCATTCCGCCAACGGGAGAGAATATCACGTTCGTGTCGACCTTGTTCTCTCTTATGAATCGTATCGCATAGCTCAGGTCCACCTGATCTCCGATGACGAACTTCAGTTGATCCTTCTTCCCTATGTGCATCAGGTTCGAAAGAAGGTTCTTTTCGGACATTCCCGATGATGGGCATTTGACGTCGAGACTGACTATTATCCTCTCATCCTTTGGTATCGGAGAGATGTCCACAGACCCGTTCGTCTCCACTACTATCCTCTTGCCGGCGGAGAGGAGCCTTTCCAGCAGCTCCGGTATATCCTTCTGGAGCATGGGTTCGCCGCCCGTGATGCATATATTCTCGGTATCATCCACGATCTCCATTATCTCATCAACGGTCATCTCTATGCCGCCGTCCTGAGCGTACGCGGTATCGCACCAATCGCACCTCAGGTTGCAGCCCGCCGTTCGTATGAAATATGTAGGGATGCCGATCATCAGCCCTTCCCCCTGGATCGATCCGAAATATTCGCATATCCTCATTGCATCACCTGTATGGTATCTCGTCCCTGTATCCCGCTTCTTCGAAACCTTTGAGCCTGATCCTGCAGGAGTCGCAGTGCCCGCATGCCTTCTCCCCTCCCTCGTAGCACGACCATGTCAGGTGCAGCGGGGCGCCCAGCTCCTTCCCCTTTTTCACAATCTCCGATTTGGAAAGATCTATGATTGGGGTTCTTATCTCTATCGCCTTTCCCTCGGTACCGGCCTTGGTGCCTTTGGCCAAGGTTTCGCTGAAGGATTCGAAGAACTCCGGGCGGCAGTCCGGATATCCCGAATAGTCAACGGCTGTCGCTCCTATATACATTGCTTCGGCGCCGATGCTTTCGCACACGCCCGCTGCTATGCTCAGGAATATCATGTTCCTTGCAGGAACATACGTGATGGGTATCTCCGCGTGAAGTTCTCCCTTTCTGTCATAAGGGACCTCGATGCCGTTGTCGGTCAGCGCCGACCTGAATGACGACAGATCGATATCGATAACTCTGCCGTCGATACCGTAATGCCTGCACACGGCGGCCGCAGAGTCCAGTTCCCTCGTGTGCCTCTGCCCGTACCGGAAACTGACCGCGGTCGCTTCCATCCCGTCTTTGATGGCGGCCGCCAGAGTCACCGTGGAATCCAGTCCCCCGGACAACAGCACGACCGCCTTCGGCATCACAACACCTTGGTGTACCACGCCGTCTGCCCGCGCTCTTCGTCCAGCCCGACGGCGACGCTCCTGACCGTCTTCGGAAAAGCGATGTCCTTGATCATGGCCTCGGTCATCATCTTTGCCATCTCCTCGGCGGTTGTCGTCGGTATATCCAGCAGCATCACGTCCTCTGAAGGGAATACGTACCTCTTGCTGCAGGAAGTTACCTCCACTGAACCGTTCTCTTCTTTGATCCCGACTATCTTCGAGGCCGCCGGCAGCAGGACCTTGTGGTCCATCTCTGATATCATGGACCTCAGTTTCTTCTTGAGGATAACGAAGTCCATAACCATGCCGTTCTCATCCAGTTCCCCTTCCAGCCTCACCCTCACGGTGTAGCTGTGGCCGTGGAGCCTCGAACATTTCTCATGCATCGGTATGAAGTGGCAGGACGAGAAGGTTATCCCCGTGTGCCCGCCGTCTATCTCTATCATCATTTCCTTCCCTCCGCCAGCATCATTGCCAGTATTATTGAGTCCATATAGTCGGTCTTGACCCTGGAAGTGTCCACGAATATCTTATCTATATTCAATACCGGGGCGCCCATGGCTACCGCATCCCCTATGAAGTGCATGACCCTGAAGATCAGGTTGCCCGTTATGCCGTCGGGTGCGATTATCAGGTCCGCCTCTTCCACGGCGGATTCGATCAGTATCTCCGCGTTGTACGCATCATAACCTTCTTTTTGAAGGATGGATACCAACTCTTCCGCATCCCTGAGGGATCTGTCGATGGTCTCGTTCCTTCCCTTGTCGTCGATCCTGCCCCCAGACATTACCGCGATCCTCGTTCCGGCACCCATCTCTTTCATCAGCTTCACCGCCCTGACGGCGATCCTGCGCTTCTCTTCGACCGTGTTCCCTTCGTCTATGCCGACCGGGGCCATGAAAAAGGCGCGGCCTCTCTCCGGCTCCATTATGACCAGCCTCTCCAGATCTTCGACCCCCGCTCTTTCCTTGAGGAGCCTGAGCAGTTCGGAGGACGGCATGTCCCCTCTGACCGCCGCATCTATCTTTCCGGAGAACAGGTCGTCCACAAGCTCCTTCGGGTCGGTGTATATCCTGATCTTTTCTTTGTTCAGCGCGGAGACGCTGCTCTCCACGCGCCCCGAATCGGTGCCGCGGCCGATCCCGATGCGCACGTCGGGAAGGTCGGCATGCAGAAGGTCCTTTGTTGTGAACATTGTGCGTTCATAATATCAGGCGTATTAAGGATTTGTGATTGAAATTTTGTTTCATTTTGGTCAATGCGGAAGGTGCAACACGTTTAAATGCGCTCAGGTTCATGCTTTTCATACAAGCAGGGAAATGGGCACTGTTCTCCTCAAGAGAAACGTGGCCAACCTTTGCGGTGAACAAACTACTATCAAACGCATATTCCACGGCTTTTTGTGGATCATCTTATATGGCCGACGGAGGGGGATAGGAATGAAAGATATGGGACATAGAGAAAGAGTGGAGGCCACTATCGCCGGCGAATTGCCGGACAGGGCCCCCGTGTGCGATTTCGGCAACGGTGCGCCGCTCACGGAAGCGGGAGTGGAACTGCAGGCATGCAGATTCAACCCGGAATTGGCCGCCAAAGTGATGGAAGAATGGGTCAGGAAAACGGAAGTGGACATGTACTTCGGAATAATGGAATCGAAGGGCATGTTCATGGACCTGCCCGGGATCAAGGTGAATCTGCCGCCGAATGACCAAGGGAGCTTTACCGACGAATATTTCAAAACGATCGAGGATGTGGAAACAAAAGAGTTCCCGGACGCGCTCAGCAGAAAGGAATGCCCCAAACTGTACGGTTGCGTAGTGGACCCGATGGTCAGGACGAGAGAGGCCGTGAAGACCGGGGCGCTGGGCCCGTGCTGGGCGGAGGGCGTGCTGACCGCGACCGCACTCCTCAGGGGAACGGAGATGCTCCTCATGGATATGCTGATGGACCCGGATGCCGCTAAAAAGGCAATTGCCAGAGGAAAGGAATGGTCAGACCAGGTGGTCAGAGCCACATATGCGGGCACCGCGGATTACGTCATAGACACGGACCCGGTCGCATCGTCCTCGCTTATCGATGTGGACATGTTCAAGGATTTTGTTCTGGAACCCACAAAACAGAACATAGCAGGATGGAAAAAGGATCTGAAGATACCGGTAATGGTGCACATCTGCGGAGACACCACACCCATGATGGATCAGTTCACTTTGCTGGGGAACGAGATACAAAGCATAGACTATCTGGTGGATATCGGCAAGGCAAGAGAGATAGTGGGCGATAAGATCACGCTGCTGGGGAACATCAACCCCGTGGAGCTGGTGTGGCAGGGGACCGTGCAGGAGGTCAAGGACGCATCGAAGGCGTGTTTCAACAGCGCCGGACGCGGCGGAAGATATATCTTCGGCTCCGGATGCGCCACACCCAGAGATTCGCCGATAGCGAACACGAAGGCAATGGTGGAAGCGTCAAAGGAGTGTCCGTACTGAAGCCGCGTTAAAAAACAGAACTCGTCTGAACTTAGATAAGAACGGGTTTGCGGGTTAAGCCGTAAGTAAGGTTCGCAGCCTTAGCGGATGGCATCGAACTCGTACCCTTCCCATTCCCTCAGCCCCAGCGCTATCTCCGCTTCCGTTACCGTCAGCATCGGTTTGGGATATCTTGCGGAATCATCCATGGCTATCCTCGGACAGGCTGTGCTTATGTATGCATCCACCCTGTACGGCAGAAGGGCATCCGGGCCGATCTCGTTGATCACCACTTTGTATGCCTTCTTTCCCCGCTCTTTTATTTTTTCTATCAGGACATCGGCGGAGGAAGATCTGTCCTGCCCCGCCTTCATGCAAACGATCACCAGGAAACTTTCCGCCGCTTTTGCCGACTCGATGACGGCGAACCTTTTCCTGAGCATTCTTTCTTTTGCGTCATCCACCGACCTTAGTTCCCCCGTAAGGGGGTTGAGTACCAGCATCTCCTTCTTTGCGCCGAAGGCCGCCGCGAGGGGATGGAAGTCCCCCTCTCCGAGATACAGGAACGCTTCGACATCATCGTTAACGGACTCTGCAGCGCTGAAGTTGCATCCGAGCACCTGCCCCGGATGGAATATCCTTCGGTCCCCTTTTCCGACAAAGACCTCTTTTCCCGCTCCCTCCAGGATCGCTTTCGCCTTTGGTATCAGTCCCACGTATTGAACGGTCGCCAGCAGCCCGACCTTCTTCGGAAGCCTCTCCGCCGCCTTTTTCACGGGATCATCGATATCCGGGTCCGCCCTCGCTTCTATGAACATAACGTCCTCGTCATTCTCCTGAGGATGTATGGGGGAGTGGCCGAAATGCACCAGGGCATCGGCGTATCTTCTGTGATCGGCGAAAAGGTCGCACGCTCCGTAGCATGGGTCGCCTAAAATTATGATCTTCGCACTTGTCGACTCTGCCAAAAGATCTGATATCCTGAGAGCGTCCGCCTTAAGGCCCTCAGGAAGCTGGACGGCCACGGTACCGTAGCCTCTTTCTTTGATCCAAGAGGCTATCGATCCAAGGTCCAGATCGAACATTTACTTCAGGTATTCCTGTCCCTTCTCCACATCGATATAGCAGGGGGACGGGAACTTCATGGAAGCTTTCCAGAGCGCGGTCTTGGCCACATTTGCCTTCTCTGCGGTCACGCCTACGGTAAGAATGGCCTGATCATGCTCAAGTCTTGCGGCTGTGCCCACTGTCTTGCCGAAACCGTTGCGCATTCCGCTGGACACACGGTCCGCACCTGCGCCGGTCGCGAGTTTGTTCTCTCTGAGAACGCAGTGGGGGAAAGCCCTTACCTTAAGGTGGTAGTTCGCCACTCCGGCCTGGCTGGAAAGCATCTTGTTGGCCGCGATACGGCCTGCCTCCAATGCGGTGTGTCTGACCTGCACGCGGTTCTTTACCTTGAGCGTGAGGACGATCGGGAACTCCTCGCCGGGGCTCCCCATGTCAAATTGGCTCAGCCTGCTTGCGGGAACTCCTCCCATGTATTCGCGGCGTGTATACGCCTGTCCTGTGATCCTTCTGTACATCGATGCGGGCTTTCTTACCATTTGCGCCACCTGTGTGGAATGTGATAGAGCGACAATCTCGAATTTCTATTTAAAGACTGTTGCTATCTTCGACCATTCTTATTATAGTCGCCCAATAAGAGAAGGGATATAACACTTTCCATCGGAAGGCCCTCCGCCACACTGTTCGCGGGGCAAATGCCTGTGTCCAGAGGATTAAATACGCTCAACGCGATACGAAACGGGGAAAAGATGGGAGCCTTCTATATCAGCGTGTCTGCAGGCGGCGACGGGCGCGTCCCGATCGATGTTGCAGGCGGTGTCATGATGAACATCCAAAGGCTTCTTACCGACATCGGCAGATGTTCCGTGAAAAGAATGCTCTCCCTTCAAGGAGATGTTCCGAAGGAGATGCTTTTCCGATTCACGTTATACATAAACGATTCCCAGTCAACGATCTCATCCTCTGCGGATATGAAGTTCGAAGGCCCCGAAAGCCTGCTCAATGAGGCTCTGGCCGACCTGTTCTCATTGTTGGAGAGAGTAAGCGGCGGCTCTTTCGACGAAGCACTGGCAATATACAACGATCCGCGCTGCAGAACGTCCATTCAAAACGATCTTCGGTCGCTGCTTGACGGACTGGGAGACTTCGTTCTGAATTATTCCGCGGACGGAAAGGAGGGGTCGTTCTCTGCGGCGGGTGCGGACCCGGGGCGGGGAGATGAATGCATCTTCCTGGGCGATGCCATAGGGATCCTTAGAGGATCGGAGGGAGAGATGTTCCTTGAGATGGATGAAGGCAGCGTTCCTCTTGAATATGAAGGGGACCTTCCCGCCGATAAGCCCTGTGTGATCAACGGCCGGCTGTTCTTGTCCGATGGGGGGGAGATAGAGAAGGTGGCAGAGGTCCGCGCAGCGGAAGGCCTGCCCTGCCTGTCATTCGACCGCATCATATCCGTCGACAAGGACCTTGCTCTGAGGAGCCCCATCGTGGCCGACATCGATTACGATAAAGAAAGGAAACTTTGGATACTGAGCAACACTCCCCTTGGGATCTCGCTTTCCAAAGAGCGCCTTGACGATGCGATACTGGAGTTCCATGACCACATAGTGTTCATGTGGGAAGTGTACGACGAAAGCTCCAATGACGGGTCGGAGGACGACTTCAGCGAGGATGAGATGCAGCTCCGCGAATATATCTTATCAGTGGTGAAAGATGACAGGTGAAGAATATTCGAAGCATTGGTTAAAGCAAAATTAATAAAAACGATGTAGTAAGATACACGTTAAAAAGGGGTCTTGGGATGAACCCGCATATCAATAGGGGGAGTTTGTTCAGATGATGAAGAAGAACATTATCGGTTCGGCAACGGCAATAGCGTTGATATTCTCGCTGCTGGTCTGCGGAGCCGCGGGGATAACAGCAATAGGGGCAGATACTGTCAGCGGTGCCGAGGGCATCGGCGATGGCCCCGGTAACGGAAATTCCCCCATAAGCTCGGTAGAGATAAATGGTCAAACCCTCAACGTAGACAACCGATACCTTGTCAACAACATACGCTCCGGAACAGGCAATTTGGGCGAGGGTAACTGCACGGCCGAATTCAACCCGTCCACAGGCACTCTGTTCCTGCAAGGTTATACAGGGGGCCCCATACAAGTGAACGGAAACGGCGACATCATCATAAGCTTGGCGGGGACCAATATCATCACAGCCATTTCAACTACAGACCATCAGTCGGGCATAAAATATCATAACGGAAGCGGAACCGTTACCATCACATCGTCCAGCGGCGGTGTGCTGGATATCAGCGTAGAAGGGGTTGGGGCCGAAGGGATCACCAACAGCAGTTCCGGTGAAGGGGTAGGCGACATAGTCATCGGCAACAGTGCGAATGTGACCGTGAAAACAAAATCCGGCATGGGTCATCTTACATATGGGCTGTCTTCGGTAGGGTCCGCGGCAGGCGGCGGAAATATCATCATCAAAGATTCGGCTTCACTGAACGTTGTGACTGAAACGGTCCACTCCGATAATGGCACAACATACTGCCTTTATGCGAAGGGCTCCATTTCCATCAACACAACCGGGACCGTTACGCTGGATGCCTCCAAAAATACAGGAAACGCCATGGCGCTTTGCGCCATAAAGGGTTTTGCTTTGACGAAGGCCAGTGTTTTGACCCTGAAGTGGTCCGGTGCCGACGGGCCGAGTCTCCCTGCAAAATCTTCTTGGAACTGGAATGAGTCTGATTTCTTTTTAACCGCTCCCAATACATTTACCAGCATCTACATATGGGGTTCGCTGGCGGGGATACTGACCTTTACCGGAGACCCAGCATATAACATCCCGGCTTCCACAGTAGGAACGGCAATTGCGGACATTGACGTATCGGGCGGCGTGTCCGGAGGAATTGTGCCGTACACATTCACCGCGAGCGGACTTCCGGCTGGGATATCGATCAGCCCGGCGGGAACGATCTCAGGAACGCCGACGGCGGCCGGACCGGCAGGGACGGCCACCATCATCGTTACGGACAGCGAGTCGAGCACCAATAGCATCACCATTTCGTACGGCGCGATATCTGAAGCACCCGTTCCTCTGACATTTACGAAGAGCCCCGGTTACGATATCCCGTCATCCATTGTAGGGACGGCAATCTCGAACATTGACGTATCGGGCGGCGCGGCCGGAGGAACCGCACCGTACACATTCACGGCGAGCGGACTTCCGGCTGGGATATCGATCAGCCCGGCGGGAACGATCTCAGGAACGCCTACAGCTGCCAGGGCGGCAGGGTCAGCCACGATCACTGTTACAGACAGCGAATCTAACAGCCAAAGCATAATCATCGCATACGGCACCATAACGGTTCCTCTGACCTTCATGAACAATCTCGCTTACGACATTCCGGCCTCTGCAGCAGGAACCGCGATCGCGAACATAGACCTTTCTCAGGGAGTGTCCGGAGGAACGGCACCATACACATTCACCGCGACCGGCCTTCCCGAAGGAGTGACCATCAGTGCGGCAGGTGTGATATCGGGAACTCCCAGTGCGGAAAGCGCGGCGGGGACGATAACCGTGACCGTGACTGACAGCGCATCCAACAGCCAGACATTTACCGTCGGGTACGGTGCCGTAAGCGCACCCGCGGAGGGAGAAGGTTCCGGAGGCGGTTCCTCGTTATGGATCGCGGGGGCGGTGGTGGTGGCCCTCATATTCGCCGCGGCCGCGGCCATGTTCCTGCTCCCGAAAAAAGTGATCTGAAAAGAATACCCCTGAAACCGTTTATTCTCAATTTTCCTATACGGCGCGGGACGGAGAGGCTGTGCGGACGATCCGTGTGAGAGCCGCTTTCGGCCGCATCGTACAGATAATCTTTATATCCGTGACTTAACTCACATCAAGTGATATGTCGAAAAGGCGCATCTCCAAGAGTGCGGTCGTCAGCATCGGCGAGGAACGCATTTCGATACTTACCGAGCTGTCGGTGAGCGCGCTGGCGGACGGCAGGGAAGACCTCGCGGTAAGATATGTCTCGCTTGCGAGGAAGATAAGCAAGAAGACCAAGGCGAAAATGCCGGGGGACTTCAGATACTGCAAGGATTGCCTGATGCCGCTGGTCCCGGGGACCAACTGCACGGTGAGGCTCACATCAAAAAAGATAGTCACAAGATGCCAGAACTGCGGCGGTCTTAAAAGAATGCCCTACATAAAGGAGAGAGAAGAATGACGGAGAAAGAAGCAAGGAAAGAACTGATGAGGCGTGCGAACGACCTCAGCCCCACTGTGCACGTGGGAAAGGAAGGGATAGACGAAGGTCTGCTGAACGAGATAACCGCTCAGCTGAAGAATGCCCGATTGATCAAGATCAAGATCCTGGGCACTGTAGATAGCGATCCAAAGACCATTGCCGAAGAACTTGCCTCATCCACGAACTCCGTCATAGTGGATGTCAGGGGCGGAGTCGTCGTGCTCACCGACAAGCGTACCTGGACCTCGCTGAGCCAAAAGAAATTCTGAGGTGAGGGCATGCTTGACGTCAACACCATAAGGACGCAGCCTGAAATGATCAGGCAGATGCTCATCAACAGGAACAAGGACGCCGAGATACTGGACAGGTTCCTCTCATCCGACTCCGAGTGGAGATCGCTTACCGACGAGAACAACCGCCTGAGGAAAGTAAGGAACGAGGTCTCTGTGCAGATCCCGAAAATGAAAGGGGAAGAGAAAGAGGCCAAGGTCCTCGAGATGCGGGAAGTGGCAGAGAGGATAAAGAACAACGATGCCAGGATGGCGGATCTGGAGATCATCCGCGACGACTGCATACTGAATATACCCAACATCCCCCACGCCTCCGTCCCCATAGGAAAGGACAGCTCAGAGAATGTGGTCGTCTTCGAACACGGACAGAAAAGAAAGTTCGATTTCACACCGAAACAGCATTGGGAGATAGGCGAGGCCCTTGACATAATCGATTTCGACAGAGGCGTGAAAGTGGCCGGCAGCGGATTCTACTGCTTGAAGGGAGACGGCGCGCGCCTCGAGCGCGCGCTGATCAACTTCTTCCTTGACACCCATGCCGAGCAGGGATACACCGAAGTGTTCCCTCCCGTCGTGGTCAATAAAGCGGCCCTTACCGGCACCGGACAGTACCCGAATCTGAAAGATGATATGTACTATCTGGAAAAGGACGAGATGTTCCTGAACCCCACCGCGGAGGTTCCCATCACGAACCTCTTCATGGATGAGATATTCGAGAAGGATCAGCTTCCCATCCTCTACACAGCGTATCTTCCATCTTTCAGAAGAGAGGTGGGGAAGCACGCCGACACGAAGGGAATAATCAGGGTTCACGAGTTCAACAAAGTGGAGATGGTTCGTTTCGTACACCCGGACACCTCCTACGACGTGCTTGAGGTGCTCAGAGGCGATGCGGAGGAGATCATTGCCGCGCTGGGCCTTCCATACCGCGTCCTGCTGCTTTGCACCGGCGACATGAGCTTCGCCTGCTCCAAATGCTACGATATAGAGCTTCACGCTCCCGCGAACGACGTATGGCTGGAAGCCTCCTCGTGTTCTAACTTCACGGACTTCCAGGCAAGGAGGGCGCGCATAAAGTTCAGGCCGGAACCCCACCTGAAAAGCGAGTTCATCCACACCCTGAACGGCTCCGGACTGGCCCTGCCGAGGACGATGGCAGCCATTCTGGAGAACTATCAGAATGAGGACGGCACGGTCACAGTACCGGAAGTCCTCAGGAAGTACATGGGCGGGAAAGAGATCATAGGCTGATCATAGGGGTTCTTTTTTCCAATAACGTTTAGACTATCTCCCGGAAAAATTAGGAATTTCCTACGAAAAAAGTTAGACAATTCCTATAGAAAAAGTTAGACAATTCCTATAGAAAAAGTTAGACAATTCCTATAGAAAAAGTTAGACAATTCCTATAGAAAAAGTTAGACAATTCCTATAGAAAAAGTTAGACAATTCCTATAGAAAAAGTTAGACAATTCCTATAGAAAAAGTTAGACAATTCCTATAGAAAAAGTTAGACAATTCCTATAGAAAAAGTTAGACAATTCCTATAGAAAAAGTTAGACAATTCCTATAGAAAAAGTTAGACAATTCCTATAGAAAAAGTTAGACAATTCCTATAGAAAAAGTTAGACAATTCCAATAATTATTTCTACTTCCTGTCCATTATTGTTATTATGCCAGGCACATATCTGAAACGCATATTGGATTCATATATCAAAGAGTATTTAGAAGCCATGGGTGCCGTACTAATTGAGGGTCCAAAATGGTGCGGGAAGACAAGGACGTCTGAAGAGATCGCAGGAAGCATATTGCGCCTTGACAGTAAAAAACAGATCGAGATCGTTAAAACATCTATAGGCAGCGGTTTGAATAAATTTCTTGAAGGCGACACACCTCGGCTTATAGATGAGTGGCAGGAGGTTCCGGAGATATGGGATGCTGTTAGGTTCGAGGTCGACCATCGCAGTGAAAAAGGACAATTCATATTGACCGGTTCTTCAAGCCCTCCAAAAGACTCGGTAGTACACTCCGGTGCAGGGAGAATAGCTCGGATCACGATGCGCCCGATGAGCCTCTTCGAATCGGGAGAATCAACCGGTCATGTATCGCTGAGCGGTCTTTTCGATCCGAAGTACGTTGTTGACGGCTACACAGAAGTAAAGCTTGATAAAATAGCCTTTGCCATCACAAGAGGAGGGTGGCCGAGGAGCATCAACGAAACTTACGAGAATGCAACAAGGATTGCATCACAATACGTCAGTGCCATAGTGAACTCCGACCTGCTCCGCCCGGAGGGGGTAAGAAAAGACCCTCCTTTGGTCAGAAGAATAATAGAATCCATCTCTCGCAACATCTCCACACCCGCCAGCAGAGAAACGGTCCGCAGGGACGTCAACGGCATCGATGGCAATATATCGGATATAACCCTCACAAAATACCTTAGAGCAATGGAAGAAATATTTTTGATAGAGAACCTCCCCGCCTGGAATCCGCATATACGCTCGAAAACAAGATTGATGAAAACGCCAAAATGGCACTTTACCGACCCCTCTATCGCTGCTGCTGCCCTGAAAGTGTCCTCCGACGCACTCCTTATGGACTACAACGCATTCGGACTTATGTTCGAGTCCTTGTGCGTCAGAGACCTTCGCATTTACTCCCAGCCATTGGAAGGGCACGTCAGTTATTTCAATGATAATAATGGAAAAGAGGTGGACATCATCATAGAACTTCCCGGAGGGAAGTGGGGTGCTGTGGAAGTGAAACTGGGGGATCACCACGTAGACGAGGGGGCAAAGAATCTCCTAAGGCTGCGCGACAAAATAGACACGGAATACATGAAGCAGCCATCATTCCTCATGGTACTCACGGCGGGGCAGTTCAGCTACAGAAGGCCGGATGGAGTGGCGGTCGTGTCTATAAGCTGTCTCAGAGACTGAACAATGTTCAAAACAGAGGCGGGATCACTTCAGGACCCGATCCAGTTGCTCAAGGAGCCTGTCAGCCCCTATGCCTGAGCCCGTGCCTTTGAGTTTCTTCCTAAGCTCCCTCACGCCGTCTTCCAGAGGCTTCGATGATATGCCGTAGCTTACCGATGCTTTCGCTTCTATGTACGCGGCCATCAGATCGCAGGACTTTATGTCCCTGCCTGTCCTTTTCCCGAACTTCTCATCATCCTCATCTCTGAATGGATCAAAGACCATGAACTCGATCTCCTCATGCCACGAACTCGGGACAAGCGGCATTATCTTTGATTGGACCAGCTCCCTCTCATACGACTCCAAAAGATGTGCCAGACCGTCGACGTTCGCTTTGATGGGAGTTATCACATCCTTCGTCAGGACCTCCGGAAGGTCATGGAACAATGCGGTGTAGAAGTTGTTGTAGACCTGTCTGCCGTCTGCGTTCCTGTCAAAATCATTAAGGAAGATCATGTTCGCCACCATGAGGGAGTGGCCGAGAACGGTCGTCTTGGGTATGCGGGGGGTCCTTGCCCATCTCTGCTGGAACCTGAGCTGCCCTATGAGATCGATAAAGTCAAAGGTGTTCTCGTCATCCATCTGTTTCTTGACGCCTATCAGGTCCAGGTGCTGCAGGATCTGCTCCTCGATCTCTTTTTTAGTGTTCTCTATCCCGTACATGGAGCGGTTAGCCTCGTATACGGTCTTGAACTCCCATTTCGTAGCAAGATAGTGGGCCGCTCTGATGATGTCATCCTCTTTCGATCTCTTGTCGGAACTGAGATAATCTTCCAGTTTGGACCTGAATCCGGGGTCGGTGTCAGGCACGTTCGAATCAAAACAGCTGAGCACATATCTGTTGACCTCCTCAGCCCTCTCGGAGATTATCCTGTGGAATACCTGAGGCTTCAGATCGGTCATTACTGATCTCTGGATAAAAGAGAACAAAGAATGTTCTATAAGCTTCCTCCAATCAAGCTTTGCCCCGCCTTCCGTCTCTTCATATTTTCCGAGCACCCATGCGATGGCGGCCTTGTGTGCCTGTTTGTCAAGCTCCGTGAGGTCCACCGTCCGGAGGTGGTCGTTCCACCTGTGCATATTCGCGGTGTCGAATATCAGGTAGAGCATGTCGCCGTTCAAAGCTTTCTTCCCGGACATATGGCACCTTAGCTCGCATACACTATGAGGATGTCCCCGTCAGAGGCATCCTCGTTCTGCTCCGCGAACTCCGTTTCGTTCGGGGGCTCGTTCTCTTTGTAATCGATCGCGCTGCCGGGTTCCGCAGTGTAATCGATAAGATATCCTTCATCGAGATCGTTCGGCACCAGACGCGCTTTCTCTCTTATCTCATCAAACCGCCGGAACTCGTCGTGCTCCCTCCGGAGCCTCATTCCTTCGATCTGAATGAAGATCGATGAGACAACGATCAGCACTATTCCTGCAGCCATAACTTTGATCGAAGTGTCTGTGCCGATAGATAGAATGTCTATCACCCCGAGAACCCCTACTATCAGCAGGACCATCCCGATGATGTCAAGAATGGTCCACACATACCTTTCGACCTTGATCATAACGGTATATTGCACAAACAGTTAATAATTGTGACCAAAGCGCGTTGGCTGCCCGGGTCGGGACGGTGAACGATGGGCATCAAACAATAAACAACAAATTACAAAAAAAATCAATATAATAGACAGTCGATGCATCCTTATGAAGATATCAGACAGGCTTGGGTCCATCCCGATGTCAGGCATAAGGAAGATGTTCGATCTCGCAGGTCCCAATTCCATTAATCTAGGTCTTGGGGAGCCGGACCTCGCTCCGCCGAAAGAGGCAGTCGAAGGGATGAATAAGGCTGCGAGCGACGGGCTGAACAAATACGGGCCCACCGCCGGCATTCCCGAACTCAGGAACAAGGTCGCCGAATGGTTCTCGAGATACGGCAGCCTTTCGGCTGACAACATCATGATAACCCCCAGCGGCTCTTCGGCCCTTCTGGAGGCCACCCAGGCCTTCGTGGACCCGGGAGATGAAGTGCTCGTCCCCAGTCCGGGCTTTGTCATCTATTCTCCCCACACCCAGCTGGCCGGCGGCAGACCTTTGGAATACAAGCTTACCGAGGGAGATTTCCTCCCGGATATCGAAGACATAAAAACGCTGATCACAAAGAAGACAAAAATGATGGTCGTCAACAGCCCTTCGAACCCCACCGGCGGGGTCCTTGACGAGAGAACATACAAAGCGCTTCTGGACCTTGCGGAGGACCATAACATCATGATACTCTCGGATGAGGTCTACGACGCCTACATTTACGAAGGAAAGCATCACTCTTTCATGAACCGTCTTGACAAAGCGGTCGTCATCAACGGCTTCTCCAAGATGATGGCGGTCACCGGCTGGAGGATGGGGCTGATCTGTTCGAACAAAGAAGTGATGAACGATCTCATCAAGATGCAGTACCATGTGTGCGCCAGCCCGAATATGCCGGCGCAATACGGCATACTGAACGCGCTGCCGGTCATGGAAAGCTATCTTGAGAACGCCCGCAGGGTGTTCAGAGCCAGAAGGGACCTGATTTCAAAGCGGATCAACGAGATCGACGGCATGACCATTACTCCTCCCAGAGGCTCATTCTATGCTTTCCCTTCATACGACCTCAACATCAGCTCGGAGGACCTTGCCGGCGAGCTTGCCAAGAACGGCCTCATATGCACCCCCGGGTCCTCTTTCGGAAAATACGGGGAAGGCCACCTGCGGTTCTCATATGCCGCGGATGAGAAAAAGATAGATGCAGGGATGGATATACTTGCAGATACTATAGGTAAACTGAGGAGCAGATGAAATGACAGACAGGATCAACCTTGACGACCCCAACGCAGACCTTTTCGGAATGAATGACGAGGAGATCTCCGATGAGGAGATGCTGCAGAAGCAGCTTTATGATAAGAACCCGAACAGGGTCGCCGCGCTCGGCGACCTTTGGTACGACACGATGCTGGCGGAGATAGAGAAAATGGATATTCCGGAGGAAGCAAAGCGGAAGATGATCTTCAGCATGACGGCGAACGGCGTGCTGGATATGATAAGCGACTCTGCCCCGGAGGACGTGGGGCTGGAGATCTCGTACTGCTTCGATATGTATCTCGGAGCATCTCTCACCAACAAGAAATACAAAGTGGACCTCTTCAAAGAGCACCTGCATGCGCTCTTGGAGATCAACAGAGACGATTTCCCCGATGATGAGGCATACGGGATGGCGATCGAGGAGTTCGAAGAACAGTGGTGGGACATACCCCAGCCTCTGCTGGATAAAAGGACACCGAACGACGCCATAATAGAAACTCTATCCAAATACGGCCTGACAGAATGAACGAGATCTCCGTTTCCGCCCCCGGCAAATTCGTCATATTGGGTGAGCATGCGGTAGTTTACGGCAAGCCCGCGATAGCTCTCGCCATAAACAAAAGATTCTATATGAGCGTGAGAAGGGACAACGAGTTCAAGATAAACAACGAAGCGGCGGATATAAGGGCGAACCCGCACTTGAAGTATATTCTGGGTAAGAACGACATGCTCCCCGTTTCTGTGCACATGGACAGCAAGATACCCACAGGCTCCGGGCTGGGTTCGTCCGCCGCTCTTTCGGTGGCCTTCTCGGCCGCTATGCGCTCCCTCTGCGGAGGATCGCTGGATGAGAGCGAGATCGCAAAAGAGGCTTTCGAAGCGGAGTACTTCAGCCAGGGAAGGGGCAGCCCGATGGATACGTCCGCTTCCGCCCACGGCTACGGCATAGCTTTGAACGCACAGTGCGAAAAGGATGAACTTCTCTGGGAGATAACCAAGAACGAACATACCTGGAACATATCAAAGATCAACGTACCGTCAATGACCTTCGTCATCGGCAACACCGGGGTCAGGGCGGCCACCGGCCCCCTTGTGGAGAAGGTCAGGAAGTACAAGGACAGCAACGGTTTCGCGGCGGACATCGTGGATGACATAGGGAAGATAACCCTGGAAGGGATGAACGCTCTGAGGAACAATGACATAGTGGGCCTCGGAGAACTTATGACCAAAGATCACAAACTGCTATCGATACTCGGAGTATCGTCGAACGAACTGAACAAACTTGTCAAGGCCTCTCTTCCTTACGCATACGGCGCCAAGCTCACGGGTGCGGGCGGCGGCGGAAGCATGGTGGTGCTCACCGACACACCGGACAAGGTCTGCGATGCCATCTCCTCTCACGGGGGTTCTCCGTTCGTCGTCAGGACAGGCGTGGAAGGAGTAAGAGTATCGGTAAAAAGCGAATGAGTTTAACACTAACTTTGCGTAATAAGTGAGCATGGGGCTTTCAGGAGTTTTCGCTTCAGTCATCGGACCAAACCACAGAAAAGGAGAGATTGATGGGAGAGGATATGGGCCTCTTTATTCGACTTAATCAGTCCTTGCATCTTATTCTGATAATGTCATTTAGTAGTAGTTTCAGAATGTTGCCTTCTCCGATGGGCAGATCGCTGTAATTATAATATGCTTCACTTGATTTTGAAAAGTGAAGTTCACAATTAACACACATCTCGATTTCTTTTTTCCCTTCCTCTAATACGACTAAACAATCTCCCCTTTTTATTAAGGATAGTTCTTGTCTGAACTTAAATTCAATGTCCTTGTTAATAATTTTCTTCGAAATCTTAACTAGTTTACTGTAGTATAACTCACAACTCTCTACAATTTCAGGAAAGATTTTGCGATCTTTTGTAAAGAGTATGCACACATCACATTTTTCGCTAAAGGGACATTCTAAACAAAATCCAGTTTTTATTGTGCCATATCTGCTAGTCAAATCTTCAATTTCTACATTAGGCATTTCAAAAACTGATTTATTTAAATATACGAGATTGTGGGGTATAACGTCCGATGTAAGTAACAAGTCGCACCGACAAAGTTTTCCGTCGGGCATTATTGAAACATAATCTGTGTATGCAGAGCATTTTGATGGTTGAACATACATATGAAGGTCGTATTTATTGTTGAAATAAACTTTTTCATATAATGTTAAATCTTTAATTAGAAGGCTATTACGAATAGTGGGATGTTTTTTTAAAATAGTAAGAACAAAATCAATATATTCACTTCGGGATAATATCAATTCTGTATTTTTTTTTGCTTTCCCTGCGCTGAAAATTCGTCCAAAAGATACCTTGATCATTGGATATGTTTTCATAAAGTCGCCCAATTTTTCTACAATTTCATTAGCATTAAATGGGTTTACGCACATCTGAACTACAATTGGCACCGCGGGATTATTTTTTTTTAACTCGTCTGTAAGAAGACTGAGTCCATTGATTGTTCTTTTAAAGCTACCTTCTCCTCTAATCAGATCATTGGTTTCATCAGAAAATCCTTCAAGGCTTATTGCAATGGCAATAAACCCGCCTTTTGAGAATTCACTTACCGCTTTATCGTCTATTAGGGTGCCATTTGTTGTCAGGGTAATTTTTACGCCTGAGTACCTGCAATATTTAAAAAAGTCAATGGCATCAGGAGAAAAAAGTGGCTCCATTGCTACCATTGTAATCTCACGTATGCCACAAGACACTAGATGATCTATTATTCTCTTTTTTTCATCTAAGCTTAAAGGACTACACGAAAATGTGTCTGATACCATACAATGTTTACAACTCAAATTGCATCTAGATTCTATATCCCAGCTTATGTGATGTTTTTGCTTTTTCATGTTTGTTTAATAAAAGTATGAGTAGGTGGATATTCTAACGGCGTCATTCCTCGCTTCTGCCTCTTTTTCGAAACCTATTGCCTCCAATATTGCCACTTTTTTTTGGGCATCATCATCGCCCATTATGTATGCTTTTATTTTTGTATATTTGTTCTCAAAAATTCCCTCCATAATTGTAATTGACTGTTTTATGAAATCCTCATCTGTTTCAGTGTAGGCTACAGTAAGACACAAAAGGCGCGGTGAGGAAATTGGCACATATATGGCGAATAGTTTACAGATTTTTTCATCATCACCGAACTCCCCTACAGCAACAAGCTTTGTAGAAAAAATTGATTCTCTCAAGACCCCTATTTTTTTTAAATTCAGGAATTCTTTCTTTTACAGGAATCGTGTCGGCGTATCCCATTATCATTTCACAGTCCCTTGGTTCCAATATTCTAATTATTTTAACACCCCAACAATCGCGAAAGAACTTCATACTTTTCAATCAAAGAATCATCTATGATATCCATGCAAAACATTTCATCTTTATATAGTTCAGGGAGGGAATCCTTACTATTCATCAAATCCATGTTATTGTAAACAGTTTTAAACAATTTTTGAATAACATCGTTTTTGGACGCCTCAAATATGCCCGAATCAATGTATTCCTTTATCGAATGATTTCGGACATTACCGAATACAACGGGAACATAGGGGGAGATCATTATATCCCCATAGGAGTTAACGGACAGACTTCTTATGCTTATTCCTGATTGTAATAGTTGCAGATGTTGGTTGGGGTCTCCCCACTCTAATAACATTTTATATCTCCCACTGCCACTCTTATTTGAAAGATTCATTGATAAGTTAATATATTGCATTGTACTCGGAAAAAAGTTTTGAATGTTTTTTGCACGCCCAAGACTCATT
>Ga0082212_10000330_pt1 | contig 68648 bp, 59 predicted proteins | sample TergutNt197P3_FD_71548 | JGI IMG/M metagenome (GOLD analysis project Ga0082212, IMG submission 71548) | Neocapritermes taracua P3 segment gut microbial communities from Petit-Saut dam, French Guiana - Nt197 P3 | ecosystem: Host-associated > Arthropoda: Insects > Digestive system > Gut ... | reverse complement strand
GGGCGGGGGGGGGGGTGGGCGGGGCCGGCGACCGCCCCCGCGGCCGGGGCCAGCCCCGCCGACGCCGCGGCCGCGAGGGCTCGCGACCCGGGCAGCCCCAGCATCACGAGCGTCGGGTCGACGGCGGCCACGGCGGCGGCGACGTCGTCTGCCACCCGGTCGTCCACCTGGGCCGTGTTGTAGAGCGCGCCGTGCGGCTTCACATACGTGACGGTGGTTCCCTCGGCCGCGGCGAGGGCCCGCAGGGCCCCCACCTGGTAGATCACATCCGCCTGGAGCTCCTCGCTGGGCACGTCCATGGCCCGCCGCCCGAACCCCGCCAGGTCGCGGTAGCCGGGGTGCGCGCCGACGGCGACGCCGCGTCGCGCCGCCTCGCGGAGGGTCCGGCGGATGCCCGCGGGGTCCCCCGCGTGGAACCCGCACGCGACGTTCGCGCTCGAGACGACGTCGAGCATCGCGGCGTCGTCGCCGAGGGTCCAGCGGCCGAAGCCCTCGCCGAGGTCGGCGTTGAGGTCCACCCAGGTCATGACGCCAGTCTGCCGCGCGGCGACCGCCCCGAAGCAGTTCGGCGCCACGGGCGTGACCTGGGCGCACGGCGCAGGCGACGATGAACAGCGAGTGAAATCGGTCGGTCAGCGTTGGCGCCCGTACCGCCGGCGGCCCATTGTGGGATCGTGGCGGGCGTCACTCTGACGTCGCCCGGGTGTGCAAGGATGCGCGAGCACTGGGCACGCCCGTACGGAAGGTCTGTTTCTGTGAGTGCAGCGCGTGACGACGAGAGGACGACGTCTTCCCTGGTCCGGGGGCGTCGCACGTGGGTGCGCCGTACCCTCGCAGCCGCCGCCGCGGGCGTGCTGGGCATCGGGGTGCTGACCACCGCCGCAGCGTCGGGGATCCGCAGCGCCGAGCAGCCTCCCGCCTTCGCGGCTCCGGCCGCGCCGGCCCCCATCTCGGTGGGGCGCATCGGCGCGGTCGCCTCGACGCAGCCCGTCACCGTCGACCAGGTGCTGACGCTCCTCGGGCACGCCGAGCTCGCCGCCCACGCCGGCGGCCGCGTCACGACGCCCGCGATCCAGCAGGCCGCCGCCGAGCTCGGGTCGCTGCTCACCACGTACCTCGCCCAGCAGCAGGTGTTCACCGCGCCCGTGTCCGACGACGTCACCGCGCCGCACACCGCGAAGGAGGGCACCCCGGTCTCCGGGCCCACGGAGCCGGAGCCCGCGGCGCCCGCGCACCACACGGCCGGGCTGACGTCGCACACGGCGTCAGAGCCGCGGACGGCGGCGAGCCATGCGCCGAGCGCCGACCCGAGCGCGGACCCGAGCCACCAGCCGAGCGCGAAGCCCAGCACCACCCCGAGCGGGCAGCCCAGCACCACCCCGAGCGGCCAGCCCAGCGGCGACCCGAGCGCCCCCGCCGACCAGGCCCCGCTCTCCTCGGACGCCGACGAGACCGCCCCGGGCGAGACCGCCCCGAGCGCGACGCCGACGCCCGCCCCGGCGGAGGGCACCACCGCACCCACGGCCCCCGTGACCCCCGAGGCCACCGACCCGTCCGCGTCCGCGCCCGACAGCTACACCGAGGTCACCTTCGCCGACGTCGTCATGGCGGCCATGCGGCTCGCCGTGCTGCTCGACCCGGAGAGCGCGGTCATCGCGATCGACGCCGACGGCTTGGTGCCCAACGAGCTGACCGGCAGCAGCACACCCCTCACGCAGGCGCTGCGCGACGCCGTCGCCCGCTGGGGCACCTCGACCGCCGGGTACGCCAACGGGCAGCTGCCCGACTCGGTGCTGTGCCCGCTCCCGTTCGCGCCCGGCCAGCGCCTGCGCTGCGACGCCGCGCAGCAGATGATCGCGCTCAACGCCGCCTTCGAGGCGCAGTTCGGCCACCCGATCCCGATGACCGACTCGTACCGCACGCTCGCGTCCCAGATCATGCTGAGCGCCACCAAGCCGGCGCTCGCGGCCCGCCCGGGCACGTCGATGCACGGCTGGGGTCTCGCGGTCGACCTCGGCTCGCCCATCAGCACCGGCCTCTCGCCCGAGTATGTGTGGCTGCGCCTGCACGGCCCGGACTTCGGCTGGGACAACCCGTCGTGGGCCCGCCTCGACGGCTCCAAGCCCGAGCCGTGGCACTTCGAGTTCTTCGCCGCCGGTCCCATCCCCAACCGGGCCCTCTCGGCCGCGGACATCGCGACGCTGCGCGCCGCGCTCGGCGCGCCCGCGGCGACGACGCCGGACCGCCCGACGACGTCGGCCCCGGCGACCACGGCGGCGCAGACCCCGTCCGCGAGCCCGTCCCCGACGCCGACGCCCACGCCGAAGCCGAGCCCGAAGCCGTCGCCGTCGCCGACCCCGAAGCCGAGCCCGTCGCCGACGCCCAGCCCGACCCCGACGCCCAGCCCCACCCCGACGCCGACCCCCACGCCGTCGCCGACCCCCACGCCGACGCCGGACCCGACGCCCACGCCGACCCCGTCGGACGACCCGACGCCGTCGCCGAGCCCCACGCCGACGCCGGACCCCACGCCGAGCCCGACGCCGTCCGCGAGCGACCCGGCGCCGTCGTCGTCCCCGACCCCGTCGGCCGACCCGACGCCGACCACCGACCCGACCCCGGACCCCACCCCGACGCCGAGCGACACCCCGTCGGCCGAGGTCGCGACGGACCCGTCCGCGTCATGATGGCGGCATGACCGCCGCAGACGCCCCGGCAGGCGACCCGGAGACCCGCGCCCGCACGGCCCTCGAGGCGAGCGGGGTGGGCTTCACCGTCACGCGCCACGGCGCGGTCGCCTCGCTCGAGGAGGCCGCCGCGGCCCGCGGCCTGGACCCGGACCACGTGCTGAAGACGATCGTGGTGCGCCGCGGCGAGGACGACTTCCTGTTCGTGCTGGTGCCGGGCGGCCGGCAGATCTCGTGGCCGCGCCTGCGGCACCTGCTGGGCGTGTCCCGCCTGTCCCTGCCCGACAAGGACGTGGCCCGCGAGGTCACGGGGTACGAGCGCGGCACCATCACGCCGTTCGGCGCGCTGCGGGCGTGGCCCGTCGTCGCGGACTCGCGCGTGGCGGGGTCGGGCCTGGTGTCGATCGGGGCGGGGGCGCACGGCGTCGCCGCGTCGCTCGACGCCGACGACCTGCTGCGCGCGCTCGACGCGACGTCGGCCGACGTCACCGACCCTGGGCGCTGAACCAGCCCACAGCGCGACACGCGTACGACCGGCCCTGGACCTGGCGCGCGTGACGGGGAACACTCGGAGGCACGCGACGGGGCCCGCCCTGGCACACCCCCGCCGCCGACGACTCACCGAACCGAAGCGGAGCCATGGAACTCGACGAGACCGACCAGCGCGCAGCCACCGGCTCGGGCATCGCGTGCCGTTCCACGGCCGAGGGAACGGTGGTCACGCTCTGGGGCGAGGTCGACGCGGCGTTGCGTGAGTCCGCGAGCGAGGTCATGGCGACCCTGGCGGTGCACCCGCCGGGCATCCCCGTGGTGGTCGACTCGAAGGATGTGACGTTCATCGACTCGTCGGGCGTGGCGTTCCTGCTCCAGGTGTACGTGCTGGGCCAGGAGACGGGCACGCCGGTGCGGCTGCGCGAGCCCTCGGCGGCCGTGAGCGAGGTGCTCGACATGGTGGGCATCGGCGGCCGCATCCCCGTCGACGGCCCGGACGCGTGAGCGACCGCCGCCGGACGGGCGGCGCGCTGCTCGTCACGCTGCTGCTGATCCTGGGCCTCGCCGTGGGCGCCGACCGCGTGGCCGCGTGGGGCGTGGCGCGCGGCGTCGCGCACGCCGTGACGGTGGGCGGCCAGGACGTGCACGGCGCCGAGGTGACCATCCACGGCTTCCCGTTCCTCACCCAGCTCGCCCGCGGCAGCGTCGACCACGCCACCGGGTCCCTCGGCACGGGCACGTTCGGCGGGTACCAGGTGAGTGACGTTCACCTCGATGCGCGGGGCCTGCAGCCGCGCGCCCCGTGGCGCGTCCGGACCATCAAGGTCGACGGCCTCGTGTCGTACGCGACGGTCGCGCACGTGCTGTCCCAGCAGACCGGCTGGGACGTCCGCCTGGCGCCGGCGCAGGGCAAGCCGGGCGCGGTCCAGGCCACCTTCCCGACCACGATCCTGGGGGCGAGCGTCGACGTCGGCGCGGTGGTGACCCCGCAGGTCACGGACGGTTCCACCCTCACCATCCACATCGAGAGCGTGTCCGTCGGCGGGGTCGCGGTGGGCATCCGGCAGCTGCCCGGCGGCCTCGGCGACGCGCTGGGCAACAACTCCATCCCGCTCACGCTGCCCGACGGCGTGACGGTCACGAGCGTGGGGGTCGAGCCCGGCGGCCTGAGGCTGCACGCGGAGGGTCAGGACGTGCCCCTCCAGAGCCTCGCGCGCTGACGCGCACGCAGCGCCACCGGCCGGCGCCTTCCCGGACGGGTGCATACTTATGCATGTTGTAGCGAACCCATTCAAAACGGAGCTTCCCATGCGTACCTGCACCGCCCTGCCCGCCGCTGCCCTCCTCGTGGCCACGCTCGCCCTCGGGGCCTGCACGACGGCGTCGCAGGACGCGGCCGGAGGCGGCTCGGCCACCGGGTCGCCCGCCGCGAGCTTCGACCCGTCGTCGATCGCCAAGGACGCCGCGATCGCCGCGATGGTCCCGGCCGCGGTCTCGGCGGACGGCAAGCTCACGGTGGCCGCGGAGCTCAGCTACGCGCCCCTCGAGTTCGTGGGCACCGACGGCAAGACCCCGACCGGCCTCGACATGGACATCGCGCGCGCCGTCGCCGCGCTGATGGGGCTCCAGGCCGACATCCAGCCGAGCCAGTTCGACGCGATCATCCCGGGCATCGGCACCAAGTACGAGGTGGGCCTGTCGGCGTTCACCATCACGGCCGACCGCCTCAAGACCGTCAACATGATCAGCTACTTCAACGCGGGCTCGCAGCTCGCCGTGCTGGCCGGCAACCCCGACAAGGTGGACCCGGACAACCTGTGCGGCGTCACCGTGGGCGTCCAGACCGGCACCGTCCAGCAGGACGACCTGACCGCCAAGCAGGCCGCCTGCGGCAGCAAGAAGATCAACGTGCTGCCCTACGACAAGCAGGCCGACGTCACCACCAACCTCGTGGGTGGCAAGCTCCAGGCCATGTACGCCGACTCGCCGATCGTCGCCTACGCCGTCGAGCAGACCGGCGGAAAGCTCGAGACGCTCGGCGACATCCGCGACGCCGCGCCGTACGGCGCCGTCGTCGCCAAGGACGACACCGCGCTCGCCAAGGCGGTGCAGGCCGCGCTCCAGAAGCTCATGGACGACGGCACCCTCAAGCAGATCGCCCAGGCGTGGGGCAACGAGCAGGGCGTGCTCACGAAGGCCGAGCTCAACCCGCAGGTGGGCTGACCATCCGCCGTCGCGAGACACGCTTGGCGATGTAACACGCCGCGTGCATACTCATCCGACCCTCAGTGCACAAGTCCAGACCGGAGAATCTCATGCGCACGCGTCTCGTCCTCTCCGTCGCGGTCGCCGCGGCAGCCACGCTCGCGCTCGGCGCCTGCACGTCGGCCTCGGAGAACCCGTCGGGTGGCAGCACCGCCACCGGCACCGGCTCCCCGGCCGCGAGCTTCGACCCGACGACCATCGCCAAGGACCCGACCATCGCTGCGATGGTGCCCGCCGCCGTCGCCGCCGACGGCAAGCTCACCGTGGGCTCCGACCTGACCTACGCCCCGGCCGAGTTCGTGGGCACGGACGGCAAGACCCCCACCGGGTACGACGTCGACCTCTCCACGGCGATCGCGCACCTCATGGGCCTGCAGCCCGACATCCAGTCGAGCACCTTCGACGCGATCATCCCCAGCATCGGCACCAAGTACGAGATCGGCGTCTCGTCGTTCACCGTGACCGCCGAGCGCCTCAAGGCTGTCAACATGGTCAGCTACTTCAACGCGGGCTCGCAGTTCGCGGTGCAGAAGGGCAACCCGGACAAGGTCGACCTGAGCAACCTGTGCGGCCTGACGATCGGCGTCCAGACGGGCACCACCCAGCAGGACGAGCTCACCGCCCTCAACGCGAAGTGCGGCGACAAGAAGATCACGATCCTCACGTACGACAAGCAGGCCGACGTCACCACCAACCTGGTGGGCGGCAAGGTCCAGGCCATGTACGCGGACTCGCCCGTCACGGCCTACGCGGTGGGCCAGACCGAGGGCAAGCTCGAGACGCTCGGCGACATCCGCGACGCCGCCCCCGAGGCCGTCGTCGTCGCCAAGAACGACGACGCGATGACCAAGGCCGTGCAGGCCGCGCTCCAGAAGCTCATGGACGACGGCACGCTGGTCAAGATCCTCAGCGCGTGGGGCAACGCCTCGGGCGCGCTGACCACTGCCGAGATCAACCCGAACGTCGGCTGATTCGGGCACACTTGACCCGCTGCGGTCTCGGCAGGCTCGACCCCCGGTGGACCCGGGGTTCGAGCCTGCCGGCACCAGAACGAAGCTCGAGACGGAGGAACGGCGCATGAGCGACCCGATCCCGCACCGCATTCACGCGCGCCGCGTGCCACGCCCGGGTCGGTGGGTCGGGGCCGTCGTGGTCGCGGTGCTCGCCGCGATGGCGATCCACGGCCTGGTCACCAACGAGACCTTCCGCTGGGACACGGTCTGGCTGTACCTGCGCGACGTCGTCGTCGTGCGCGCCATCGGCTGGACGCTGATCCTCACGGTGGGGTCGATGGCGCTCGCCGTCGTCATGGCCGTGCTGCTGGCCGTGATGCGGCGCAGCGACAACCCCGTGCTGCGGGGCGTGAGCTGGTTCTACATCTGGTTCTTCCGCGGTACTCCCGTGTACGTGCAGCTGGTCTTCTGGGGCCTGCTCTCCGTCCTGTACCCGCGCCTGTCGGTGGGCGTGCCGTTCGGGCCGGAGCTCTTCGCCTTCACGACCAAGGACGTCATCACGGCGTTCTGGGCCGCCCTGTTCGGCCTCGCGTCCAACGAGGCCGCGTACCTCGCGGAGATCGTCCGCGCCGGCCTCACCTCGGTGGACCCGGGCCAGGCCGAGGCCGCCAAGGCGCTGGGCATGAAGGACGCCACGATCCTGCGCCGCGTGGTGCTGCCGCAGGCCATGCGCGTCATCGTGCCGCCCACGGGCAACGAGACCATCTCGATGCTGAAGACGACGTCGCTGGTCACGGCCGTGCCGTTCACCCTCGACCTGTTCTACGCGACCAACGCCATCGGCAACCGGCTCTACCAGCCCGTGCCGCTGCTGGTCATCGCGTCGATCTGGTACCTGGTGATCACGTCGATCCTCATGGTGGGCCAGAGCTACCTCGAGCGGTACTACGGCCGCGGGTTCGGCACCGAGACGCGCCGGCAGCGCCGGCCCGGCGGGCCCAAGCGCCCCAGCCGCCAGCAGGCCATCGCCGCCGCGGGCACCACCACCGAGGACCCCTTCCTGGACGTGACGCCATGAGCACCCCCGCACCCGCCGACCTGATGGTCGAGATCCGCGACGTCCACAAGGAGTTCGGCCACGGCCACTCGGCCGTGCACGTGCTCAAGGGCGTCGACCTGGACGTGCCGCGTGGCACCGTGACCGTGATCCTGGGCCCGTCAGGCTCCGGCAAGTCCACGCTGCTGCGCTGCGTCAACGAGCTGGAGGACATCACCGCCGGCTCCGTCGTCGTCGACGGGGAGCGCATGGGCTACCGCCAGGACCAGAGCGGCGCGCTGCACCGGCTGCATCCCAAGGAGATCGCGCGCCAGCGCCGCCGCATCGGCATGGTGTTCCAGCGCTTCCACCTGTTCCCGCACATGACGGCCCTGCAGAACGTCATGGAGGCGCCCACGCAGGTCAAGGGCATGCCGAAGGCCGAGGCGCGCGAGCAGGCGGCCCAGCTGCTGCGGCGCGTGGGCCTGGCCGACCGCGCCAACCACTACCCGGCCCAGCTCTCGGGCGGCCAGCAGCAGCGCGTGGCGATCGCCCGCGCCCTCGCGATGGACCCCGAGCTCATGCTGTTCGACGAGCCGACGTCGGCCCTCGACCCCGAGCTCGTGGGCGAGGTGCTGGCGGTCATGAAGGACCTGGCGAAGTCGGGCATGACGATGATCGTGGTCACGCACGAGATCGGGTTCGCCCGCGAGGTCGCCGACAAGGTCGTGTTCATGGACGACGGCGTCGTGGTCGAGGAGGGCCCGGCGTCGCAGGTGATCGACGCCCCGCGCGAGCAGCGCACGCGCGACTTCCTGGCGCACGTGCTCTAAAGCCTCCTGCCTTGTCCCGGCCACCGCGGGGAATGCGCCGCCCTGGCCCGGACAACTCCTGGGAACCTCCGGGCCCGCTCGTGCGTGTTCCGGGCATGACCGCACTGCGCGCCGAGCGGGTCGAGATCCCGCTCGAGCCCGTGAGCGACGACGTCGACGTCGACGTCGTCCTGACGCATGCCGACCGGAACGCCGAGTTCACGGCCTTCATGCACGCCGCCCACGAGCCCCTGCACCGCATGGCCTACCTGCTGTGCGGCGACCCCCACCGGGCCGACGAGCTCACCCAGCAGACGTTCGAGCGCACCTACCGGGCCTGGTCACGGGCGCGGCAGGGCGACCCGCTCGCCTACGCGCGCAAGGTGCTCGCCAACCTGCGGGTCGACGGCTGGCGGCGCACGCGCCGCGAGGTGCTGGCCGGCCCCGACGACCTGCCCGAGGGCCCCGACGACGGCGCCCCTGGCCGCCCCCGCCCGGCGACGGCGGCGGTCGACGACCGGGACGCCGTCGTGCGTGCCCTCCTGCTGCTGCCGCTCAGGCAGCGGCGCGTGGTGGTGCTGCGGCACCTGCTCGACCTCAGCGAGGCGGAGGTGGCCGCCGAGCTCGGCGTCCCCGTCGGGACGGTGAAGTCCAGCGCCTCGCGGGGCCTCGCCCACCTGCGGGCGATCCTCGAGCTCGACCCGCGGCCGGAGACGCCGCACAGCCACCGCCGCACCCCTCGACCCCCGACGGGAGACCTCCGATGACCGGCCCCCAGGACGACCAGCTCGCGGAGCGCCTCCGCCGCGCGACCGCCGAGGTGCCGCGCTCGGGGCTCGACCTCGACGACGTGCTGCGGCAGGCGCGCGTCAAGGCGCGGCGCGCCCGCGCGGTGACCGGCGCGGCCGTCGTGGTGGCGCTCGCGGCGGGCGGCGTCGGGGCCGGCGAGGTGGTGCCCCGGCTCACGGCGCCACCGGCGGCCGGCGACGCGGCGCCGCCGGCGGCCGGCCCCGCGACGCCGCCGGCGGCCGGCGACGCGGCGATGTCTGCCACCGCGAGCAGCGCCGACGAGCCCCGGTGCCCCGACGGACGTGCCCTCGGGGTCTGGTTCTCCGACGGGGCCCAGAGCGGGCCGTGGGTCTCGCAGGTGCTGACCATGACGGTGCCTGCCGACGGCGCGTCCTCAGGCTGGACGCCAGCCCAGCCGACCCAGCCGACCCCAACCGTCACGGTGACGGAGGGTTCGGCCCCCGAGTGGTACGCGACGGTGATCCGGGAACGGGCGCAGAGGCTGGGCGACGCGCGGATCCCCGCTGCTGCGTTCGAGTCCGAGGTGCACACCCTGCAGATCCCGGTCAACGGGGTCCCGCTCACGGTCGTCGCGGCCGGCGGCGCGCCGCTCGTGGTCGAGCAGCCGCAACCGGGCGCCGTGTACGTCGCGTACGCGGGCGGCACGCGAGGGATGCTCACCGGAATGGCCGGCTGCGGCGACGAGCGGATGCCGTTCGAGGTCCACTACACGACGGTCGGCGAGACCGACGCCCTGCTCTGCGAGCCCGGCACCGGGGGCCTGACCGACCTCGGCCTGCTCACGGCGCTCGCGTGGTGCCCGGCGGGCCACCAGCCGCTCGAGGCCACACAGTTCGCGACGAGGGCGAAGGCGCGCCCCCAGGGCGACGCCGTGCTCAAGGGTGACCTCAACGCTGTGGGCCTGTTCCCGCCGCCCGGCCACTGAGGGTTGTCCGGGCCACGCGGGTCTAGCACCCGCGTGGCCCGGACAGCTCACTCGCAGGCCCAGCCGTTGTTGTCCAGGTCGTTGAGGCGCGAGTAGCCCGGGCTGCCCTTCTTGATGGGTGTCGGGACGCCCTCGGCCTGCAGCTGCGCGCAGGTCTGGTAGCCGCGCGGGATGTTCGTGGTCTGGTCGGTCTGCTGCGGCTGCTGGGCCTGCTGGGTCTTCTGCTGGTCGAGCTGCTGCTGCTCGCTGGCCTGCTGCGTCTCCTTCTCTGAGACCGCCTGCTCGCGCTGCGTCACGTCGGCCTGGGCCTGCGTCAGCGCGTCCTGGTCCTTTTGGAGCTGGGCCTGCTGCGCCTCGAGGTCCTTCTGCTCCTGCGAGACGTGGGCCTGGGCGGCGGCGGCGTCGGCCTTGGCCTGGTTGGCGTCGCCGGCCTTCACCACGGACGACACCACGCCGATGATCAGGCCGAACGCGAAGCACGCGATGGCGACGCCGGCCGTGACGACCCGCGGGTTGCTGAAGAGCTTCGCCAGCGCCCCGGGCCCCTCGTCGGCCGGGCCCGCGAGCGGGGCGGGGGCCGCGGCCGGGGGCGGCGGCGGGGGCGACGCGAGCAGCGGGGCCGAGACGGTCGTCGCGGCGAGCGGGGGAGCGATCACCGCGGGGAGCGCCGCGGTGCGGGGGAGCACGGTGGTGGCGTCCCCGGCGTCATCGATCCAGTACTCCCAGCCGGCCGGTGCGGGCGGCCAGGAAGGGTCGGGCGCCCAGCCCGGTTCGGGGCGGAAACCGGCGGGGACCCGCCAGCCGGGCGGGGGGTTGAAACGCGCAACCATGGGTGCTCCCATCGACTCGTGGCGGCGCCCACTATGACGGAAACGTCTGGATGGGTCCAGACGCGCAGGTCACAGGCCGTCCGGACATGCTGACGGCCGGCCGCCTCGAGAGGCGACCGGCCGTCAGGTGATGATCTCGTGGTGCGCGGACTACGCCGCACTCACCTCGAGGATCAGAGCGGGCGGATGTTCTCCGCCTGCAGACCCTTGGGGCCCTGCGCGGTGTCGAACTCGACGCGCTGGCCCTCCTCGAGGGTGCGGTAGCCGTTGGACTGGATGGCCGAGTAGTGCGCGAAGACGTCCTGCGAGCCGTCCTCGGGGGCGATGAAGCCGTAGCCCTTCTCCGCGTTGAACCACTTCACGGTTCCGGTAGCCATGTCTTGCTCTCCTTCAAGAGTGACGACCTCGAACGTCGAGGTCGCGCATCACGGTGTTCGTCGTCAACTCTTGGTAGAACAAGGTTCGCGTCGGGCCGCGCACATCTTCTGCGCGACCCTCGGCGCGGGACGGAGACCGTCCGGGACAACCGAGGCACTGCAACGAAGCAGAACGCTACGCGACCGCTCCGCATGGCGCTACCCCTTCACGCGCTGAGTCCTCAGGTGGCGTGCAGTGATGGTCACAGTCTCGTCACGATCCCTCCATTGTGACCTGGGCCACATTCTCGGCTCTGGGGGTGCCGCTATGTTCTCCCGCGAAGCGGACGGCCCGGCTCCTTCAACGGCGAGGGAGCCAGGCCGTCCACTGTTTCACCACCCGGCCGCGTAGCCTGCGGCTGTGCCCGCGCCCCTGACGCCCAAGCGTCCCGCCACCCGCACCCACCACGGCGACGTCGTCGTCGACGACTACGAGTGGCTGCGTGACGCGGACGACCCGGCCGTCGTCGCGCACCTCGAGGCGCAGGACGCGTGGACCCGCGCGCAGCTGGAGCGCCTGGCGCCGCTGCGCGACGCGCTCTTCCAGGAGATCAAGGGCCGCACGCAGGAGACGGATCTCACGGTGCCCACCCGCCTGGGCGGCTGGTGGTACTACACGCGCACGGTCGAGGGCTCGCAGTACCCGATCCACGCCCGCGTCGCAGCCGGCGCCGACGGCTGGGAGCCGCCCGCGCTCGACGGCGTGCCCGACGGCGAGGTGGTGCTGCTCGACGAGAACCTGCTCGCCGAGGGCCACGAGTTCTTCGCGCTCGGCGGCACCGACGTCACCGCCGACGGCCGCGTGCTCGCCTACCAGTCCGACACGCAGGGCGACGAGCGCTACCGGCTGCGGTTCCGCGACCTGACCACGGGTGCCGACCTGCCCGACGTCGTCGAGGAGACGTCGCCCGGCGTCGCCCTCACGCCCGACGGCGAGCACGTGTTCTACACGACCGTCGACGACGCCTGGCGCCCCTACCGCGTCTGGCGCCACCGGCTCGGCACGCCCGCCGCGGACGACGTGCTGGTGCTCGAGGAGCCCGACGAGCGGTTCTGGGTGGGCGTGGGCCTGGACCGGTCGCAGCGCTGGGTGGTGCTGGAGGTCGCCTCGAAGCTCACCTCCGAGGTGCGCCTGGTGCCGGCCGCCGACCCGACCGCGACCCCGCGCGTGGTGTGGGCGCGCCGCGAGGGCGTCGAGTACTCCGTCGAGCCCGTGACCCTGCCGGGCCTCGGGGAGCGGCTGCTGGTGCTGCACGACGACGGCGCCCCCAACTTCACCGTGGTGCTCACCGACGTGCCCGGGGACGCGCCGCTCGACCCGGCCGCGGCGACCGTCGTCGTGCCGCACCGCGACGACGTGCGGCTGGAGGGCGTGGACGCCCTCGCCACGCACGTGGTGCTCAGCTACCGCCAGGACGCGACGCCGCGCATCGCGGTGGCCGCGGTGGGGGCGCTCGACCAGTGGACCGAGGTGTCGTTCGGGGAGGCGCTCGAGACCGTGCAGCTGGGCGTGTGCCCCGAGGCCGGCCAGCCGATGATCCGCGTGCAGCACGAGTCGTTCGTGTCGCCGCCGTCGCTGCACGACTACGTGCTCGCCACCGGCGAGACCGTGCTGCGCAAGCGCCGGCCCGTGCTGGGCGGCTACGACCCGGGCGAGTACGAGCAGCGCCGCGAGTGGGCGGTCGCGCCCGACGGCGAGCGCGTGCCCGTGTCGCTCGTGTGGAGGCGCGGCGCCCGCGAGAGCGCGCCCGCCCCGACGCTGTTGTACGGGTACGGCGCCTACGAGTACTCGCTCGACCCCTGGTTCTCCGTGCCCCGGCTGTCGCTGCTGGACCGGGGCGTCGTCTTCGCGGTCGCCCACGTGCGCGGCGGCGGCGAGCTGGGCCGCCGCTGGTACGACGACGGCAAGATGCTCGCCAAGCAGCACACCTTCACGGACTTCGTGGCGGCGGCGCAGCACCTGGTCGACACCGGGTGGACCACCCCCGACCGGCTGGCCGCCGAGGGCGGGTCGGCGGGCGGGCTGCTCATGGGCGCCGTCGCGAACCTGGCGCCCAGGCTGTTCGCCGGCATCCACGCCGCCGTGCCGTTCGTCGACCCGCTCACCTCGATCCTCGACCCGTCGCTCCCGCTCACCGTCACCGAGTGGGAGGAGTGGGGCGACCCGCTCCACGACGCCGGCGTCTACGCGTACATGAAGGGCTACTCGCCCTACGAGAACGTGCCCGACGACGCCTCCGGCCACCCCCGCATCCTCGCGACGACGTCGTTCCACGACACGCGCGTGCTCTACGTCGAGCCCGCCAAGTGGGTGGCGCGGCTGCGCGCCGCCGGGGCGCCCGCGCTGCTGCGCATCGAGATGTCCGCCGGGCACGGCGGCGTGTCCGGGCGGTACGCCCGCTGGACCCAGATCGCGGAGGAGAACGCCTGGCTGCTCGACGTGCTGCTCAACCGCGCAGCTCGATGAGCGTGCGCCGCAGCACGGCCTCGTCGTGGGCGGCGCCCAGCACGTCCTGCATCGCCCGGTAGCGCTCGCCGACCTCGGCCGCCTCCCGCGCCCGGCGGCCCGTGCCCTGGGCCACGACCTCCGCCGCGTACCGGGCGCGCCGCGCCGCCTTGCGGACGTCGTGCTGCGCCTCGTCCCCCGACGGGCCGGGCGGCACCGTGAGGGCGGCCCGCTCACGGCGCAGCACCCGGCGCTCGGCCCGGCGCAGCCCGCGCGGCAGCTCCTCGTGCCGCCGCCGTCCGGCCTTCGCCGTGAGCGGCGGCGTCGCGGCCAGCGCCTCCAGGTCCGCGCGGAGCCGCAGGTGGTCCGGCTTGGCCAGCTGCGCGATCGCGATCCTCCGGGCCGCGTCGAGCCGCGGGCCCAGCACCGCGTGGGCACGGTCTCGCACGTCCGGCATGGCGTCGAGCGCGGTCAGCTGGACCTCGAGGTCGCGCGCCGGGGCCAGGTCCTGCCCCCAGGCGCGCAGGCGCTCGCGGGCGGAGGTGACGGCGGCGTCGTCGAGCGGGAGCAGGCGCGGGAACTCGCCGAGAGCCACGCGCAGGCGGCGGGTGGCGACGCGGGCGTCGTGGACGCCGTCGGGCTCACCCGCGGCGAGGGCCGCCTCCGCGGCACCGAGCGCCGCCACCTGACCCCGCAGGTAGGAGGCGAGAAGCGTTCCGGAGGACCGTCCCATGCCTCATGGAATCACCCCTTGGCCGCGACCACCTTCGCGGCCGCCGCGTCCACCTTCGCGGCGAACGCCGGGTCGGTCTTCGCCTTGGCCACCAGGGCGTCGGCCATCTGGTTCGCCTGGGCCGGGTCGGCGCTCGCGAGGACGATGTCGACGCCCGCCTCGACGGCCATCACGGCGCGCTCGCCGGGGGACCACGCCTGGACCTGCTTGGCGGCGGAGACGTCGTCCGTGATCACGATGCCCGTGAACCCGACCGTGTGCCGCAGCAGGCCGACGGCCGCGGGCGAGAACGCCGCCGGGAGCGTGGGGTCGATCCGGTCGTAGATCGCCGTCGACATCATGACCCAGGGCTGCGGGCCCTTGCCTGACGACGCGTCGGCGACGACCTGGCGGAAGATACCGACGGACGGGTCGGACGGGCCGGTCACGGTGTCGTGGACGCCCGCCGTGGTGTCCGTGTTGGCGGTGACGCGGCCGAGGCCGGGGAAGTGCTTGAACGTGGGCACGACGCCGGCCGCCCGCATCCCGGCCGCGAACGCCCCCGCCCCGGCCTCGACCGAGGAGGGCGTGTTGCCGTAGTTGCGGTCGAAGTGCCCGATGGGGGCGTTGCCGGCGCCCAGCGAGGCGGGGACCAGGTCGGCGACCGGCGCGAGGTTCACCGTCACGCCCGCCGCGTGGAGCTGCTGGCCCCAGCCGGTGGCCTGCCCGGTGAGGTCCGCCATGCCGACCTGCGCCGTGGCCGCCGGGATCGTGGAGAAGCCGGCGCCGCCCAGCACCTGCACCTCGCCGCCCTCCTGGTCGGTGGCGACCAGCAGGGGAGCCGGGTCGTGGTCGAGCGCGTCGTACGCGTTCACGAGGTTGCGTACCGGGCCCACGCCCGCCTCCGTGCGGCCCTTGAGGAACACCCCGCCGACGTGGCGGTTCGTGATCAGGTCGGCGGTCGCGTCGCGCGAGCCCTTGAGCGGCAGGCCCACCATGAGCAGCTGGCCCACCTTCTGCTCCACGGTCCAGCCCGCCAGGGGGCCGGCGGCCTGGGTGGGGGGCTTCGTCGCGGACTTCGTCGGGGTGGGGGTCGGCGACGGCGTGGGGGTGGGCGACGGCGACGGCGTCGTCGTCGGGCTGGGGCTCGGGGTCGGGGACGCGGCCGGGGTGCTGCCCGACTCGATGGGCGGGCCCGCCGTCGGGGACGGGTGCGCCGGGCCGTTGCAGGCAGCCGCCATCACCAGCACGAGCGCGGCGGTCGCAGCCACCCCCGCTCGGCCGGGGCGGCTCAGCCACCGGCGCGCGGACATCAGTGCCGACGACCGCCGTCGGCGTGCGAGAGCGTGGCGAGCGCCTGCGCCCACTGGTGGGTGCTGTTCGCCGCGTGCTCGGCCGTGTCGATGTTGCCCTGCACGATGCTCACGGTGGTCCCGCCCTCGGCGGCCTCGAGCGTGATGCGGATGTCGTGGTAGTTCTCGGGCACGTCCTCGAGGCCCGACAGGGGCGAGAAGTGCGTGAAGTGCATGAGGCGCTGGGGCTCGAACTCGAGCACCGTGCCGTGGTCCTCGAACTGGCGCCCGAAGAAGTGGCCCTCGAACGTGACAGGGCTCCCCACCTGGAAGTCCGTCTCGATGTTGGCGCCCAGCATCCACCGCGCGCCCGGGTGGAGCAGCGCTGCCCACACGCGCTCAGGGGTCTCGGCGACGAAGGTCGAGGCGGTCGCCGTGTGGCTGTTGCTGCTCATGGTGCCGACCGTAGCGCCGGTGACCTGCTCCGTCGAAACGGGGCCGGTCACGGTCTCAGAGAGCGGTGTCCAGGGCCGCGAGGAACGCTCCGACGTCGCTCTCCGTGGTGGCCCACGAGCACATCCACCGCACCTCGACGCGCTCCGGCGTCTCGCCGTCGGCCCAGTTGTAGAAGCGGGTCTGGGTGCGCAGGCGGTCGGCAGCGGCGTAGGGGAGCGTCGCGAACACCGCGTTGGACTCCGTGGGCCGCGTGACCCGCACGACGTCGCCACCCATCGCCTCGACGCCCGCGCGCAGCCGCTGCGCGGCGGCGTTCGCGGCGGTGGCGTTGCGGCGCCACAGGTCGGAGTCGCCGAACATCGCGAGCAGCTGCGCGCTCACGTACCGCGTCTTGGAGGCGAGCTGCATCGTCGACTTGCGCAGGTAGGGGATGGCCTCCGCGGCGGCCCGCCGCACGTCGGCCGCCCGGGGCGTGGGGGCGTCGTCGGGCGACAGGACGACGACGGCCTCGCCCAGCAGGCCGCCGTTCTTCGCGGAGCCGAGGGAGACGACGTCGACGCCGACGTCGCTGGTGAGCGCCCGCAGCTCGACGCCCAGGAACGCGGCGGCGTTGGCCAGGCGCGACCCGTCGACGTGCACGGCCATGCCCATCCCGTGGGCCACCTCGGTGAGCTCCGCGAGCTGCTCCACCGAGTACACGGTGCCGAGCTCGGTGGCCTGCGTCAGCGTGAGCACGGCGGGCTGGGCGCGGTGCACGTCGCCCAGCTCGCCGGCCCAGGAGGCGACGTCGGCGATCTCGAGGCGGCCGTCCGTGGCCGGGCGCGTCAGCAGCTTGAGGCCGCCGACGCGCTCCGGGGCGCCGTTCTCGTCCGTGTGCGCGTGCGCGACGTCGGACGCGACCACCCCTGACCACCGCGACGTGGTCGCCATGAGCGAGACCACGTTCGCGCCCGTGCCGTTGAGCACGGGGAACGCCGTGGCGCCCGGCCCGAAGAGCTCCTCGACGCGGTGGCTCAGCCGGTCGGTCCACGGGTCGGAGCCGTAGGCGACGGCGTACCCGTCGTTGGCGTCGGCGATCGCGGCGAGGACCTCGGGGTGGGTGGGGGCGTAGTTGTCGGACCCGAACGGAGGCAGCACGGAGCCAGGCTACGCGCGCGGGGCTCGTGCCCGGCCGGCCCGGCTCGGCTCGGCCGGCTCGGCCCGGGCCATCGGGTCGGCGGTTCGGGATCAAGTCGGTAGGTGCGAGCTGCCGATCCGATCCCGGGCCACCGACCTGATCCGGCGAGCAGGGGCTACCGCTTGCGCGCCTGCACTGTCGCGACCGGGACGCGGCCGTGCACCGCCTTGCCGGGCTGCTCGGAGACGGCCACGAGCCCGGCGCCCTCGAGCAGGCGCGCGACGCCGTGGTCGAGGTTGTCGGCGACGTACGCCATGGACGCCTGCCGCCGGGCGAACCAGCCGCCGCCGGAGCCGTGCTTGTGGTCGTGGTCGTCGTGGTCGTGGCCCTCGTGCCCGTCGCCCTCGGGCGCGTCCGGCTGGGCGAAGTCCAGGATCGTGACCCGGCCGCCCGGGCGCAGCACCCGCAGGATCTCCGCCGCCATCCGCTGCTTCTGCTCCGTGGGGACGTGGTGCAGCGCGAACGAGCTGATCACGTGGTCGAGGGAGCCGTCGTCGGCGGGGAGGTGGTCGGCGTAGCCGCGCACCAGCGTGACGCCCAGCCGGCGCCGCCGGGCCTTGCGGGCCGCGCGCGTGAGCGCCCCGCGGTCCGGGTCGAGCCCCGTCACGACGCCGCCCGCGGCCGCCGCGCGCAGCGTGAGGTTGCCGGTGCCGGCGCCGATGTCGAGCACGCGGTCGCCCGCGGCGATCCCGGCCGTGCGCACCAGGGCGTCGAGCGGCTTGCCGATGCCCATCACGCCGGTCATGAGGTCGTAGCTCCACATGAGGCTCGCCTTGCCGGAGCCGGGGAGGAACTCGCGCTCGCCGGCGACCGGGTCGTCGAGCAGCCTGACCTGGGTCGTGTCGCTCATGGTTGTCCTTCCGTCGTACCCTCGCCTCGATACCCGGGAGGGGTTTCCGAGTCCCAGCGTGCGGGCTCGGCGCAGCCCGGGACAGGACGGAAGTCGGTGAGGATGGCACGTTCGTCGGGCGGGGTGCGGGGCGTGCGCGGCACGGCCACCCGCCTGCGCGCGGTGCGGGCCGACGGCACCCCCGTCTACCGGTTCGACGGCGCCCCCGGCCGTCCGCCCGTCGTCGTCGCCCGGTGGGACGGAGCCCACGTGGAGGGCGCCGAGCTGCCCGACCGCCGCCACGCCCACGACTTCCACCTGCTGCTCTACGTCGAGCGCGGCGGCGGCGACGTCGTGGTCGACGGCGAGGCCGTCACTCTGCGGGAGGGCGAGGTGGTGACCCTGGCGCCGGGCCACGTGATCGGGGTCGGCGCGCCGCACCCCGCCGAGAGCCGCGCCTGGGCGGTGTCGTTCGTGCCCGACGCCGTGCCCGCGCTCGCCGGCGTGGGCCCGGTCGCGTGGGCCACGCACCCGCTGCTGGCCGCGTTCGGGTCGGTGGGCCGGCTGCCCGTGCCGCCGTCGCGCGAGGCGGCCTGGGTCGCGCTGCTCGAGGACCTGCGCGAGGAGACCCTCGACCCCACCCGCGTGGGCGCCGCCGACGCCGCCCGCGCGCTGCTGACGCGCGTGCTCGTGGAGGTGGCGCGGCTGGTCCCGCCGGGTGCGGCGGAGCCTGCGCCGACGTCGGACCCGCTGGTGCGGCGCGTGCTCGCCGTGGTCGAGGAACGGTTCGCCGAGCCGGTCTCGACGGCGTCCGTGGCGCGCGAGCTCGGGTACACCGCCGGGCACCTGACCACCGTGATGCGCGAGCGCACCGGCCGCACCGTGCTCGACTGGCTCACCGAGCGGCGCATGGCGGAGGCGCGGCGGCTGCTGGCCGAGACGGACCTGCCGCTCGGCGTGATCGCCGGGCGGACCGGGTTCCGGGACGCCGCGTACCTGACGCGGCGGTTCCGGACATGGCACGGGACGACGCCGCTCGCGTGGCGGCGGGGGGCGCGCGCGGCGGGCGGGTGAGGTCCCTTGGGGCGGCTGAACCTGCCTCTGGCGGCTGAGCGCGCCTCTGGCGGTCGAGCTTGTCGAGACCCCCGCTACCGTTCCTCCGTGCGCTGGCTGCGGTGGTTCTTCGCCCTCTATCTCGCGGCCGTGCTGGCCCTGACCCTGTGGCCCCAGCTGCCGCGCACCTCGGTGCCCGGCTGGGCGACGGCCACCGTCCATGCCCTGGCCCGCCTCGGCGTGCACACCACGGTCGACGTGCTCGAGGCGGTCTCCAACGTGGTGATGTTCGTGCCGTTCGGTGTGCTCGGCGTCGTGCTGCTCGGCGACGCGCGCCGGCGCTGGGCTCTGCGGTGGGTGGTGCTCGCCGTCGTCGGGGCCGGGTTCGCGCTGTCCGGGGCGATCGAGACGGCGCAGCTGTGGATCCCCGGGCGGGTCTCGACGCTCCAGGACGTGCTGCTCAACGGGCTGGGAGGGCTGCTCGGCGCTGCTGTGGGCGCCTGGGCCGCCCGACATCGGCGTCGCACGATGACGCGCCTCTTCCAATAGTGTGCGACACACAGTATGGTGTGTCACATGGACCCGGATCACTCCCAACATCTGCAAGAGCTGCGGCGCGGCACCGTCGCGCTCGCCTGCCTGATCCGGCTCCGCACGCCCGAGTACGGGTATGCGCTGCTGGAGACGCTCACGGCCGACGGCATCGACGTCGACGCCAACACGCTCTACCCGCTGCTGCGCCGGCTGGAGAAGCAGGGCCTGGTGAGCAGCGAGTGGAACACCGACGAGGCCAGGCCGCGCAAGTTCTACACGACGTCGGCTGCGGGCACCGAGCTCGCCGCCGTGCTCACCACCGACTGGGACCGCCTGGACGCGTCCCTGCGACGCCTGCGTGAAGGAGCTTGAGATGACCAACCGGAACGACCTCACCGCGCGCTACCTGGACGCCGCAGCAGGGCAGGTGCCCGAGCCCCAGCGCGAGGCCCTGCGCCTCGAGCTGGCCGAGCGGATCGCCGACACGATGGACGCCAAGCAGTCCACGGGGGCGTCGGCGGAGAGCGCTGAGTACGACACCCTCACGGAGCTGGGCCACCCCGCCAAGCTCGCCGCGGACTACCTCGACCGGCCCCTGGTGCTCATCGGGCCGCGCTACTACCTGCTGTGGCGCAAGCTCGTGCGGCTGGTGGTGCCGATCGCCGCCGGCGTCGCCGCCGGCGGCGCGGCGATCGGCGCGCTCGCTGACGACAAGTCGGCCGGGGCGGTGATCGGCGAGCTGTGGAGCACGGGCGTGCAGGTGGCCGTGTTCGTGGCCGCGGGCATCACGGTCGTGTTCGCGGTGTTCGAGCGCACCGTCCCCGACGGCGAGATGGACCCCGGGTCCGCGTGGCGGCCGGAGCTGCTCCCCGAGATCACCACCCCGACGGCCCGCGCGGTGCGCCGCGACCGGGTCGCCGAGGCGGTCTGGCTCGTGGTGCTGGGCGTGTTCGTGGCCGTGCTGCGGCCGTACTCCGCGTCCGACGGCAGCCGCCACTGGGTGCTCGACGGCGGCACGTGGCAGTGGCTCCAGTGGGCGCTGCTCGCGATCATCGCCGCCGAGCTGGTGATGGCGATCGTGACGCTCGCCCGCGGCCGCTGGACATGGACGCACGCGGGCGTGGGCCTCGCGCTCAACGCGGCGACGATCGCGGTGCTGGTGCCGCCGCTGCTCCGGGGACGGGTGTTCGACCCGGCCGCCCTGCGGGCGCTCGACTGGGCCGACGGCCCGGCCCAGCTCGGCCAGGGCGGGCACGTCACGGCGATCCTGGTGGTCGCGGTGGTGGCGCTGTGCGCATGGGACGCGGTGAAGGGCTTCTTGAGGGCGGCGAAACAGTCCCCTGCGGCCGCGAGATAGAGCGGGTACCCGCGAGATAGAGCGATAGTCCGCGAGATAGAGCCCTCGAGCGCGAGATAGAGCGCTCGGGGGCTCTATCTCGCGCCGTTCCGCGCTATCTCGCGGGGCCGGGCTCTATCTCGCCGGGACTGGCTCTATCTCGCGAGCAGGGGTGCTATCTCGCGGGGGCGGGCTCTAGTTCGCGGTGAGGCGGGCCGGCGTTGCCGCCGCCGGGGCCGGGGACGAGGCCGGCGCCGGGCGGGTTGCGACGTGGCCGTGTCCCGCGATGTCCAGGCCCACCTCGACCACCTGCGCGACGCCGTCGGTGATGCGCACCGTCGACACCGACGCGTTGGGCAGCTGGGCCAGCGGGCCCGGCTCCACCGTCCACAGGTAGGCGGCCAGCGTCAGGCCGTGCCCGACCACCAGCACCTCGCCCTCCGGGTGCGCGTCGGTGATCCGCGCGAACGCGTCGCGCACGCGCCGCATGTACGCGGCGCCGGTCTCGCCGTCGGGCAGGCCCGGGTGGCGGCCCGAGAGCACGGCGGGAACCAGCTCGCTCCACGGCTGCACGGCCTCGAGCTCGCGCTCGGGGCGGCGCTCGAACGTGCCGAAGTCGTACTCGCGCAGGTCGGAGTCCACGCGCAGGCGCAGGCCCTCGTGGTGGTGGACGATCTCGACGGCCGTCGTGACCGCGCGGCCCGACGGCGAGGTGTACGCCGCGACGAAGTCCGAGGCCGCGAGGTGCTTCGCCGTCGTGCGGACGCCCTCCCGGCCGGTCTTCGTCAGTGGCGAGTTGGAGGATCCCTGCAGGATCTGGCTCGCGTTGAAGTGCGTCTGCCCGTGGCGGACGAGCGTGAGCGTGAGGGTCATCGTGGTCCCTGTCTCGATTGGTCGGTCAGGACGACGTTAGGCATGCGAAGGTGGCGGCACGGCGACGTCGCGGTGGACGCGACGCGAACTCTTCCGGCGGAGGTGCGGTGTGTACCTGATCGGCGACGACGTGGTGCTCTCCGCGAGCGACCTCACCGCGGCCGCGACCTGCGAGCTCGCGTTCCTGCGCGGGCTCGACGCCAGGCTGGGCCGCGTGGAGGCGCCCGACGTCGACGAGGACCCGATGCTGGTGCGCACGGCGCGCCTGGGGGAGGAGCACGAGCGCCGGCTGCTCGCCGCGTACGAGAAGCGGTTCGGCGCAGTCGGCGCCCCGGGCAGCGGCGTGGTCGCGGTCGACCGCCCGTCCCTGCGCGACCCCGAGGCCGTCGAGGCGGCGCTCGCGGCCACCCGGGAGGCGTTCGCCGCCGGCGCCGACGTCGTCTACCAGGCCATGTTCGCCGTGCGGCCGGCGCCCGGGGCGCCAGGGTTCGTCGGCTTCGCCGACTTCGTGGTGCGGCAGCCCGGCGGTAGCTACCGCATCCAGGACTCCAAGCTGGCCCGGCACGCGCGCGTCACGGCGCTGCTCCAGCTCGCCGCGTACGCCGAGCGGCTGCGCGACGCCGGGGTGGTGGTGGACGACGACGTCGACCTGATCCTGGGCGACGGCACCGTGAGCACGCACCGCCTGGTGGACATCGAGCCCGTGTACCGGCTGCGGCGCGCCCACCTGGAGCGGCTGGTGACGCGGCACCTGGCCGACCCGGGGCCGGTCGCCTGGGGCGCGGCGGGGGTCGCGGCGTGCGGGCGGTGCGCGGTGTGCGACGCCGAGGTGGCCGCCCACCGCGACGTGCTGCTCGTCGCGGGGCTCCGGCTGACCCAGCGGGCGCGGCTCGCCGCCGCCGGGATCCGCACGATCGACGAGCTCGCGGCGTCGTCGGGCCCCGTGGAGGGCATCGGGTCGGCGACGCTCGCGGGGCTGCGCGACCAGGCGGCGCTCCAGGTCGGCTCTGCCGGGCCGGCGCCGGACTTCCACCTGGTCGACCCGGAGCGGCTCGCCGTCATCCCCCCGCCGAGCAAGGGGGACGTGTTCTTCGACTTCGAGGGCGACCCCCTGTACACCGAGGGGGCCGGCCACCAGTGGGGGCTCGACTACCTGTTCGGGCTCGTGGAGGCCGACGGCACGTTCCGGGCGTGGTGGGCGCACACGTTCGCGCAAGAGCGCGAGGCGCTGCGCGGGTTCCTCGACTACCTGCGCGACCGGCGTCGTACCTACCCTGACCTGCACGTCTACCACTACGCGGCCTACGAGCGCACGCACCTGCTCTCGCTGGCGGCACGGCACGGCGTGGGCGAGCACGAGGTGGACCAGCTGCTGCGCGAGCACGTGCTCGTGGACCTGTACCCGATCGTGCGGCGGGCGGTGCGGGTGGGCAGCCGGTCGTACTCGATCAAGAAGCTCGAGCCGCTGTACATGGGCGACGACCTGCGCGCCGGTGACGTGCAGACGGCCGCGGCGTCGATCGACGAGTACGCCACCGCCCGGGCGGCGATCGCGCGACGCGACGAGGAGCGCGGGCAGGCGATGCTCGACGCGATCGCCGACTACAACGCCTACGACTGCCGCTCCACGCTCGCGCTGCGCGACTGGCTGCTGGGCCTGGCTCCGGCCCTGCCGGTGGTCGAGCTTGTCGAGACCGCGGACGCCGACGAGGTCGAGCCCTCCCCCCTGGCCGCCCGCCTCGCCGCCCTGGCCGGCGACCCCCTCGACCCGGCCCGCACCGTCGAGCAGCGCGCCCTCGGGCTGGCGTCGGCCGCGATCGACTACCACCGCCGCGAGCAGAAGTCGTACTGGTGGGGTCATTTCTCGCGCCTCGTGGAGCCGCTCGACGACTGGACGGACACCCGCGACGTGCTGCGCGTCGACGGCGTGCGCGTGCTGCGCGACTGGTACCGCGACGCCGGCCAGCGCAGCGACCGACGCCTGCTGGAGCTGCGCGGCGAGTGGGCGCCGGGCAGCAAGCCGGGCGTCGGCGACCAGCCGTACCTGCTCTACGAGACCCCCGGCCCGTACCCGAACCCGGCGGCGGACCCGGGCGCCCGCTCGGTGCGCGGCGTCCGCGTGGTCGAGCTGCCCGACGACGCCACGGTGCTGGTCGAGGAGACGCTGCCCAAGACGTGCGACCCGCACGCGGAGACGCCCACGGCCCTGACGCCGGGGCCGCCGCCCAGCCCGGGCGCGCAGGTGGACGCGATCGCCGAGTGGGCGGAGGCGCTGCTCGAGCGTGTCGAGACTCCGGGCGAGGCGGGCGGGGGCAACGCCGTCTGGGACGTCCTGCGGCGCACCCCGCCGCGCACGCGCTCCGGTGCCCTGGCCCCGGTGCCCACGGGCGACGACGGCGAGGGCGACCACATCGCCGCCGTGACCGCGAGCGTGCTGGAGCTCGACGACTCGTACCTGGCCGTCCAGGGCCCGCCCGGCACGGGCAAGACGTACCTGGCGGCGCGCGTGATCCGCGCCCTCGTGGAGCGGCACCACTGGCGCATCGGGGTGGTGGCGCAGTCGCACGCCGTCGTCGAGAACGTGCTGGCGGGCGTGGTCGGCGCGGGGCTGGACCCCACGCTGGTGGGCAAGGAGCCCTCCGACGCCGAGGCCGACGTCCCGTTCACGGCCGTGCCCCGGCGCGAGTACGCGGACTTCACCGCCGAGCGCGCCACCAGTGGGTTCGTGCTGGGCGGCACGGCGTGGGACTTCGCCAACCCCGACCGGGTGGCGCGGCGAGGCCTCGACCTGCTGGTGGTGGACGAGGCGGGCCAGTACTCGCTGGGCACCACGATCGCGGCGTCGGTGGCGGCGCGGAACCTGCTGCTGCTGGGCGACCCGCAGCAGCTCCCGCAGGTGTCGCAGGGCACGCACCCGGAGCCCGTCGACACGTCCGCGCTGGGCTGGGTGGCCGACGGCCACGACGTGCTCCCGCCCGAGCTCGGCTACTTCCTGGCCGCGAGCCGGCGCATGCACCCCGAGGTGTCGCGGCCTGTGTCGGAGCTGTCGTACGAGGGCCGCCTGCACTCGCACCCGACGGCGGCCCTGCGCCAGCTCGACGGCGTCGCGCCCGGGCTGCGCGTGCACGAGGTGCTGCACTCCGGGCGCTCGACCCAGTCGCCGGAGGAGGCCGCCGAGGTGGTCGAGATCGTCCGCTCGCTGGCCGGGCGGTGGTGGAGCTGCGGCCCGTCCGACGCCGGCCGGGCGCTGACGCCGTCGGACGTCGTGGTGGTGACGCCCTACAACGCGCAGGTCCAGTGCGTGCGGGACGCGCTCGACGCGGCGGGACTGGGCGAGGCGCGCGTGGGCACCGTGGACAAGTTCCAGGGGCAGGAGGCCGCGGTGGCGATCGTGTCGCTCGCGGCGTCGGACGCGGACGAGGTGCCGCGCGGCATGGAGTTCCTGCTCATGAAGAACCGGCTCAACGTCGCCATCTCGCGCGCGCAGTGGGCGGCCTACCTGGTCCACAGCCCGGGGCTGCTCGACCACCTGCCCACGACGCCCGCCGGGCTGGCCCAGCTGAGTGCGTTCGCGCGCCTCGTCGGGGCCTGAGGTGGCCGACCGGCTGCGGCGCGTGGCCGTGCTGGTTCTCGACGGCGCCAAGCCGCTCGACGTCGGGATCCCGGCGCAGGTGTTCTCGACCCGGCCGAGCATGCCGTTCGAGGTGCGCGTGTGCGGGCCCGCGCCGGGGCTGGTGACCGGCGGCGACGGGCTCTCGTACCACGTGGCGCACGGGCTCGAGGCGCTGGAGTGGGCCGAGATCGTGTTCATCCCGGGGTACCGGCGGCCCGACCAGGAGGACCCGTCGGCCGCCGTCGTCGCCGCCCTGCGCGCCGCGCACGCGCGCGGCGCCCGCTTGGCCGCGATCTCCACCGGGGCGTTCGCGCTGGCGGCGACCGGGCTGCTCGAGGGGAAGCGCGCCACCACGCACTGGCACTACACGCGGGCGCTCGCCCGGCGGTACCCGGGGATCCAGGTGGACGAGAACGTGCTGTTCGTCGACGAGGGCAGCGTGCTGACGTCGGCCGGGGCGGCGTCGGGCATCGACCTGTGCCTGCACATGATCCGCGGCGACCTCGGGGTGGCGGCGTCGAACCACACGGCCCGGCGGCTGGTCGCCGCGCCCTACCGCAGCGGCGGCCAGGCCCAGTACGTGCCGCGCAGCCTGCCCGAGCCCGTCGGCGAGCGGTTCGCCGCGACCCGCGAGTGGGTGCTGCACCACCTGGGCGACCCGCTGACGCTCGGCGTCCTGGCCCGGCGGGCGGCGGTGTCGCCGCGCACGTTCTCCCGGCAGTTCGTGGCCGACACCGGGTACACGCCCATGCAGTGGGTCATGCGGGCGCGCGTCGACGCCGCGCGCGAGCTGCTGGAGGCGTCGCAGCGCAGCGTGGAGCAGATCGCCGACGACGTCGGGCTGGGCACCGGCGCGAACCTGCGGCTGCACTTCCACAGGGTGCTGGGGACGACGCCGACGGACTACCGCCGCACCTTCGCGCGGGGCGAGTAGGCGACTGGCGGGATCCTTGCGGACCTTGGCGCTCTCGCCCCTGTCGACGGCGGGGGCGCCGGGCGAACCTGGTGGTGGCCCTGATCCCACGAGGTCCGGGACCACCGCACGAGGCCGCCAGGAGCGGCCGCCACGACCCCGGAAGGACATCATGACCCGCATCGCCATCAACGGTTTCGGCCGCATCGGCCGCAACGTGCTGCGCGCCCTCCTGGAGCGCGGCTCGGACCTCGAGGTGGTCGCCGTCAACGACCTCACCGACCCGGCCGCGCTGGCCCGCCTGCTCGCCTACGACACGACGGCGGGGCGGCTCGGCCGGCCCGTGTCCGTGGACGGCGACACGCTCGTCGTCGACGGCCGCCGCATCAAGGTGCTCGCCGAGCGCGAGCCCGCCGACCTGCCCTGGAAGGAGCTCGGCGTCGAGATCGTCGTCGAGTCGACGGGGCGCTTCACGTCGGCCAAGGCGGCCCGCGCGCACCTTGACGCCGGCGCCCGCAGGGTGCTCGTCACGGCCCCGGCCGACGGCGCCGACGTCACCCTGGCGCTCGGCGTCAACACGGACGCCTACGACCCGGACGTGCACACCGTCGTCTCGAACGCGTCCTGCACCACCAACGCCCTTGCCCCGCTGGCGGGAGTGCTCGACACCCTCGCGGGCATCGAGCACGGGTTCATGACCACCGTCCACGCGTACACGCAGGAGCAGAACCTGCAGGACGGCCCGCACCGCGACCCGCGGCGCGCTCGCGCGGCGGCCGAGAACATCGTGCCGACCACCACCGGGGCGGCCAAGGCCATCGGCCTGGTGCTGCCGCAGCTCGACGGGAAGCTCTCGGGCGACTCGATCCGCGTGCCCATCCCCGTCGGCTCGGTGGTCGAGCTCAACGCCACCGTGGCCCGTGACGTCAGCCGCGAGGACGTCATCGACGCCTACCGAGCTGCCGCGGCCGAGGGCCCGCTCGTGGGGATCCTCGAGTTCTCGGAGGACCCGCTGGTGTCGTCGGACATCGTGGGCAACCCGGCGTCGTCGATCTTCGACTCGCTGCTCACCCGCGTCGACGGCCGCCACGTCAAGGTGGTCGCCTGGTACGACAACGAGTGGGGCTTCTCGAACCGCGTGGTGGACACGCTGTCGCTGCTGGCGGCGTGAGCGCATCACCCCCCGGAGCGTTGTGGGTCCCTGGGACTCCGGTTATCACCCCCGATAACCGGAGTCCCAGGGACCCACAACGCGGTAGCGCTACGGCTTCAGGTCGCCGTCCACGTACTGCCAGGCGCCCTCGGTGCGCGCGAAGCGGCTCACCTCGTGCAGGCGGCCCCGGTCGCCTGTCGACGGCGTGCGCCAGTACGCCGCGAACTCGACCTCGCCCGCGTCGTCGAACGGGCCGCCCGCGTGCGTGGCCAGGATGTCGAGGCGGCGCCAGACGACCTCGTCGTCCAGGTCGAGGTGGGCCGGGCGCGTGCTCGGGTGCCACGACGCGAGCAGCCACCCGACGTCGCCGACGGCGAACGCCGAGTACCGCGACCGCATGAGCGCCTCGGCCGTGGCGGCCACGCGCTCCCCGCGGTGGACGGGCCCGCAGCACTCGTCGAACGGGAGGCCGGACAGGCAGGGGCAGCGGTCGGGGGTCATTCGGCCACCACCTCCGGTGCGGTGGCGAGCACCTCGTCGACGTCGTGGCGGTGCGCCGGGAGCGGCGGGTTGAAGCGGTTCTCTGCGAGCGTCACCCCGAGCGCCAGGAGCGCGAGTCCCGCCCCGGCGAGCGGCACCCACCGCACGCCGACGGCGGCTGTCAGCGCGGCGCCGAGCCCGGACCCGGCGGCGATCCCCAGGTTGAAGATGGCCGACGACATGGCGACGCCCATGTCGGTGGACCCCGGCGCCACCAGCATCACGCGGTGCGACAGGGCGGGCGGGATGGTCGAGAACGCCCCGCCGAACAGGAACAGGCCGACCACCGCGACGACATGGTTGGGGCTGAACGCCCACAGCAGCACCTGGGCGAGCACCACGATGGCGATCGCCGTGACGAGCGACCCCCAGGAGTGCCGGTCGAGGAACCGCGCGACCAGGATCGTGCCGATGACGCCGGCCGCGCCCTGCACCGCGAGCAGCCACGGCATGTCGGACCGGGCGTACCCGGCGACGTCCTGCATCAGCTGGGTGACGAACGTGATGAGCCCGAACGACGCCGTGACCACCAGCGCCGTGGTGACGAGCTGGAACCCGAGCCGCCGCCGGCTGGGGAACGGGGCGCGCGAGGCGCCGCCCTCGGACGGCTTCACCGTGGGGAAGAGCACGATGACGATCACGAAGATCAGGGTCGAGAGCGCCGCGACGGCCCAGAAGGTGACCCGCCACGACGTGTGCTCGCCCAGCCACGTGCCGATCGGGAGGCCGAGCACCGGGGCGAGCGAGTTGCCGAGGGCGAGGCGCGAGATGACGCGCCCACGCACGCGCGGCGGGAACAGCCCCGCGGTACCGGGGAGGACTGCCACCCAGAAGAGCGCCTGCGCGAGCGCGGTGACCAGGCGCGCGGCCAGGAGCGACTCGTAGCCGCCCGCGAACCCGGCCCAGAGGGTGCCGAGGGTGGCGACGCCCACCGTCGCGGAGAGCACCCAGCGGCGCGGGATGTTCTTGGTCCACTGCGCCAGGGGGACGGTGGCGACCAGCACCACGAGCGCGTAGCCCGTGACCAGCAGGCCGATGCGCGACGTCGTGGTCTCGAGGTCCGGTGCCATGAGCGTCAGCAGGCCGGCGGGCAGGCCCTCGACGAGCACGAACAGGAAGGTCGAGACGGCCATCGCGACGAGGATCACCGTGGCGCGCCGGGCGTCGACGATGCCGGGCGAGGTGGTGGCGGGGGGACTGGTCACGGTCACGAGGGTGCCTCCGTGGGGCGGACGATGCCCGCGCTGCGCGGATCGAATCGATTCTACTGGCCTGCTCCGGTGCTGGTGCTCGACCCGTTCTCGTAGAACCGGTCGAAGGCGTCCTTCGTGTCCTGCTCGTCCCACCGGAGCTGGTGCCAGGCGCGGGCGGCCTGTTCGGGCGTGCTGCCCCGCGCCTGCGACCAGGCCTCGGCGGCGGCGAGCGCCGGGTCCGCGAACTCGCGGCGCAGCACGGGTTCCTGCACGGCGACGTCGTGGCGGGCGGCGCGGGTGGCGTGGAGGAACCCGCCCTTGGCGGCGTCGGCGGCGGTGGTGACGACGCGGTCGGCTGCCAGCTTGACGCTCTCGTCGCCGACGGTGCCCAGCGAGCGCGTGGCGGCGTGGGCGACGGCGCGCGACGCGGCTCCGGCCACGACGCCGCCGATCGGCACGCTCGCCACGGTCGCGACGTCGTCGATCATCGCCTGGTCGCGGGCGTCCGCGAGCTCGGCCGTGCGCACGGACGCGACCTGCAGCGCGCCGGCGACGGCGCCCGCGTCGCGCAGGGTCTCGCGCACGACCGACTGCCGGTCCGCGTCGCCCTGGATGTCGGCCGCCGCCGGGGCGTCCGACCCGTCCGCGGGGAAGATGGCCTCGAGCACCGCCTCCTCGTGGTCGAGCGCGTCGGCCAGCCAGGCGGCCGCCCCGGCCGAGGTGGTCGAGCTGCCCACGATCACCTCGCGGAACAGCAGGGCGTCCAGGTGGGGCTGGACCGGCTGGGGCATCGCACCGAGGCCGTCGGCCAGGGGGACGTCCGCGCGGGTGCCGGGACGGCCGGACGCGGAGGGTGCCGCCGGCGCGGCGAGATCCACCCATCCGGCGGCGTCGGTGGTCCGTCCGAGCTGGGAGGCGCCCGCCAGGTACGGGTGGTAGGCGCGGGCGACGTCGCGCTCTGTGGCGCTCGACAGGGGCTCGTTCCGCAGCAGGCCGCTCGGCAGCTGCGTCGTGGCGACCGAGGCGAGCTGGGCGGCACGCGCCTGCTCCGCGCGGGAGGGAGACGTCGCGCCGGCGAGCACCGCGGCCGCGAGGGCGGCGGCGACGCCCTCGCCGTGGTCGGGCCAGGGGGCAGGGCCGCCGAGCCAGTGCGTGGCGCGTCGCCGGAGCTCCGCGGGGTCCTCGGGGGCCAGGTAGCCGAGGGCCGCGGCGGGGTCACGGGCGAGCGTCGCAAGGGCGGCGGCGGCAAGGTCGGGGCAGGGAGGCCTGCCGGGCCGAGGGTCGTCGTCGAGCACTGTCAGCACGCCCGTGGCGACGTCGGCGGCGGCTCGCTGCCCGGGTGTCGGCGCGGCGGGCCCGGCGGGGTCGGGTCGCGGTGCGACCCAGAGTGGCAGCGCGCCGAACAGCGCGGCCGCCACCTCAGGCGCGGTCCACGACACCGCCGGGACGTCCTCGGCGATCCGGCGCCCGAACCTTGCGCGCTCCGCGGGGCTGAGTGTGGCGAGCGTCGACGCGGTGCCGGTGCCGATCGCGCGCAGCAGCGCCGCCCACTCCTCGCGGGCGGCCGGGGTGCGCCGCGCGATCGCCATGCCGGGCGCCATGAGGTCGGCGGCCGCGTAGAGCTGCGCGGGCGTGGCCCGCTCCCAGAACGCGGCCCAGAACACGGGGTCGCCGCTGCGTGCCTCGAGCAGTCGGCGCAGCCGGCCGGCCTGCTCGGTCGGGGCCGAGCCCACCGAGCCGTCGCGCACCAGGCGGGCCAGGTCCGACGACGCCGCGAGCCCGGCGCTCCGGGACGCGACGAACGCGGCCACGGTCACGGGAGCGCCCGAGGCCCACGCCCGGACCACGCGCGTGTCCGCGAGCGCCTGCACCTGGGCGGCGGCCTGGCGGGCGTCGGCCTGCTGCTCTTCGGTGGCGCGGTGGTGGTCGGCGAGGGCGCGCTGGGCGTCGTCGCGGGCCCGCGCCTCCTCGCGAGCGGCCTCGTGGACGGTCGGCTGCCACGAGGCGTCGGGGGAGAGGCGCCGCTGCGCCTCCGCGCGCTCCCGCTCAGCCGCCCAGTGCGCGACCCGCGCCACCGCGTCGGCGTGCCGCTCGGCGGCCTGGCGTGCGGCCGCCTGGTGGGACCGGAGCCGCTCCCCGAACCAGGTGAGGACTCCCGCGAGCCCCGTCGCGAGCCGGGCCGCCGCGAGCGCGCCGCCCGAGCCCTCGGCCAGCCGGTCGTCGGCGCTCGCGGCGGCCGCGGTGCGCTCGTCGGCCAGCACGGCCCGCACGTGGGAGAGGCGCGCCGCGGCGTCCTCCAGCGTCGTCGCCCGCGCGGCCAGCAGCCGGACGGCGTCGTCGATCGCGGCGGGGTCGCCGGGCAGCAGAGGCATCAACGGAACGGTCATCGCAGCGCCGCCGCGAGCGACGCCGTCGTCACGCCCTCGGCGTCGGCGAACAGCGCGGACGCGCCGTGCAGGGCCGCGGCGAGCGCGTCCAGAGACGTGCCGAGCGTGGCGAGCTGCCGTGCCCACGACCGCGCGACGTCGTCGAGCGCCGCCTTGAGCCGGACGTCCCCGACCACCCCGGCAGGGACGCCGAGAGCAACCGGCACCTGGGCGGCGGCCGCGCGCACGGCGGCGGAGGCGGCCTCGAAGGCCGCGGTGTCGAGGGCGATCTGAGGCACCTGCCGAACGTACCGACGCGGGCCCCCGCTAGCACCGAGTTATCCACAGCCCTGGGGTTCTCGGCGGGCCGGACCCCGGCGCGGGCGCCAAGATCGACACATCAGGCCCGCAACCGAAGGAGCCCACCGTGCCTGTCACCACCGCCACGCTCGACGTCCCCGGCGCCGCCGTCACCTACGACGTGCACGCTCCCACGGAGAGCCCGGGCTCCCCGCAGCGGCCGCTGTTCATCATCGGCAGCCCCATGGGCGCGCAGGGTTTCACCACGCTGGTCGGCCATTTTCCCGACCGCACCGTGGTCACCTACGACCCCCCGGGCATGAACCGCAGCACCGTGGCGGAGCACGCCCATCCCGACCCGATGTCGCGGGGCGCAGCCCTGCACGCGATCGCGCAGGCGGTGGGCCAGGGCCCGTACGACCTGTTCGCGTCCAGCGGCGGCGCCGTCGACGGGCTGGCGTGGATCCAGCAGTTCCCGGACGACGTCGCGACCGCCGTCCTCCACGAGCCGCCGCTGGCGCCCGTGCTGCCCGACGGCGACGTCGTGGCCGCCGTCATGGACGACATCCACCACACCTACGAGGCGCACGGGTTCGGCGCGGGCATGGCCAAGTTCTTCGCCGTCTCGATGGCGCAGGGGGAGATCCCGGCCGACTTCCTGGACCGTCCGGCCCCCGACCCGGCCCAGTTCGGGCTGCCCACGCAGGACGACGGGCGCCGCGGCGACCCGCTGCTGGGCATCAACATGCGCACCATGCAGCACTGGGTCCCGGCGCTGGCCGCAGTCCGGGCCGCCCGCACGCGCGTCGTCCCCGCGTACGGCGAGGACTCGGGCGAGGGCATGGCCGCGCGGGCGGCGCGCGCCCTGGCGGCCGAGCTGGACGTCGAGGCCGCGCCGTTCCCCGGCGACCACTCCGGCTTCTCGGGCGGCGAGTACGGCCCGGCCGGCAAGCCGGAGCAGTTCGCCGCGACCCTCCGTGCGCTGCTGGGGTGAGACGCCGACGGGGGCGCCGCCGCTAGCGCGACGACGCCCCCGCGGGGTGAAGGAAGGTCAGCCCTTCTTGGCGAGCCCGGCGGGCAGCACCGGGGTCACCGACTGCACCGAGCCGTCGTCGTTGAGGATGACGGTCGGGGACTTCTTCTTGGCCGACTCGTTGAAGTCGAACATGTTGTCCAGCGTGCCGGCGGTCTCGTCGAACGAGGCGTCACCGATGGTGCCGAGCTTCCAGTTGTCCTCGATGAACTTCACGATCGAGGCCTGGTTGGTCTCGGTGTGGTCCACGAAGTTGGTCTTCGCGTAGGGCGAGATGACCAGCAGGGGGAGGCGCTGCGACGGGCCGCAACGGTCGGCGTAGCCGCCGAGCACCGTCGAGACCGAGGAGCACAGCGTGGAGTCCTGAGAGCCGTTGCCGCCGTTGGCGATCGACGGGGCGACGTGGTCGTACCAGCCGTCCGAGTCGTCGTAGGCGATGACGACGGCGGTCGACGACCAGTCGGGCGACTGCTGGAGCAGGTTGATCTCGCGGACCAGGAAGTCCTGCTCGTCCAGCGGGTCGGAGTACGAGGCGTGGCCGTCCTGGTACTCGGCGGCCTTCACGTACGAGACGGCGGGGAGGTTGCCGTCCTTGGCGGCCTGCTCGAACAGCGACAGGTCGTACTGGTGGTTCGCCTGGTCGGTCTCACCGACGGCCTTGGTGGGGGCCAGGTGGTGGGGGTTCGACGTCGACTTGTAGTACGCGAACGGGTTGTGGTGCGGCGAGTAGTCCTTCGACGAGCCGCCCGCGACGTTCAGGTGCGTGGTGTCGCACAGCGCGTAGCCGGTCTTCGAGCTCGCGGCCGTGGTCGACGGCGTGAACCCGCCCTGGAACCAGCCCCACGTGATGTTCTGCTCGTTGAGCAGGTCACCGATGTTCTTGCCCTGCATGCCCACGAGAGCCGACGACGACGTGTGGTCGTTGTCCGCGCAGTCGTCGTAGACCGGGTCCGGGTCGCCCGTCACGGTGCCCACGCCGTTGGCGTCGGGGTCGGCCGTCGCGGTCGACGTCGTCAGCAGCGCGCCCGTCTTCGGGTCGAAGGCCTGGCCGCCGTGCGTCTGGCCGGCGACCACGTTGAGGGCACCCGGGGTGGAGGGGCCGAACGTGGCGTCCCAGCTGTTGTCGCTCATGGCGTAGTTCTGCGCGTAGTTCCACAGCGCGGTGACGGTGTTGCCGTCGTAGTAGTCCATGACCAGGCCCGGCTCGTGGAACACGCCCGAGCAGGTGTCGTTGTTGGTCTTCTGGACGAACTGGTCCATGAGGCCACCGTTGATGGCCTGCTGCTCCGGCAGGTAGCCGTGGTTCTGGTCGCACGTCACGGCCTGCGACACGCCACCGAGGCGCTGCGGGACGTACGTGTTCGGGTTCTGCGCGATGAGGCCGGCGGCCTCCATCGTGTCGGTCTTCGGGGTGCCGGCGGCGGCGGTGAACTTGGTGCCGTCGGTGTTGGCCGCGTTCGGGTAGGTGCCGAAGTAGTGGTCGAACGAGACGTTCTCGTCGAACAGCACGACGACGTGCTTGATCGGCGTCGAGGTCTTGTCGGACCCCTGGCCGTTGTTCGGGTGGCCGAGGCCCGGGAGACCCGAGCCGAACAGGCCGCCGGCGAGCGCGAGACCCGCGACGGCCGCCGTCCCGACGGACGCGTAGCGCCCGCGGGGGGTGGAGAGCAGACCCGGCATGGGGGTGTGCCTTTCTGTTCGGTGGTGCCGCGACCGCCGTGGCGCGGAGGCGGCGGTGGTTCAGGCGAGCAGCGCGCTGGCGTACCAGTCGTCTGCTGCCTTCACCCCGGGGAGGGCGAAGAAGTAGCCACCCCCGACCGGGGAGATGTAGTCGACCAGCGGCTCGCCCTGCAGGTGGTTCTGCACGGTCACGAACTGCCGGTCGAGGTCCTGGACGAAGCACACGAACACGAGCCCGACGTCGAGCGTCCCGTTCGCGTCCGTGCCGTTGTCGTACGAGAACGGGCGTCGCAGCATCCGCATCGCCTCCGAGCCGGGCGTGCGGGGCCCGGCGAGGCGGATGTGGGCGTCCAGCTTGATCGCGTCGCCCGTCGGGTCGGCCGCGTAGTCGGGGGCCTCGTCCTCGTGGGTGCCCGTCAGCGGGGCGCCCGTGTCGCGGCGCCGGCCGATCATCTGCTCCTGCTCGTCGAGCGTGACCCGGTCCCAGAACTCCACGAACATGCGCGTCGTGCGCACCACGTGGTACGTGCCGCCCGCCACCCACGCCGGCTCGACGGCGTCCTTCAGGTCCGTGGCGCGCGCCTTGAACGCGCGGGCGGCCTGGTCGTCGACCTTCGCCGTCGGGCCCGCCGCGGTCCACACGACGTCGCCCATCGCGTCGGCGCTCGCGGTGGGCGGGTTGACGGTGCCGTCCTTGAAGCCGAGCAGGTTGCGGGGCGCGCCGCTGGGGCGGGCCGGCGGCAGGAACCCCTCCTGGCGCCACCGCACCGTGAGGCTGCCGCGCGTGGCGCGCAGCAGCTCGCGCACGGCGTGCAGCACGGTGTCGCGCTCGTCGGCGCACACCTGGAGCAGCAGGTCGCCGTCGCAGATGGTGCGGTCGAGGTTGTCGTCGGGGAACGCGTCCATGACGCGCAGCCGGGCTGGCTTGCTGGCCGCGAGCCCGAACCGCCCGTCGAACAGCGACGCGCCCACCGAGACGGTGACGGTCAGCCCGTCGGTGTCCTTGGGCGTGGGGACCACGCCGAGGATCCCGTTGTCCGACGGCGGAGCACCCGGCCCGGCCGACGGCGCGACGCCGCCGTCCGCGAGCAGGCGCGCGGCCTCCGTGAGGGTCTTGAAGACGTCGGCGAGCTCGGCCCGCGAGGCCACCACGGCGTCGAGCGCCAGGAACGTGGCCGCCCGCTGGGCCGGCGTGGTGATGCCCGCCTGATGCTTCCCGTGGAACGGGACGACGGCGGGCACCTTGGCGTGGGTGGGGTGCGTGTACTCGGACCCGTCGGCGCCGGCGGTGGTCGAGCCCGTCGAGACCGGGGCCGCCCCCGTCGCCACGGAGGCGAGCCCTGCGGCACCCGCCGCCCCCAGCACCCCGCGCAGGAACCCGCGCCGTCCGACGTGGGCCGGACACTCGCCGGTCATGGGTGCCTCCGGGGCTCGGTCGTGGCCGCGACACGCGCCAGGGGCTCGAGGGCGGCGTCCAGGCGGGCGTTCAGCAGCTCGCGCTGGGCCGGCGTCAGCGCAGGCCAGGGGGTCCAGCCGGTCTGGCCGGCGGGTGCGTCGTGGTGGAACGTGGCGACCTCGGCGGCCAGCGCGTCGAGCGCGGCGTCGACGTCGGCGAGGTCGTCGCCCTGCGCGGCGAGCAGGGGGCGCAGCTGCACGAGCGCGGCCCGCGACCCGTCGACGGCGGCCGCGACCTCGGCGAGCGTGGTGCCCGACGGGCCGTCCGCCCGGCCGGACAGGGTCTCGCGCTGGACGTCCTCGAGGATCTCGTGCGAGCGCAGGCCCAGCTCGAGCGGGTCCATGCGCGGGTCCTGCAGCTGCTTGACCAGGGCGGTCGTGTCCGTGACGAGCCCCTGGACGAGGGGCCGCGCGCCGGCCGTGCCACCGGTGCCCCAGAGCTGGGCCTCGACCGCACGGAACCCCGTGGTGCCCGACCCGTCGATCGCGTCGCCCAGGTCGCCGAACGCACCGTAGGCGGCGCCGAGCGTGCCGTAGGTGGTGTGGGCGGTGAGCCAGTCGGCGCGGGCGGCGCCGAGGTCGCCGCGGGCGGCGTCGCCGTCGAGCGTCGCGACCTGCTCGGCGAGCGTGCGGGCGCGGCCCAGCGCCCACGTCGAGTACGCCTGGGTGGCCGCGACGAGGTCGTTCTGGCTGAGCAGCACGATGCTGGGCGTGGCCTGGTCGACCTTGCCGCCCGTGACGGTGACGGCGGGCCCGAGCACGGGGTCCTCGTCGGCCTGGAGGCACACGAACCGGTAGCTGCCGCCGTCGAGCCGCACGGACGCCGACGCCGTCGCCCCGGCGCCGATGGCGTCGAGCACCAGGTAGGTGCGGGGCGTGGCCCGGGTGTCCTGGAGGTACACGGCCATGCCGGTGGTGGCGGTGTTGGTGACGGCGAACGTCTGTGCGCCGGCGGCGCCGCCCGTCCACCCGTGGCCGCACGAGTCCGGGCCGGCCTCCACCGGGGTGCCGGGGATGCCCGCGCCCGGGGAGGCGTCCGCGTCGGGGGTGGAGCACCCGCCGAGCAGCATCGCGACGACGGCCGCCGCGGCGGCGGAGGCGACGACGGTGGCGGGCCGGAACCCTTGCGCCGCGTGCACCTTCACCGTCTGCTCCCTGTGGTCCTGGCGGCCTTCTGGGCCGCACCAGGGGCGAACTTATGGCGGGCGGACGGCTGCCCTGGGCAAGTTCTCCGAGAGTTCGCCGGGGCGGCACCGAATGTTCCCCCGCGGGGCGAGCAATCCCCAGCCTGCTCTCAGAGAACGCCCAGGGCGTCGTGTCAGGGAAGATGACGCCGTGGAACAGGAACAAGCGCACGCGGCCCGCCTGCGGCGCGTCGTGCTGACCGTCGCGGTGCTGAACCTCGCCTACTTCTTCGTGCAGTTCACCGTGGCGCTGGGTGCCGGGTCGGTGTCGCTGCTGGCCGACTCGGTCGACTTCCTCGAGGACACCGCGGTCAACCTGCTGATCTTCGTAGCCCTCGGCTGGCCGCTGGCACGGCGGGCCGTCATGGGCAAGGTGATGGCCCTGATCATCCTGGGCCCCGCGGCCTACGCGACCGTCGAGGCAGTGCGCCGGTTCGCCCATCCCCAGGCGCCGCACGTGGTGCCGCTCGCGGTCGCGTCGCTGGGCGCCATCGTGGTCAACGGCGTCTGCGCGCTGCTGCTGGCCCGCGTGCGGCACACCGGCGGGTCGCTCTCCCGTGCCGCGTTCCTCTCCGCCCGCAACGACGTGCTCGTCAACGTCGCCGTGATCGCGATGGGGCTGGTCACGGCCGCCACGGGCTCCGGCTGGCCGGACCTCGTGCTCGGCTGCGCCATCATCCTGCTCGCGCTGCGGGCGGCGTGGGAGGTGTGGGAGCTCAGCGAGGAGGAGCGCCTGGCCGCGCGGGCGCTCGCGGGGGAGGACCTGGACTGACTCCCCCTCAGGCGTCCGCCGCCACCTCCGGGCGCAGGTCCAGCCGGCGCAGCAGCTGCGCGTTGAGCGCCACCACGATCGTCGAGAGCGACATGAGCAGCGCCCCCACCTCCATGGGCAGCACGAACCCGACGCCCGCCAGCACGCCCGCCGCGAGCGGCACGGCCGCCAGGTTGTAGCCCGCCGCCCACCACAGGTTCTGCCGCATCTTGCGGTACCCGGCCCGCGAGAGCTCGATGACCGAGAGCACGGAGCGCGGGTCGTCGGAGGCGAGGATCACGCCCGCCGAGGCGATGGCCACGTCGGTCCCCGCGCCGATCGCGATGCCGACGTCGGCCTGCGCGAGCGCCGGGGCGTCGTTGACGCCGTCGCCCACCATCGCGGTGACCCGCCCGGCCTGCTGCAGCTCCACGACCTTGCCGGCCTTGTGCTCGGGGCGCACGCCCGCGAACACCTGGTCGATGCCCAGCTCGGCTCCCACGGTGCGGGCCACGGGCTCGGCGTCGCCGGTGATCATGACGACGTGCACGCCGCGCCGGTGCAGCGCGTCGACGGCCTCGCGGGCCGCGGGCCGCACCTCGTCCGCGAGCGACAGCGCGCCGGCCACGCGCCCGTCCACGAGCACGTGGAGCACGATCGCGCCGCGCGCCGACCACGCCGCGGTCGCGGCGAGGGGCTCGAGCCCGTGCTCCTGGAGCAGGTTCGGCCCGCCGACGGCCACCTCGTGCCCGGCCACCGTGGCGCGCACCCCGACGGCGGTCGACGACGTGAACCCGGTCGCGGCCGGGACGGTCAGCCCGCGCGCGGCCGCGGCGGCCACGATCGCGGCGGCGAGAGGGTGCTGCGAGTCGGCCTCCGCGGCCGCCGCGAGCGCCAGCAGCGCGTCGTCGTCGTGCCCGACGCCCACGACGTCGTGCACCACCGGCTCGCCCTGGGTGAGCGTGCCGGTCTTGTCGAACAGCACGGTGTCGACCTGGCGCATGCGTTCCAGCGCGGCGCGGTCCTTGACCAGCACGCCGGCCTTGGCGGCGCGCTCGGTGGAGATCGACACCACGAGCGGGATCGCGAGGCCCAGGGCGTGCGGGCAGGCGATGACCAGCACGGTGATGGCCCGGATGACGGCGTCGGACGGGCTGCCCACCAGGCTCCACACGACCACCGTGACCACGCCGGCGGCGAGCGCGAACCAGAACAGCAGCGCGGCGGCGCGGTCGGCGAGCAGCTGGGCGCGCGTGGACGAGGACTGCGCCGCGGCCACGAGCCGCTGGATGCCCGCGAGCGCCGTCTGCTCGCCGACGGCGGTGACGCGCACGCGCAGGGCGTCGTCGGTGGCGACGGTGCCGGCCACGATGTGGTCGCCGACGCCGCGGGGGACGGGCCGGGACTCGCCGGTGATCATGGACTCGTCGACGTCGGCGGTGCCCTGGACGACGTCGCCGTCGGCGGGGACGCGGCCGCCGGGGCGCACGATGACGACGTCGCCGAGCGCGAGGTGGGCGGGGGCGACGGTGACGACGCCGTCGGGCGTGACCTTCTCGGCCTCGTCGGGCAGCAGGGCGGCGAGCGAGTCGAGCGCGGACGACGTCTGGGCGAGGGAGCGCATCTCGAGCCAGTGGCCCAGCAGCATGATGACGACGAGGAGCGCGAGCTCCCACCAGAAGTCGAGGTCGCGGGCGAGGATGCCGAGCGTGGCGCCCCAGGAGGCGACGAAGGCGACGGTGATCGCCATGGCGATGAGCAGCATCATGCCGGGGCGGCGGGCCTTGATCTCGTCGATGCCGCCGGTGAGGAAGGGTCGCCCGCCCCCCAGGTAGATGACGGTGCCGAGCACGGGCGGCACGGCGTCGAGCCAGGACCAGTCCGGCAGCGTGTAGCCGACGAGCCCGGCGAACATGTGGCTGAGCAGCACGGTCGGCGCGGCGAGCACGAGCATGACCCAGAACAGCCGTCGGAACAGCAGGGCGTGGTGGCCGGCGTGGACGGTGTGGTCGCCGTGCCCTGCGTGCTCGGTCGGGTCCTGGTGGCCTGCGGGCTCGTGGCCCGCGTGCTCGTGCTGCATCGTCGTCATGCCGTCGACCATACCCCTAGGGGGTATCGGATGTCGATAGTTCGACGCATCAGCGATCGCGACACGCCAGACGTCCGGGCGCCCGCCGCGCCCCGCCTACGGTCGTTGGCGCACGCGGCACCCCACGGTGCCCACCCGCCGCACCCTTCCCCGACCGCGGCTGGAGATCTTTCGTGAACGAACGCCACATCGCGCAGCACCGTGCCGCGCGCCGGCCGCTCGAGACCCTGACCGGCACCTTCCGTGCCGTCGCAGCCGACGCCAAGGGCGCCAGCCGCAGCGTCGTCGTCGTCGCCACCGCCGGTGGCATCGCGATGTCGACGATCTCGCCCGCGAGCGCCCAGACGAACGCCCACGACGACGCCACCGACCCGGGCATCACGGCCGAGACGCTGGCCCTGGACCCGCTGGCCGTCGACAAGCTCGCCGAGACGCTCGCCGAGCTCATGGCCGACGAGCCCGCCGCCGACGAGGCGCCCGAGGAGGTCGTCGCGACCGCCCCGGTCGTGCAGGTCTCCGCCGACGCCGTGATCGAGGTCGAGCGCGTGGGCGAGGAGGGCATCGTCCCCGTCGCAGTGACGCCCCGCCCGACGCCCCCGCCGCCCGCCCCCGTGCGGACCGCCGTGGCCTCGCGCACCGCCGACCGCCCCGCCACCGGCGGGCGCTGGGCCGCCGCGGCCAACATCGGCCTGCGCTACCTGGGCGTGCCGTACGTGTGGGGCGGCTCCACGCCGCGCGGGTTCGACTGCTCGGGCCTGGTCCAGCACGTGTACCGCCAGCTGGGCGTGAACCTGCCCCGCAGCTCCAGCCAGATGCGCAACTCCTCGCGCACGGTGCGCATCGCGCGCGGCGAGGCCCGCCCCGGCGACCTCATCTGGACGCCCGGGCACATCGCGATCTACCTGGGCAACGGCCGTCAGGTCGAGGCGACCGTGCCCGGCGGGCACGTCACCAACTCGCGCGTGTGGCAGTCCAACCCGCACTTCCTGCGGGTGGTCTGACCCTCACCCTGCGGCGAGCTCCAGCAGCGCCCGGACCGTGTTGACGTTCCGGGCGGTGCCCCGCTCGACGCCCGGGACGCGCAGCCTCGAGCGGCCCTGCCCGTTCGGGTAGTGCGCGTACACCGCACGCTCGCCCAGGGCCACCTGCTCGCCGTCGTCGGCGCGCGTGACGCCCTCGAGCGCGCCCGGCGCGGGCTCCCCGGGCAGGAAGATCACCGCCACGCGGTTGCCCGGCGCCCCGGGGAAGGGGTTGCCGTCGAGCACCCGCTGCAGCTCCCCGGGCGAGCGCACCAGTACCCCGACGGGCCTGCCCGCGTACGCCTCCAGGGCGTCCTCCATGGCCTTCCCGACGGTGGCCTCGTCGTCGTCGGACTCCAGGAGCAGGTTGCCGCTCGCGATGTAGGTGCGCACGGCGGTGAAGCCGGCGTCCTCCGCGAGGCGACGCAGGTCGGCCATGGGCAGCTTGCCGGTGCCGCCCACGTTGACGGCCCGCAGCAGCACGACGTGCGTGGTCATGCGACCAGTCTCGGGTCAGTGCAGCAGCGAGGCCAGGCCGGCGGCCACGACGGCGACCGCCGACGCCGCGGCGAGCACCCCGGCGGCGACCGACTCGGTGCGCGGACGGTGGGTGGTGGTCAGGCTCGCGACCTCGCGGGCTGTGAGCCGGTGCAGGATCGGTGTGGTCATGCCAAGAACGCTACGGACCGACGGCCCGGGCGTCGTCGGCCCTGTGGATGAACCTCCTGGGGCGGGCATCCGCCCGGAGGATGACGGCACGCCATCCCGAGGCGGGAACACGACGAGGCGCCAACGCGCCACCGGTTCCGCGAGCCAGGGGCCGGGTCCCTTTGTGAGGGTGAGCAGCTACAGCAACCGGCGCACCGCCGATCGCTTCCCCCACACGAGGGAGTCACCGTGCAACTCACCACGCTGCACTCGCAGGGCTCGCGGGACGGAGGGCGGCCACGGCGCGCCCGAGGTGTCGCGCTCGTCGCCGCGCTCGCCCTGGCCGGCCTCGCCGGACCCCTGGCTGCTGCCAGCCCCGCCTTCGCGTCCGACGGCGGTGCCACCGCCCCCACCACCCCCACCGATGAGGCCGTCTGCGGCACCCCCACCCCGGGGCACATGAGCTGCTTCTCGCGGCGCCGCACCGACGCCCACGTCGCGCACGGCAAGGGCGTGCGCCGGTCCGCGAACGGCCAGCTCGACGCGGCCGCCGTCAGCGGCTACGGCCCGGCCGACCTGCTGTCCGCGTACAACCTGCCCGCCGACGGCGGCGAGGGCGCCACGATCGCCATCGTCGACGCCTACGACAACCCGACCGCCGAGGCCGACCTGGCCGTCTACCGCCAGCAGTTCGGGCTGCCCGCCTGCACCACCGACAACGGCTGCTTCAGCAAGGTCGACCAGCGCGGCGGCAGCGACTACCCGGAGTACGACTCCGGCTGGGCCGGCGAGATCGCGCTCGACCTCGACATGGTCTCGGCCATTGCGCCGCGCGCCCACATCCTGCTGGTCGAGGCCGACTCCAACTCCGACGGCGACCTCGGGTCGTCCGAGAACCTCGCCGTGACGCTCGGTGCCGGCTACGTCTCCAACTCCTGGGGCGGCTACACGGACGACCCGGCCAACGTGGCCGAGGACTCCGCGTACTACGACCACCCGGGCACCGCGATCGTGTTCAGCACGGGCGACGACGGGTACGGCGTCAGCTACCCGGCCTCGTCGCCCGACGTGACCGCCGTCGGCGGCACGTCGCTGGTCAAGGACTCGAGCGCGCGCGGCTGGACCGAGTCCGTGTGGAACTCCGGCAACCCGTCCACGGGCGCCTGGGGCGCGCCGGGCTCCGGCTGCTCGCAGGTCGAGCCCAAGCCCGCCTGGCAGCACGACCCCGACTGCGCGGGCCGCTCGGCCGCCGACGTCTCGGCCGTCGCCGACCCGTACACGGGCGTGGCGGTCTACGACACCAACGGCAACGACGGCGGGTGGAACGTGTTCGGCGGCACCAGCGCGTCGGCGCCCATCATCGCCGCGACGTACGCGCTGGCCGGCGCGGTCGTGCCCGACAGCTACCCGTCGTCGTACCCGTACGAGACGCCGTCGGCGCTCAACGACGTCACCGTGGGCAGCGACGCGAGCTGCGACCCCGGCTTCGCGTGCGGCTTCCCCACCACCCCGCAGTGCACGCCCCGCTACGAGTGCCAGGCGCAGCCCGGCTACGACGGCCCCACCGGCCTGGGCACCCCCCAGGGCCTGGCCGCGTTCCGCACCGGCCCGCACGGCAGCGTGCGCGGCACCGTGACCGACGCCGCGGGCGGCGCCGTCGTCGCCGGAGCCGCGGTGGCGCTCGGTGACTACACGACCACGTCCGCCGCGGACGGCACGTTCGCGCTCGACGTCCCGCCGGGCGGCTACGACCTCAAGGTCTCGGCGTTCGGCTTCGCCACCAAGGACCTCGGCACCGTCACGGTGTCCGACGGCGGCACGGCCACCGAGGCGGTGGCGCTCACCCGCGTGCCCTCCACCACGGTGACCGGCACCGTCACCGACGGCGGCGGCCACGGCTGGGGCCTGTACGCCCGGCTGACGGTCGACGGCGTGCCCGGCACCGCCTACACGGACCCGGCCACGGGCGCCTACTCGCTGACCCTGCCCAAGGGCGCGACCTACAGCCTGCGCGCGACGGCCCTCTACCCGGGCTACCAGCCCGCCGGCGCCGACATCACGCTCCCGGCCGACCCTGGGCACGGCAACGCCGGCGCCAAGGCGACCGTCGCGACCATCCCGCTCAAGCTCGACACCACCGGCGCGATGGCCCCCGGCTACCACATCGGGTACGGCCCCGGCGGCGGCGCGCAGTCGTTCGACGCGCCCGCCATCCCCGACGGCTGGACCGTCGACACCGCCACGGGCGCGGCCGGCTGGAACTTCACCGACACGCTCAACCGCGGCAACCGCACGGGCGGCTCGGGCCACTTCGCGCAGATCGACGACTACGCGCTCGGCTGGGGTCCCGTCGACTCCTCGCTCGTGAGCCCGGTCTACGACCTGTCCGCGCAGACGGCCCCCGTGCTCGACTTCAGCTCCGCGATCGCCACCGGCCTCGACGACCAGACCGAGTCCGTCGACGTGACCACCGACGGCGGTTCCACGTGGAACACGGTCTGGTCCGCCGGCACCACGCCCGTCTCGGACGACCACCACGAGATCTCGCTCGCTGCCTACGCGGGCAAGCCGTCGGTGCAGGTCAGGTTCCACTTCACGGGCTCGCTCGCCGGGTACTGGGAGATCGACGACGTCTCGGTGGGCGCGCGCACGCTCGTCACCGACGCCGGCGGCCTGCTGGTCGGCAAGGTCACGGACGCCAACACGGGCGCCGGGGTGATCGGGGCGGCCGTGAGCAGCGCAGGCACCGCCACGGTGACCGCGCAGACGGTCGCCGCCTCCGGTGACCCGGCGCTCACGGGTGGCCTGTACTGGCTGTTCGCGCCGGGCAGCGGCCACCAGCGGCTGACGGCGGGCCTGCCCGACTTCGGGTACCCGGCCGTCGCCGGGGCCGCGACCGTCAAGGCCGACCGCATCACCACGGCCGACTTCACGGTGCACCCGGGGAAGCTGGCGCTCTCGGCGGCCTCGGCGTCCGCGCGGGTGCCGTGGGGCACCAGCACGACGGTGCAGGTGACCGTCAAGAACACGGGCGGCGCCCCCGCGACCTTCTCGCTGGGCGAGCAGGCCGGGCGTTCTTCGGCCGGCGCGGGCTCCGCGGCGCCGGCCGTCACCAAGGTGCCGTCCACGGCGACGCCGCTCACGCTCGCGTCGTCGCCGTCCGCCACGGCGGCAGCAACGGCCCCGGCGGGCGCCGCTCCGTCCGCCACGCAGGACGGCGCCGCCTGGCAGCAGCTCGCCAACGCGCCCGCCAGCGCGGAGGGCGGCGTGGCCGGCACCATCGACGGGCTCCTGTACGCGGGGCTCGGCGAGGCGCCGGGCGGCCAGTGGAGCAACGCGTTCTCGTCGTACGACCCCGCCACCGCCACCTGGACCCCGCGGGCCCACCCCGTGACCACGCGGCTCTACCCCGCCTACGGGGTGGTGCGCGGCAAGCTGTACGTCGCCGGCGGGCGCGACGCCGCAGGCTCCCCGATCGCGGGCGGCGAGGTCTACGACCCCAAGACCGACACGTGGGCCGCGATCGCGCCGATGCCGAAGCCGTACCTGGCGTCGGGGTCGGCCGTCGTGGGCGACAAGCTGTACGTCGTCGGCGGGTGCGAGGCCACCGCCTGTGGCACCACCGACGTGCAGGTCTACGACCCGGCGTCGAACACCTGGTCGGCCGGGCCCTCGTACCTGGAGCCGGTCTCGTACCCCGTGTGCGGCACCATCGACGCGAAGGTCTACTGCTCGGGCGGCGCCTACGAGCCCGCCGAGGGCTCGACCACCGACACCGGCGACACGTTCGTGCTCGACCCGGCCACCGGCACGTGGACGCAGCGGGCCTCCGCACCCGTCGACGTGTGGTCGGCCAGCGGCACCGCGGCGAACGGGCAGCTGCTCGTCGCGGGCGGCATGAGCTGGTCCACGCGCACGCTGACCGACGCCGCCTGGTCGTACGACCCGGCCACCGACGCCTGGTCGGCCCTGCCCAGCCTGCCGCTGCCGCTCATGTCGGCGGCGTCGGCCCCCGGGTGGGACCTGGTGGGCGGTGCCAACCAGTACTACGTGCCGCAGTGGTCGATGTTCCAGCTCTCCGGGTACGACCAGCCGCACGCGGACGTGTCGTGGCTCGGCGAGGCGGCGTCGTCGCTCACCGTGGCGCCCGGAAAGTCGGTCACGGTCACGCTGACGCTCGACGCGTCCGCCATGGGCCCGGCCGACGCCGGCACGCACCGCGCCGCGCTGCTGCTCGACGACGACACCCCCTACGGCGAGCTCGCGCTGCCCGTGTCCATGGAGGTGGTGCAGCCGTAGCCGCCCGAGCGTGGGGGCCGGCGGGCTTCGGCCCGCCGGCCCCTTCCGCTATGCCAGCCAGCCGCGCCGCGCGGCGAGCACGCCGCCCTGGAACCGGCTCGTGGCGCCGAGGCGCGCGAGCAGCGTCTGCACCCGGCGCTGCACCGTCCGGTAGCTGACGCCGAGCTGCCGGGCGATCGCCTCGTCCGGCAGGCCCTGGGCCAGCAGCGGCACGATGCGGCGCTCGTCGTCGGACAGGCCGTCCGGCGGGACGAGAGCGTCGGAGGCGTACGGCTGGGCGCCCGTCCACAGGGTCTCGAAGAGCGTGCACAGGGCGTCCAGCAGGGCCGACGGGCGCACCAGGATGCACGAGTCCAGCACCTGCGGCGTCGCGACCAGGGGCACCAGGGCGGCCTCGTCGTCCGAGATGATCAGCTTCATCGGCGCCGTCGGCAGGAACCGCACCTCCTCGCCCGCCGCGACGTCCGCCTCGACGCGGGCCACCGCGCCCGGCAGCGCGAGCGTGTCGCGGCCGTGGATGAACCGCCGCCGCACGCCTGGCACGCCCATGAGCATGCTCGAGTTCACGCGCTCGCCGTCGCTCGCCTCCGCGTACGGGGGCGCGTCGATGCCACGGATCTGGTGCTCCGCCCGGGCGAGCAGCTGCTGGCCCGTCCGCGCGACGGCGTCGGCGCCCGTGATCACCTCGATCACCGACTCCGACGCCCCGGCCCGAGCCACGCGGTGCCGCTCCGCCAGGCGCAGGGTCAGGGCGCGGACGCGCTGGATCTCCCGCTCGCGCGCCAGCAGCAGCACCTCGACAGCATGCTCCGGCGGCAGGGCCGTGTAGCGCACCGGGCGGTCGGGGATGTGGGAGACCAGGCCGCGATCCTCCAGGCCCGAGAGAGCCACCTGCACCGCCTCCTCGTCGAGGCCCGTCGCGGCGGCCAGCTCGCCCGCCGTCAGCGGCGTGTGCTCCACCAGCTCCAGATAGGCGGCCTCAGCCCAGCGATCCAGCCCCAAGACCTCGAGCATCCGCTCACCCCCGGCAGAAGATAACCCTCCGCGCGGGCGACCCGACGTCCCGCCTGGGCTCGTCTTACCGCGCCGCGAACCAGGAGTCGAGATCCTCCGTGATCTCGAACTCCGGGCGCCGGCCCACGGGCACCTGCTCGACCACGTCGGACACCTGCCACTCCGGCGTCCACTGCCACCGCTGCGTGGCCGGCACGGTGGTCAGCCCGCGCACGACGACGCGGCCGTCGGGCTCGACGTCGAACGCCAGCTGGTCGCCCGGGTGCACGTTCAGCACCGCGCACACCTCCGCGGGCACGGTCAGCTGCCTGCGATGCCGGAGGGGTGCGCGGAGCTCAAGGGTCTCGTCCGGCGCCATGGTGCGATTCTCCCAACCCTGCCGTGGGCCGGGAGGGGGCGTGGCCGCTTGTGGATGGTGTGGCCGCGCGGTGCGCCGTGATGTGGCTCGGGGTGCGCTGCGGGGGACGGGTGGCGCGTCAGGAGGGCGTGCACCGGGCGCGGTCACGCTCTCCGGTGGTTGAGCTTGTCTCGTCGTCACGGCCGGGCCCCACGGCGCGGTCAGCCGGTCGTCACCGCGTGTTCAGGCGCGGCCCGATGTGCATTCATCTCTCGACCGATTCCTCCGCTTGGCGTCGCATCCGGGTATTTGTGGCCGAGAGATCCGTCATCAAGAAAGACGGCCCGGTGTATCGGAACTCCGAAGGCCGACTCCTCATTGTTTGGGCAGAGAGCCCTCTTTATCAAGGAGATGAGCATCATGGCTGACGAGGAAACAGGAACCGAGCCGGACTTCCCGTCGGGCGCCGACGACTGGGGCACCCCCCTGGTCGTCACGCCGCCCCCGCTCCCCAGCGAGGGGACGCCGCGCGGACCCGTCGTGCCGCCCGTTCCGAAGACCCCGATCGTCAAGCGGCCCTGAAAGGCGAGGGGGCGGCGGTGCTCGCCGCCCCCCGCCCCGCCTCACGCGTGCGGCTTCGCCTTGGCCCGGAACGCCTCGTAGCGCCACGAGAGATGACCCGGGTCGGGGCGGTCCGCGGCCCGGACCGGGAGCCTCAGTGCACGGCCGTGCATCTCCTGAAGCCCGTGCTTGAGCATGGGTCCGTCGATCTCCTGGAGCAGGTCGACGGCGATCTCGATCGTGTACTCGGGCGTCACGCCGAGCATGTCCTGGTCGTACGCCGCGTGGTGGATCTTGCACAGCGCGAGGCCGTTGGTGACGGTCGGCGACCCGAGCTCGTGCCAGTCCGGGACGATGTGAGCCGCGTCGAGCAGCGCCCCGTGACGGAGCTGGCAGACGGCGCACTGGGTGTCGTAGGCGACCATGACGCGCGTGCGGAACGCCGGCTGGTGCAGCCGCTGCTTCGCCAGGCGGATCGCGTATTCCTTTTGTGCGACGTTCATGTCGCGGACGTCCTTCATGAACATGAAGGACTCGTCGAGCGCGATGACGAACGTGCGCTCCTCCGGGTAGTCATCGACGACATAGACGGGAAAGACCGGGGTGTAGATGTTCCTGACCTCTTTGCGGAAGAGGATCAGGGGCATTCCGGTGGTCATGGCATTGCGCAGCTTGCGGTTGTCGCCCGACCACGGGTCGCCGTCGCGATAGGCGTAGTGGAGCAGGCCGTCGTCGGACTCGGTGTCGTCGTACGGCCCGTTCGCGGTGCTCACGATCGAGAGCGTCGAGCCGAACGTCGCCGGGTTCCGGATCCCGCGCGAGTAGTCGATGATCGGCAGCTTCGCGCCGTCGAGATGGAAGTCGAGCAGCTCGGCGCGGTGCAGGAACCCGCCGTTCGCCTCGGCGCGCTCACGCACCCAGTCCATGATCCGCTGCCTGAGCGCCGCCTCGACGGGTGAGTCCACGCGGCAAGTCGACCAGCTCGGCCGGCCCGTGGCAATCCTGGCTCGCGTTGGCGGTGCTGGCCGGCGGTCAGGTGTGGAAGGGTCCTTCCAGCGGCAATGATCGCCGTCGGCAACCATGCGCGGCTGCCTGCAGGCCACCAACGAAGGAGCCCCACCCGTGAAGACCCTCACCCTCCCCGGCACCAGCATCGCGGCCCCCGAGGTGGTCCTCGGCCTGATGCGCATCGCGGGCAAGTCCGACGACGAGATCCGCACGCTGGTCGCCACGGCCCGCGACGCCGGCATCGACTTCGTCGACCACGCGGACGTCTACGGCCCGTCGCGGCACGAGTGCGAGCGCCGCTGGGCGCAGGCCATGCACCTGACGCCGTCGGAGCGCGAGCAGTGGACCATCCAGACCAAGTGCGGCCTGGGCGACGGCAAGTTCGACTTCTCCTACGAGCACATCGTCGAGTCGGTGAACGGCTCCCTCGAGGCTCTGGAGACCGACTACATCGACATCCTGCTGCTGCACCGCCCCGACGCCCTGGTGGAGCCGGAGGAGGTCGCGCGGGCGTTCGACGAGCTGCACGCCGCCGGCAAGGTGCGCCACTTCGGCGTGTCGAACCACGCGCCCGGCCAGATGGCGCTGCTGAGCAAGTACCTGAACCAGCCGATCGTCGCCAACCAGGTGCAGCTGTCGATCACGCACGCGAACGTGTTCACGCAGGGCACGGCCATCAACATGAACGGCCTGGACCAGTCGGTGGACCGGGACAACGGCGTCGTCGACTACTGCCGGCTGAACGACATCGCGCTGCAGGCGTGGTCGCCGTTCCAGGCGGGGTTCTTCGACGGCCCGTTCCTGGGTTCCGACCGGTACCCCGAGCTCAACGCCGTCGTCGACCGCCTGGCCGCGGAGCACGACGTCGAGCCCGAGGCCATCGCGACGGCGTGGATCCTCCGGCACCCGGCGAAGTGGCAGGTGGTGCTCGGCACGACGACGCCGGCGCGCGTCACGGCGGCGGCCGCCGGGAGCGACCTGACGCTCACGCGCGCCGAGTGGTACGAGCTGTTCCGGGCCGCGGGGCACGTGCTGCCGTGACCCGCGAGCCCGTCAGGTACGCGGTGCCTCAGCCGTAGTGGCAGACGTACGACACGGCCTCGTCGACGGCGATCTCGAAGGACGAGTCGCCCGGCACCGAGAACGTGTCGCCGCCGGTGTACGACGTCCACTCCGGCGACCCGGCCAGGCGCACGCGGCACGCGCCCGAGTGCAGCTCCATGACCTCGGGGGCGGCGGTGCCGAAGGTGAGCTCGGAGGGCAGGATCACGCCCGCCGACTTCCGCGTCCCGTCGGCGAGGAAGAACGTGTGCGAGACACACTTTCCGTCGAAGTACACGTTCGCGGTGGGGTCGAGGGTGACGTTCTCGTAGGCCATGGGCCGGAGGGTAACCGGGTGCCAGAAGGCCGCGCAGATGTGGCCAGCGGATGGCCCGGGGCGAACGGCGTCGGGCAGAGTTCTACCCGTCGCTCCCCCTCGCGGGGGGAACGGCGGCCCGCAGGGTGGTCCGGAGACGGACCGTCCAGCCCCGGTCAAGACAGGGGTGGCGGGAAGACCTGCTTCTCCGAGGTCGTCTGGCTATGTGCCGGGCCCGGGGACCGTCGGCTCGGCCGGCTGGCGGCGGTGGGCGGCCCAGGTTCGAGATGTGCTGGTCAAGGCTGGTGCGCGAGGACCCCGAGTCACGGCTCGGAAGCAACGGGCGGTTCTGGCACCGGGCCCCGCGACGGCGGGGGACCTCGGATGCCCTGCGACGGCGGGGCGGGTCGGATCGAGCGCAAGGCCCCGGACGTGCGGAGAGCACGGACCGGGGCCTTCGTGCGTCCACAGGCAGTTCCGCAGGGGTGGCGCGGGTCACACATCACCCGCTAACGTCGCGTGCGCTGACAGGTCAGTAACCACGATGGAGTGCACATGCTGCCGTCCCGCACCACCTCAGCGTTCTCTGCGCTGGCTCTCATCGGCGCGCTCGCGATCCCCGTGGGGTTCGCGGCCTCGGCCGCCGCCGCCCCCGACGACCCCGCCCTCGGTGACCTGGCCCGCGACGCCGTGATCACGGCGTCCGCGTTCCAGGACGACAAGGACGGCCGCTTCCCGCCCGACGCCGCCACCGACGGCAACCCGTCCACCCGGTGGGCGAGCGGCAACGGCCCCGACGACTCGAGCTCGTGGCCGCAGTGGCTCCAGCTCGACCTGGGTGAGGTGTCCAGCCTCGACGCGCTGCGCCTGGCCTGGGAGGCCGCGTACGCCACCGACTTCACCGTCGAGGTCGCCGACGCCGCCCCGGACGACCCGGCGAGCTGGCACGTCGTCGACACCGAGCACGGCGCCACCGGCGGCACCCAGGTGATCGACCTGCCCGCCGCCACGCAGGGCCGCTACGTGCGCCTCGACCTGACGGGGCGCGTCGCCTTCGACTGGGAGGCCCCCACGCTCCACTGGTACGGGTACTCGCTGTACTCCGTCGAGGTGTGGGGCGCGTCCGCGCACCCGACGCTCGGCTTCGCCGGCCCCACCACGGCTCTCGACGCGGGCGGCGACGTCGCCGTCCCGCTGCGCCTGGCCAACCCGCGCGACGTCGACACCACCGTGCACGTGACCAGCACCGACGGCACCGCCAAGGCCGGTGACGACTACGCGGCGATCGACACCGACGTCGTGATCCCCGCCGGCGCCACCACGGCGCAGGTGCACACCTCGAGCGTCGACCACGGCGCGCTCGCCGGGGACCGCACCTTCACGCTGGCCATCAGCGGCGCCGACCCCGGGGTGCGGCAGGGCAGGTACCAGCAGTCGAGCGTGACGCTGCGCGCCCACGGCGACCTGCCGAACGTGGGCACGCCGACGGCGTTCGACGACTTCGAGTCCGACACCCTGCCCGTGTTCGCGTGGGGGTCCGACGGCGACGCCACGCCCGCCCTCACGCGGGTCGACGCCTCCGGCCGGCCCGGCGCGGCGGCCGGCTCGCACGCCCTCGAGGCCAAGGTCGCGGCCGTCGGCGCCGGCGGCTGGGGCGGGTTCACGCACGACTTCGGCGAATCTGAGGACTGGTCGTCGGACGACGCGTTCACGTTCTGGTTCCAGGGCACCGGCAGCGGCAAGACGCTGCGGTACGAGCTCAAGTCCGGCGGGTCGTCGGCGGGCAGCGCGACGCTGTTCGAGACGTCGTTCGTGGACGCCAAGGCCGGCTGGCAGCCGGTCACCATCCGGTTCGCCGACCTGCGCAAGAAGGGCAGCCCCTCGGCCCCCGACCGCTTCGACCCGAAGACCGCCTGGGGCTACGCCGTCACGCTGAGCGACCTCGGCGCCGGCACCTGGCTGTTCGACGACTTCTCGCTCGTCGAGCGCGCCATCTCCATCGCCTCCTTCGAGGGCGACGTCACGCTCAGCACCGACGCCAACCCCGTGGGCGTGTTCACGTGGGGCGCCGACGAGGCCTCCAAGCCGACCATGGCCATCACCGCCGACGACCGCGACGGCACCGCCCCCGCCGGCAACCACGTGCTGGGCGGCGACTACCAGATCGCCGCGGGCAAGTGGGGCGGCTTCAGCCACGACCTGGCCTCGCCGCAGAACTGGTCGTCCTACGGCGGCATCCGCTTCTGGTGGTACGCCTCCGAGGACTCCCGCCCGGCGTCGCCCACCGCGGGCGCCGACATCAAGGTGGAGCTCAAGGACGACGGCCCCGACGGCGAGCACAGCGAGCTGTGGAACACCACGTTCAAGGACAACTGGTCGCCCGACGGCTCCCGATGGAAGCTCGTCGAGCTGCCGTTCAGCCAGTTCACCAAGCGCGGCGACTACCAGCCCGGCCCGGCCGACATCCAGAACGGCACGCTCGACCTCACGCGCGCCTTCGGCTACGCCCTGACCATGCCCACCGACACCGCCCGCACCGGGTGGAAGGTGGACGACTTCCAGGTCTACGGCGCGCCCGCCGCGCCCGTGGTCGCCACGGTGACGGCGTCGCCCGACGTCGTGCTCGTCGACGCCGGCACGACGGCCCACGTCAACCTCACGCTCGCGACGTCGGACGGCGGCCCCCTCGCCGCCCCCGTCACGGTCACCTACGGGCTCGGCTCCGGCGGCACGGCGAAGGCGGGCGACGACTTCGCGCCGTTCTCCGGCACCGTGACCTTCCCGGCCGGGGCGAACCCCGGCGACGTGCAGTCGTTCGACGTCGTCACGACGTCGGCCGGCGGGAGCAGCGAGGCGAAGACCATCCCGGTCGCGCTGACGTCCGACGGCGCCGCCGTGACCAGCGCGCGCGTGGTGATCAACGCGCACGGGCTGCCCTACCTCGACGCGTCGCTGCCCGTCGACCAGCGAGTCGCCGACCTGCTGGGGCGCATGACGCTCGAGCAGAAGGTGGGCCAGATGGCGCAGGCCGAGCGCCTGGGCCTGACGTCGCCGTCGGACATCTCCACGCTGGGGCTCGGCTCCGTGCTCAGCGGCGGCGGTTCCGTGCCCGCGGACAACACCCCGGCCGGGTGGGCCGACATGGTCGACTCGTTCCAGCGCGAGGCCCTCACCACGCCGCTGCAGATCCCGATGATCTACGGCGTCGACGCCGTCCACGGCCACAACAACGTGGTGGGCGCGACCCTCTTCCCGCACGACATCGGGCTCGGCGCCACCCGCGACCCCGGCCTCGCCGGCCAGGCCGAGCAGGTCACCGCCTCCGAGGTCCGCTCGACGGGCGTCCCGTGGGCCTTCGCCCCCTGCCTGTGCGTCACGCGCGACGAGCGGTGGGGCAGGTCGTACGAGTCGTTCGGCGAGGACCCGGCGCTGGTCAGCGCCTTCAGCGCCGACGTGGTGCGCGGGTTCCAGGGCAACGACCCGCTGCACATCAACGGGTCCGACGAGATCCTCGCGACGGTCAAGCACTGGACCGGCGACGGCGGCACCACCTACGACGAGTCCGTGACCGGCTCCGGCTACCCGATCGACCAGGGGATCACCCACGCGGCGACGGAGTCCGACTTCGAGCGGCTGTTCGTCGACCCGTACAAGCCGGCCATCCTGGCGGGCGCGGGGTCGCTCATGCCGTCCTACTCGGCCGTGCAGATCGGCGACGGGCCCACCGTCCGCATGACGGAGAACGGGTTCCTCAACAACACCGTGCTCAAGGGTCAGCTCGGCTTCCAGGGCTTCGTCATCAGCGACTGGGAGGCCATCGACAAGCTGCCCGGCGGCACCTACGCCCAGAAGGCGGTCCGGGCCGTCAACGCCGGCCTCGACATGGCGATGGCGCCGTACAACTACGCCACGTTCATCACCTCGATCGAGGGAGCCGTCGCCTCCGGCGACGTGTCCCCGACGCGCGTCGACGACGCCGTCTCCCGGATCCTGCGCGAGAAGTTCGCGCTGGGGCTGTTCGAGAAGCCGTTCGCCGACCGGTCGGGGGCCGCCGACTTCGGCGGCACCGCCCACCGGGCCGTGGCCCGCCAGGCAGCGGCCGAGTCGCAGGTGCTGCTGAAGAACTCGGGCGCGCTGCCTCTGGCCAAGTCGGCCGACGTGTACGTCGCCGGGTCCACCGCCGACGACCTCGGCCGGCAGCTGGGCGGCTGGTCGATCTCGTGGCAGGGCTCCGCCGGGCCCATCACGCAGGGCACCACGATCGGCCAGGCCATCAAGGCGGCGTCGACCGGGCACACCACGATCAGCCCGGACGCGTCCGCACCCATGACCGGGTCCGACGTCGGCGTCGTCGTCGTGGGCGAGAAGCCCTACGCCGAGGGCGTGGGCGACGTGCGGTACGGGTCGGGGTCGCAGTTCTCGCTGTCGCTCTCGGCGGCCGACCAGGCCACCATCGACAAGGTGTGCGGTGCGATGACCTGCGTCGTCCTCGTGGTCAGCGGGCGCCCGCAGCTCGTGGGCAGCCAGCTCTCCGAGATCGACGCGCTCGTGGCCTCGTGGCTGCCTGGCACGGAAGGCGAGGGCGTGGCCGACGTCCTGTTCGGCAACCAGCCGTTCACGGGCCGCCTGCCCGTGACCTGGCCCAAGACGGACGACCACGTGCCCGACAACGTGGGCGACGCCAGCTACGACCCGCAGTTCGCCTACGGGTGGGGCCTGCGCACCGACTCGCCGAAGGCGCGTCTCCAGGCGCTGTCGGCCACCCTCCCGGCCGGCTCGACGTCGTACAAGGCCGTGCGCCGGCTGCTCCAGGCGGACTTCTGGGCCGCCGACGGCACCGTCGCCGACGTCCGCCCCGCCTGGACGCTGCTTCAGGGGGCTGCCGCCGACCTGAAGTTCGACGCGTCGGCGTCGGGCTGGGCGTCGTCCGGGGCGACCGAGCGCTACCGGGCGGCCGACGTGGTCGTCTCCGTGGCGCGCGACCTGGCGCAGGCCGCCGTCGTCGCAGGCACCGCGACGGCCGACAACGCCACCCAGACCTCGAACGCGGAGCACGCCCTGCTCACGGGTGCGCCCGGCACGGCCGTCCGCCTCCTGGCGGCCGCGACGGGGGTGAAGCTCACGCCCAACCGCGACTAGAGCCCGCGAGTTAGCACCCCAACTCGCGAGTTAGCACCCCGGGCGACGAGCTCGCCGCCGTCATCGCCCGCGTCGAGGAGGAGGAGCGCGAGCTCGTCCTCGCCGCGTTCACCCACGACGACGCCTGGCGGCTGGGCTGCCTGCTCGTCGAGCTCGCCGAGGAGCGGGACCTGCCCATCACCATCGACATCCGCAAGGGCACCCAGCAGGTGTTCCACGCCGCCCGCCCGGGCACGACGCCGGACAACGACTCGTGGATCGACCGCAAGGTCGCCACCGTGTACCGGTTCGGGGCGTCGTCGTACCTGGTGGGGCGCCGGCACGCGGCCGGCGGCCGGGACTTCAACGAGGTGCACGGGCTGCCGTTCCAGGAGTACGTGGCGCACGGCGGGGCGTTCCCGATCCGCGTCGACGGCGTGGGCATCGTGGGCGTGGTGACGGTCTCCGGGCTCGCGCAGGCCGACGACCACGCCCTCGCCGTCGAGGCGCTCCGGGCCTTCACTGCTTGAGCCTCCGGGCTTGCGATTGACGCAGCGTCAACCTCTACCGTCGTCGGCATGGAGTGGTCCATCCAGGAGGTCGCCCGGCTCGCCGGCGTCAGCAGCCGCACGCTGCGGCACTACGACGCCGTCGGGCTGCTGCCGCCCACACGCACCGGCGCCGGCGGTCTGCGGTACTACGACGGCGACTCCGTCGTCCGGCTGCAGCGCATCCTGCTGCTGCGGGACCTCGGGCTGGGGCTCGACGCCGTCGGGCGGGTGCTCGCCGAGCAGACCGACCCCGCGGCGGCGCTGGCCGGCCACCTGGAACAGCTGCGCGGCGACCGCCGTCGGCTGGACCGGCAGATCGCGTCCGTCGAGCGCACGCTCGCGGCGCTCGACACAGGAGGCAGGCTGATGGCCGAGGACATGCTGGACGGGTTCGACCACACGCAGTACCGCGAGGAGGTCGAGCAGCGCTGGGGCCGCGAGGCGTACGCGAGCAGCGACGCCTGGTGGCGCTCGCTCGGCGCCGCCGGGCAGGCCGGGTGGAAGGCGCGGCTCACCGCGCTCAACGCCGACTGGACCGCTGCCGCCGCGGCGGGCCTGGCGGCGGAGTCGGACGAGGCGCAGGCGCTCGCGACCCGCCACGCCGACTGGCTCGCGAGCATCCCCGGCACCCCGGGGCACGAGCAGGGCCGGGCCGCCGACGCCTACCTGCTGGGCCTCGCCGACATGTACGTGGCCGACGACCGGTTCGCGGCCAACTACGGCGGCGAGCGGGGAGCGGTGCTCGTCCGCGACGCCCTGCACCACTACGTGGCGCATCGCCCCGCCTGACCCCGTGCGAGCCGGTGGGAGGATGGGCCGGTGAGCGACGACTGGGTGGCACAGCGGACCGAAGCGGCGCGCGTGCAGGCCGAGAGGCTGCAGGCCCGCCAGGACGCCGTGCACGTGCAGGCCGAGACGCTGCTGGCCCAGTTCCTCCCCGTCGTGACCGCTCACGGCCCCGCGCCCGAGCGGCTGCGCGTGCGCGGGTACGGCGGCCGCGGCGAGGCCCGCACCCCGCTGCGCGGCTGGTACCTGCGCCAGGACCGCACGGCAGCGCTCGCCGACGACGGCCGCTTCTACACGCTCATCGCCCCGCTCTCCACGATCGACCGCCTGCGCGGCGTGACCCCTGCACCGGCCCGCCCGCCGATGGTGCTCGGGGAGGGCGGCAAGGACGGCGAGTCGGTGGAGCTGTCGATCGCGCTGGAGCGCGTGCTGCCGGGGTGGCGTTCGCTGGGCTGAGCCGGGCCCTGGAGCGGACGCAGGCCGTGCCGGGCTCGCGTCGTCTGTTGTGGGTCCCTGGGACTCCGGTGATGGGGCCTCATTTCCGGAGTCCCAGGGACCCACAACGCGTGCTTCCAGCGACAGTTCACCCCTTCGGCGCACCTCGCCTTGGTGCCGGCGTGCCATCGTGGGGCAATGTCCGCCGAGCCTGCCGCGCACCTCCGTCCGGCCTGGTCCCGGGCGTGCGCCGGGGTGGTCGGCGCCGTGCTCGTCGCCGCTGTCGCGGCGTGCTCGCCCGTCGCAACAGAGGCGTCCGGCGCGGCCGCGGCGACATCCAGCCCGACGACGGCGGTCGCTGGCGCCGAGCCGAGCCCGACTCCCACCCCGACGCCGTCAACGAGCCCGACTCCGACCCCCGCCACGGCACCCTCGAACCCGGCCAGACCCGCGACCACCGCACCCCAGGCCCCCGCCGGCAGCGCTCTCGCCGCCGTCGCCGGCCTCGCCGTCAAGGGCCGCGCCCCCAAGACGGGCTACGCCCGCGACCAGTTCGGCCCGGCGTGGGCCGACGTCGACCGCAACGGCTGCGACACCCGCAACGACATCCTCAACCGGGACCTCACCGACGTCGTCACGAAGGCGGGCACGCACGGCTGCGTGGTGCTGACCGGGACGTTCCACGACCCGTACTCGGGCGAGACCATCGCGTTCGAGCGCGGGCAGGCCACGAGCAGCGCGGTGCAGATCGACCATGTGGTGGCGCTGTCGGACGCCTGGCAGAAGGGCGCGCAGCAGTGGTCGGCGCAGGCGCGGGAGCAGCTCGCCAACGACCCGCTGAACCTGCTGGCGTCGAAGGGCTCGCTGAACTCGGCGAAGGGCGACGGCGACGCCGCCACCTGGCTGCCGCCCAACAAGGGGTTCCGGTGCGCGTATGTCGCCCGCCAGGTCGCGGTGAAGCGTTCCTACGGGCTGTGGGTCACGACGGCGGAGCGCGACGCCATGGTGCGGGTGCTGTCGACCTGTCCGGGCGAGCCGCTGCCCACCGGCTCCCTGGTCACGTCCCCGCCGGCGGCGCAGGCGGCCCAGCAGGCCCCGGCGCCCCAGGCCCCGGCGCCCCAGCCCGCCGCATCAACACCGGTGCCTGCAGCCCCGGCCCCCGCAGCACCCGCAGCCGACCCCGACGTCTACTACCAGAACTGCACCGCGGCCCGCGCCGCCGGCGCCGCACCGCTCCACGTGGGCGACCCCGGCTACCGCGCGGGCCTCGACCGTGACAAGGACGGCGTCGCCTGCGAGTAGCGGTCAGTGCTCCGGGACCACGGGCAGCTCGCCCGTGGGCAGGGTGGCCGTGGTCCGCTCGAACGGCAGCGCGAAGCTCAGACGCGTGCCGCCCAGTGCGCTGGGACCCAGCGTGAGGTGCCCGCCGCGCGTCTCGAGCCGCTCGGCGTGGCGGGCCAGGCCGTGCAGCTCGACGTCGGTGTCGGGCATGCCGGTGCCGTCGTCGTCGACGGACGCCTCCATGACCCAGCGCTCGGGCTCGCCCGGGACGGGGCGGACGTCGGCGGTGATGCTGACGCGGGAGGCGTGGCCGTGCTTGAGCGCGTTGGTCACGGCCTCCTCGATCGTGTAGACGGCCACGAGCCGGTCGGCGAGCATGAGCGGCACCTGACCGAGGCGCTCGAACCGCCGCAGCCCGGGTCCGGTCTGGATCGACGTGGCGATCTGCGGGGGCAGGCGGCGGAGCATGAGGTCGACGGCGCGCACCACCCCGAGCTCGACGCCCGCGGGGAACACGGCGTGGCTGAGGGTGCGCACCTCCTGCTCGCGGATCTCCTCCAGGCGCTCGGCCCACGCGCGCAGCTGGGCGGCCGCGGCGGCGGGGTCCGCCCCGGCGCCGTCGAGCGACGCGGCGACGCCGTCGAGCCCCGCGGTGACGGTGACGAGCCGGTACTGCAGGTTGCCGTGCAGGTGGTCGGACACCATGCGCCGCACCCGCATCTCCTCGGACTGGAGCTCCTCGACGGCGCGCGCGGCGCGGCGCGCCACCTGGAGCCGGCGCCGCTCCTCGCGCCGTGCCCGGCCCACGACCGCCGCGACGAACACCCCCGCGCCCACGGCGAGGAACCCGGCGAAGAACCCCGCGAGCCACTCCGCGCCGATGTACACGGCGCCCTCGGGGGTCGTGTAGATGGCCCGCATGGCGACGGCGCGCGGCACCGACGCGACCAGCGCGACCAGCGCGATGAGGGGGTAGCGCACCTTGGCGCCCCAGCGCATGGGACGCAGCGCGAACGTGCCGCCCACCACCAGCAGCCCGTAGGCGAGGTTGACCGCCATGACGGCCAGCGCCTCGCTCACCGCGACGGCGTCGCCCGAGTGCGACGCTCGGTTCAGCCCTCCCCAGCCGGCCCACTGGGCGAGCGACATGAGCGAGAACAGCACCACGTTGGTGGACGCGAGCACGATGCCGGTGCGCGTCGGGTCGTGCAGCGGCTGGTCGTCGACGTGCTCCGGGCGGGCGCGCAGGCGGCGGGGGGAGACGGCTGCCATCAGGTCCGCCACGACCGCCCGGTCTGCTCGATGAACGCGAGCACGGCGGCGACGCGCCGGTTGCTGCCGTCGCCGTCGATCCCCAGGCGCTGATAGATCGACTTGAGGTGGCTCTCCACGGAGCGCGTGTTGATGCCGAGGCGCTCGGCGGCGGCCTGGTTCGACAGGCCCTCGGCCACGAGGCGCAGCACGCCGAACTGCGCGGGCGTCAGGTCGGCGACGGCGGACCCGCTGCGCGGCTCCGAGCGCTGCACCAGGTACGGGTCGATGACGACCTGCCCCTCGGCGGTCGCGGCGACGGCACGCACCAGCACGTCACGCGCGAAGCTCGACCTCTTGCTCAGGTAGCTCCACGGGCGCGGCGCCTCCTCCTGAACGGAGGAGAACAGCCCCATGACGTCCTCGGACGACAGCAGCATGACGGCGAGGTCGGGGTCCTGGCGCTGCAGCTGCACGCCCAGCGCGACGCCGTTGCCGTCGGGAAGGTGCACGTCCAGGAGCGCCACGTCGACCGACCCGGGCGTGAACACCAGGCGCGCCTCGGTGGCGCCGGGCACGGAGTGCACGACGCGGAGGTTCGTCTCCGATGCCAACGTCTGCTCGAGCATGCCGCGCATGAGCGCCTCGTCCTCGACGATGCCGACCCGGACCACCTGATCAGTCATCCTGCGATGGTATGGCGGAGGTCACGCGCCAGGCATCGGATGCCCTCGCATGCGTGGCAGCATGGCGCGGTGCGCGTGGAACCCCTGAGTGTCGAAGGCCTGATTTCACGGTTGGTCGACAGGATCACCGGGTCGGCCGGCACCGTCCGCGTGCTCGTGGACGGGCACCCGGCAACCCGGCCGGAGGCGCTCGCGGACGCGCTCGTGGAGCCGCTGCGCGCCGCCGGGCGGCCCGTCGCCCGCGTGCGCACGCGCGACTTCCTGCGGCCCGCGTCGCTGCGGCTGGAGCACGGCCGCCGCGACCCCGACTCGCTGCTGGACGGGTGGGTCGACGCCGGCGCCCTCAACCGCGAGGTGCTGACGGCGGCCGTCGACCAGGGCCGGTACCTGCCCACGCTGCGCGACCCGGTGACCGACCGGTCCACGCGCGCCGCCTACGCCGACGCGCCACCCGGCACGGTCGTCGTGCTCGACGGGTCGCTCGCGCTGGGGCTCTGGCTCGACGTCGATCTCAGCGTGCACCTGGCGCTCACGCGGCCCGCCGAGACGCGCGGCACCCCGCTCGACGACGCGTGGCAGCTCGCCGCGTACGACAGGTACCGGCGCGAGGTGGCCCCGGAGCGCGCGGCCGACGTCGTGGTGCGGTGCGACGACCCGCGGCACCCCGCGCTGGTGACGCGCTCCTGATCAGGTGCTCGACTCGGTCTCCACGCAGTACTCGTTGCCATCGGTGCGGTTTCCGCACGTGAGGCCGAAGTTCTCGTAGTCGGTGCCGTCGTCGGACAGGAAGTAGAGGTCGTCGCACGACGCCATGTCGCCGGCGGCGCACTTGTCCCAGAGCCGGTCGAGCACGGAGTTGTCGCCGTAGTGCGAGCCGGACTCCGGGGCGGGGCCGTTCGACCCGCCGCCCGTGTCGCCCAGGGAGGCAGTGGTGATGCCCACCGTGATGGCCACCGTGTACGCGAGCACCTGAAGGCCGCCGATGATGATGCCGGCGATCGCCATCCCCTTGCCGCGCCGGTACGCCCGCGACGTGCGGACGGTGCCGGCGATGCCGAGACCCAGCGCCACCGGACCCAGCCCCACCAGGCCCGTGACCAGCGCCGCGACGCTCACGCCGTCCGTGAGCCCGGGCGGCGGGACCGGCGGCCCGGGCGGCCCGGCCGGCGGCCCGTACGGGTTCAGGTACGGGTAGGGCGCCGCATAGGGCGTCGGTGGCGGGACGGGCGCGGGCTGCCCCACCGGGGACGGGGGGTACGGATCGGTCATAGTGCCTCCTTCGGCACCGCACAGTGTGGGGTAGACCGGCCCCGCCCGTCACCCGGCGTGGCAGGTGAACTACGCCTCCGTGGGCCAGCCCAGGCAGAAGGTGTGGCCCGCCGGGTCGGCGAACACCCGGTACGACCCGTCGCCGTCGGCCAGCCGCCGGGCACCGAGCGCGACGACGACCTTCTCGGCGTCGTCAGGGTCCGTGTCGGTGACCCACACGTCGACGTGCAGCTGCTGCGGGCGCTCCGGGTCCGGCCACGCCGGGGCGTTGTAGCCCTCGACCTGCTGGAACATCACCGTGCGAGGGCCGCCGAGCATCGCCATGCCGTCGCCCTCGTACGCGATCTCGTCGCCCAGCACCCCGCTCCAGAACCGGACCGCGGCGGCGGCGTCGGGCACGTCGAACGTGACGCCCCAGATCGTGGTGCTCTCCACCTCGTCGCTGAGGCACAGGTCGAACGGGTGGCCGGCCGGGTCGGCGAGCGTGTTCCAGGTGGCGTTCTCGCGCAGCAGCGTCGCCCCGAGGGCCACGGCGTGCTCGGTGGCGGCGGCGAGGTCGGGCACGCGCAGGTCGAGGTGCAGCTGCTGCGGGTGCTCCTGGCCGGGCCACTCGGCCTGGACCAGGTTCGGGGCCGCCTGGATCCCCAGCTGCCAGCCGTTCGGGGTCGCCAGCGCCGTGTACCCGGCCTCGAAGGCGACGTGCGCGTCCAGGAGCTCCGTCCAGAACGCCACGCCCTCCGCGACGTCGGGCACGTCGATCACCACCGCCACCAGCGTGCCGACTCCGCCTGCCTCAACCATGTCCGTCCCCTCTCGCGGCGCCCCCGCGGCGCCTGGTGAAACACTGCACCCGGGCACCGACACGCGCACCGGGGCCGGACTGGAGGTGGGGGCCGTGATCGTCGCACCGTTCGGGCGGTTCACCGAGGGCCGCGTGCCCGACCCGGGGATCGCGCAGCTCTTCTCGCGCGAGCACCGCTGGCAGGCACGGCTCGACGTCGAGGCCGCCCTGGCGCTCGCGGAGGCCGACGCCGGCCTGATCCCGCGCGAGGCGGCCAAGGCGATCGCGCTCACGGCCCGGCTGGAGAAGCTCGACCTCAAGCGCGTGGTGGCCGCCACCACGGAGGCGAGCCACCCGCTGGTGCCGCTCATCGAGGAGTTCGCGCGCGTCGTCGGCACGCAGCACGGCGGCTGGGTGCACTGGGGCGCCACCACGCAGAACATCACGCAGACCGCCGACGTGCTGGTGCTGCGCGACGCCCACCGCCGCATCAAGCAGCTCGTGGGCCTGGCGTTGCGGGCGGGGGCGGCGCAGGCACGCCGGTCGGCCGAGCTGCCGCTCGCAGGCCGCACGCACTCCCAGCACGCCGTCCCCATCACCTTCGGCTTCAAGGTGGCCACGTGGATGGACGAGCTCATCGCGCACGCCGACCGGCTCGAACGCCTCGAGGAGCGCCTGTTCTGCGTGCTCATGGGCGGCGCCGTCGGCACGTTCGCGTCGTTCGGGTCGGCGGGGCGGGAGATCGAGGCCGGCGTGGCGCGGCGGCTCGGGCTGCACCCCATGCGGGTGCCGTCGCGTGCCATCAACGACGGCATCGTCGAGTACGTGCTGGTGCTGGCGCAGGTGGCGGGCACCATCGGCAAGATCGCCAAGGACGTCTACGCGCTCATGCAGCCGGAGTTCGGCGAGGCGTTCGAGCCCATCCCCGAGGGCACCGTCGGGTCGTCGACCATGCCGCACAAGCGCAACCCGCAGCTGGTGCTCGACATGCTGACGATGTCGGCCGAGGTGCGCGCCCTGGCCGCCCCCGCGCTGGAGTCGATGCTCCACGACCACGAGGCCAACGGGGCCATGACCGCCCTGCTCGAGGACGTGTCGGCGTCGGCCACCGTGCTGGCGGGCGACATGCTCACGCGGCTCGACGTGGTGCTCGCCGGGCTGGAGCTCGACGCCGCGCGCATGCGGGCCAACCTGAGCCTGTCGGCCGGGATGATCGGGTCGGAGTCGCTCATGCTGGCGCTCGGCGAGAAGATCGGCCGCCAGCGCGCCCACGAGATCGTCTACGAGGTGGCCCAGAAGTCCGCGGTCACCGACACACCCTTCCTCGACCTGCTCAGCCAGGACCCCGTGGTCATGGACGCGTTCACGGTCGACGAGGTGCGGGGGCTGCTCGACCCGAGCGGGTACCTGGGCCGGTCCGTGCCGATCGCGCGGTACATGGCCCAGCTCGCCGACGAGGTCGCCGACCGCCTGCTCAGCGCGTCCGGCGCCGCAGGATGACCAGGCGCAGCACCACGCCCACCGCCAGCACGGCCGCCCCGGACACCACCGACTGCCACGGCAGCGCCAGCGCGAGCACCACGCACGCGGCGGCGCCGAACGCCTGCAGCGCCCGCGGGTAGAGCCGGTCGGTGCCCGTCTGGGTCCATGCCGCGAGGTTCGCCACCAGGTAGTAGACGAGCACCCCGAAGCTCGAGAAGCCGATGGCCCCGCGCAGGTCCACGGTCAGCACCAGCAGCACGACGATCGCCGCGAGCACCACCTCGGCCCGGTGCGGCACGTGGAACCGCGGGTGCACGGCGTCGAGCGGGCGGGGCAGGTCGCCCTCGCGCGCCATCGCCAGCGCGGTGCGCCCGACGCCGGCCACGAGGGCCAGCAGCGCGCCGAGCGAGGCGGTCGTCGCGCCGACGCGCACCACGGGCGACGCCCACGACGCGGCGGACGTCAGGTCGACGGCGGCCGCCAGGGGAGCCGGGGCGCCCGCGGCGCCGGCGAGGCCCAGGGTGCCGAGCAGCGTGACGGCGACCAGCACGTACACGACCACCGTGATGGCCAGGGCGATACCGATGGCCCGCGGGATGCTCTTCCGAGGGTTCCGCACCTCCTCGCCAAGGGTCGCGACGCGGGCGTACCCGGCGAAGGCGAAGAACAGCAGGCCGCCGGCCTGGAGCACGCCGTGCAGGGTGCCCACGCCGGTCGCGCCCCCCGACACCAGCCCCGCGGGACCCTCGACCACCGCCGACCCGCGCCCCACCCACGCCACCACCAGCGTGGTCGCCAGCGCCAGCCCCGTCACCAGCAGCAGCCACCGCGCCACCCGAGCCGTCCGCGTGATGCCGCGGTAGTTGACCGTCGCCAGCGCCACCACCGCGAGCGCCGCCACCAGGCGCCGCACCCACGTCGGCGAGGCGTCCGGCACCGCGTACGTCGCGAACGTCAGCGCCATCGCCGCGCAGCTCGCCGTCTTGCCGATCACGAACCCCCAGCCGGCCACGAAGCCCCACCACTCGCCGAGGCGCTCGCGGCCGTACACGTACGTGCCGCCCGCGACGGGGTACTGCGCGGCGAGCTGGGCCGACGACGTCGCGTTGGCGAACGCGACCGCCGCCGCCATCGCGAGCGCGACGATCAGCGCCCACCCTGTGCCGGTGGGCAGCACGGCCCGCGCGGCGGGGGAGAAGGCGGCGAACACCCCCGCGCCGATCATCGAGCCGAGGCCGACGACGACGGCGTCGGTGGTGCTGAGGCGGCGCGCGAGAGTGGTCACCGCCGCATTGTGCTGGGCGCAGGTGAACGCGGGGGAGAATGCGCGCATGCCCACCGCTCCTGTGACGCTCGACCGCGCCCGCACGCAGCACGACCCCGCGAGCGTCCGGGCCGTGCTGCGCTCTCCGCGCCTGCTGCGGGTCGAGGTGCTGGCCGGCCTGGTGACGGCGTTCGCGCTGATCCCGGAGGCGACGGCGTTCTCCATCGTGCTGGGCGTGGACCCGCGGCTGGGGCTGTTCTCGAGCTTCGTGGGCGCCGTGGCGATCGCGTTCCTGGGCGGGCGGCGGGCGATGGTCTCGGCCGCCGCGGGCTCGGTGGCGCTGGTGGCCGTGCCCCTGGTGCGCGACCACGGCACGGACTACCTCATCGTCGCCGTCGTGCTCAGCGGGCTGCTCCAGGTGGTGCTCGGGGTGCTGGGCGTCGCGCGGCTCATGCGGTTCATCCCGCGGTCGGTGATGGTCGGGTTCGTCAACGGGCTGGCCATCCTCATCTTCTGGTCGCAGACCCGGCACCTGGTGCACGTGCCGTGGGCCGTGTACCCGCTGGTGGTGGCCGGCATCGCCGTCGTCGTGCTGTTCCCGCGCGTGACGCGTGTGGTCCCGGCGCCGCTCGTGGCGATCGTGCTGCTCACCGTGGTGACCGTGGCCGGCGGCATCGACGTGCCCACCGTGGGCGACGAGGGCTCGCTGCCGCAGTCGCTCCCGTCGCTGCTGGTGCCGCACGTGCCCGCGACCTGGGAGACGCTGCGGATCGTGGCCCCGTACGTGGCCGGCATGGCGCTGGTCGGGCTGCTCGAGTCGCTGCTCACCGCCAAGGTGGTCGACGACGTCACCGACACCCGCTCGGACAAGACGCGCGAGGCGTGGGGGCTGGGCGTCACCAACGTGCTCGCCGGGCTGTTCGGCGGCCAGGGCGTGTGCGCGATGATCGGCCAGACGGTCATCAACGTGCGCGGCGCCGGCGGCCGATCGCGCGTGTCCACGTTCATGGCGGGCGTGTTCGTGCTGGTGCTGGTGGTGGGGCTGGGCGACGTCGTCGCGCAGATCCCCATGGCCGCGCTCGTCGCCGTGATGGTCATGGTGTCGGTGCTGACGTTCGACTGGCGGTCCGTGCGGCCGTCCACCCTGCGCCGCATGCCCCGGTCCGAGACGGTCGTCATGGTGTCCACGGTGGTGGTCGTGGTGGCCACCAACAACCTCGCCGTCGGCGTCATCGCGGGCGTGCTGGTGGCGATGGTGCTGTTCGCGCGCCGGGTCGCGCACTTCACCACCGTCACGCCTGTGGACGACGGCGGCGTGCGCACCTACGCCGTCACCGGCGAGCTGTTCTTCGCCTCGTCCAACGACCTGGTGCACCAGTTCGACTACGCCGCCGACCCGGACGACGTCGTCGTCGACCTCTCCGGCGCGCACGTGTGGGACGCCTCCGCCGTGGCCACGCTCGACGCCGTGCGGGGCAAGTACGAGGCGCGCGGCAAGCGGCTCACCCTCGTGGGCGCCAACGCCGACACGGCCGCCCGGATGGCGCGGCTCTCCGGGACGCTCGGCGACTGAACCCTGCGCGCCCGGCAGCGGTGCGGTTGTCGCGCCAGCCACCCGTCTTGTGGTGACGGGGAGTCAAGAGATCGCCTAGGGATCGCCAGAGTTTGGTCTGCCCGATGGATTTTTAGGCAATGGTTCGATATGCGCCAGCCCAAGGGCATCTCAGGTGCAATTCCCTCTTGGGTGACGCATCGGCTCAATAGCGTGACCACGACCAGTGCTCGATGGAGAGTTGGTCGGAGGTTTTGTCATGAAACACCACGGGAAGTCCAAGCGGCTGTTCAGGCCGCTGCACCGCCGGATCATGGCGGCGGTCACAGCGCTAGCTGTCATCTCGGGCGGCGGCGTAGCCGCCCATGCGGCGGCTGGTCCAGACGAAGGCGACGGACCATACGTCGCAACGGTCGACGGAGTACCCGTCGACCAGGCCACGCTCGACGAGCTGTTGAGCCAGGCCGCCCCCGAGCTGCCCGCCGACGACCCGGCAGAGTCGCCGGCCGACGAGGCAGACGGTCAGGATGGCGCCGACGACGGTGCCGAGGCCTACGTCCCCGCCGAGCCAGAGCCGGCCGTCGGCGAGGAGGCGAAGGAGCCGGCCGAGGAGCCAGCCGCACAGGGGCCGGCCAAGTACACGACCGGCGCTCCCGCGCCCCCGGCGACGGAGCCGGCTGTTGTCGAGATCGAGCCGTACGCCGGTACGACAAGCATCCATGTGCGCGTCGCTGGTGACCGCACGAACACCGGCAACACCCTCGCCGTGACGCCCGTCGAGGGCGTCGTGCTCGGCCTGTTCAGGAGCGCGAGCGGGGGCGACCCCGTCCACACAGCGACCTCCGGCCCCGACGGCATCGCCCGGTTCGACGGCCTCGATCACGGCACGTTCTACTTCGTCCGTGGCGTCTCCGCTCCGGACGGCTGGAACCTGAATCCGCGCATGGCCACCGCGCCGCTGACGTCCGATCCCGCGGAGGTCACGGGTCGCGACTACGCCTTCCGGGTGCCCGAGTCCGGGGACCTGGCTGCGAACACCACCTATACGTCGGGTGCCCAGTTCATGCGCAACCGCACGAACACGGGCACGACGGCCGCACGCTTCGAGAGCTCGACGGGCTACTTCGCGGTCAGCCGCGACAACCCGCCGCTGCCGACCGTGTGCCGGGCCCTCAACATCGCGCTGATCATCGACCACTCCGCGTCGATCAACACCGCTGCACTGCAGCAGACGGTGCGTGACGCGGCGACGACGTTCATCAACACGCTGGACGGTTCGCAGCTCAGCATGGAGATCTTCGGCTTTGGCACCGTCGCCAGCTCGCTGACCGGTGGCCAGTCGCTGAGCCTCGCCACGCAGGCGCAGCAGCTCCGCAACGCCGTCGCCGGCCTGACCGCGGGCAGCTTCTCCGGCCAGTTCACCAACTGGGACGACGCGCTGTGGCAGGCCCGCATGCGAAGCGGTGCCTTCGACATCGCGATCGTCTTCACCGACGGCCTGCCGACGGTGTTCGGCAACCCCGCGAGCACCACCGCCACCGGCTCCGGCCTGACGCGCTTCACGGAGACCGAGCGCTCGATCTTCGCGGCCAACACCCTGAAGACCGAGGGGACGCACATCATCCCCGTCGGCATCGGCCCGATCGTCGGCCAGGCCGCCGCATCCGTGCCGAACCTCGCCGCGATCGGCTCCCCCGACGCCGTGATCACGGGCGGCTGGGCGGACGCCGCAGAAGCCCTGCGTG
>Ga0082212_10000329_pt1 | contig 68706 bp, 46 predicted proteins | sample TergutNt197P3_FD_71548 | JGI IMG/M metagenome (GOLD analysis project Ga0082212, IMG submission 71548) | Neocapritermes taracua P3 segment gut microbial communities from Petit-Saut dam, French Guiana - Nt197 P3 | ecosystem: Host-associated > Arthropoda: Insects > Digestive system > Gut ... | reverse complement strand
TCCCTTTGAACCTTTGAAATACGGCATCGTGCCCAATGATCTGCCGGCCATTGACAGCACCCATCTCCTGGCCTTGGTCGCCGCCGACCGGGCCCTGGCCGACGCCGGCTACCCGGCCGGCGGGCCGACGGACCACAGCCGCACCGCCGTCATCCTGGGAGTGACGGGGGCTTTGAAAATGGTGGTTTCCCTGGGCAGCCGCCTGGCCCATCCCCAACTTAGGCGGGCCCTGGCCGACACCGGGCTGGACGAAGAGACAGCGGCCGAAGTTCTGAAAAGATTCGCCAATGAGTTCACCCCCTGGGTAGAAAATTCCTTTCCCGGCCTCCTGGGCAATGTCACCGCCGGCCGCATCGCCGGCCGCCTGGATCTGGGCGGGGCCAACTTGGTGGTGGACGCCGCCTGCGCCTCTTCCCTGGCTGCGGTCCGCCACGCCCTGATGGAGCTTCGGAGCGGCCAGGCCGACCTGGTCATCACCGGCGGAGCCGACGCCTTCAACGACCCCTTCATGTTCACCTGTTTTTCCAAGACCCCGGCCCTGTCTCCCACCGGCGAGGTCCGGCCCTTTGACCAGGAGGGCGACGGCACCATGCTGGGCGAGGGCGTGGGGCTCCTGGTCTTAAAACGCCTTGAAGAGGCCCGGCGGGACAAGGACCGCGTTTACGCAGTCATCCGGGAAGTGGGTTCTTCCAGCGACGGCCGGGGAGCGGCCATTTTCGCCCCCACGGTCCACGGCCAGGAACGGGCTTTACGCAACACCTACGAATCCGCCGGCATCGACCCCGGCACCGTAGAGCTACTGGAAGGGCACGGCACGGGCACCAACGTGGGCGACGCGGTGGAAGTGGAGGCCCTGACCCGGGTCTTCAGCCAGAGCCCCCGGGCGGCCGCCGGCCGGCCCTGGTGCTCCTTAGGCTCGGTCAAGTCCCAGATCGGCCACACCAAGGCGGCGGCAGGAGCGGCCGGGCTCATCAAGGCCGCCCTGGCTCTCTATCATAAAATACTGCCCCCGGCGGTCAAGGTGTCCCGGCCCTTGACCGAACTGGACCAGGCCGCTTCGCCCTTCCATCTTTCCACCCTGGCCCGGCCCTGGGTGAATTCCGGCCAACAGCCCCGTCGGGCCGCGGTCAGCTCCTTCGGCTTTGGGGGCAGCAACTTCCACTGCCTTTTGGAAGAGGCCGACTCAGCCCGGCCGGCTCCTCCTCCCTTTGAACTCCCGGCCCTGGCCGAACTTAAAGGCGCCCTGGGCCTCCTTCAGCCTCAGCCTGCCGAAGCCAGGCCCAATGAAGCCCGGGAACTGGCCCTTATCTGGCCCGAGATGCTCGAGAGCTTATGCCAGGCCCAGGCCGCCCTGGCCGCCGAAGCCCCGGAACTCGGGCCCTTAGGGGAGATCCTCTACCCCCCGGATCTGGCCTCGGCCCATTATCGTCAGGTCCTGGAAAGGGAATGGGCCGATCCCCGTTTCCGCCGGGCCGCCAGACAGGCCCTAACCGAGGGGCTCTCGGCCATCCTGGCCAGGCTCGACCTGGACCCCACAGTCACGGCCAACCTGGAAGAAACCGGAGGTGATTGGGCCGCCTTGGGCTTCCTGGCCGGGAAAGAGGCCCAACCTGAACAGCCGCAACCTGAGGCGGGGTTCACGGTAATGATTTCCGGGGCCAACCAGTTCGAGAAAAAAGAACTGCCCCGAAGCCCGGCGCCGGCCGGGCCGCGAGGAGCCCCGGAGCCCCAGGCCCCTCGGGGCGCAGAAGTCGATCGGCTGCAACTGGAAATAGCCAGGGCGCACTTGGAGACGATTTCGAGTTATTTGGAGAGCGCCAGGGCTTCCCTGGAGGCGGTGGCCTCAGCCCCTCCGGCCCGGGCCGCGTCTGTTCAGGCTATGCCTGTTCAGGCTGCGCCTGCCCGGGTTGCGGGCGGGGACCTGGTCCTGGACATAATCTCCCGGGAAACCGGCTATCCCCGGGAAATGCTGGGTCCGGACCTGAGCCTGGAGAGCGACCTGGGCCTGGATTCCATTAAAAAAGTGGAGATCATCTCCGCCTTGAGCGAAGAGCGGCCGGACTTGGCGGACCGGCCGGCGGAAACCCTCAACGCGGCCGTAACCGTAAGGGACTTGATCGCCCTCTTGGATCCTCAGAGCCGGGCAGCCTCGGAAGCCGGAGACCCGGCGTGGCCGGAACCGGCCCAACCGAAACCGGTCCACGGCGCCCCGGACGACCTGGTCTTCAAGGTAGTGGCCCAAGAGACCGGCTATCCCCGGGATATGCTGAACCCGGCCATGAACCTGGAGAGTGACCTGGGCCTGGATTCCATTAAAAAAGTGGAGATCATCTCCGCCCTGGGGGATAAGCTGGGCCTGGCCCCGCCCGAGGCCGGAACCGTAAACGATCTCGTCACCCTGGCCGATCTGGCGGCCCTGGCCGCGGGCAGCCCCTCCGAGGTCCAGCCGGCTGAAGCCGAAAAAATCCTACTGGAAGTGGTGGCCCGGGAGACCGGCTATCCCCGGGACATGCTGAACCTGGCCATGGACCTGGAGAGCGACCTGGGCCTGGATTCCATCAAAAAAGTGGAGATCCTGTCCGCCGTCCTGGAACAACTGGCCGCTATGGGTCTGACCGGCCCGGCCCCGGAAGACCTCCAGGAGGCCCGGACCCTGGGCGACCTGGCCGGACGCCTTAAGACCGGTGTGACTGGGACCGGCGCTCTCCCGCCGGACCAGGCGCAGCCGGAACCAGCGCAACCGGAGCTTTTTCCATCGGCTCCGGAACCGGCGCGGCCGGAACCGGCGCAACCGGAACTGAAAGCGACCCGGCGCGGGCCGGGCCGCCCGCGTAAAAACCGTTTCAATCAGCCGCCCGCCGCGGGCGAAACCGAGGCCGGGGTGGCTGAGCAGACCACCGCCTACCAGGTGGAGGCGGCGCCCCTGGCCCTGTCCGGCTTCAGCCAAGCCGCCCGGCCGGAGGGGGAGGGCATCCTGGTGGCAGATGAGGGCCCGCTGGCCGAAGCCCTGGCCGGGTATTTCGGCCCCGAGGGTGGGACGCTCCGCCGTTTCACCTGGCAATCAGTGGGAGACCTGGCCCAGGCGCCGGAAAACCTGGGGAGCCTGATCATGGTCGGCCCGGAGGACGGCGAAAGCCTGGCCTGCCCCCGCGAGGCTTTCCGGGTTTTGAAAACCTTGGGCCCGGCCTTGAGGCGGACCGCGGAGGACGGGCGGACGGCCCTGGCCCTGGCCCTGACTTTCGGCGGCGGCGCTTTTGGTTTCGCGGGCCCGGCCGAAGCCGGGCCCGCTGAGGCCGCCCTGGCCGGGCTCTTCAAGACTGCGGCCCGGGAATGGCCGGGAGTCTTAGTCCGGGTGGTGGACCTGCCCCGGGAGGCGGACCTGCCCGCCTCCGGGCGCTATCTGCCGGCTGTTATGGCCGCGGCCCTGGCCGAGGGCGCACCAACGGAAATGGGCTTCCCGGACCCGGACCAATGCGTGGCCCTCCACCTCAAGCCCTACAGGCTGAAAAACATCCGGGTCCGGCATATCAGGCCCGGGCAGACCGTCCTGGTCACCGGCGGAGCCCGGGGAGTGACAGCGGCGGCCCTCCGGGAACTGGCCCGGTCCTGGTCGCCCCACCTGATCATCCTGGGACGGACGCCCCTGGTCCAGGAGGAGCCGGAGTGGCTGAAAGACCTGGCGGATGAGGCCGCGGTCCGCCAGGCCCTGTGGCGGAAGGCCGAGGAGAAGCCAGAACCCCGGGAACTGGCCCGGGCCGCGGCCAGGGTGATGGCCGAGCGGGAGGTGCGGGTTAACCTGGCGGCCCTGGAGAAGGCCGGAGCCCGGGTGACCTATCTGTCGGGAGGTTTTGAAGCCGAAGGGGTTTTGAAGTCCGCCCTGGAAGAAGTCAAACGCTTGTATGGCCCGATCCACGGCTTCATCCACGGCGCCGGGGTCCTGGCCGACAGCCTCATCCTTGACAAAAACGAGGCGGATTTCGACCATGTCTTCAACACCAAGGCCCGTATGGCCCGCCTCATCCTGGAGGGACTGGAAGACCAGCCCCTGAATCTGGCCGTCTTCTTCTCCTCCTCCTCGGCCCGCTTCGGCCGCCGGGGCCAGGCCGACTACGCCGCCGGCAACGAATACCTGAACAAGCTGGCCTTGAAGCTGACCAGGAACAAGCCCGGTCCCAAGTGCCTGTCCGTGAACTGGGGCCCCTGGGCCGGCGGCATGGTGGACGAATCCCTGGGCCGCCTTTTCCAGGAGGAGGGCGTGGGCCTGATTTCCCTGGGCGAGGGGGCCCGGCTCTTCGCCAACCTGGTGGGCACCCCCAAGCACGACCCGGTGGAAGTGGTGGTTCTGGGCCGGGGCACCCGGCTGGATGACCGAAAATTTGAAACCCCGGGGGTGCCTGGATGAATGGCGGCCGCCGACCGCCGGGCTCGGGGTCCGCGATCGCCGTGGTGGGCCTGGGCCTGTCCCTGCCCGGGGCGGCCACGGTGGAGGAGTTCTGGACCAACATCCTGGAAGGCCGCCGCTTCTTCGCCCCGGCCACGGCCCTGGACTGGGGAGCCGAGCCGGAACTCTTCCTCCAGGCCGACGGCCCGGCCCTGGACAAGGTTTACAACCTGGGCGGGGCCTACAACCAACGCCGGACCATTGATCCCCAGGGTCTTGATCTGCCCCGGGACTTTGATTTCAAAAGTGCCGACGGCTCCCTGGCCTTCTGGCTGGCCGCCGGCCGCGACGCCGCGGCCCAGGCGGCCTGGGACCGGGTGGACCCGGCCCGGGTAGGGGTCATAGCCGGGCACACCATTCTCCCCACCACGGCCATGGCCGAAGCGGCTGTCAATCTCTACACCCGCGAGGCCACCCGGGCCTGGACCGCCAAGCCCCAATTGAAGCCGCCCCCTCCGGGAGCCTTCCGCCTTCTGGGCTATTCGGCCCGCCTTCTGGCCCAGGCCCTGGGCTTCACCGGCGAAGCCTTCACCATCGACGCCGCCTGCGCCTCTTCCCTCTACGCCGTCCACCTGGCCGCCCGGAAACTTATCAGCGGCGAAATGGAGGCCGTCATCACCGGCGGGGTGGCCAAGGCCGACGCCCTCTTCACCCAGATGGGCTTTTGCCAGCTCCGGGCCCTGTCCGCCTCCGGCGCCCTGACCCCCTTTGACCGTTCGGCCGACGGCCTAATAGTCGGCGAGGGGGCGGTGGCCCTGGTCCTCAAGCGCCTGGACCGGGCCCTGGCCGACGGCGACGAAGTTTTGGCCCTCATCCGGGGCGTGGGCCTGTCCAATGACCAGACCGGCAACATCCTGGCCCCCCAGGCCGAGGGCCAGGCCCGGGCCATGAAGGCTGCCTGGAAGGCCGCCGGGCTGACCCCGGCCGGCCTGGGTCTCATTGAAGCCCACGGCACCGGCACCATCCTGGGCGATCGGGTGGAAGTGGAGACCATCAAGGGCCTCCTGGCCGACCCGGGCTTTCCCTCCCCTTCGGCCGTGCCGGTCCTCGGCTCGGTCAAGAGCAACATCGGGCACCTCCTGTCCGCCGCCGGGGCGGCCGGACTGGCCAAGGTCATCCTAGCCCTGGCCCGCCGCACCCTGCCGCCCACCGCCGGCTTCGAGGCCGAGGCGCCGGGCCTGAACCTGGCCGACCCTCCGGCCCTCCGCATCCTCACCCGGCCCGAACCCTGGCCGGATGCGCCCGGCCCCCGCCTGGCCGTGGTCAACGCCTTCGGTTTCGGTGGAGTCAATGCCCAGGTCATTGTCGAGGAATTCGTGCCGGAAAGCCGGCCGGGTGCTCCGGCCGCCCCCCCCGACCTTCAGGTCGCCGGTCCCGAACCGGCCGCCGGTCCCCCGCCGCTTAGGCTTTTGTCGGCCCTGGCCCTTTCAGCCCCCTGGCCGGACTTCGCCTCCCTGGCCCAGAACTGGATGGATTCCGAGGGGCCGCCCATAATAGCCACCCGGCGTTTCGGCGGTCTGAAGGCCACGGGCCTGTTCTTCAACAGCCTGGTGCTGGAGGGGGTCGATCTGCGCCTGGCCCCCAAGGACCTGGCCAACATCCTGCCCCAGCAGGCCCTGGCCCTTAAGACGGCCTCAGTCGCTCTCCGGGAGGCCCGCCTGGAAGCCCACCATGACCGGAGCGTCATAACCGGCCTCGGGGCCGAAGCCGATTCCAGGGGCCTTCCCAAGACCCGGGTGGGGGTTTACATGGGGGTGGATGTGGACCCCCGCTCGGCCGATTACGCCTTCCGCTGGCTGGGCCCTTTACGGGCGGCCGAGGTCCAGGTGGCCGCCGGAGAACTCCGGGCCCGGGACATGCCGGAATTTGTGGAAGCCTTAAGGCAACGCAGCCATCCGGCCCTGACGGCCAGCCGGGTCGTGGGCGCCCTGGGCAGCCTGGTGGCCAGCCGGGTGGCCCGTTTTGTGGGTTCGGGCGGCCCGGCCTATACCGTGACCGAGGAAGGGGCTTCCGGGCTTCGGGCCCTGAGGCTGGCCATGGAGGCCATCGGCCGGGGCGAGATCGACCTGGCCCTGGTGGGGGTGGTGGACACCCTGGGTGATCCCAAGACCGCGGCCCTGGAGCCGGACCGCCTCTGGGAAGAAGGGGCGGCCATGCTGGTGGTGGCCTCAGAGGAGGCGGCCTTGATCCTGGGCCGCGGCCAGGCCCCGGAACTGTCGGCCACCTCGGAGCCGGGGGGCCGCCTGGGAGGCTTAGGCGGTTTCTTCCCCCTGGTCCGCAACGCCTTTTTCATCCGCCACCGCCTGGCTTCCCGGGGTCTGGGCGCCGGGGCCGCCTACTGGATAAAAAACCGGAACGATCCGCCGCGCCGCCTGGAATCCTCCGGCTTCGCCATCACGGAAAAAGGCGGCGAAGAAGTTTCCTCCCCTCCCTTCTCCTATGAGGACGCCACCTGGTTCCTGGTCCGGGCCCGGGGCCGGGAGGACGGCCTGGGGCTTCTGAACCGCCTGGAGCAGTTGGCCCGGACCGAGGAGACCCGCTTTCAACTGGTGGATGTCCTGGGCCCCTTAAGGGCGGAAAAGCGGGCCCTGAAACGTCTGGGCGACCGCTTCTGGTCCGAATACGGCGGAGCCTCCGGAGCCCGGCCGACCCTGGCCATCCTGGCCCGCGGCTTCGAGGACCTCCTGGAACTCATCAACAAGGCCCGGGCCCGCCTCAAGGGCGAAACCCCGACCTTGAACCCGGACCAGAGCCACCGCCTCCTCTGGGCCCTGGACAGCGAAAGAGTCCATGGGGAACTGGCCTGGGTCTTCCCCGGCTCGGGCAGCCATTACCACGGCCTGGGCCGGCGGCTGGCCATGGCCTTTCCCAACCTCATGAGCCGCCTGGAAGACCAGGTTGACCACCTGGCCGACCATTTTCAAAGCTCCGTCTTCTGGGGCGCCCAGGGCCGGGAGGCCACCCCCCTCCAGGCCATTTTGGGCCAGGTCTCCTTCGGCCTCCTGGGGGCCCAGGTGCTGACCAGTTTCAAAATCCAGCCCCAGGCGGTCCTGGGCTACTCCCTGGGCGAGACCACGGCCCTCTTGGCCACCGGGGCCTGGACCGACCGGGAGGGCCTCTACGACGACCTGGTCAAATCCCCTCTCTTCACCCGGGAACTGGCCGGGCCCTTCCTGGCGGCCCGGCGGCATTTCAACTGGCCGGCCGACCGGGCCTTCAAGTGGACCATGGGCGTTCTCTTGAAACCGGCCCCTGAGATCCAGGCCGCCCTGGCCCGGCTGCCCGAGCCCTGGACCGGCCGGGTCTTTTTGATGTCGATCAACGCCCCCGGCGAAGCCGTGGTGGGCGGCGAGGAAAACGCGGTGCGGGCCCTGGTCCAGGCCCTGGGGAGCAACCTGATCCCCCTGGAAGGCGTGGCCGCGGTCCACAACCCCACCGTGGCCGCGGTGGCCGAGGACTATCGCCGTTTCCACACCCGCCCCACCACCCCCCCCGCCGGGCTCCGCTACTATTCCGCGGCCCGGGGCCAGGCCTACGAACCGACCACGGCCGGCGCGGCCGAAGCCCTGACTGATCAGGCTTTGCGCGGCCTGGACTTTCCCAGGCTCATTGAGCAGGCCTACGCCGACGGGGTGCGCTTTTTCGTGGAGGTGGGGCCGGGGGCCGCAACCAGCCGCTTCATTGGCTCCATCCTCAAAGGCCGGCCCCACCTGGCCGCTTCCCTGGCCCCCGGTCCGGCCGAAGAGGGTTGGCTGGGGGTCAACCGGCTTTTGGTGGAACTGTGGATGGCCGGTTACCCCTTGAAGATGTCGGTCCTCTACCCCCAGGCCGACGGGGGTCAACCAGCCCTGCCCATCAACATCGCCCTGGCGCCCACGGCCGAACCCTGGCCTGAGCCCGGTGAACTGGGAGCCGCCAGGGCCGAAGGCTTCGGTCCCGCCGCCCGCCGCCCGGGAGCCGCCCCTCCCGCAAAGGCCCCGATAATAGACCGGGCCCGCTGCCTGGCCTTTGCCACAGGCCGGGCCGCCGAAGCCTTCGGCCCGGATTTCGAGGAAGTCGATCGGCTGCCCTCCCGGGTGCGCCTGCCGGATGAACCCCTGATGTTCGTGGACCGGGTGCTGGCCCTGGAAGGCCGGCCCCTGTCCCTGGGGACGGGCCGCATCGTCACTGAACACGATGTCCGGCCCGGAGCCTGGTACCTGGACCAGGGCCACATGCCCGCGGGCCTGGCCATTGAAGCCGGCCAGGCCGACCTGATGCTCTCGGGCTGGCTGGGGGTGGACCTGGCCACCCGGGGTCTGGCCAACTACCGCCTCCTGGACGCCGAGGTCACCTTCCACCGGGAACTGCCCCGGCCGGAAGAGACGGCCCGCTACGATATCCGCCTGGTCCGTTTTTTCAAATACGGCCAGACCCATCTCTTCCGCTTTGAGTATGACGGCCTGGCCGGAGACCAGCCCCTGATGACCATGCGCGGCGGCTGCGCCGGTTTCTTCACCCCGGCGGAATTGGCCGGCGGCCGGGGGCTGCCCGGCGGCGGGCTCACCGAGGAGATCCCGCCGCCCTTCGTGGACTCGGCCGCCGTGGGGCACTTCCCCGGCAAGCTCCCGGCCAGCCTCCCGGCCCCGGCCCTGGCCGCTCTCCGGGCCGGGGACCTGGCCGGCGCCTTCGGACCAGCTTTCACTCCCAACCTCAGTCAGGCCCCGGCCCTGCCCGGCGGCCGCCTGGCCCTCCTGGACCGGGTGACCCGGCTGGAGCCGGGCGGCGGTCGCGGACGGGCCGGCTTCATCCGGGCCGAGTTGGATATCGACCCCCAGGCCTGGTTTCTGACCTCCCATTTCCAGGGCGACGAGGTAATGCCCGGAACCCTGATGTATGAAAGCTGTCTTCAGACCCTCCGGGTCTTCCTGATGGCTTCCGGCTGGGTGGATGAACCGGGGTTGGCGGACTGGCAGCCTGTTCCCGGGATTCCGGCCTCCTTGAAATGCCGGGGGCAGGTGACCTCCCGGGTGAAGCGGGCGGCCTACGAAGTCCACATAAGGCGCCTGGAATTCAAGGCCCCCGAGGGCGGGGGCGAGCCGGAACCGGTGGCCCTGGCCGAGGCGGTCATGCTGGCCGATGACCGCCCCATCGTGGAAGTGCGCAACCTCAATCTGCGCCTCCGGGGTTCTTCCGCGGCCCGGCTCCGCCGGGTCTGGGGCCGTCCCGGGGCGGCCCGTTCCCAAGCCGGGGCCGACCCCCGCACTTACAACAAGGCCCGCATCCTGGCCCTGGCCGAAGGCCGGCCCAGCGAGGCCCTGGGCCCGGCCTTCGCCCGTTTCGACGACGGGGCCTTCCTGGCTCGCCTGCCCCGGCCGCCCTACGACTTCCTCGACCAGGCCACCGTGATCAAGGGACGGCGCTACGAAGTCGAACCCGGCACCGAAGTCCTGGCCCGCTACGTGGTGGAGGCCGACGGCTGGCTCTTTGGCGAGGCCGGGGGCGCCCGGCCGGCCCTGCCCTTCGCCATCATAAATGAAATCGCCCTCCAACCCTGCGGCTTCCTGGCCTCCTACATGGGGTCGGCCCTGCCCTTCGATTTGCCCATGCACTTCCGCAACCTCGGCGGCCGGGCCACGGTCCTGTCCGAAGTGGCCGGCGGCGAGGCGGTGGACACCCGGGCCAGGTTCATCCGCGACAGCCGCCTGGGCGAGATGATCATCCAGCACTACGAATTCGAATGCGCCGTAGGCTCCCGGCCGGTTTACCAGGGGGTGACCCACTTCGGCTTTTTCAGTCCCGAGCCCCTGGCCCGCCAGGCCGGCCTGGCGGGCCTCCCGGCCGCCGACTGGCCGGACCGTCCGGAAACCTGGACCCCCTATCCCCAGGGCCCGGCCTTCCCCACCGGGAAGTGGCGCCTCCTGGAAAAAATAGCCCTCGACCCCAAGGGCGGGCCGGAGGGCCTGGGTTCGGCCTTCGCCGTCACCCGGGTCGATCCCCAGGCCTGGTTCTTCCAGGCCCATTTCTACCAGGACCCGGTCTGTCCCGGCTCCCTGGGTCTGGAGAGCCTCCTTCAGGCGGGCAAGGCCCTGGCCGTCCTTATTTTCGGCGCCCCGGAGGACAAGGCCTGGGCGGCCCCGGTCCTCCACAGAACCCACGAGTGGCTCTACCGGGGTCAGGTGACGCCGGCCAAAAAAGAAATGGCCGTCAAACTGATCGTGCGGGCAGCCGATGAGTCCCGGCGCCTTCTGACCGTGGACGGTCTTCTCCTGGCCGACGACCTGCCCATATACAAGATGGAAGGTTTCACCATAGGTCTGAACCAGGGGCCTGTCCGCCGGCGGATCGTAGCCGTCCCCAAACCGGCCCGGCCTAAGGCCACCCGACCAGCAACGGCCATCACCAGCGAGATGCTCCTGGATTGGCGCAAGACCCGGAACCTCAGCCAGGGCCAACTGGCCAAGCTCATGGGCGTGACCCCCATTTACATAAGCCTCATGGAAAGGGGCAAGCGCAACATCAGCCCCCCCATGGCCGAAAAGTTCATGGCCCTTTTTCAATCCGCCGACACACCCGCCGCGGGACCGGACGCTTCGACCACCCGGAAGGGCGGCCTGATGAAAAGCCGGCGGGAAGGCCGGACGGCCGCCTTAAACTTACTCAAGCCCGAGGAATTGCGGGTCAAGCGCCAGGCCCGGGGTCTGAGCCAGAGAAAACTGGCCGAGGCAGTGGGTGTGACGGCCACCCTCATCGGCCTGATAGAACTGGGCAAACGCGGCCTGAGCCTGGAATTGGCTCAAAAGATCCTGGCCGCCCTCCAGGAGTGATGTGAACCAAGTCCGGTTCAAACGTCCCCGGCGGCGGGAGATGACCCCTTTCCGGGCCGTCTTCGTCTATGGCTTGGCCTTCCTTCTGGTGGCCTGGCACCAGTCCGGCCGGGTGGCTGAATGGTTTGAGAACCAGGCCCTGGAGCGGGAGGGCCGCCTGTCCGAGACCTCCCTGGTCCTGGCCGGGTTCCTGAAAGAAAAAGTCTTGCCATTTGGCCCGACCCAACTCAACCAGTGGGAAGACAAGATCATGGCCTGGCTGACCCCGGAGGCGGAAATAGGGGCGGTCCGGCCAACCGCTGACCGGCCCGGGCCGGGCCGGCGCGGGGAAGAGAGCTTGGAAACAGCGGCGCCTGAATTCGCGGACCAGGCGGCCGCTTGGCTCAGCCAGGTCAACCCGGATGAATATTCATCCGCCCCGGAAACCGCCCCCCCACTCCCGGCCCCCACGACCCCGCACTTCAGCAAGGTGCTGCTCCTGGGCGATTCCATGATGCTGGAAGGCCTGGGGCCTCAACTTCAGAAGGAACTGAGGCGGCGGCACGAAAATCTCACGGTCGAACGCGACGGCCGCTACGGCACGGGCCTGACCCGCCTGGACTACTTCGACTGGCTGGATTTTTTTGAGAAGACGCTGGTCAAATACAGCCCCGACCTAGTCATCCTCACCATCGGGGCCAACGACCCCCAGGATATCCTCGACCCGGAGGGGCCGGGGGGGCGACGGCGCATCCTGATAGGCACGGACGAATGGAACGAACTTTACACCGCCCGCGTGGCCGGGCTTTTGAAAATGGCCGAGGACCGGGACATCCGGGTGTTCTGGGTAGGGCTACCCATCATGGGCCTTGAGCCCTACGGCAGCCGGGTGGCCGGCATCAACGCCTTGGCCGCCGCCACCTGCGCCGGGGCCGCCAACTGCCGGTTCTGGGATTCCTGGCTGTCAGTGGCCGACTCCCAGGGCGGCTTCACCTCCTACGCCCTGGATGAAAACGGCCGGCGTATGAGGCTCCGGGGCCGGGATTTCATCCACCTGACTGAAGAAGGCGGCCGGATCATGGCTCAGAAATTTTTAGCCGAGACCGAAGATTGGGCCGACTACCGGGCCGAAGAAGAACCAGGGGTTACACCAATGGTTACACCAGAAGGTCCGCCAGGGGCTTCGCCGTCGAAGCCGCCGGCCGCCGCGGCTGTTCAGCCTCCGTCTGAACAGCCGAAACCCTTAACCGCCCCCCTGACCCGTCTGGGGGCCCCGCCCTTGCCGCCCCAGGCCACCGCCGTTCCGGTCTGGCCGCCGGAACCGGATAAGGCGGCCGCCGAGCCCGACCTCCCGGACTCCGAAACGGAAACGCCCGTCGGGCTCTGGCCGGAAGAAGACGAGGACGAATTCGTCGATCCCCTGCCCGTGGCGCCGTTGTCACTGGAACCGGTATCACCGGAACTGGTATCACCGGAACTCCGGCCCGCCCCCTCGGCCGGCGACGGTTCGGCCGAGGGTAGCACGGCAGTCTGGTCAGAGGGCCTCTTTTACGCCCCGGCCCTGGGACGCGAAACAGTCTTCCGCCTGGCTGAACCACGGGCCGGCCCGGGCCGGCCCGGCCCCTTTCCGGTCATCCTGCTCCTCCACGGGGCCTGGGACAGCGCCGCGGTCTGGGAGCGGGAACTGGGCCGGGAGACCCTCTTGGCCCTGGCCGACCGCCTGGAGGTCATCCTGGCCCTCCCCGAAGGCGGCCCCTTCAGTTGGTACCTCGACGGCCCGGAGACAGCGGTTGAAACTTTTCTCCTGGCCGACTTCCTGCCGGAGATGCTGAAAAAATCCGCCGTGGCCGACCCGAACCGGCTGGGGGCGGCCGGCCTGTCCATGGGCGGGCACGGAGCCCTGACCCTGGCCCTGAAACGGCCCGACATCTTTCGGGCCGCAGCCTGCTTAAGCGCGGTGACCGACCTGGCCACCCATGCCGGTGCGCATAAACTCGACCCGGAACTGGCCATTGCCCGGGTCCTGGGACCGGCCGGCCCGGAAGGGCGGAACTGGCGCCCCTTCGGAGCCGCGGGCCTGTGGGAGGCCAGGCCCCACGCCTGGCAAGGCCGGCCCCTGTTTTTGGGGGTGGGAGCGGCTGACGGGCTGACCCTGACTGAAAACCGGGCCTTCACCCGGCAACTGACCCGCCTGGGCATTGATCATGTCTATCAGGAAAAACCAGGCGGCCACGACTGGGGCTATTGGTCGGCCGAACTGCCGGGCCTTTTGGAATTTTTGGCCCAAGCCATCTTATGAAAATTCTGCTTACCGGGGCCCAGGGTTTTTTAGGGCGGCGGGTGTTGGAAATGTTGCGGGAGCGGGGCCACGAGGTTCGGGCCCTGGTCCGTCGGCCGGCCCCGGATCTAGCCGGCCTGGCAGAGGTCCGGGAAGTCGATCTGGCCGCCGGGCCGGAAGTCCTGGCCCGGGCCGCGGCCGGCTGTCAGGGGGTCATCCACTGCGCGGCCCGGAGCGGGGTCTGGGGGAACTTGCCGGATTTCATCCAGGCCAATTTCCTGACCACCCTGAACCTCTTGGCCGCCGCCCGCCAAAGCGGCCTTTCATGGTTCGTCCACACCAGTTCGCCCAGCGTGGTCCACACCGGCCGGCCCCTGGACGGGGTGGACGAGAGCGCGCCCTACCTTTCGGCCGGCCCGGGCTACCCCTATTCCAAGATGCTGGCCGAACGCCTGGTTCTGGCCTCCGGTCTCCCCGCCGTGGCCCTCCGGCCCCACCTGATATGGGGGCCCGGCGACCCCCACTTCCTGCCCCGCCTTATGGCCCGGGCCAGGGCCGGCCGGCTTTTTCTGCTTAAATCAAAAGCCCTGGTGGACGCCACCTATATAGACAACGCCGCCTGGGCCCATGTCCTGGCCGCGGAAAAACTGGCCCAGGGCGCACCTTTAAGCGGCCGGGCCTATTTCATCGCCCAGGGGGAGCCCCTGACCGCCGCGGCCATGATCGAAAAACTCCTGGCCGCGGTCTCCCCCCCCGGCGGCCCGGCCCTTAAGGCCTCCGGAACGCTCCCGGCTTGGCTGGGCCTGGCCGCGGGCGCGTTCCTGGAAAAAACCTGGAGCTTATTCCGGCGGCCCGGTGAGCCGCCCCTGACCCGCTTCGTGGCCGAAGAACTGACCTTGCCCCACTGGTTCGACCTCAGCCGGGCTCGGCGGGACCTGGGCTATCAGCCCCTGGTCTCCCTGGCCGAAGGCCTTGATCGCCTGCAGCGCCGTGGGCGCTTTAATGGTGAACCAAATGGGTGAACCCCCTGGGATTTACGACCCCAAGGGGAGCGCCGCCTTCGGCGTTTTCCGCTCCGCGCCCAGGGCTTGACCAGGCGCGGGCTTGCGGCTGTCGTCGGCCGCGCTCTTCCCCAACATCGCGCCCAAATCGTCGATCATCATCATGAGACTGTTCGAATGGTCGGCCAGGTTCACGCTGGCGCTGGCATTCGATTCAGCATGCTTGGCGTTCTCCTGGTTCACCCGGTCGATCTTGGACATGCTCCGGTTGACCTGTTCCATGCCCTGCATCTGTTCGCCGGTGGCCACGTCGATATCGGCGATCATCTGGGCAATCTTCTCGGCGGCCTGGGAAATCGACTGGAAGCGTTCTTCCAGGTGGCCCGTAATGAGGACGCCGTTGTTGACGCGATCGACCGTGACCTCGATAAGCTCGGCCGTGTCCTTCACCGCCTGGGCCGATCTCTGGGCCAGGTTACGCACCTCATCCGCCACCACGGCAAAGCCTTGGCCGGCCTCGCCCGCCCTGGCCGCCTCGACCGCCGCGTTTAGGGCCAAAAGGTTGGTCTGAAAGGCTATCCCCTCGATGGTCTTGAGTATGTTGCCGATCTTTTCCGACGAACCCTTGATCTCGATCATGGCCGTGTTCATCCGGAGCATGGCGGCGTCGCTTTCCTTGATCTGCTCGGCGTTTTCATGCATGAGGCTGTCGGCCACCCTGGAATTCTCCAGGTTCTTCTGCACCATCGAGGTGATCTCATCAATGGCCGCCGCGGTCTCCTCAAGCGAAACGGATTGATGGCCGGCGCCTTCGGACAGCGCGGTGGACAAGTCCGCGACATTCTGGGCCTCGGATAAAAGTTTATGCGAGCCCGATTCCAGGACGGTGATGACCTGGGTCAAGGGGCCGACAAGACGGCGGGATATGACCAGATACATATACCCCATCATACCGAGGGCGAAGACCACGGTCAGGACCACCAATAGCCGCATCCTCTTCCCGGACGCCGTACCCTCTTCGACCGTTCTGGTTATGTTGGAATTCACTGTTTCCTTGTTGGCTTTAATGATGCCGTCCAGCGCGACCATGGCCGCGTCCCCCAACTGTTTTTGCTCGGCCAGGATGAAGTTTTCGGCTTCTACATACAGGTCCCTCGCCTTTTCCGCCTCCTCGGCGATCAGCCCGAAGGTGTCCACCACCTGGCGGGCGGCTTCCAGGTTCCTGATGAAGACGGCGGCTGCCCGCTCCTGATTTCTGCCATAATTGCCTAGGAGTTGCTGCGTCTCGGCGGCGGTGCGGTGGAACTCGCGGTGGGGAACGGTCATGATCTCCATCGCTCTCTTCAGGGCGGGGTTCTGGCTGAACACCTCCTCCCCGCTGTCGAAGCGGGCCCGCCATTGGCCGAACCCGCAGAGATCGTCGGCCGGATCTATTTCAGGGCCGATGGATTTTTCCAGCGCCAGCATTTCACCGAGCCGGGCGACGAGTTGGAAGTGGTCGCCGCGGTAGCGCATGGTGTCGCGGAGCAGGGCGTCGGGGTTCATGATGGTGGTCGCCTCCCAGGTGTAGAGTTTGGCGCACCCCTCATCAATGGAGTCGCTCCATTTCTTCAAGGTCGCCATCACCTCTTTCCACTGGGCATTGATCCTGTCCCAGCCCGGCACGATCCCCAGGCCCGAGTTAAACAGTTTATCAGTCTCCTCGACCAGGCCCTTCAGTTCGACATTCAGCTTTTTGATCGCCTCGTGCTGTTCCATCCGCCCGCTTCCGGTAATGGTGCTGTTCAGCAAAGTGCGCTGCGGCACCACCATCTTCTGAAGCAGGGTCTCCATGCTGGCCAAGTAGTTTTCCGAAGCCAGCTCATAGTCCAGGGTCTTCTTCATTTCGCGGTCTATTGTTTCGACCGTCTGCAAGCCGATGACCCCGATGACAACGCTCAAGGCCACTACCGCGGCAAAAGCGGCGAGTATTTTTTGAATCAGGCTCATAAGTTACCTCTTTCCAGATGGTGTTTGGGCAGCTTAATCAGCCTTATCAGCCTTAGGTCCGAAGACGACCTTACACTACCTTAGTTTATTATTATAACCATAAATGGTGTTATGTCAAGATGGGCCAAATCAGGGCGGCCAGACCAAGGGTCCAGCACCACCAGGAGAAGACGGCGAAACGGCCGCTGCCGAGCAGCCAGGACAACAGCCGGAGGGCCAGACAGCCGCAGAGAACGGCGGTCAGAAAGCCGGCCAGGAAATCACCGGGGGAGAAGACCCCGCTCAAACCGCTCTTAAGCTCCAGGATCATGGCCCCCAAAATGGCCGGCACGGACAGGATAAAGGAATAGCGGGCGGCCACACGCCGCTCGAGACCCGCCCAAAGGCCGGCGCCGATGGTCCAGCCGCTGCGGGAAAGGCCGGGGGTGATGGCCAAGCCCTGGACCAAGCCTATGAACAGGGCATCCTTCACTGTCAAAAAGCCGCGGCCGCCCTCGCCGCGTCCACCGACCAGGCGCAGCATGAAGCCGGTGGCCAACAGGGCCACTCCGACACTGGTGACCGAAGTCAGGTGGCTTTCCATTAAATTCTTGCCCAAAAGGCCGATCAAGGCGGTGGGCAGGCTGCCGACGATGATCAGGAGGCCGAAGCGGAAATCAGGGCGGTCATGGTAAAGTTCCCGCAGCCGGGCCGGGCTGACCAGGGCTCCGGGCAGAAATCTCAATTCCAGTATCAGGTTGATCAGGGTAGTCCGGTAAAAAATGAAGACCGCCATAAGGGTGCCCAGGTGTAGGACCACATCGAAGGCCAGTTCCGGTTCGGCCAGCCCGAAGGCGGCTTGGGCCAGGATCAGGTGCCCGGAAGAGGAGACGGGTAAAAATTCGGTCAGCCCTTGAATGAAACCCAGAATGACGGCCGTCAGTGTATCGGTCATGAAGCCTTCCTTTTATTCCATAAAATTCACGCTTGGGATTTGCGATTGCAGTATAATAGCATCCTTCATCATTTTACACCACCTGAAGCGGTTGCCAAAGACACTCCAACTGCGTTATAATAAATAAAAATTAGCCAGTTATAGACCGGGAGAAAATGCCCGCTTCTGGGCCGGTTACTCCAAAGGGCAAAGCCTGATCAATAAATGACCAGCTAGAAACACATCAATATGCCGTCCAAACTGTTTTTGAACTCCTTGATAACCAACAAGTTGTATGAGCGGAATTTTTTTGAAAAAACCTGGCCAGGCCTGTTGCCTGAAATTCCCGGCCTTGAAGAGGCCTGTGAAGTCTGCCGCCAACTTTTTCAAGACCACCCTGATCTGGATAAATATCATGAGAACCAGATTGAAGACGCCATAATCAAACCCATCCTAACCGCTATGGGCTGGGCTCTCCTGCCCCAGGAAGTCAAAATAATCTCAGGTCTGCAACAGAAAATCGACATCATTCTCTTCTCCGCCGATGATACCTTGAAACAGCATCAAGCCTTGGAAAAAGATAAACGCCACGCCAACTTCGTGGGCATTTCCGTTCTGGTGGAATCAAAAGCCGCCAATAAACCGTTGGATAACAAAAAGGCCGCCAAAGACAACCCTTACTTTCAGTTGCTCCATTACCTCCAAAGCTCCAAAATCGATTACGGCTTTTTGACTAACGGCCGCGAGTGGCGGTTATTGGATAATTCCCAAATCACCGCTGAAAAGCGTTATTTAGCCTTCCAACTGGATCAGATCTTGAGCCAAGGGGATACCCAGGGCTTCAATTTGTTCTGGCGGGCTTTTCATCCCCTGAATTTTGCGGCCAAAGAAGAAAAACCGGCCCCGGTCGTCATCCAGAGCCACCAGGACCGCGAGCGGCGGGTCAGCGTTGAGGATGACCTGAAAACCCTCATTTATGGCGAAGACGGCCAGGATTCCATTTTTGAGGATATCGGCCGGGCTCTTTTTGAAGCCTCGGGAGTCGACCCCGGTCCTGAAAATCTGGCCCTGGTTTTTAAAAACAGCCTATATCTGCTTTTCCGTCTTATTTTCATCGCTTTTTTTGAATCCCGCCACCGTGATTTTTTGAGCGTCCATCAAGGCTACTCCGGGGTGGCTTTATGGAAAATCTATGATGATTTGGCCGCCAATCCCCAAGAGACCGCCGCCGGCCATACCGGCTGGTCCCAGGTCAAGAAACTGTTTGAAATTTTGGATGAAGGTGACCAGGATCTGGCCGTGCCTTTGTTGAACGGCGGCCTGTTCAACCCCGAGCAAGCCCCTCTGCTGACAAAAGCCAAAGTGTTCAAGAACCGCGAAATTCACCTGATTTTACACAGATTGCTAAGAGACCGGGAAAACAACCACCGTGATTTTTCAGCCCTCTCCGTGGTCCACTTGGGCACCATTTACGAAGGCCTTTTGGAATTTGAATTCCGGGTGGCCGAGGAAGCCCTCAAGTATCTCCGAGCTTACACTCCGACCGGCCAAATGGAAGGCTATTTTGACACCTACGATCAGGCGGGCTTGGGGCGCACTACGCCCAAGGGCAGACCTAAGCCGGAAGTTTTGCGGGAATTGGCCAAAGGCTCTTTCTATCTGGTCAGCGCCCAGAACAACCGCAAGGCCGGCGGCAGCTATTACACGCCAGAGGCCTTGGCCCGGCCCCTGGCCGAAAAAGCCATAGACCAGCAATTGGCCGGACCTTTCAAAAGCCGTTCCCTTTTGGAAATGCGGATCCTGGACAGCGCCTGCGGCAGCGGCCACCTCTTGCTTGAGGCCCTGAACGCGCTGACCCGCCGCGCCCAGGAACGGCTGCCCTATGAAGAAGAATTGCCTGACGGCGACCGGCGGGCTGTGTCGGGCGATGAGCCTCTTAAAGCCATTTTGGCTGAAGAAATGGACAAAATAAGTAAAAACCTGCGGAGCTTAGGCTTGACCCCGGAACAGGCCGGGCTGGATGAATTCGCGGTCTTGAAGCGTATTTTGCTCAAAAAAGTAATTTTCGGAGTGGATGTTTCGCCTTTCGCCGTGGAACTGGCTCAATTGGCCCTGTGGATCGACACTTTCATATTCGGCACCCCCTTGTCATTCATCGAACACCACCTGAAATGCGGCAATTCCCTCATCGGCACGGATATGGAAAAGGCGGAAGGCCGGCTCATCGCTTCCAACCCCCTCTTTACCCAAAACCTCCGCCAGCAAATCAGTGGTCTGAAAAAAGAACTGGGAAGCCTCAGCGCCCTGAATGACAGCACCCAGGCTGATATTGAAGCCTCGAAGCGGGTCTTTGAAAGCCAGATACTTCCCAAACTGACCGCCCTCAACTGGTATCTGGATGTGGTCAACCACCTTGATATTCTGGCCTTAGACCGCCATCACCCAGACCCTCTGCCGACCTTGGAGCATTTAGCCGTTCCCAGAGATGAAGTCAAGGAACCTGGTTATCCCCAAGAGGTGGACAAGCTAAAAGAAAAATACAGGTTTTTCAACTGGGAAGTGGAATTTCCAGAAGCCTTCAACGGCCAACCCGCCAGTGTCGCCGGCTTTAATATCATTATCGGCAACCCGCCCTGGGACAAGACCAAATTCGACGACCCTCTGTTTTTCGCCCAATACCGCTCCAATTACCGCAGCCTTTCCAATTCGGCCAAGAAAACCCTGGCCGCCGACCTTCTGGCCAAGCCCTATATCCGGGGCAAATACGAGCGGGAAAAACAGAAAATTCAACTGGCCAATGAATATTATAAAAACCATTATCCCTTGAATGTGGGGGCCGGGGACGGCAACCTCTTCCGCTTTTTTGTCGAGCGGAATTTGAGCCTTTTAGCGCCCGGGGGTAGTTTGAATTATGTCTTGCCGACCGGGCTTTTGACCGAAGACGGCTCAAGCACTCTGCGAAAGCATATTTTGGCCGATTTCCGGCTGAACTATTTCGAGGGCTTTGAAAACCGGGCCGGCCTTTTCCCAGCGGTGGACAGCCGTTACAAATTCGGTCTCATTCAAATTGAAAAAACCAAAGATGCCCGACAGAAGGCCCGCTGCCGTTTTTTGCTTACCGACCCTGAAGTGTTGAAGACTGATGAAGGCGTCTTCAATTACAGCCTGAAAGACTTAAAAACCACCTCTCTTGAGCATTGGGCCTATATGGAGGCCGGGGGGGGTCAACGGGATATATTGCTTCTCAAACGTATGTATGCCGCCTTTCCTCCTCTGGACCCGGACTGGCTGGATTTTCGGCGCGAGCTTGACGCCACTAATGATAAGAGCCTTTTTCGGGAAAAAAAGACCAAAGGCGATCTGCCCCTGTATAAGGGAGCCAGCATCTGGCAATATCACGCTTGGTACGCCGAGCCTGAATATTGGCTGAATCCAAAGGAATTCGACGTTTATCTGGAGGAAACCGAAATAAACCGTTTGGTGGCTGATGTTTATCCCTTTTTATCAAACGGAAACTCAAAAAAAACGAAACTGGAAACAGTTTTAGGTGGACTGGGGCTGACTGATAAAAAACAGTTGGCCCGCTTCGTCCGGCCTGACCGGCACTATCTTCGGCTGAGTTTTCGGGATATTGCCCGCGACACCGATGAACGCACATTAATAGCGGCTCTTATACCATGCAATGTCGGGGCGCAAAATACCCTTTGGGTATCAATACCTAAAAATTACAGATTGTCTTCAAATTTTAAAACCGTTCAAATAATTGAAACGCCATTACCTAAGCTTCTTTTTGTCCAAGCTGTTTTCAACTCTTTGCCAATAGACTGGGTTCTTAGATTTTCGGTCTCAATTCATGTCAACAAAACCTATTTGACTCGTCTGCCGTTACCTCAACCTACCGATGGCGAATTAGCCTCCAATCCGGCCTACAAAGCAATAGTCAGAAGTTCAGCCGCCTTAAGTCTATACAACACTCCAAACCTTTTGACAGAAATCAAGACGGGCCTAAAAATTAAAGACAGCGAGATTCCCGCCACCCAAAAACAGTTCGATGAAACAAAAATAGGACTGGATTTGGCTGTGGCTCGGCTTTACCAGATAGACGCCAAAGATATTGAGCATATGCTGACCAGTTTCAAGGTCTTGACCAGAAAACACCCGGAGTATGTGGCCCGGTTATTGGAACGGGCTAAGGAAGAATTATGAGTTGGCGGATGAGCCACAATGGAATTTGAAAAATTCAAGGCTGGCCATTGGGTCACCCGCTATCAATATAAAAGTTTCGAGCCGGTGCTTGTGAACCATGGCTGGACATGGAGAGATCCCGTCATTCACCAACTTCTGGAATCAGCCAACCATGCCTTTTTCTGGGTGACGGATGATGAGGTTCTCGAACTAACAAGGTCGCTTAGTTCGAGAAACTTGTTTTTCTCGAACTAACATCGGTCGCTAGTTCGAAAAAATGAAATACATGCGTTATTCGTGGCGGGTGATGAGGTGAGGGTCGATCTTGTTTCCGCCCAAGTGGCTGTAACGCTGGAAAACGGGCTGGATCTTGCGCAGTTGGCGGATGGCTTCGCCTATATCCTTGAGGTGCTCGCCTAAGAAAACGGAGAGATCGTTCTCCAGGCCGGTCATTTCCTCCAAAACCTCCACCACCTGACGGATCAGAGCCTGGCGGTCCGGGTCTTCCGCGGCCAGGCCGGCCGCGTCCAAAGCCTCCAGGACCTGGAAACTCTGCTCGGCCTCGGCCAGCAGCTCGGCCCGGGCGGTGAGGAACATCTCCAGGCGGTCCAGGTCCAACCCGTCTTCAGCCCGGGCTTCAGCCAGATAGACCCGGTCCAGGGTCAGGCAGCCGGCATAGCTCTCAAAGAGCCGGCGGAGCGGCTCGGGTCGCCTGTTTCCCATGTCAGTGCCCGGCCTTTTTCAAGCGCGGCAACAGGTCGATCAGTTCGGCCAGGGCCTGGTCCAGCTCGAATTCCAAGACGTCGGCCAGGTAGATCCAGTCCGATTGTTCCTGGAGGCTCACCAGGGTGTTCAAAATCTGGACCAGACGCTGCAGATAGTCGTTCAGGGAACCCTGGCCGCCCACGGCTATGTCCTCGCCCAGACCCATGGCCAGCTTGGACTGTTCGACCATGCCCAAGGTCAGGTGCAGGGCTTCCAGAAAACTTAAAAAATGCTCATTGGCCTCGTTTTCATCCCCCAGGCGGAATTCTTCGACCACCCTGGGCAGGGCCTGGCGCAGGGCTTCGACAAAGTGGCGGCCGTTTTCCAGAAAATGGAGGCAGAGCTCTTCCGCGGAATGGGTGACCAGGTCCAGGCTGCTGATATGGGATCTTAAGACCTCCAGGGCGGCGTGGGGCACTTCCTCGCTGTAATCGTCGCCGTTGACCTTGACCCGGGTGATGACCCGGTTGCCCACGGCGGGATGTTCCATGAGGCTGGCGAGTATCTCCTCAAGATTGGCGCCCTCCACATCCTGGGCGGGCAGATTGTTTCCATCAACGGTCAGGGTATTCATTACTGGAACCTCCGGGCAAAACTTAGGGGGTGGAAAAACCCGTTGTCTGGTTTAAATATTTGCAATTTCCAGGCCAAGAATATCCAGGCCCCGGGCCAGGTTCTCCCGGACCGCCGGACCCAGGCGGGCGGTCAGGCGGCGGAAATGGTCGAGAGCCAGGACCAGCCGGCCGGGTGGAGGGGCGTAGAAGCCGGCCAGTTCCGCCAGATCAACCGGCCGGGCCTGGAAGCCGGGCCTCAAAACGCCTTGGCCGGCCCAGGTCAGGGCCAGGGCCAGGGCTTCCTCCGCAGTCAGGACCGGGCGGCCCAAAGGCCGGAGGCTTTGGCCGAAAGCGTCGGTCCCGGTGCGCCAGACCCGGTGTCCCGGCGGCAACTGGAGATGGGTCTGATGCTGGGCGGCTAGAGCCACGAAGCGGGCTTCCGAGGGCTTATCCGTTAGTGGCGGCGTAGCCCTGAGATAGGCCTGATGCAGGGCGAATAAAGCCACGAAGTGGTCGGGCAGGGCCAGGCACTGGCGGCGGCGGCAGGTGCCCTCCCGGCAGGGCCCACAGGGGGCCTCGGCCTGGTAGATCAGATGCCCCGGTCCGTAGGGCCCTGTTTCCGGGCCGTAGGCCGGGCCGAAGAAGAGGGCCAGGGTCGGCGTTCCCAGGGCCGCGGCCAGGTGCAGCACCCCGGTGTCGGCTGTGACCAGAAGGTCCAGGCCGGCCAGGACCCGGCTCAATTCCGAAAGGTCGGTGGCCCCCATGAGATTCAGGACGGGGGGCTTTTCAAACTTGGCCAACTTTTCAAATTTGGCCCCCAGGGCTCTTTCCCCGGCCGAGCCGGTGAGGATGAATTCGTCTGTCAGTTGGCTCAAGGCTTGGGCCAGGCGGACAAAATTTTCCACTGGCCAGCGGCGCAGATGGTGTTTGGCTCCCAGGTGGAGGCCTACCCTGAACCCTGGCCCGCGCCGGACCTGGTCTGGAGGCGGCCAGAACAGGGGCCGGGGCCCGGCCTCCGGCGCCAGGGCCAGCCAGACATCGGCCAGGTTGAAGCGGCCCAGGCGGCGGTCCTCGGCCATAATACCCATTAAAAATTCCTGGACCGGGGAGAAGAGCAAAGTCTCGCCCTCGGCCGCTCCGCCCACGGTGGTCGGGCCGAAGCGTCGGTCGGCCCGGACCTTGGCGGACAAGCGGGCCGCGGCCGGGGCGCTGTTGAGATTGAAGACGGCTTCAAATTCCCCCTCCGGCTCGGGCCGGCCCGGGCCCACGGCCAGGGTCTCCTCCACCAGGGGGGAGAGGCGGGCGGCTTCCAGGACGGCCGCATCCAAGCCGGCCAGGGTGACGGTCCGCCCGGGCCAGGTTGACCTTAGGGCGGCCAAAAAGGGGGTGGACTGGATGAAGTCACCCAGCTTGGCCATTTGAATCACCAGAATCCGGCTCATGAGTCCAGGGCGGCCAGAAGCTCGGCCAGGCGGTGTCGGTAGAGGTGGCTGCCCAGGACCCGGGCATGGGCGGCCCGGGCTATTTTTTCCCGGGCCACGGGCCGGTCCGCATACCAGGCCGCCAGGCGGGCGGCTTCTTCCGGGCTCTGATAGGTCGCCACTTCCCGGCCGTCCTCAAAGAGGCTGAACAACTGGTCCCGGCGGTCGGTCAGGAGGAAGGCCCCGGCGGCCGGCACGTCGAAGACGCGCTGGTTCAGGCCGGTCTTCATCTGGGCGCTGGTGATGTTCAGGTTGACCGCGCTGGTCCGGTAGTAGGCGGCCAGGTCCTGGTAATAGTCCAGGGGCGGGGTCAGGCGGTCCGGGGGCAGGTCCAGGAGTTCTTGCCAGCCGTGGTCACCGGCCGCGTGGAGGAGGCCGGGTTTTTGGCCCTTGAGGACCGAAAGCCGCCACTTTCGGCTGGCCCGCCAGGTCACCAGGGCCTGGAGGTCGGTCAAAACATCCCCGGTCTTGACCAGATTGGTTTCGGCCAGATTGGTTTCGGCCAGCCGGGTCAGGGGTCCGGGGTCGGGCAAAAGGCCGCGGCCGGCTAAAAAAATCTTGGCCTGACCGTCGATGGCCGCGAGGAAAGAGGGCCGGTCCGGGCCGGGAACGGCCAGCTTGTCCAGGTATTTTTCCGTGGCCGCGGTCATACTGTCGCCCACGAAGGCCACCGGACGCCTTGGGGCGGCCGGGGCCGGGCGGAATAATTCCTCGTCAGCGGCCAGGGGCAGGTGGCGGACCCGGCTGAAGCCCCGGTCCTTTAAAAAGTCCAGGTAGTCGCGGTCCCAGGTAAAGGCGCTGACCAGGGGGCTGGGCGGCCGGGAGCCCAGGATGAAGACGGGGCTGTCCACAAACCAGGAAGCGGCCGGCAGACCCAGGCTGGTGAAGAGATCGTCCAGGAGGCCTTCGGCGTCAAAGCCCAGGTGGTTGACGGTCAGGGCCAGGTCGGGCCGGAAATTTTTGATGATGCTCAGAAGCTCGCGGAAATTTTCGCCCTGGCCGGTCAGGCCGGGGGAGAGGCGCCAGACAGCCGTTTCCAGGCCCAGGGTTTGGGCCGCCCTGGCCAGTTCCCGTTCCAGGTAATAGCCGCTCTGGAACAGCAGGAGGCGGCGTTTGGGCCGGCGGCGGGCGGGGGAGGTAGCGGGGTATTCGGCGGCGAAGTGGCGCCGGGTGGCCGGCCGCCACAGGACCCGAGCCGGGGGCCGGGGCCCGGAGGGGAGCCCGCCCTCAAAGGGGCCGACCAGGAGCCGGAAACCGGGCCGTTGGAAAAGAGGCCCCAGGTCCCGGGCCCGGAGGGCGGCGGCGGCCAGGGAGGGACGGGATTCCAGTACCCAGAGGGGCGCGGCCGGGTCCAGGCGGCGGTGGAGTTCTTCCAGGTGGTAGCCCAGGCCCAGGCCGAAGCAGAGGACCCCCTCGTCCGCGGACAGGTTCAGGCCGTCCACCAGGCGTCGGTCTTCGGCGGCCGGGTCCAGGGCGCTGGTGAGGCGGACAGTGCGCCCGCCCTGGCTGTGGCTGAGGCCCCAGGCCCCGGCCGGACCGGGTTCCAGACAGGCCCGGCTGCCGTCGGGGCCGGCCACACTGTCTTCCGTGAAGACCAGGTCCGGGAAGAGCCCGGCCGGGTCCGGCCGGGTCCCCGGAGCGGCTTTTATTTCAATTGGGCCTGGCAAGTTCGGCCTTTTCCAGCACATAACCCGGGCGGCTCTTGGCCCGGAGGTTCAAGTCAAAGAGCCTCTCCCATTCGGCGGCCACCTGGTCCCAGGCGTAGCGGGCCCGCACCAGGGCCCGGGACTCACGGCCCAGGCGGGCCAGTTCCTGGGGCCGGCTCAGAAGGCTCATGGCTCGTTCCACGTAGGCCCGGACATATTCGAGGGAGCCGGGGCGGCCGCCCACCCGCAGTTCCGGAACCGGGACCGATTCGGCCAGGGCGAAGGCGTCGGAAGTCAGGGGCGGGACGCCCAGGGCCTGGGCCTCCAGGACCGCCAGGCAGCTTATTTCCGGAAAGACCGAGGGGTAGAGCATCAGGGCCGAGCGGCTGAGGTGGCGGTAATAATCGGCCTTGCCCAGGGGCCCCAGGTCGATCACGCCTGGGGTGACGGCCAGGAGCCGGTCCACTTCCTGGTAGAGCGGGGCCAAATGGGGCGGCGGGCCCTCCGGCAACTGATAGCCGCAGACCTGGAGCCTTAAGTCCGGGTTCCATTGGTGGAGACGGGGCCAGATATCTTCCAGGAGGAGTTTCAGGCCCCGTTCCGGCCGGGAGGCGTAGATGAGGCGGCCCGGGTCCGGCGGCCAGGCCGCGGCCTCTGCAGCCTCCGCGGCCTGGTCCAGGAAGTCCAGGTCCAGGCCGTTGCGGGTGACCACCAGGCGGTCGTCGAGCTGGGGCAGACGGGTCAGGAAATTGTCCCGATGGAAAAGGGAGAGCACCAGGAAGAGGTCTATTTCATCGTGCACCAGCTTAAGTTCCCGGGGTTTGTCCAGAATGTCGTGGTTCCACAGCACTTTGAGGCCGGAGGTCAAAGGCAGGTTGAAAAAGGCCGCGTAGCGACTGACCACGAAGATGTCGAATTTTTCCCGGGCCAGGACGGCCAAGGCTTCCGGAAAATGGTGGTAGCCCACTCCGCCGTGCCGGCCCGGCCGGGGGCAGTTGTTGAAAGCCCAGACCTGGTGGCCGCGCCGGGCCAGGGCCTGGGTCATTTGAATAAAAGCCGTCTCCGAACCGCCTAAGGACTCGCCCCTGTCCAGTGAATCCCCGGCAAAGGGGGGGCCGCTGGTGTAGAAGCCCATTTTGCGGGGCGGATAGGTGGCGGCGGCGGGCGGCGGGCTCATGGGTCGGCTCCCTTAGGCGAGGTGGGCAAAGAGTTCCCGGGCCCGGCGGTGGCCGGGAGCCAGGTTTAAGGCGCTCTTCAGATATTCCCGGGCTTCGGCCGGCCGGCCCTGGGCCAGGGCGGTCTCGGCCAGGGCGAAGGGGGGTTCGGGATGGCCGGGGTTGAGGCGGCGGGCCAGATCAAAGGCCTGGCGGGCCGGGGCCAGGCGGCCGCATCCGGCCCAGACCCGGCCCAGGAGAAAGGCGGCCAGGTAGTTGTATTTTTCCGGGTCGGCCCCCCAGGCCTTGTCCCCGGGGCCCAGCACCAGGCAGGTCTCCAAATGGGGGGCGGCTTCGGCCGGCCGGCCGGCGTCGTAGAGCAGCCGTCCCAGGTGATAGTGGCCGGGACCGTAGTCCGGCCGGGCCTCGACGAGAAGGCGGGCCATCTCTTCCGCCGCCTCGGGTTGCCCGAGGCGGACCAGGGCCTGGCTCAGGAGGATAAGGCTGTGGCCCCAGAGGGACGGGTTGGCCTCGGCGCCCGGCGCCGCCGCGGCCCGCTCCAGCCAGGGCCGGGCCTCGGCTAGGCGGCGCAGGGTGAACAGGGTGCGGCCGATCTGGTAGAGCCAGTAGAAGTCTTGAGTCTCCGGGGCGTTCAAGAGGAGTTCCAGGTTGCGCTCGCCCTTTTGCCGGGCCGTGCCGGCCTCGGCGTAACCCCAGTGCCGGATCTCCACCTCCGTGGCCACAGCCGCGTAGCCTTTCGGATAGACCAGTTGTTCATGGACCCGGCCCTGGAAGTAAACCTGGCCCGGCCGGTTGGGAAAGACCCTTTTCTGCCAGAGCTTGTCCCCTTGGGGAACCACCACTTCCGTGGCCCAGAGGATGAGGTCGCCGCCCGGTTCAAGATGCCTGCGGAATTCGGCCAGACCCTCGGGGGTCAGGCTGTTGTCGGCGTCCAGCCAGAGGATGAAATCAGAGGCCGCGGCGGCCAGGCCGAAGTTGCGGGCCGCGGCGAAATCGCCGCCCCAGGGAAAGTCCAGCACCCGGGCCCCCCAGGCCCGGGCCAGGGCCGGGCTCTGGTCAATGGAGCCGGTGTCCACCACCACGGCCTCGTCCACCAGGGGGACCAGGGGAGCCAGGCTGCGAGGCAGGTTGGCCGCCTCGTTCTTCATGATCATGGCCAGGCCCAGGGTGGGCCGGCCTAGCGGGATATCCACAGGTTTGCTCCCGGGGCTGTCAGAGTGATAATTTCATGGTGTTCATGGTCCGTTCGGCCCGATCCAGGGCGCTTAAAAGCTCATTGCGGGTGTTGGCCACCTGGGCCTCGGCCAGGACCCGCTCCAGGAACTTGCTGATCTGGCCGATGGCCTGTATTTCAGCGTAGGCCTTTTTATAATCCATGGCGGCCAGACGGCGCAGGGAACCCACGACCCCGGCCAGTTGCCGGATGTCGTCGCTGACCTCCTTTTTGGAACTGAGAGGCAGCTTGGGCAGCACGGAGGCCAAGTTCAGGGGCCCGGAGACGGGAGGGAGCCCGGCGACCACGGCCCCCAGGTCGGCTTCCTCAAAGCCTTCGATCCTGGCTCCGCCAGCCGAGGCGTTGATCAGTTCCGGGGGGAAGGGCTTGGATTTGACTGTTCGGGCCGCCTCGGCATACCAGTTTAGGGAGGCCAGAAGCCCGGTGTTGGTGGCCACCCGGCCGCCGTCAACCCCGGGCACGACCAGGGGGGCACTGTCCTGGTCCACCACCCCGCCGGGCGTACCTTCGGCGTGGAGGCGGCCGCCGCCGGCGTAGGCCTGGTCCTGGGCCACCAGAACCAGGGGCCCCAGGCCCCAGCAATAGGCCAGGGCAAAGGCGGCCGTACCGGCGTTGCCCCCCTGGGGCAGGAAGGCCCCCCGGCTGAAGACCAGGGCCTCGCCGGGCGAGAGGTGAAAAACGGCCTTGTGGAAATCGGTCAGCTCAAAGTTGGCCGGGTGACAGCCCGAAGCCAGGGCCAGGATGGTCCCGGGCGCGAGGACGGCTTTTTCTTCCTCGCTCAGACGCAGATAGGAACTGGTGTCCTCGGACTCCAGGACCACGATGACATCCGGGCTGACCCCATGAGCCAGGAGGGGTTTGACAGCCGAGGCGGCGGCCAGGATGAGGCCCCGTTCCCCCACCTCCCGCAGACAGGCGGCGTTCTGGTCCAGGCTGGGGCCGGAGCCCACCAGGAAGGCGGCCCGGGCCGGCAGGCGGCCCTTGAGCAGCATCAGGTCCGGCAGGGTCAGGAGCCGTCCGGCGTTCTGGGCCAGGTTCTCCATAAAGGCCGGCCCGGTTTGGGTCCGGGTGCGGTCTATGACCGCCCGGCGGATGACTTCCTGGCGGATATACTCACCAAAGGCCTGGCAGCTCTCCGGGTCCAGTTCCTGGTAGCTTTCGGCAACCACCACCAAAAGGCCCCGGGTCGGGCCATAGACGACTTCGCGGCTGACCGCGGCCTTGAATTCTTCCGGCGAGTTGAAGATGAAGGGGGCCTCGCCGTCCTCGGGGCCCAGGCCGGGCTGCATAGCCCAGAATTCCTTGATATCCGGGGAAGGTTCATAGACCAGGAGCCTGAGACCGGGATAGTTCCGGCGCAGGAGTTTCAGGTGGTAGCCCAGGCCCAGGCCGAAGACCAGGGCCAGGCCGGGGGCCTGGTTGGCGAAGTGCTGGTGAGCCCGGGTCAGCCAGCCGGCGGCTTCGGCCCAGGGGTCGTCAGCCCGGTGGATGGTCCGGTCTTTGTAGATGAGGCCGGGGCCCTGCGGCCCCCCCACTATTTGCATCACGGGCTGCGGGAATCCCTGGAGATTAGGGTCGAGAGCGGCGGTTTCCGTGTTCATTATTTTATTCCCTTTGTTTTATTTAGTTAAGGCTTATATAGGAATCCACGGCGGCCCGGCTGTAGATGAGGCTCAGGGTCTCGTCCCCGGGGTGGTGTTCCAGAACGGCCCCGGCCACTTCCCGGGCCTCGGCCGGAGCTCCGGCGTTCAAAAGTAGGCCGCTTAAGGCCCGGCCGACCTCCAGGTGATCGGGCCGGCCGCGATGGGCGGCCAGGTAGAATTCAAAGGCCTGCCACAGGGCCGGGTCGTGGGGCATGAAGCTGAAGCCGGGGACGATGACCTCCTCCAGTTCCATCTGCCGGTCACCTAAGGCTTTGAGAACCTCGATGCTGAACCGGCCGTCCTCCAGGGCCGGGAAATCCGTTCCCAGGCCGGTGTAGCGGCTGAGCCATTCCGCCGCTTCACCGGTCCGGCCCTGGGCCAGGGCCAGAACGCCCAGGCCAAGCCCGGCCCGTATAAAGCCCTCTTCCAAAGCCTTTTGGAGATGGAGCCGGGCTCTATCGCCCTCGCCCTTGAGGCGGGCGATGTGCCCCAGCATGAAGCGGCCCTCGGGTGACAGGCTGCCGCTTTTTTCGGCCCGGTCCAGGAGGTCCTCGGCCCGGCCGAGGCGGTGGCGGCCGTTTTCCTCGGGCCAGCGCAGGGCCGTCAGAAAAAGGGTCCGGCCCAGGCGGTCCTTATCCCCCTGGGTTTCCCGGTTCCGGCCGCGGTTGAGTTCGGCGGCGTCGCGCAGCACCTTTTCCGCCCGGTGGCTGATATCATGGGCGCTTAAGACTTTAGCCTTGGCCTGGGCGGACATTTTGGCCAGGCGGGCCTCATCGGCCAGCCAGTAATCGGCGGCGGCAAAGAGTTCCTGGGGCTCGAACCAGGCGAAGTCCTCGCCGGCCTGGAAAATTTCGCCCAAATCCCCTCCGGCCTTTTCCGTAAAGAGGGGCGCTCCGCAGGCCAGGGCCTCGAACATGCGGGTGGTCACTCCGGGGAAGAGATTTTCATTCAAAATCAGGCGGCTCTGGCGATAGAGGGCGGCGCTTTCTTCCGGCCCGGCCCAGCCCGGTCCCCGGTCACCCAGGGTTTTGAGGCTGAAGCGGCTGGAGAGGCTCTGGATGAGCTGGCCGCGCTTGCTGCGCACCTGGTCATTCAGGACCCCGACAAAGCCGAAGTCGTAGATTTTTTCCCTCGATTCATCCGAGGCGGACTGGTAAGCCGCGGTGTTGACGGCCACCGGCAGCCAGCGGCCGTCCAGGCCCTCGTCCTGGAAGCGGGCGGCGAAGGGTTTCTGGTCGGCGTAGCAGATGTCGAAGAGGGTCCCGAAGTGCTTCTGCCACCAGAAGTTGATGGGGGTGTCCACCGCGTAATAGACTTTGGGAATGTCCAGTTCTTCCAGTCCTTCGGGCCAGGCGTGGCGGCCGAGGTGGTCGGTATAGACCAGAAGGTCCGGCCGGTCTGTCAGGCTGTCGAAAAAACGGGCCAGGGGAAAGCCTTCGGCATGGGGCGGAGCCATCACCTTGTGGCCCTGGCCGGCGAAAGCCGCGTGGAAGTATTCACTGCCCAGACATAGAATAAGCATATTTAACCTCTCTTATGACATTGATAGCATTGGTGGCAGGGAGACCGGCCGGCGGCCCCGGCCTCGGTCAGCCGGAGGGCCGCGGGTGAATTCCAGACCGCGCCCAGGGTAACCTCGGGAAAACGGCCCAAGGGGGCCAGGCGGCCGAAATCGGAACAGCAGGGAAAGAGCCCGCCGTCGGCCTGGAGGGCCAGCCGGGTGAAAGGCTCGGCACAGAAGCCGGCCGGGTCGGCTTCGGCCGCGGCGGCCGGGGCCAGGTCGGTCTCCGGGAGGCCCAGGATATTCTGGTAGCGCTGAAAGCTCAGATAGTCGGCCAGGGGGGCGAAAAGTTCCTGAAATTGGTCCCGCTCGGCCAGGTTGATCTCCATTTCAACAAAGCTGAGGCGCAACAGGGGCAGTTCCGAGCCGGCCTTTTGGCGGACGGCCAGAAAGCCGGCCAGGTTTTCCTGGAGAATTTCCCATCGGCCGCCGGGGCGGACCAGGGCGTAGGTCTCCGGCCGGGCCGCGTCCACCGAGACCATCAGCCGGGTGAGGCCGGCGGCCATAAGGGCTTGGGACATCTCCGGGGTTAGGAGGGAGCCGTTGGTGATGAGGCTGATATCCAGGACGCCGGCCTCTCTGGCTTCGGCCACCCACTGGGGGATGTCCTCCACCAGGAGCGGTTCGCCCGTCAGACCCAGCCTGAGGGAGGGGAGCCCCCAGGCCGCGCCTTCGGCCAGGGCTTGGCGGTAGAGGGCCCGGTCCAGAAAGAGGCCCCGGGTCAGGCCGGGAAAAAAATGCCCTCTCTGGCCGGCCGGACACATGGGGCAGCGGAAATTGCAGGCGGTGGTGACGTCCACGTCCAGGTGGAGGGGGGCGGCCGGCCGACGGCCGGCTTCCGCTTCGCGGAACCGGCCCCGGTAGTCGGTGAAGGACGGACCCAGGATCCGGCCGAGGCGGGCTTCCGGGTCCTGGTCCGCCACCAGGCGGCGGCGCTGAAGAACTGGGGACATGGCGATCTCGGACAGGTTCCCCGGCCTTTTGGACCGGGATGATTCAGCCGGGCCCTCAAGGTCCCGGTCAGGCTATCTTAAGCAAGAACAGGGCCAACCAGGCCTGCCGGGCCCGGGGCTTGCCAGGGAGGGCGATTTTCTGCTAAAAAGGGGTGGTATGACTTTGTTTTTAAAATCCGCCGTAAACACCGGCCTGAAATCCGGACGGGCGGGGCTCCGGTCCGGCGCCCTCCTCCTGCTTCTGGGAGGCGTGGCTGTGCTTACGGCCTGCGGCGGCGGAGCCTCGTCCTCCACCATCGGCCGTTCGGCGGTCTCGGTGGCCCAGGAGAGCCGGGCTGAAAGCGGCCAACGCTACACCTTAGGCCCCCAGTTCGCAAATCAGCTTCAAGACCTGCTGGGGCGGGAGGCCGAGGCCCTGGGCGGCAGCCGGGAGGGCGTGCCCCTGGAACTCAACCGCCAGGTGCTGTTGAACATCAACCGTTTCCTCAACGAAGACCGGGGCTTCATCACCCGGAGTCTCAGCCGGGGCTCCAAGTACCTGCCCATGATGAAAACCATTTTCCGGCAGAAAGGTCTGCCGGAGGACCTGGTCTATCTGGCTATCATTGAAAGCGGCTTCAACACCCAGGCCGTCTCCCCCGCTTCGGCCGCCGGGATATGGCAGTTCATCCCCTCCACCGGCCGGCGCTACGGCCTGGCCATCAATGACTGGGTGGACGAGCGCCGGGACCCGGTGAGATCGACTTACGCCGCCGCCGACTACCTCATCGCCCTCCACGATATTTTCGGTTCCTGGCCCCTGGCCATTGCCGGCTACAACAGCGGCGAGGGTAAAATAATCAAGGGTATCAGGAATTACGGGGTCAGCAATTTTTGGGACATGTCCAGCGTGGGCGGCCACCTGGCCGACGAGACCAAGATCTATGTGCCCAGTTTTCTGGCCGCCACCTTCATTGCCAAGGACCCGGCTTCCTACGGCCTGACCATAGCCGCCCAGCCCCCCGACCAGTGGGAGGAAGTCAGCCTGCCCCAGCCCGTGACCCTGGCCGAGGCCGCCCAATATGCCCGCACCAGCGTCGAACGCCTCCAGGAAATCAACCCCCACCTCAGAAAGGCGTCCACGCCGCCCAAAGAACCTGGTTTCATCCTGCGCCTTCCTGAGGGTTCAGGCCGGGATTTCATCGCCGCCTACCAGAAGGCCGGCCGGGGCCAGGCCCTGGCCGCCGAGACTCCTCCCCCGGTGCCCAAAGCCTCGGACCTGGCCCGCCTGCGGCCCGGGCTGGAGGCCGCGGCTTCGGCCGCGCCCCTGGAAACCCCCATGCCCCGGATCACGGCGCCTCCGCCGGAGACTCACCGGGTGGTCCGAGGCGATACCCTGGGCGGTCTGGCCCAGAAGTATAAAACCACGGTCCGGGAACTGACCCGCCTGAACGAACTCAAGAGCGACCGCCTGGTTGTGGGCCAGAGGCTGAAGGTGAGGGCCGGTTCGGCCGCCCCGACTCAAGCCCCGGCTCCGTCGAGTCAGGCCGCGGCCCGGCCGGCGCCGACCCCGGTTGCCACGCCGACCAAACCAGCGCCTGAGTTCCACACCGTGGCGGCGGGCGACACCCTGGGCGCTTTAGCAATTAAATACGGGGTGAAGGTCAAGGACCTGATGGAGATGAACAGCCTGACCGGCACCAATCTCCGCCTCGGTCAAAAGTTGAGGGTGAAGGCCGGTTCGGCCGTCACGGCTCAGGCCCCGGCCGCGGCCAGACCCGCGTCACCTCCTGTTGCCGCGCCGGCCCCGGTCAAGCCAGCGGCCTCTCCTGAGTTCCACACCGTGGTGGCGGGCGACATCTTGGGCGCTCTAGCCATTAAATACGGGGTGAAGGTCAAGGACCTGATGGAGATGAACAACCTGGCCGGTTCCAACCTCCGCCTGGGCCAGAAGCTGAGGGTGAAGGCCGCTCCGGCTCCGCCCGCGCCGACTTCGATCAAGGTCGCCGAGGGCGACACCCTTTACAGCCTGGCCCGGAAACACAACCTCTCCGTGGACCAGTTGAAGAAGCTGAATAATTTGACCGGGGACGTGTTGAGGGTAGGCCAGACTTTGAAAATAAAGTAATGGGTCCAGGGGCCAATGGCCCCTGAGGGAGGCCACTTATGAAAGAATGGACCGCACCGGAGTTGTTGCGCCTTTCCGGATCTTATTGGGCCTGTTGCGCTGTGCAGGCTGCTGTTCAGCTCGATCTGTTCACAGCTTTAGCTGACGGTCCCCGGACCGAGGAACAATTGGCCGTAAATCTGGGTTGTGACCTCAGGGCCTTGCGGATGCTGGTCACGGCCCTGGTGGCCCTGGAGTTTTTGGAGCGGCGCGGAGAGGCCGTGGCCGCCCCGCCCGGCGTCCTGACCTTTCTGGCGCGCACATCGCCGGAGTATTTGGGGTTCATCATCCGGCATCAAGCCCACATCATGCCGGCCTGGACCAAGCTGGCGGAATCCGTGCGCGGCGGCGGACCCAGCCGCGAGAGAAGCTCGATCCACACCCAAGATGATGAAGAAAGGGAAGCCTTTCTCATGGGCATGTTCAACGTGGCCCGGCAACAGGCGGAGACCATAGCCCAAGGTCTGGATTTGACGGGCCGCTCCCGGCTGATCGATGTGGGCGGCGGCCCCGGCACCTATGCTGTTTATTTTTGTCTGCGTAATCCCGGCCTTAAGGCCACGGTTTTCGATTTGCCCGGCTCGGAGCGTTTCGCCCGCGGGGTGGTGAAACGCTACGGCCTGACGGACCGCATAGAGTTTACGGGCGGTGATTTTTTGCGGGACGAATTGCCAAAAGGGCAGGACGTGGCCTGGCTGTCCCAGGTGCTGCATGGGGAAGGGCCGGAAAACGCGGCCCGTCTGGTCAAAAACGCCGCCGGCTGTCTGCGGCCGGGAGGCCTTTTAGGCATCCAGGAATTCGTGATCGACAACGACCGCACCGGTCCGGCGCATTCCGCCTTGTTTTCGCTGAACATGCTGGTCGGCACGGATGACGGCCAGGCCTATACCTTGGATGAAGTACGTGAAATGCTGAAAAGTGCCGGGGCCGGAGACATCCGGGTTCTGGACCTGGCCCTGCCGCCGGGGTGCCGGGTATTGGTCGGCACAGTGTGAGGCGGTGGGAACTTCAGCCAGCAGCCAGTCACCTACCCGTCAAGACGTCCCATTTCTCCGCTGCAATTTCGGTCAAAAAATCTTCATCATGGGAAATGCAGATCATAGCCGCCGGATAGTGGCTCAAGATATCTCCTACCTGACGGCGCGTCTCAAGATCAATGTTGTTGGTTATTTCGTCAAGCAACAGCAGTTTCGGCGGCCGGGCGGCTATTTTAGCCAGGGAAAGCCGGGCCCGTTCACCGCCGGAAAGATAAGCCGCGGCGAGCTGGACTTCTTCGTTTTTCCGAAATAAAAAATCGCTCAGATGTTTGCGTATTTCGACTACTGTCCAGTCCTTATTCACCTCAGCTATGATCTCCATGGCTGAACGGTATAGGTCCAGATTCTCGTAGTGCTGGTCCAGATAACCGATATCCTCAGGCGGCGGAGTCAGCCACACCCCTTTTCTAATGATCCCTGTCTCGCCCATTATGGCCCGGAGCAAAGTCGTTTTGCCGCTGCCGTTAGGCCCGGTCAAGGCCAGGCGCTTTCTGGAGCCGACATCCAGGTTAACACCTCTTAAAACAGTTTGCCCGGGGTAGCCGACTGAGCCATCCCTCACCGAAACCGGCACGGCAGCGCCGACCGCTCTCGAATCCAGTTGAAACCGGGGCTTTATGATTTCCGGTGGCCGCAGTTCCGACAGTTGGGTTGACAGGTCTTCTCTTTTTCGGCCGAAGTCCTGAAGAATACCGCCCCGGCTCTTTTCCGCCCGCGCCTTCTTCAGACCTCCGGCCATTTTCGTCCATTTTTTCCGGGCGATGTTTTTTTCGCCGGCCGCCCTGCTCCTGGCTGTGCGCCCTTGCTCTTGCATCAGGTTTTGATGCAGGGCCGCCTTCTCGCGCTTCAACAGTGCCTCCCGCCTTAGAAGCGATTGCCGTGCAAGTTCCGTTTCCCGTTCATAATCGGCGTAAGAACCGCGAAAAACGGTTATGCGTCCGTCCTTGAGGCTCCAGATGATCTCCGGGAAGTTTTCCAGCAATTCCCGGTCGTGGGTGACCACGATCAGGGTTCCGGGATACGCTTCCAAGAGGTGCCACAGATTCCGGCGATGCCGCCGGTCCAAATGGTTCGTGGGCTCATCCAGCAAAAGAAGATCCGGCTTTTGCCCCAGGGCCTGCGACAGCGCCCGATTGAACCTTGCCCCTCCGCTGAGGTTCTTGAACTCGGCGATGGTTTGCGGAATATGAGCCGAATTCAGGTCGCGGTTGGCCTCGGCCAGCATTTGCAGAAGGGTGGATTTACCACTGCCGTTGAGCCCGACAATGGCGATGCGGTCACCATAGTAAACACGAGTGGAAAATTTTTCAAAACAGACTTTATGAGGGAAAGACAGGCTGTAATTCGCCACCGTAATCGGCCAAGACATGAAAAATCCCCTGTTGGCGGTGAAGAATGGGCCTGCGGACTAGAGGCCCAAAAATCAGGCGGTTCAGGCGGAAGTTTTCATGCTTCGTCGGCTCCTTATGGCAAATTCAACTTTTGTGATACGCTATCATATTCTTGGGCTTCTGTCCAGCCGGATATGGGTCCAGGGCGAAGCCCTGGCTATCTCATGTAGTTCAGAAGGCTGATTCTGGTGGTCAGGCCGGTGACGCCCAGAAGGGCCTCATAGACGGTCTGGGCGTTTTTCAGGTCAGTGATCAGGCGGCTGAAATCCACATCCTCAATGGCGCTGAGCAAGGTTTCGGAGCTGAACTGTTTCTGGTCCAGGCTGCGGGACACGAACTGGTTGCGGATCTGCTTGGTGCCTATCTTGCTCTCCAGGGTGGTGACTTTTTCAATGGCCGCCTTGATGTGGGGCAGTTCCCGGCCGATGGCCTCGGTGTCGTTCTGTTTCAGGGCGTACATGAGGCGCTGCACAGTGTCGAGGATATTGTCCCCGGCGCCGTTGGCGCCCAAAAGTTCGCTGCCGGTGGTGTTGAGGGTGCCGCGGGTGCTGGAATCGAGGTTGACATCCATATTTTTTTCATCGCCGCGATACCAGCCCACGGGCACTTCAAAGATGTCGCCCACCTGGAGGGCCGTGCCGTCGGGGATGAACCTCAGGTTGACCCCGTGCTGGCCGGCGGAATCTGGGTTTTCACCCCCGGTGAGCCATACAGTGCCGTAGGTGGGCCCGACCTTGGCCGTGGAATCCCAGCCTTCGGGGTAGCGTTCGAATTGGGGCCAGACCGCGGCCTGGTCCGGGTGGGCGGTGTTGTAGTCGATGACGGCTTTCAGGACATCGCCGGCCGTGGTGGTGACCGCCCGGGAAGAGGTGCAAGCGTAGAGGGGGAAGGCCTTGCGCCAGGCGGCCGCAGCGTTGGGGTCTTCGGCCTCGTCGGGGCAACTGGGCAGGGCCTCGGTGCCCAGGTGGACCACCAGGACGGTCTGGCCGGTTTTGGGGTCGGTCTCGTAGCGGACCGTGGTTTCCGACTGGTAGCTGTTGCTGGCCACGGTGGCCGAGGCGTAGTGGGTCGGGTCGGCGCTGGTGGTGTAGCGGACACCTATTTTGTTCCCCAGGGCCCCTTGGGTGGTGGCCTGGTAGATGATATTGGGGTCGCTCTGGCTCGGGGCCGAGTAGGGGAAGGCGACCGTGGCCGTGGCGTAGCCCAAGGGGGTGATGACGCTCCGGCCGTCCACCTGGTAAGGCTCGCCCACGGAGAGGGATGTGCATTTCATGAGATCGACCACCCCCTCCCCGCCTTCGTGGTAATTGGCCAGGTCGGCCAATACCAGTTGGCTGGCCAGGGGGTGGTTGTTTATGGCCTCCATGACCTCCTTGGCCGTGCTGAGCACCCGACCTAAGGCGTCGGTGCGCAGGGTGACGCAGATGTTCCAGGGGTTGGGGCCCACCGTGACCGTGGTGGCCGGGTTGGGGTGACTGGTCGGATCGGGCAACTGGTATTCCACGCGCAGATCGTTGCCCCAGGTGCCCTGGTAGCGGGCGGTGAAGACCAGGTCGTTGGCCTTGCCGGGGAGGCTGGTGGTCAGGGAGGCGTGGCCCAGAAAGGCGTTGTGGAACATTTCGCCGGTCTGATATTCACTGGCCGCGAAGGTCTGGGGCGGGCCCCAGGTCTGGCCTCCGTCCTGGGAGACCCGGAAGAGGGCCGGCTGGTCGTAGCCGTCGGCGAGATAGGTGCGGGGATGGGCGAAGTTGAGGCGGCCGTCGCCGGAATTGCCGTCGGCCAGGCTGACCTCGAAGATGGAACTGATGTAGCGTTGGGCGTTCTGGCCGGTCGATACTGTTTCCTTGGTTATGGTGCCGTCCGGCTTGACAACATCTTTGATGACTTTGCAGCCGGAGGCATAGGCCGGGTCGCCATTGATCATGGCTTTGACATCATTGGCCGTGGTGGTGACCGCGGCGGCAATGGCTTTTTCGTGAGCGGTGATCCTGTTGCCGGTCTCAAATAAGGTCTTGGCGAATACTTCGTCGTAAACGTTTCGGTCAGCGCCGGCGAAGACAGTGATCAGGCCCGTGGTTTCGTTGAAGACCAACTGCGGCTCCGGGTGGAGCTCCATGGGATCGGTGGGGATGACGTACTGGATTGACAGGCCGTTCCCTTTCTCGCCGACATATTGGTTGCCGTTGTTCCGCACCGACCAGATGAGGTCGTTTTGGGTACCGCGAGGGCTTAGGGTGGCATGGGCCAGGGTGTAGGGCTCGCTGGGATCCAGGGAGAGCCAGGTGGCCGAGGGCTGGAAGATGAGGGCCGAGCCGGTCAGATCCGAGACTGTGAAGATGCGGTTGCCGGTGGCGGGGTCGATCAGGCTGCCCAGGGCGGAGGCCACGGCTTGGGCCGTGACGAAGAAGTCGCCCTGGCCGAGGGGGTCGTTTTCCCGGGGCAGAAAGACCGTGACCTGGCCGTTCTTGATCTCCGTGCGGATCTCCGTGTCGTTGAAGGTTATGGACCCGGGCCCGACCAGTTCCTGGCCGGAATTGGGCGGGGAGTCAGTGAGTTTGAAGAAGTAGCTCCAGTTGACTATGGGCCGCTGTTGTGGGATCGGGGGATCGGTCGAGGCCGATCCTACGGCCGACATATAGCCCCAGTTCCAGGGCAGGTGGCTGAAGGCCGACACGGCCGAGTTCCAGCCCACTTCCGAGGCCATGACGTCCAGGGCCCGCAGGACCGCCGCGGCCGAAGCCATGGAGACCGGCGTCTGGCTCGGCGGTTTGCCCGGCGGCTGGCCGCCGTCGGTCATCATGGTGACGGTGATGACCCCGGAATTGTAAAAGGCCGTGGCCGCGGGCACAGCCGCGGCCGCGGCTGAAGCCGCGCTGTGGACCTGGAAGGCGATGGCGGCTTCATGGGCGCAGATGACGGCCTCGGGGACGGTAGCATTGGCGGCGAGGGCCTCTCTGAAGGCCTTGGGGCAAAACAGGCCGGCAGCGGAGCCGGTGTAGGCCATGGCGATGGCCGCGGCGAAATCCACATTGATGGCGCTGGCCCAGCCGAATTTGTCGAGGTCAAACAGGCCAGGGGGGGTCTTGGCGGCGGCGGAGTAGGCGTAGAGGAAGGCGCTGGCGCTGGTCGCAGGAGGATCGGCGTTGATGGCGGCGCTGAAGGCCGCGGCGCTGAACATGTTGGCCGTAATGGCGGTGAAGGCGGAGTAGGCGGAAGCCGAGGCGGCGGCCGCGGCCGCGGCCCGGGCCGATTCCCAGGAGTCGCCCAGAACGTAGTTGACCGTGACCGGGCCGTCATAGGGCGGCTCAGTAAAGTTGGCCAGGACATAGGCCAGGGCCGAGGCCGAATAGCTCAAGCCGTTGTCCCGCTCCGCCGAGCCCGTGGTGGTCTGGTTGGCCGTGCCGGCCACGAAGCACACCTGGTAGCCGTTGTAGCGCGGGTCCGTGGTCTTGAGATTCAGGCTGTAAGGCTCCCAGCTCGTGGGGCCGCCGGTGGCGGCTTTCACCCTCAGGGTCTGGCCTGCGCGGAGGTTGGTGTCGGTCAGGTTGTTCATCTCGATCAGGTCTTGGACCTTCAGGCCGTATTTCTGGGCCAGACAGTCCAAGGTGTCGTTCGCTGTCACGGTGTGGAATTCGGCGATGTTGACCGCGCCTCCGGTTATCTTGGTCCCGGCCAGCTTGGAGGCGGTGGCGAACCAGCGGGAATCCACGCCGCCGGCCCGGACGACCTCGATGAGGAAATCCTGGCTCTGGACCGGCAGGTCCGGCCGGTTGTTGAAGACCGGGCTGCCGTAGTTCAGGACCTTTCCGGTCCAGGCCGTGGAATTCTGGCAGCCGGCCTTGACTTTCTGGGCCTCGACCTGGGCGGCGAAGGACTGGGTGGTCACCTTCTGGCCGGAGAAGATGTAGGTATCGCCTATCTTGGTGTTGCCGTTCTGAAGGAGCTGCAGGAACAGGCCCTCGACCTCGGTGAGGATGGCCTCGCGCTGGGAGGCGCTGTAAGTGTCGGTGGCTCCCTGTTCGGCCAGGGTGTAGATTTGGTCCAGGACCTCCTTGACGCTCTGGGCCGCGTTGCCCGATTCAGACAGCCAGAGATCGGAGACGGCCACGTTGGTGCGGTATTGGGTGATGGCCGAGAGGGTCGAGCGGGTGCTCAGCACCCGGGCCGCTCCGGTGGGGTCGTCCGAGGGGGTGTTGATGCGCCTTTCCGAAGCCGCCTGGTTGGTGAGCTGGGCTATACGGTAGCTGATGAGGCCCAGGTTGTCGTTTATGTTCCGGTAAGTGGCGCGATGCGCGGTGCGGTAGATCATGGCCGACCCTCTTGGTAATAAATAATCAGCCGGCCGGCGAAGCCGGTTCACGTGCCAGAACCAAGCGATTTAAAGGTCCGGCTTCGCTGGCCTTTTAATCGCTTGAGGTTCTACTTCATGGCCAGAATGGTTTGCAGCATCTCGTCCACGGTCGAGATCATCTTGGCCGAGGCCTGATACATATACTGAAAGCGCAATACGTCGGCCAGCTCTTCGTCGATATTGACCCCGGCTAGCCGGTCCTGGCGGTCCTGGAGTTCGCTCATGACCCCGTAGGCGAAGTCGTATTCCGTGGTCACGGCCCGGCCTTCGGCCCCGATTTCGGAGTAAAGGGTGTTGAAGGCCATGCCCAGGGTGGAGGAGCTCAGGTTGTAGAAGCTGAAGGACTGGTCTTTGAGCCCGGCCATGGCCAGGGCGTTTTCATTGGAGCCGGGAGCCCTAAGGCCGTCGGGGTCCACGGCGCCGGCCCCCAGGAGCCTGGGGTTGCGCAGTATTTCCTGGTTGACGGCGATGGTGGAGCTGGAAGTGCCGGTGAAGAGATTGTTCAGGCCCAGCACGGCCAGGGCCCCGGAGGTGTCGCGGCCGAAGCCGAACTCGACGCCCTCGTCGGCGATGAGGCGGATGTTCTGGCGGCCGTCGTGGTCGGAGAGTATCTCGGCCCGGAGGCCGGGAATGCCGCTGCCCAGGTCTGTGCCGATGCGGTCAACCACATCCTTCAAGGTATCAGTGGGATCGACGGTGACGCGGTGGACCCGGGGAATGAGGCCGCCCTCGCCGTCGGGATGGTAGGTGACGAGTTCAAAGTAGCCGCTGCGGTCGAGATAGGTTTCGGCCATGGGTTCCACCAGGCCCCGGCCCTGCTGGTCGGCCGGGGTCTGGGCCAGGACCAGTTGGCGGGCCTCGGAGTCGCGGTTGATGAGGTTCACGATGTCGGCGGCGGTGGTGGTCACATTGCCGTTCTGGTCAGTGGCCAGGCGGACGACGATGCGGCTGGTGCCGTCGAAGTCGTTGTAAACATCGACGCTCAAGGGGGCATTGGCCAAGACGTCGCCGGTATGGATGGGATCCCGGGGCAGGGCATATTCAATGGAGATTTTTTCACCGGCGGCCCCGGGGTCCACGGCGGTGAAGACCACGTTGTTGTCAGTGTGTTTCAAGGTCGTGGTGAGTTCGGCGTATTCCAGGCCGTAGCTCAGGTGCCTCCCCTGGGCGGCCATTTCGGCCAGGGAGCGGTTCAGGCGCTCGAACTGCCCGGGACCCGGGGGCACGGAATCGGCGCCGGCCGGGAACTGGATCCGGCCGTTCCAGTTGTTGTCCGGGGCGGCCTGGGCAGCCAGGAGATCGCCTATCTGGAGGACGGAAGAGGTGCTGCGGGGGGGCAGGGCGGCCGAGCCGAGGGTGGTGGTGCGGCTATCGTTGATATGGCGGACCACATCCTCGGCCGTGGCGGTTATGTTGCCGCGCCCGTCCGTGGGCAGGACTATGGTCACTTCCCACTTCTGGACCTTGGGATCGTCGTTCCAGACTACGGTGGAGGTCACCTTGTTGGTATAAGTTTCGCCCTTGACAAAGCGCACGGCGATGTTTTCCGGGTCGGCCTGGGGCAGGTAAGGCTCTTGGCTGTCGAGATGGGGGACCAGGGCGGAGAGCGTAAGGTCATTGTCGCGGCCGGGAAACTCGAAGGTGAAGGCCGGGAGATTGGAGACCGGGCTGGTGGCCATGGTATCGGTGTAGAGGTCCAGGCCCATGCCCTGGGCGTGCTGGTTGTTGACTTGAAAAATAAGGTTGTCCACGAAGGATTCAAATTTCAAATAGAGATCCTTGAGGGTCTGGTCGCGGAATTCCAGCCAGCCGCCCAGGGCCCCGCCCTTTATTTTGCTGGTGACGTCTTCCGGCCAGGGCGGGGGGTTGCGGCGGTTGTTGGCGATGACCCGCAGGTCGCCCGAGCTGTCCCGGGATACGCCGACCTCGAAGGCCGAGGTGTTGCCCACCAGGGGGGAGCCGTCCTTGAAGGTGATGTTGATGGCCCCGGTCAAAGGGTCTTCCCAGAAGTCATAGTCGATTATTTCGCCCAATTGGAACATGAGGGCGTCCCGGGAGTCGCGCAGGCTGTTGGCCTCCTGCCGCCGGCTGGGATCCTCCAGCACCATTATCTGGTGGTTGAGCTTGGCAATGCTATTTATGATGAGATTTATATTGTCCACGGCATCCGCGACGCGGCCGTTTAAGTCCTGCCTCATACCGTCAAGGTCCGACCGGCGCTGAGCCACCTGCCTGGCCAGGGTGTCCACCAAATGGACCAGTTCGGCCCGGGTGGGGTCCAGTTCGGCGGCATCGGCCAGGCTTTCCCAACTGGCGAAAAAGGAATTCATAGCCGCGTTGAGGCCGTTGCCGTCGCTTTCGTTGAAATAGACTTCCAGGGTGTCGTGGGCGTCTTTTCGGGCCGCCGCCGAACCCATTTCAAAATTCTTGGTGATCAGGCTGCGGGTCAGGAACTGGTCGTGGAAGCGGGTGATATTCTGGGCCGTGACCCCGGTGCCCATGGATCCCCAGCGGGCGTGCCGCCAGGGGGACAGGTTTTCCAGGTTGATCCGCTGGCGGGAATAGCCGGGGGTGTTGACATTGGCAATGTTGTTGCTGACCACTTCCAGGGCGGCCTGGGACAGGTTCAGGCCGGTCAGGGCCACATAGAGGCTGGAGGAAACGCCCACTTCACACCTCCCGGGACAGCTTGACCGGGAGGCTGGGCCGCTTTTCGCCCTGGCCCCCGCCGCTGGTGTAGCCCTCGCCCCGGAGTTGGCTGGCCCCGGTCAGGATATCTATGGATTCGTTGACCAGGCGCAGGCTTTCTGCAATGAAGGCCTGGCTGGCCTCGTTTTCCCGGAGGATGATGTTTTTGAGCCGGGCCAGATGTTGGGCGCCCTCGCTCAGGCGAGAGCGCCAGGGCTGGGGCAGACAGGCCGCCAGGTCGGCCAGGAGAGGCTGGGGGTCCGGGGCCAGGCCCAGGGTCAGGGCCGTTTCGCTGATGGCCGCCTCCAGCTCCCGGATATGGGCCTGGATATCCAGGGCCAGTTCCTCCTTACGCCGGGAAGAGGCCCAAAGGCCCTCCAGATCCAGGGCCAGAAGGAGTTTTTTTTCTTCGGCCAGGTAATCCACCAGGGCCTGGTAGCGCTCCAGGTGCTCGTCCAGAAGCGTCACGAGTTCATGTATCCGCCGGGTATCCATGCTCATCCTCTCTTTTAAGGCTTTTCGGGCTCGGCAATTTCTGCCGCCTCATCGGCCCGGCCGGGGCCGGCCGGGGTCATGGCCAAACCCCCGTAGTGCTTGGGCCCGAGGTTCCTGGGTATGGTGGGCCGCCAGGAGGGCCCCATCACTTCAGGATGTTCTAGCAAAGTCTGTTCCAACCCCTCCTGGCGGGCGACCTGGTTGACGATGGTGTTGGCCAGGCCCAGGCCGCCGGCCCGGCTGAGATAGTCCCGGAAGGGCTGCTCGGCCAGTTCGCTGAAAGTGTCGCCCCCCGGGGTATGGGCCAGGGGCGAGGGGCGCATTAGTTTGACCAGTTGGTCAACGAAGAGGCTTTCGTATTCCGTGGCCGATTTTTTTATCTGGGCCAGCTTCTGGAGGCGCTCGGGGAGGCTCAAGCCGGCCGAGCGGGACTGGCGGGCCGTGGCCCCGGGGGCCCGGCGGCCGGTCGCCCTCTGGCGCAAAGTGCGGCTCTCGCCGGATTCCTCCAAAACCCCGCCCAAGTTCAGGGAGCCGCCGTTTTTCAACTCCTCGACGCTCACCTTCTGACTGGGGGCCGTGGCCCGGAGAGGCTTGACCCCGCTACGGCGGAGGCTCGCGGCGACTTCGGCCGGGCGGCCGATACCGGCTGTTTCCTGGGACATCTTCGGCTCCTTTTGGGTTACATGAACTTTATCTCGCCGTGCAGGGCGCCGGCGGCCCGGATGGCCTGGAAAATCATGATCAGGTCGCGGGGGGAGGCGCCGATGGCGTTGAGGGCCTTGACCAGGTCGTGGATGGTGGTGGCCCGCTCAATGAGGAGGAGCTGGTCGGCCCCCTCTTCCACGTTGATATTGGTGTCCGGAGCGGTCACGGTCTGCCCCATGGAGAAAGGATCGGGCTGGGAAACGGTCAGGCCTTCCTTTATCTGGACCGAAAGGTTGCCGTGGGCCACGGCCACGGTGGATATCTTGACATTCTCACCCACCACCACGGTTCCGGTGCGTTCGTCAATGACCACCTGGCCGACGGCGTCCGGCTCCACTTCCAGGTTTTCCAGTTCCGCCACCATAACGGCCATGTTTTCACGGTAATTGAGAGGCACATTGAATTCGATGGTGGAGGAATCCAGCGGCTTGGCCAAGGCGCCGGGCAGGCGGGCATTGACAGCCTCGGCCACCCGGGCCGCGGTGGTGAAATCCGGCCGGCCCAGTTTAAGGCTCAGGGTTTCCCGGCCCTGCCAGCGGACGGGCACTTCCCGCTCCACCGTGCCGCCCTGGACGATGCGGCCCACGGTGGGGTGGTTCTTCTGGACACTGCCGCCCTGGCCGGTGGCGGCGAAGCCGCCCACCGAGAGGGAGCCCTGGGCCACGACATAGACCTTGCCGTCCACGCCCGTCAGCTGGGTGGTCAACAGGGTGCCGCCCTGAAGGCTGGTGGCGTCGCCCAGGGAACTGACCACGAGGTCGATCATGGTGCCGGGCTTGACAAAGGGCGGCAGCTCGGCCGTGACAATGACCCCAGCCACGTTTTTGACCTTGACCGCGGTGGGGTTGATGTTCACATCCATATGCCGGAGCATGGTGGCCAGGGTTTGGTTGGTGAATATGGTCTTGTCCTTGTCGCCGGTGCCGTTTAAGCCCACCACCAGGCCGTAACCCTGCACCTGGTTGGGCCGGACCCCTTCAAAGGAGCCCATTTCCTTGAGGCGGATGGCCCAGGCCGGGGTCGCCGCCAGGGGGACCAGAAAGCTCAGGAGGGCGGTCATGGTCATGAGTTTTTTCATTTTCCTTCTCCTTCCTAAAGGCCGCTCAGAACGGCCAGATCGTGTCGAAGAAGCGGGAGAGCCAGCCTTCACGCTGTTTGCGGCTGATGTCGCCCTGGCCGGTGTAATCTATGCGGGCATCGGCGATATAGGTGGACAGGACAGTGTTGTCGGTCGTGATGTCGTGGGGCCGGACCACGCCCTGGACGGTTATATACTGGCGTTCGTTGTTGACGAGGATCTCCTGGGTGCCGCGCAGGACCAGGTTGCCGTTGGGCAGCACCTGGATGATGCGGGCCGAGATGCGGGCGTTCATGTTTTCAGTGCGGTTGGTGCTCCCGGAACCGGAGAAGGAGGAATTGTAGCCGGCATCGACCCCGATGTGGGGTTGATAGTTGAGGGCATTGAAAACGCCGCCTATCAAGGGAACATTGTTGGGATTCTCATAGCCCATGAGGGCATTGGTGTCGGCCCTGACGGAATTCTGGCGGCCGAGGCTGGTATTGGAGTTTTTGGTGGCCCGGGAATTTTCCACGATGTTGATGGTGACTATGTCACCCACCCGGCGGGCCTTGGCATCGGCGAAAAGGTTGATCGAATCTTCTGAAAAAAGGGAGCCTTCAGTGCGCACGGCCGGTTCGGGAAAAGCTTCCACCGGCGGATTCATCAGGGCCGCCTCCTGGTTGGCCACGGAAACGGGCTGCTGGATGCGCTCGGCGCAGCCGCCTAAGGCGGCCAGGGCGGCCAGGGCGGTCAGGAAGGCCATCAGGGTCGTTTTCATGTCTGCCTCGCTCTAAAATATGCCGGAATAATGGCGGTCAAGTCCGCGCTGTTTTTGAAAGCAACCTTTGTGCCAGATATCGGCTTAAGCCTTAAATATGTGTTTTTTCAAATGGTTATATCCAGAAAAATGCCGAAACGGCCGCCTCTGAGCCAACTATTGACTATTGGGAATTGGGGCTTATATTTAACTGGATAACAGCCGACGAGGTGAATTATGCCCAACGCCGTCATCTGGGAGGGCCGCCGCGCCCTGACCGACGACCCCGCCACCAGCCCGGAGACCTTCCGGCGGGCCGGCCGGGAGCTTTTGGAACTGAACCAGTTGGCCGAGGCCCTGGAGCTTCTGGGCCGGGCCGGCGACGAGGAGGGCTTAAGGCTCATCCTGGAACGGGCGGTGGCCGAGGGCCACTATTTCCTCTACCAGGGCGCGGCGGCCAAACTGGGGGATATTTGGCGGCCCGAGACCCACCGGGGCGACCTGGAAAGGCTGGCCGGCGCGGCGGAAAAAAACGGCCAGGCCCTCTATGCGGCCCAGGCCCGGGCCCGTCTGGCCGAAATTAAAGTATGAACGGCAAAACCTGTTACTACGAGGTGCTGGGCGTTGAACGCCAAGTCGAGGCGGCGGCCTTGAAAAAGGCCTATCGGGCCCTGGCCCTGAAATATCACCCTGACCGCAACCCCGGCGATGTCGAGGCCGAAGCCAGGTTCAAGGAGGCGGCCGAGGCCTACGAGGTTTTGAACGACCCGGAAAAGCGCCGGCTTTACGATCAATACGGCCACGAAGGCTTGAACAGGGCCGGCTTTGGGGGTGGTTTCCAGGATTTCGGCGATATTTTTTCCGCCTTTGGCAGCATTTTTCAGGATTTCTTCAACGCCGGCCAGGGCTCGCCCAACCGTCCCCGCCGGGGGCGGGATATGGTCTATGAAGCGGTCATCGAATTCACCGAGGCCTTCACCGGCACTTCCCTGGAAATCAAAATACCCCGCGAGGAAAGCTGCCCGGCCTGCGAAGGCAGCGGCTCCCGGAACCGGCACCGCGAGACCTGCCGGCAATGCGGCGGCAGCGGCCAGGTTTACCAGGGCCGGGGCTTCATCCGCATGGCCACCACCTGCCCCCTCTGCCGGGGGGCCGGGACCTTTGCCGCCGACCCCTGCGATGATTGCCAGGGCCGGGGCCGGGTCAAGCGCACCCGGGCCCTTTCAGTCAAGATCCCGGCCGGGGTGGATACCGGCTCCCGGCTGCGCCTGTCCGGGGAGGGCGAGGCCGGCTGGAACGGGGGCCCCCCGGGCGACCTGTATGTGGAAATAATCGTCCGCCACCATGAATATTTCAGCCGGGAGCACAACCATGTGCTTCTGGAGAGAAAGATAGACCTGGTGACCGCGGCCCTGGGCGCGGAAATCGAAGTGCCCACGGTGACGGGCGAGAGTCGGACCCTGGTCATCCCGGCCGGGATCCAGAACGGCAAACTCCTGCGTCTGCCCTCCTTGGGATTCAAAAACCCCGGCGGCGGGCCCCCGGGGGACCTCATAGTCTCTTTCATGACCGAGACCCCGATGGACCTCACCAAGCGGCAGGAGGAACTCCTAAGGGAATTCGCGGCCCTGGAGGCGGAGAAGAAGGGCGAATCGACTTTCACCCGCCTGACCAAAAAAGCCAAGCGCAAACTGAAAGAAGCCCTGTCCTAGATGGCAGTCAGCCTGTATTCCGATCCCGGCAACTGGCTGGCCCGGCCGGAGCGGAGCAGGCATGATGCGGACGTCATATATTTATACCCCACCACTTATAATCCGAAATCCCCCGACGCCCCGCTGGTCAGTGAACTGGGCGACGAGGATATGAGGGCTGGCGCGCGGCATATATACCGCGCCCAGGCGACAGCCTTTGAACCTTATGCGGACATATTCGCCCCCTATTACCGGCAGGTGAATTTCACGGCGTTTAAAGGCGCTTTTCAGGAGCTGCGTGAAGTGGAGCGCGGCGCGGCGCGCACGAGCGTTTTTTTGGCGCTGGACTATTATTTTGAACACTATAATAAAGGCAGGCCGTTTTTTCTGGCCGGGCACAGCCAAGGCAGCGCCATGCTCACCTATGTCCTTGATGAATACCTGAAGGAACGGCGTTATGAGAATATGACAGCGGCCTATATGCTTGGAAACGCGCCCACCAAGGACTGGCTGGCTGCCAATCCCCATATCAGAATGGCGCAGGGCGCAGACGATACCGGGGTGGTCGTATCATGGAACACCGAGGGGCCGGGCAATATCGGCCAACACAGCCTGGTCGTCCCGGAAGGCTCGGTCTGTATCAACCCGCTGAACTGGCGCACGGATGAAACCTACGCCGGTGTGGAGGAAAATTTGGGCAGCCTGGTGCCGGATGGAGACGGCGGTTATAAGGTTGCGGAGGGTATGGCCGACGCTTGCGTGAATCTTGAGAGAGGCTCGGTCATCTGCGGGAGCGTAACCCCGGCCTTATATGCCATGCCGCGGGAATCCGCGGCTTTCTTCGGCCCGGAAAGCTACCACGGCCGGGATTACGAATTTTATTATATTAACATAAGGGAGAACGCGGCGCTTCGTTTAGAGCGCTTTTTGAACAAACCGGTCAGATAAAATTGCGGGTCTTGAGGCGGGCCAGACCGTGGAGCAGGCGGTTGTACTTGGTCAGGCGGCAGGAGGGGCAATGGGCGCGGCAGAATTCGGCCGAGGCCGCCAGGTCGGACTGGCGCCGCCTTTCCTCTCCGGCCCAGATCTCCGCGAAGCCGGCTTGAGTCAGATCGCCCAGGGGCCGAGCCTGGGGGGCGATGTTGAGACGGCCGCAGAGCCAGACCAGGCCGTCGGCCCCGATGACCGAGGACAGGCTGTGGGCCCGGCAGGGCAGGTTCCCGTTGCCGGAAACGGCGTTGTCAGTCAAGGCCCCCAGGTTGATGAAGTCATCGCCTTCCAGAAAACCAAGGTCGCGGCGGCTGACCAGGTCCGGATGGTCCACCACCGGGCGGATATGCAGATAGTCCAGGCCCAGGCCCCGGAGGGTCTCGGCCAGGCGGCCCAGGTCCTCGGGCTGGTCGTTCCGGTTGGTCAGCACATAGCCGGCGCCCAAAGTCAGGGCCGGTTTTAAGGCGGCCAGGCGGCCCAGGTTGTCCAGCACTTCCGTCCAGCCGTCCGTTCCTTTCAAGGCCCGGTAGGTCGAAGGTCCGGCCGCGTCCAGGCTCACCCTGATCCACTCGAAATCCTGGTAGTCGGCCAGGCTCAGCCCCGGGCGAAAGAGTTCCAGCCCGTTGGTGATGAGTCCCACGGCCAGGCCCCGGGCCCGGGCCGCACGGGCCGCGGCCGGGAACAGGGGCGACAGGGTGGGTTCCCCGCCGCCCTCAATGGTCACGCCCCGGGTCCCGCCCCGGGCCAGGTCCTCAAACAGCCGGTCCAGAAGGGCCAGGTCCAGGCGGTCGGGCGACCGGGAACGCAGGGCCCGGTCGGAACACCAGAGACAGTTCTGATGGCACTGGCTGGTGAGGGACAATTCCACTGAAACCGGAAAGCCGGGGTCGGGCCCGGGGGCCTGGAGGGCGGCCAGTTTGGTTGGAAAGAGCAGGAGCTTGGCCAGGCTGATTTCAGCCACTTTGCCCCTTTCGGCGGCCGGGTCGTGGTCCATCTTCGGGTCAGGCCCGGCCGGCCAGGTGGCGCAAGAGGGTGCGCACGGCGAAACCGCTGGTCCCCACGGGGAACCCGGGGCGGGCCTTGGCCGTGCGGGCCGGGCCGGCTATGTCCAGGTGAGCCCAGGGGCATTTGGGCGGGACGAATTTTCTGAGGAAGAGGGCGGCGTTGATAGCCCCGCCCTGGGCCGCGGCCGGAGCGTTGACCAGGTCGGCCACCTGGCTGTCCAGCAGATCTTCATATTCATCCAGCAGGGGCAGGGGCCAGAGGTTTTCCCCCGCGGCCGCGGCCGCCTCCAGGAGGCCGGCCCGCAGTTGGTCGTCGCTAGTGAAGAGCCCGGCGCAGTTCCCGCCCAGGGCTATGGCGCAGGCGCCGGTCAGGGTGGCCACGTCAATGATTGCGGCCGGTTTCATCTCCCCGGCCAAGGTCAGGGCCTCGGCCAGCACCAGGCGGCCTTCGGCGTCGGTGTTGGTTATTTCCACGCTGCGGCCGGAGCGGCTGACATGGACATCTCCCACCCGGTAGGCCCCGCCGCCGGGCATGTTTTCAGCCAGGGGCAGGATAGCGGCCAGGTTGAGGGGCAGTTTCAGATCCGCCGCGGCCAGGATGACGGCCAGCACGGCGGCCGCGCCGGCCATGTCCGTGTGCATGGCCGCCAGGTTGGCCGCTGGTTTGAGGGACAGCCCCCCCGAGTCATAGGTCAGACCCTTGCCCACCAGCACCACGGGGGGCGCGGTCCGGGCCTTGGCTCCCTGGTAAGTCAGGGTGACCAGCCGGGGCGGCCGGCGGCTGCCCCCGCCCACGGCCAGGAGAAGGTTCCCCAGGCCCTTTTCCGCCAGCACCCGGGTTTTCAGGCCCCGGGCCTTGGCCAGGCCCACTGCCCGGCGGGCGAAGCTGTCAGGATAGAGGAGGTTAGGGGGTTCATCGCCCAGGGCCCGGGCCAGGCAGACGGCCTCGGCCGTCACCTCGGCCCGGCGGACCAGTCCCGGCCCGTTCTTGATGTTCCGGCCCCACAGCCTAAGGAGGCTCAGGGCCGGCCGGGGCTTCGGTGAACTCTTGAGGCGGTCCGGCTTATAGAGGGCCAGGCGGCTGCCCAGGGCAACCAGTTCCAGGGTGTCGCCCGGGGGCGGCGACCCCGGTTCGGGCAGGATCAGATCCAGGCGCCGGCCGCCCAGGCCCACGGCCATTTTCACGGCCGCGGCCGCGGCCTCGACCAGTCGGGCCGGGGGCGTCCCCTTCGGGCTTGTCTTGGCGGGCCGGCCCAGGCCCACCAAGAGCAGCCAGCCTTCCCCGGTTTTCAGAGGCAGCTCTTTCAGGAATCCGGGCTTGAACTGGCGGGGGATCAGGGGCCTTATCCGGTCGGCCACGGCGGCCAGTTCAGGCCGGTTGCCCGGGTCCGCATCCTCCTCCAAAAGAACGGCCGTCATAGGCCCCGGCTCGGTCAACACCCCGGCCTTGAATTCCAGTTTCATTACTTTACCTTTCAAGCTCCAATATCGATATAAGGAGCGACAAACTTTATAAGTATATACTCATCCATACCTTCCGGTCAATGCGCCGTGGGCGCTTTCATTTATGAATGATTGGATATGGGTCCAGGGCGAAGCCCTGGGTTTTGTGCTATAATAGGGCCTGGGTTTAGGCCCTATCTCGAATTCAAGGCGGTTTGGCGATGTTCCTTAAGCCCCCGGCCCTCACCTGGCCGGCCCTACTTTTGGGTCTGCTTTTGGCCTTAGAGCCGGCCAGGCTCCAGGCCCAGGGCGAGACGGATTTTGACTCCATTTTCCAGACGCCGCCCCCGGCCGGCCACTTCTCGGGCACGCCGCCTCTGCCGCCCTCCGCCACCGACCCCTTTGCCATTCCGCCAGCCGGCAGCATACCCTTGGGTTCGGCCTCGCCGCCCCTGACCAGCCCGGTGACCTCAACGGCCGAACCCCTGGACGACCCCTTCGGCACACCGGCCCCCGAAGATCGCCAAGTACGGCAACTCGGCGCGGCCATGACCCCGGAAGCGCCCGAAGTCAAGTCCCCGGCGGAGCCGCAACCCTCGGCGGCGCCGACCGTAACGTCCGCCCAGACCCCGGCGGCTCCGTCCGCGACGGTTCCGTCCGCGGCGGTTCCGTCTGGTCCCTCGCCCGCCCCGGGGGCCAAGCAGACCCTGGACGAGGCCCAAAGAGCCAAGTATCGCGCCCTGTTCCCGGATATGCTGCCCCCGGCGGACCAGTCTGTTTCAGCCCTGACGGATCCGGTTCAGGCTGCGCCTGCTCAGGTTCAGGCTACGCCTGTTCAGGCTGTGCCTGTTCAGGCCGCGCCTGTTCAGGCCGCGCCTGCCACGCCGGTCGCACCGGAACAGCCAACGGAAGAGGGCCCGGCCATCGGCCGGGCCGGGGCCCTTCTGACCCAGGAATACGGCCAGGCCAAGATCCTGCCGCCGCTGGACTTGCCGCCGGCTCAGAAGGAGGCCGGCGCCTCCGCGCCCACGTCCGCGTCCGTACCGAAAGACAAAACTCCGCCGGCCAAGCCGGCCAAACCGGCGACAAAAGCCCCCAAAGCGGGCCAGAAGACGCCCGCCCCCGCCGTCCCCGCCTTGGCCCGGGGCTCCCTGGCCCTGGTCAACGAGACCGGCGACCCTCAGGTGGGCGTTGTTTACCAGTCCGCCTTAAGCCGCCTGGGCTACACCATTTTGTCCGGTCCGGCCGGCGGGTTCAGCCCCGGCCCGGCCGGCCATACGGTCATCTATTACCGGCCCGGGGCCCAGGCCCGGGCCCAGGCCGTTTCGCGGGACCTGCCGGGCCGCAAGACCCTGGCCGAAGCTCCGCCCGGGGCGGCGGCCGACATCGTGGTCGTGCTGCGTTGAAGGCCGGGTCTATAATTTCGTGAACCCTCGATTTTCGGAAGTTTTCCGCGACCCCACCGGCCAAGTCACCCTTCTTCAAGCCGAAGACCGTTACCTGGCTTGGCTGACCGCCAGATTCGGCGACCGTTTCAGGGATTACCGCCGCCGCTGGGCCGAAGCCTCGGCCCGGGGGGACCCGGGCGACTTTCCCCTGAGCCTGGATTTGGCCATCAATTCCGGCTGCCAGTCGCACTGCCTCATGTGCCCCCTGCCCGGCCGCCCCGATGGGCGGCGGGTCCGCCTGATGGACCCGGCCCTCTTCGAAAGCCTGATGGTCCAGGCCGAAGAATGGGGGCTGCCGGCCCTGACCCTGGGCCTGGGCAGCGAACCCCTGCTGCACCCCGAAGCGCCCCGCCTGGCGGCCAGGGCCGTCCGGGCCGGGGTCATGGATATACGCCTAGGCACCAACGGGCTTCTGTTGACCGCGGACCTGGCCCGGGCCCTGGTGGAAAGCGGCCTGACCAGGCTGGAGGTTTCCGTGGACGCGGCCCGGCCGGAAACCTACCGCCGGGTGCGGGGCGGCGACCTCAACGAATTGGAACGGGCCCTGGAGATCTTTTTGGACCAGCGTGGGCGGGCCGGCTCCGAAACCCCGCTTTTGCGTCTGAGCTTTCTGCGCCTGGCCGAAACCCTGGCTGAAGAGGCCGAATTTCTGGACCGCTTCGGCCCCCTGGCCGATATGCTGTCCCTTCAGGAACCTATCTGGTTTCCGGGGACCGGGCTGCCCGCGCCGGGCCCCGGCAGCCGCTTTTTGGCTGAAAACTGCGCCCAGCCCTGGCAACGGCTGGCCGTGGACCAGGACGGCCGCCTCTGGCCCTGCTGCTCCTGGCCAACCGCGTCGATTCCGGGTGCGGCCTCCAACCTGGCCCGGGTCTGGCGCTCACCGGAACTGGCCGCCTGGCGGCAAGGCCTGGCCGGCACGACCACCGACTGGCCCGAACCCTGCCGGACCTGCCGCCAGGGCTGAGCCCTGGACCCCAAATCCGAGGGGCTGCGAGGCGGCGCGTAGGTCAGCGGCCGAGGGCGGGAGTTGGCTCAAAATTAAAGTGCCCATAGCACCCGGTGGATTTTTCCCCGGGGCTGTGCTAGGATGAATAAATTATTAATTTGGTATGAGATGATTTATGGGGTTGATCAAAGGGGCCTTGTCCCTGACCCGCTACCGGGTGCGGGAAGAACCGCCGGAAATGCTCACCGATGAATATGTGAGCGAACGGCTGGCCAAAAACGCCTTCCTGGACATTGAAAACGGGGCGGAGGAACGCGGCCTGGGCTGGGTGGAATTCTTCAACCACCTGGGGACCGATTTCAACCCGGCCGTTTATCGTTTCGGGGGCCTTCTGGCCTTCACCCTGCGCCTGGACACCCGCCGCCTGCCGCCCCCGATCCTCCGGCGCTACTGCGCCATCCGCGAAGCCCGCTATAAGGCCCAGACCGGACGTCAGCCCAACAGCCTGCGCCGCCGGGAAATGAAGGAGGCGGTCAAGGCCGAACTCATGCCCCGGGTCCTGGTGAACACCGAACTCATGGAAGTGGCCTGGCTTTACGGGGAAAACGAAGTCTGGCTGGCCGCCGCGGGCGAAAAACGGCGGGAGGTTTTCGAGGAACTCTGGAAACGCACTTTCGGCCTGGCCCTTCAGATGGAGGCCCTGCCCGTGACTTTGGAAAACCTCACCGACCAGCTCAAAAAGGACCTTCTGGAGGCCCGGCCGGAACCCATCTGGCTGGGGTAGTTTGGCTGTCCGAACTAAATTTATCCAGAAGTGATTTCGTCTCCGCAAATGAAAAGATTAAGCCAACAGGTATATAAAACCCGATGAACGAAGAAACCCCCTTTCTGGATTTGTGGCGGGAAAAGATTTTTCTGGGACGGGAGTTCCTGACCTGGCTGTGGATAACTTCGGAAACCCACGGCAACCTTTTGAACCTCAAGCCCCAGGGCGAGGTGGAACTGTGGTTTGAAAACCGCCTGACCCTGGAGAGCGGCGAGGGGGCCGGCCGGAAGACCGTCATCTGCCGGGACCCGGAGGCCAAATGGGCCGAGGCCCTCACCGCCGTCCGGGAAGGCAAGCAGATCACCCGGGGCCGCCTCCGCATACTCACGGAAGATAAAGAGTGGAGCCTGACTTTGAACGCCGACACCCTGACCCCCCAGGCCGTGAATTTCCCCAAAGGCCTGGTCGAGGAGGAGGATCAGGCGGCCGGCCTGTTCCTGGAAAGGACGGCCCTGTTGAGGGAACTGGTGGGTATCATCGAATCCCTCTGCCGCCAATTCCTGGAACTGCGCCTCACTGACGCCTGGGCGACCGAGGAACTGCCGCGCCTGAACAAATGGCTGGCTGAACGGTCTTGAGCCGGACGCCCTGGCAATGACACCCCTCCGCCTGCTCTATCTGGCCTGGTACCTGCCCCTGCTGACCGTTCTGACCATCATGTGCGGAACGGCCAGTTTTGCGGCCAGTTTTTTCTCCCTCCGGCTGGCCCGCTATTTCAGCAACACTGTCTGGAGCCATGCCGTGCTCAGCCCGGCCGGGATCAGGCTGGCTGTCACCGGCCGGGAAAACCTGCCTGCGGGTCCGGGCGGCTTCATAGTCTTCGCCAACCACAATTCACTTTTGGATATTCCGGCCCTGGGCCTGGCCACCCGGGCCCCGCTGACCTGGGTGGCCAAGGCCTCTTTGGGCAGGATCCCTTTTTTCGGCTGGGCCCTGGCCCGGGTGCACCTCCTGGTGAACCGGGAGGGCGGCGCCGAAGCGGCCGTCCGACTGGTGAAAGAGGCGGGGGGCCGGCTGGCCCGGGGGGAAGTCTTGTCCATCTTCCCGGAAGGCACCCGCCGTCATGGGCCGGAACGGCTCCTGCCCTTCAAGAAGGGGGCTTTCATCCTGGCCCGGCAAACGGGAGCCCAGGCCGTGCCGGTGGCCTTGAAGAACACCGGCGCCCTCTGGCCGGTCGGCCGCCCGGGGCCCCGGCCCGGCCTGGTCCGGGTACGCATCGGTCCGCCCCTCACCCTCGCCCCCGGGGAAAAGCTGGCCGCTTTCACCACCCGCGCCCAGGAGGCCCTGGCCGGCCTTTTGGCCGACGAATCCTGGTAAACCGGGGCCGTCCAGGCCCCAAATTAGGAGTTTATTATGACGACTTCATTGTCCAAAACGGATGTCGCGGCGGTCAAGGCCCAGGGTTTTTTGCAGAATAAGGCCGCCGGTTTTTTCAGCGGGCGCATTTTGACCATAACCGGGCGGTTGACGGCCGAGCAGGTCCTCGCTGTGGCCGAGGCTGCCAAAAAATTCGGCTCAGGCCAGGTGTCGTTCACCACCCGCCTGAACATTGAGATCCCCGGTATTCCCTTTGAGAAAATACCGGCTTTCAAGGAACATATCGCCGCTTACGGCCTGACCACCGGCGGGACCGGTCCCAAGGTCCGGCCGGTAGTGGGCTGCAAGGGCGGCATCTGCCAGAACGGGCTTTTTGACACCTTCGGTCTGACCGAGGATATTTTTAAGCGCTTCGTGGTGGGTTGCCGCGATCTGGTCCTGCCGAACAAATTCAAAACCGGGGTCGGGGGCTGCCCGAACAACTGCGCCAAACCGGATTTGAATGACATCGGGATCACCGGGCAAATGAAGCCCGCGGTCAACAAGGATGACTGCCAGTCCTGCCAGGAATGCCAGACCTCCTGCCCCATGTCGGCCGTGACCATGACGGAGGGCCTGCCGGTCATAGACGAGGCCCGGTGCCTCAAATGCGGCCTCTGCGTCAGGGGCTGTCCGGCTAAGGCCATGACCGGCCGGTTCAGCTATAAGATCTATTTGGGCGGCCGCTGGGGCAAGCTGACCAGGTCCGGCCAGCCTTTGAACCGCGAGTTTGAGACCCGGGAAGAAGTTCTGGACATGATGGAAAAAGTGATCAAATTTTTCGTGGCCCAGGGACAGAAAGGCGAGAGGATATCCGGCACCATTGAAAGAATGGGTTTCGCCGCGGTCGAAAAAGCTCTTTCGGGCGCGGGCTGACCTTAGAGCCTCAAGCGATTTAAACGGCCGGCGGAGCCGGACCTTTAAATCGCTTGGCTCTATTCAGGCCAAGTTGCCAGTTCGATTTCCGCGGCCCTAGAAGCATCGGCTATGGCCGCGCCGACCAGACGGCTTAGGTGGTGGGCCGGCCAGCGCACGGCTTCGGGCGGAAGCCGGAGAGCCGGGCCGAAGGCCACCACCACCCTGGCCCCGGGCAGGGGCAGGTAGGTCTGGTTCCAGGAATTCCTGAAAATATAGGCCCGGCTCACGGCCACCCCGATCGGGTTGATGGGGCGTCCGGTCTTGGCGGCCAGAAACCCCGAGCCCGGCTTGGCCACCAGCCTGGGGCCGCGTGGCCCGTCGGCGGCGAAGGCCGCGTTGCGGCCGTCGGCCAAGGCCTTTTTCAGGGCCAAAAGGCCTTCGGCTCCTCCCTTGGAGGAGGAACCCCGGCAGACCTGGTGCCCCAGGGCGGCCAGGGCCCGGCCCAGCCGGGCTCCGTCTCGGGATTGGCTGACCAGGATGGCGGCGTTCATGTGCCGCAGGGTGGTGGTCAGGACCAGGTCGTCCCCGTGCCAGTGGGCCAGGATCCCGGCTGTGGCCGGGTCCGGCTGGTCGATGATGCGGAGCCTCCAGGTGCGGCTGAACAGGGCTATCAGGCGGCCCGCCCAAGCCGGCCAGTCCAAAAAAAATTTTTCCGGATCGTTCGACACTAACCTTCCTCATGGCCTTCGGTCAAGGCGGCCAACCCGTCGCGCATGGGTATGAACCAGAGATAGAGGCAGACTCCGATGGCCAGAAGCAATAGGGCCGCGGCCAGGGCCGACAGGCCCGGGGTCCAGCGGCCCCAACCCCGGGCCAGGTTGGAAAATTTTATCACCGGCCAGGCCGAGAGCCCGATGACCGCGAGGCTGGCCAGGCTGGAATAGACCATGTAAACCAGGCCGCCGTAGCCGGTGGGCGCCTGGGCCGGGCTGGCCGCCTCGAAGCGGGGATGGCGTCCACCCAGGCCGACGGCCAGGGCGCAGAGCCCGGGGGTCAGGCCCAGGGTGATGATGACGGCCGATGTGTTCATGACCTGGTTCAGGTCCAGGTAGCGGTTGCCGAGGATGATCAGGGCCAGGGCCACGGCCAGGATGGGCGGGAACCACAGCCAGTATTTTATTTTCATGAAGTCGGCCAGGCTCAGGGGCGCGGCCTTTATGATCCAGAAGGCGAAACCCTCGCCGGAAATGGCGGGGAAGGCGAAGCGCAGGGCCAGGGTGGCCGAGACCAGGGCCACCAGCCCCAGGTTCAACAGGGCGAAAAAATTGCCCAGGACTATGGCCCCGCTGGGGAAACGGCCCAGGTTCAGGACTGAGAAGTTATACAGGTAGATCAAGAGAAGGGCGGCCAGGAGGATCAACTGGGACCATTGGGTGTGATCGCGGAAGAAGATCTTGAGGTCCTTGACCACCAGGGCCCGGCGTTCCGGCCGCATCAGGCGGCCCGCTCCGCCTAAAGTAAGGCTGATAAGGCTCCCGGCCCGCCTTTTCCGCGACGAGCCCGAAAGGCTCTTGTTGTAGCCGGACCATAACAGGCCGGCCGCGAGATAGGAGGTCAGCACCGCGACCGCCGCGGTGGTGCTCCACAGGAGGGCCAGCCACAGCCAGGGGCTCATCTGCCCGGACCGGCCGGTGAGCAGGGGCCAGACCGCCTCCACGGCCCACTCGGTGGGGAGAAAGGCGGAAGCCGGGGTCTGGAGGGCGGCCAGGTAGGCGGCGGCGTTCATGAAGCCCTGGGGAGTGACCAACTGCTCCGGCCGCATCAGGCGGAAAGCGATGTAGAGGACGCAGAAGCCGACGATGGACAACAGGCCCATGATCTCCTTGGTCCGCCGGGCCGGAAAGACATTGACCAGGACCAGGACCGCCGCCTGGCTGAGATAGCCGGCCAGACCCAAAAGGGCCAGGGTGGCCAGGGGCGCGGCCAGGTAGTAGCCCGGGGAGGCCGTATAGACAAAGCCGTAGGCCAGGAAGACCGGCAAGAGAAAGGCCGCCGGCATCCAGGCGCTGACGACCAGGGCCTCCAGGGAGCGGGCCCAGAAAAGGGTCTCCAGGCTTACGGGCGCGCCCATGAGGAGGTCCAGGTCCTTGGCCAGGAAAAAGCCGGACAGGGCGGAGATGAGGGCCGAGAACATCAACAGGGCCGAACCCGTCAACCAGAGGAGGCCGAGAAACTTGCGGCACAGAATGTCCCCCAGGACATCGGCGGTCTTGAGGTTGTTCAGCACCTTGACCGAAAAGGCAAAGACCAGGACCCAGACCACCAGGGTGAACAAGGCGACGAAGAGAACCTTGGTCCGCCCCCCGCGCCCGGGGCGGCGCAGGGTGTTTCTCAGGCCCATGAGGCCCGGCCTCAGGATGACCAGCCAGGCCGGCATCAGTTGAACACTTCCGAGAGGAGTTGCGGAGCGCCGCCGTCGGTCAGTTTCAGGAAGATGTCTTCCAGGTTCCCTTCCCGGCCGGAGCGGAGGCGCAGTTCCTCTTCCGTACCCACGGCCATGAGGACGCCTTTGGCGATTATGCCTATGCGGTGGCAGAGGCGGGAGGCCAGGCTCATGGTGTGGGTCGAGACTAAAATAGCCACTTTTTCTTCTTCGGCCAGGTGCCGAAAAATGTCCGCCACCAGCTTGGCCCCCCGGGGGTCGAGACCCACGATGGGCTCGTCCACCACCAGGATGCGGGGTTTGGGGAGCAGGGCCCCGGCCATGATCAGGCGCTGCTTCATGCCGTGGGAATAGTTTTCGATGAGGTCGTCGCGCCAGTCCAGGAGTTCGAACAACTCCAGGAGCTTGGCTCCCCGGAAGTCCACCTCGGCCCGGCTGAGGCTGTAGAGGTCGCCCAGGAACTCCAAAAATTCCCAGCCGGACAGTTTTTCATAGAGAAAGGGCCGGTCGGGTATGTAGCCCACCAGGCTCTTGGCCGCCCGGGGTTCGCGGGCCAGGTCCAGGCCGCCCAGGATGATGCGGCCGGAGGTGGGGGCCAGGGCTCCGGCCACCATGCGGATGGTGGTGGTCTTGCCCGCGCCGTTGGGACCGAGGAAGCCGAAAATCTCCCCGGCCTCGACCGTAAGGCTTAGGTCGCTGACCGCGGTGTAAGTGTTATATATTTTAGTCAGGTTATATATTTCGATCATTATCTCAACCGCCCCGTCATTGCGAGGAGCAACGCGACGAAGCAATCCATAATTTTCATTCTTGGCCGTCCTTCCTCAATTTAGCCAGGAGGTCTGTCCAGGCTCCGCTCTCCAGCATGGCCATCAGGGCCGGGGGCGGGCTGAGGGGCGTTATGTCCCGCCGGGCTTCCTCCTGGTTATCCACCAGGAGCAGGGTGAAGCCGAAGGCTTCTTCCTTGAGGGTCCGGCCGAAGCGGTCCAGCCATAGTCCGCCCCCGGCCTCGGGGGGGCCGGTCCGCACCAGAAAAGCCGCGGCCTCGTCGGCTATTTCCGGGTCGTACTGCTTTACCTCGGCCTCCACCCGGGCCTCCAGGGGCTTAAAGCTCCGGGTGAGGGGGTCCAGCACGGTCAGGCGAAAGCGGGTTCCCTTGGCCAGGCCCAGATAGCCAAGATAGGGCCCCACCAAAGAGGCCAGACCCGGGCCCTCCGGGGCCGGCAGATCGGCCGGCCGGCGGAAGTCCAGAAGTTCGGCGTAGATCCCCAGCCAGTCCCGGTGCTCGTCCAGAAGGGCTCTGGCCAGTTCCTCGTATTCCCCCAAAGAGACCCGGACGACCAGGCGGTCTTTTTCCACCCGGCCCAGTTCGGTCACCGTCACCGGGGCCGAAGTCACAGCCTGGTTGAAACTGACCAGGTCCAGGACGGGGCTGAGATTGGCCGAGACGTTCGTCTGGATCTCCAGGGTCCGGCCCCCCGGGAGGGCGGCCTGAAGGCGCAGACCCTGGGCGGCCTGGTAGGCGCCGGTGGGGAAACGCTTGAGGCTTTTGAAGGCCCAGCCGACCTTTTGCCCCTGGTAGCTCAAGGCGAAGAGGTCGTAATGGTCGGGGATGAAGGCGGCCTCGACTTTTTCCGGCGGGGGCCAGGAGCGGCTCTCCAACTGCCACCAGCCCATAAGACCCAGCCAGATCGCCAGGACCGCCGCCTTGATCAGGTGTTTGTTCAGCCGCCAGCCCGGCATTTCAGATTTGAAGGCGCCTAAGGGCGGTCTCGGCCAGGCGGGCGGCTCCGGCTAAGAGGTCTGTGAATTCCTCTTCGCTGAGGCCGGCCCCCAGGGCCGTTGACCGTTGCAGTGCCGGGGTCAGGTATTCGCCCACTTCGTGGCCGTCGGAACTGACCAGGAGGCCGGCGCCGTATTTTCGGGCCAGCCGGGCCACCCAACCATTGGTCAGGCCGTGTCCGCCCCTGAGGCTGAGTTCCAGGAAAACGCCCTTTTCCGCGGCCCGGGCCGCCTCCTTTTCGCTCAGGTGGCCCGGATGGGCCAGAAGATCGACCCCGGCCTCAATGGCCGCCAGGTTGGTGCCGGGGGCCACGGGCTCCACTGGTGATTCACCGTGGACCACCACGTGGCTGGCCCCCAGGTCCCGGGCCTTTTGGACCAGGTCGCCGATGAGGGCCGGGGGCACATGGGTGATCTCCACGCCGGGGAGGACGGTCAGGCCGTCCAGATGACCGGCCAGGGCCAGGGCCGCGGCCCGGGCGGCCGCCAGGACCCCGGCCAGGCAGCCGTGGTCGGCGTGATCGGCCAGGCCCAGAACTTCATAACCGGCGACCTTGACCCGGCGGGCCAGTTCGGCCGGTACTAACTCACCGTCCGACAGGAGGGTGTGGGTGTGAAAGTCGAAGACCGGGGGCAGAGTCACGGGTTCATCCTTTCAGCGGCGCCCGGCCAGGTGGTCGGCCACGTAGAGCACGGTGTTGGCGTAAATGCCGCTGCGGTTGTATTTCAAAACCACTGCCCGGCGCGCTTCCTCGCTCATCTGAAGCCCGCTCCAGCCGTGGGCCTGGAGAAAACGGCCGATGCTGAAGATGGCGTCGGCCTTGTTGAAGAGGTCCACCCGGCCGTCGCCGTCGCCGTCCACGCCGTATTTGAGAATGTTGGAGGGCATGAACTGGCCCCAGCCGATGGCGCCATAGATGGAGCCGGGGAAGGCGGCGGGGTCGAGGCCGTTGGCATAGGCGTGGCGCAGCAGGGCTTCCAGTTCGCCCAAGGCCCAGTCGCCCCGTTCGGTCGCCAACCGACGCAGAAAGGCCAGGGTCTCGCGATCTTTACCCAACTCGGCCACTTCCGGGGCCACCACGGAGAAGTCCGAGGCGGCGGCGGCCATGGAAGCCAGCATGGAAGCGGCTTTCTGGCGTCCGAAGTTGCGGCCGTAGCCGGTCTCGACCCACATGATGGCCGCGACCACCTCGCCGGGCACCCCGTAGCGGCGGGTGAGGCCGTCGAACAGGGCCCGGTCGGCCTTGAAAAAGGCACTGATCTCGGCCAGGGCCTGGGGGTTGGTGAACTGGCTGTACGTGGCCGAGCGCGACGGGGGTTGGGGCGGCGGCGGGCGGTAGGCGGACAGGGGCCTGAGGCCCTCGGCCTTCTGCTTCATGGCCCGGTTGACCTGGGCCAGGGTCGCCCGGGAGACATCCCCGGTGGCCGCCAGGCCCTGGCTGGTCTGAAAGCGGCTGATGACGGCCTTGGTGCCGGACCCGGCCCGGCCGTCGATGTGGATCTCATAGCCGAGCTGGAACAGCTTTTCCTGGATCTCTTTGGTCAGGTCGGCATTGAAGTTAAGGCCGTGGAGTTCCTTGAGCTTGGCGGCCATGGGCGTACTGGAATAGACCAGGTCCGGGGAGTTGAAGAAGGAGGTCAACTGGTCTTGGGTGAAGCCGCGCGCGGCCAGCTTGGCCGCCGGTCCCCGCCAGGGCTCCGGCGCGGTCGCGAGCCCGGGGCTGTCCGGGCGGGGGCGGGCGCAGCCGCCGGCGGCGGCCAAAGCCGCCAGGACCAGGAGGGCCGCCAGGGGGCCGCGCAGCCAGGGCCGCCATCGGCCGGACGCGGCCGGCGGGGGTTCCGTAAAGCTACCGGAGCGGCGGCGCATGGGCTGACCTATTTGATGATGACGGTTTTTTTAATGGCCCGCACGACTTCCTCGGGCTGGTCCAGCACGGTGAAGATATCCAGGTCATCGGGAGAGATGAAATTTCCGGCCAGCATCTTGTCCCGCAGCCAGTCCACCAGGCCGGACCAATAGTCCGATCCCATGAGGAAGGTGGGGAAGGGGCGGATGCGCTGGGTCTGGATGAGGGTCAGGGCTTCGAACAGTTCGTCCATGGTGCCGAAGCCGCCCGGCAGAATGACGTAGGCCTGGCTGTATTTGACGAAGACGACTTTGCGGATGAAAAAATAATGGAATTCCAGGGGCAGGTTGGCGTAGGGGTTGGGCAACTGCTCATGGGGCAGTTCAATGTTGAGTCCGATGGACAACCCCCCGGCTTCGGTGGCCCCCTTGTTGGCCGCGGCCATGACCCCGTCGCCGCCGCCGGAAATGACCCCGAAGCCGTTTTTGGCCAGAATGCCGGCCAATTCCTCGGCCATCCGGCATTCCGGGGAGTCGGGCTTGGAGCGGGCCGAGCCGAAGATGCTGACGCAGGGCCCGACCTCGCTCATGGCCGTGAAGGACCGGACGAATTCGCTCATGATGGAGAACATGCGCCAGGATTCCCCCGCGCCCAGGGCGTCAATGGGGTAGGGATCGACTTTCTGCCGGCGGCTGAATGACATGGGCTTGACTCCTGATTACTCAGCGCTTCCCTAAGTTAAGTGAAAATGGGAACCGTCACAAAATTCGGCCCTCTTGGCGAAAGGCCGTAAACTTTTGTATAATAACATATAATATCGGTTGAAATCCAGCCGAAATGAGAGTAAGGAAAGGAATCCCGTGTCGGAACAGCCAGCCGGGCCCCCCCGCCGAAACGGAGCCGGGGCCCTGACGCCGGAGCAAAGCCGGCGCAAGCAACGCCTGGAGTTATGGGCCGCCCTGGTCGTGGGGCTGGCCCTGGTCGGCCTGACCCTGCTGCAGCGGGAAGTCATCGACCTGGGGCCGGGGCTTAACCGGAGCCAGGGGCTGGTGGCCCTGGTGTCCATCAACATCTCGGTGGTGTTGATGGTCTTCCTGCTCCTCCTGATCCTGCGCGGGCTCTACAATGTTTTCTTTGAAAAGCGGACCTACGGCACCCTCCAGACCAAGCTGGTGGTGGCCTTCATCACCCTCTCCCTTTTGCCCACGGTCCTGATCTTCCACTACTCCTACCGGCAGTTGATCCGCGGCCACTCCCTGTGGTTCAGCCCCAGGATCGAATCGGCCCTCCGGGATTCCATCGACCTGACCGAGGCCGCCCTGGCCCAGGACAACCCGCTCCCGGCTCCGGTCCACGCCCAGATCGAGGAGGTGCGGAGCGCCCTGGTGAGCTACCGGGACGCCCTGAACGTCCAGAGGCCCTTCCGGGTGACCCAGTTGACGGCCCTGACCGCCGCGGCCCTCCTGGCCGTTTTCATTTCCGTCTGGATAGGCTCCCACCTGGCCCGGACCCTGGCCCGTCCCGTCCTGGACCTGGTGAGAGGCACCCAACTGGTGGCCGCCGGCGACTGGGATTTTCAACTGGAACCCCAGGGCCGGTCCGGGGAATTCGCCGAACTGGTCAACTCCTTCAACCGGATGACCGGGGACCTTAAAAAGATGTATGTGGAGTTGGACAGCCGCCGCCGCTTCGTGGAGACGGTGCTGAAGAACGTCTCCACCGGGGTGGTGATCCTGGATCCGTCCGGGCGGGTCATCAGCCTCAACCGGGCCGCGGCCGGCATCCTGGCCCCGGAGGGAGCGGCCGGGGAGCCGACCGCCGCCCTGGACCTGCCCGCCCCCCTGGCCGCCCTGGTGGAACAGGCAGTCCAGTCGCCCCGCTTTCAGACCGCGGAACAGCATATTAGTCTGAGCCTGGAAGGGGATTTCGCCAGCCTCAGGGTCAAACTGGCTCCCCTGGCCGGGGAGAGAGGGGAAATCCTGGGCCTCCTTCTGACCTTCGACGACCTGACGGAACTGGAAAAGGCCCAGCGTCTGGCCGCCTGGCAGGAGGTGGCCCGCCGCATCGCCCACGAGGTCAAGAACCCCCTGACCCCCATCCAGCTTTCGGCCGGCCGGCTGAGGCGCCGTTTTTCCCAGCGCCTGGCCGGCGAAGAAGACGCGGGCGTCTTTGAAGAATGCACCTCGGTCATAATCCGCCAAGTGGAAGAGATGAAGAAACTGATGGAAGAATTCTCCCGTTTCGCCCGCCTACCGGAAATAAAACCCCGGCCGGGCGATTTTGTCCGGATGCTGGACGAAAGCCTGGCCCTTTTCCGCCAGGCCCATAAAAAGGTGGATTTCCAACTGGAGACGAGGGGGGAACCGCCGGTCTTCGCCTTTGACCCGGACCAGATGGGCCGGGTCATGACCAATATCCTGAACAACGCCGTGACCGCCATGAGCGGGGAAGGTCTGGTCCACCTGCTTTTGGAGACCGACGACATCATCGGACTGCGCCTGACGGTCAGTGATACCGGCCCGGGCCTCGACCCGGCCGTGCGCGACCGGCTCTTCGACCCCCAAGTGACCACCAAGAGCGGCGGCCAGGGTTTAGGCCTGGCCATAGTCCGCACCATCATCAACGGCCACGGGGGATTCATCCGGGCCCAGAACCGCCGGGAGGGCGGGGCCAGGTTTATCATTGAATTGCCTTTGACGCTGAAGTAATATAACAAACTGATAAAGATTTGGAGGCCATATGTTGCGGAAACTCATCATCGGGGTTTTGTTTTTCACCGGTCTGGGCGCGACCGCGCCCTTGGCCCAGGCGGTGACCATTTCCATCAACCAGTTTCAGGAACATCCCTCGCTGAACGAGACAGTGCGCGGCTTCAAAGACCAGTTGGCCGAGGACGGCCTGGAAGTGAAGTACAAACTCTACTCGGCCCAGGCCAATATGGCCGCCACGACTTCCATAGTCAACCAGATCATCGGCGACAGGCCGGACCTGATCCTGGCCGTGGCCACGCCCAGCGCCCAAGCCACGGCTCAGAAAATCCAGGACATCCCCATCTTGTTCGCGGCGGTCTCCGACCCCTTGAGCGCCGGGCTGATCGACAGCCTGGAGCGCCCCGGGCACAATGTCACCGGCACCAGCGACATGAGCCCCATTGACGAACAGACGGCCCTGATGCGGGAAATCCACCCCCGGGCCCGAAGCATCGGCATCGTCTTCAACTCCGGCGAGCCCAACTCCACGGCCCAGATAGTCCTTCTGAAAAAGGCCGCTGAAAAATACGGCTTCCGCCTGGAACAGGCCACCACCATGCATACCGCCGGGGTCTTTCAGGCCGCCAAGAGCCTGGTGGGCCGGGCCGACATAATCTATCTCCTGATGGACAACACGGTCATTTCCAGCCTTGAGACCATCCGCAAGATCTGCGTGGAAAACAAGATACCCCTCTATTCCAGCGAAACCGATTCCGTCCGCCGGGCCAGCATCGCCGCCCTGAGCCTCAGCTATTATGAACTGGGCCGCCAGACCGCCAAAATGGCCGAGCGGGTACTCACGGGCGAAGCCCAGCCGGCCGACATTCCGGTGGAGACCCAAAAAGAGGTGTCCCTGGTCATAAATTTGAAAGCCGCCCGGGAAATGGGCGTCATCCTGCCCCGGAGCGTGGTGGACCGAGCCCGGGAGACGATTGAATAATCCGGCGCTCCGGGGCCGGTTGGCCCCCAGCCCCACGGGCCTTTTGCACCTGGGCAATGCCTGGGCCTTCTGGCTGGCTTGGCTGGAAGCGCGCCGGGCCGGAGGGCGGCTGGTCCTGCGCCTGGAGGACCTGGACCCGGCCCGCAGCCGGGCTGATTACGCCGACCAGATCCGTCGGGACCTTCTTTGGCTGGGCCTTTCCTGGGATGAGGAGGCCCAGCCTCAGAGCCTGCGCGCCCCGGTCTATGAGGCGGCCCTGGCCGGGTTTACGGCCCGGGGGCTGACCTATCCCTGTTTCTGCACCCGCCGAGAACTGAGGTCCCTGGCCGGCGCCCCCCAGGTCGGCGATGCGGGCGCAGCCTATGCCGGGACCTGCCGCGGCCTCTCTTCGGCGCGGCGGGCCGCTTTAGCCGACTCCGGCCGGGCCCGGTCTCTGAGGCTGATCTGCCCCCCGGAGCGGGTCTGGTCTTTTCAGGACCTGGTGGCCGGGCCCCAGGGCCTGACCCTGGCCGAATGCGGCGGGGATTTCGCCCTGCGCCGCTCCGATGGTGTTTTCGCCTACCAACTGGCCGTGGTGGCGGACGACCTGGACCAGGGCGTCACCAGCGTTGTCCGGGGCCGGGATCTTCTGGCCAGCACCCCCCGCCAGCTCTATCTGCTGGAACTCCTGGGCGGCCGGGCCCCGGCCTATGCCCATGTGCCTTTGATCCTGGACCACCAGGGCGAGCGCCTGGCCAAGCGCCACGCCGGCTTGAGCCTGGCCGGGCTCCGGGAGGCCGGGGTGAGGCCGGAAAACATCTTCGGCTTTCTGGCCCGGCTGTCCGGCTTAAGCGATGATCCCGGGCCCCTGGCCGTCGGTGACCTGGCCCCCGGCTTCGCCTGGGACCGGCTGCGGCCGGAGGACTTAAGGCTCCCGGAGAGCCTGGCCAGCCGGCCGGCGGAGGTTTTGGCCGGTTGACTTTTTGTAAAAATTGCATTATAAAAACTGTTCAACGTTGCGGCCCGGCCGCCAGCCCGGCGCCGGGGAACCCGTGACGGGCGGCTTAAAGGGTTTCGGCCCGCCGCCGGCGGCGGGTCGTTAACTCAGTCGGTAGAGTATCTGCCTTTTAAGCAGAGAGTCGCGGGTTCGAATCCCGCACGACCCACCA